>JAABUW010000690.1_pt1 | contig 63344 bp, 55 predicted proteins | sample 5560081 | NCBI WGS metagenome assembly JAABUW01 (sample SAMN10711882, study PRJNA513363) | rock metagenome | isolation source: Antarctica rocks | place: Antarctica: Victoria Land, Knobhead sud | reverse complement strand
AGCGCCGTTGCAGCCGGTGACCGGGAATCGCGTCACCTCCGCCATGGTCCGCGGGTCGACGACGGAGACCGCCCCGCTGTTCGGATCGTCCCCGACCTGAGTCAGGTTGACGTAGAACAGGCCGTTCGCCGGGTTATACACGGACTGCTCGACGCCTTCCGCGTCACTGTAGACTAGGTGGCCGAGGACGCGACGGTCGTTCGGTCGGGTCGAGATCATCGTGATAAAGGGCGGGGTGGCGGCATTGTTCGCGACAACCAGGATGTGGTCTCGCGGGTCGTAGGCCATCTCGTCGGCACGCTTGTCCTGATCGGCAGTGTGACCGTCGAGGGTGGTGGAGATCGTGGCGACAACTGACATCGAGAAGAGGTCTACCACCTTCACCGAACTGTCACCGTCGCCGACCCAAACCTCACTGAGCCCGACCTTTTGCACGCCATCAGGCCCCGAGATGTCGTTGCTGGGTTTCATAGTCACGGGGTCGTTCCGCACCCCCACGAAACCGCCAATCTGCTTCAAGACGGTGTTGTTGAGCGTGTTGATGATGTCGAGGGAGGCGTTGGAACGGTCTGCGAGGTAGTAGAGCGGCAGAATTCGATCGACGAAGCTGATGTCGAATGCAGCGAGCGGGTTGCCTGGGATCTTGATCGTGGCCACACGCGAATAGGTTGGGGTTTCGCTGGATTGCAGAAGCGTATCCAGGCTTGGATCCGCCGCCTGTGCGGCACCGGCGGTGAGCGCCATGGCCATGAATGGCCCGGCAACGGCGGCAAAGCGCCGCTTGCCTGATGAGCGGATATTAGCTGACATTTCAGTTCTCCCCAATTTTTTGCCGCTTACCTCAAAGGGTAACTGTTTGAGGTCGGTCCGATTTGGACGCGAACAACGTGACTGTAATCTGCCGTCAACGTCAATCTTTGCTGTTGGTCCGACTTGCCTTGTCACGGATCGGTGAACTACTGCTGGCTCCCTGGGCTAGTCTTGATCTAGAAGCTGAAACGGGCGTCGCGCGGCGTCGGGGGCGAGACGTACGACGGTATGGTGCACCGCCCTGGCGCCGGCCGTCATTTCGACCGAAACCGTCACCGCCAGGACAGGTACCGCAGCCTCCGCCAGCCCGGCGCCCTCGAGCGTGTTGGCCGCCAACTCACCGGCGTCGGCGACCGCAAGCCGCACGATCGCGTCGGCGACCGCGGGGTCGGGGTCGCCGAACTGGTAGACCGAGACATAAGGGGCCAGCCGCGCCACAAGTTCGGGCGTCATGCCGCGGACTAATCGCAGCTCGTCGAGGGTCTCAAAATCGCTGTTTGGCGGCGTGTAGCCCAACCCGGCCACCCGGTATTCCCGCGCCTTGGCGCCGAGCCTGCGCGGCCGGGTCGTCGCCGTGCGCCAGTCCAGGATGGTGTCGGCGAGAGCGGCCGAACCGTGCCGGTCCACTCCCAATCGGGCCAGCAAAGCCGCAAGCAACGCAGAGGAAGCCTGGTTGAGCCCGATCTTCGCCGCCTCGCTCCGAACCTCGACGCGTGCCAGCCCGCCGGGAACCGGAACGGTGTGGACGGCGCCGTCCGCGGTCCAGCCAGCCGGCGAGCCATCCAGGACGTGCAAGATCGTCTCCTGCAGCACTCCCTCCGCCGCCGCCTCGGCGACCGCCGCGTCGCGCAAGTTGCTCGCGCGTTGCGTGTCCAGCCGGCCTGACGAGGCGAGCTGGGTTCCCAGCAGCGCCAGCAATGTCGTCCACCACAGGACAATCAGCAGCGCGAAGCCACGGTCGGCCGGTTTGCGGGCGTGGCGTCTAGCCACTCGGCCGCCCGCGCGCGCGATCCTGCTGGGTGGCGGCGATGATCGGCGGCCAGCGGCGCGGATCGCCCGGCGCAAACGACAGCCGGATGCGGATCAGGGCCGGCAGGTCCGTCCGGTTCCACGACGTGAGCCAACCGCTCCGCTCGGGCGACAGATAGCTGATTTCCAGCCGGTCAATTCCCTGCAGCAGGATGGCTTGGGCCGGAGCAGGGCGTGGCACGAGACGCTCCGCGTGCAGATGGGGAGACCAGCGTAGAATAAGCTGGCGTGCGCCGTTGGCTGTCACATAGGCGTCCACCCGAGGGGCGAGGCCGGAGGTTTCACCCGCCGGCACCCTCGTCACGCAGGCAAAGCCGTTGACATCGCCGACCAGCCCGGGCTGCCGGTCGTCGTTCGGCAGCGCGATGTTCGCCACCACCCGGCGCAGCAGACGATCCACCGGCTCGAGGTCCCCGTGTTCCGCGGCGGCCCTCGACTGCGCATCCATCGCGGCGAGGCCAAGCCGAGTGCCCCCGACCAGGCCGGACACGATGAAGCCCAGGATGACGAGCGCCACCAGCACCTCGAGCAAGGTGAACCCGGCGCTGCGCCTCGGCGCTGCAACCGTCACGCAAGCGGGCCCAGCCGGGCGCTGTCGAGCCGAACGGCGCGGCTGCGGCTGCCCTGCTGCCACGAGATCGTAATCGTGATGCGATAGAGCGTGACCGCGCCGTCCGGCATGGCCCGAAAGCGGCTTGCGGTGTTGACGGCGGCTGCCGCTGCAACCCTGACGTGCCAGCGGAAGCCGTCTCCCTCCTCACCTTGCCGGTCGCTGTCGATGAGAGGCGAGACAGAGAGCGCGGCCAGATGCGATTGCGCTCGTGCAACCGCCTCGTCGTACTGGCCCGCGACGCGGGAGGACGCGACGGCCCCCGTTGTGACATGCACAAGCGCCGCGATCGCCGCTGCCGCGATCAGGAACGCAACCAGGACCTCGATCAACGTGAAGCCACGGTCTGCAACGCTCCGAACCGTCGTGCTACTGGCACTTGTCGACCCGTCGTACTGGCCCGCCGTGACTTCGCTTGGCCCAACAAACACGTTCGAACCCATCCTAATTGGCAGACTATGCCGAACGGACGGGTCTTGGACTTCACGGATAGGTGAATGGATGGCGTGACAGATACGGGGACGGGCACCGTCGTGCGCGGGCCCGGGTCGGGGCGCCACGAGACCGCGGGCAGCGGCGACCTCATGCCCGCGGCCACAATGTGATCGGCACGAGCCTTCACGCCCGCTGTGGAGAACGGTATCGGCAGAATATGACCGACCGCCTCCGCCGCCTGTTCCTGGCCCTGGTCGCCACCTTGGCCGTGCTTCCCGCGGCCCGCGCGCAGCCCGCTGCCGGGCTGGCCTACGGCGCCGAACTGGAGGAATTCGCCTACCCCTTCCCCGTCGCGCGCTACCGCTTCACGTCGCAAGGCCAGATGCTGGACATGGCTTACATGGACGTGCCGGCGGAGCACCCGAACGGCCGCACGGTCGTGCTGCTGCACGGCAAGAACTTCTGCGCGGGGACGTGGGAGGCGACGATCGGCGAGCTGCACCGGGCGGGGTACCGCGTGGTGGCGCCGGACCAGATCGGGTTCTGCAAGTCCGGCAAGCCTCTCGCCTACCAGTTCAGCTTCCAGCAGCTGGCGGCCAATATCCATGCGTTGCTGGCGTCGCTGGACGTGACGCGGGCGATTGTGCTGGGGCACTCGACCGGTGGGATGCTCGGCATCCGCTACGCGCTGATGTATCCCGCGCAAACCGAGCAATTGGTGCTGGTGGACCCGATCGGGCTGGAGGACTGGAAGGCCAAGGGCGTGCCGTGGCAATCGGTGGACGACTGGTACCGGCGGGAGCAGGGCACGACGGCGGACCGCATCCGGGGGTATGAACGCTCCATCTACTACGCTGGGACCTGGGCGCCGGAGTATGAGCGATGGATGCAGATGCTGGCCGGGCTGTATCGCGGTCCCGGCCGGGACCGCGTCGCGTGGGACTCGGCGCTGCTATATGACATGATTTTCACCCAGCCGGTGGTGTACGAGCTTGGGGAGCTGTCGATGCCCGTGCTGCTGATGATCGGGGATAAGGATACGACGGCGATCGGCAAGGACCTCGCACCCGCCGCCGTCCAGGACAGGTTGGGCGACTATCCGGCGCTGGGGAAGGCCGCCGCGGCGGCGATGCCGCGCGCGACCCTGGTCGAGTTCCCCGACCTTGGCCACGCCCCGCAGATTCAGGCACCAGACCGCTTCCACAAGGCCCTGCTGAATGGCCTGCTGCCTGCTCCTCCGCGATGATTTTGCGTCCGCCGTGCCTGCGACGCCGCGTCATGAGCCCAATGTGCCGATCCCGAGCCGGGCGCCTAATGCATCAAGCGCCACCAGCACAGGATCAGGCAAGGGAACGCCCTCGGCGTTGCGCTGGGCACGGCGGCGGGCGCGCTCCTCACCCGGCAGGCGGATTGCACTCACGCCCGGCAGCCGTGCGGAGCCGCGAAGCTCCCGCACGTGCCGGTCCACCAAGGCGGCGAAGTCTTTCGGGTCGATGAAGCGGGCGATGTCGAGCGCGACGATGAACTGGCCAGTATTGGCCGCGCTGGACTGGTCCGCGTTGAAGTCCACGACATCGCCGCCCACCGCCGCCCCGTTCAACGGACCGGCCAACAGGCCTAACACCAGGGCAAGTCCGGCGCCCTTGTAGCCGCCGATGGGCAGCAGCACGCCCTCCCCGGTCCGCCCGGGATCGGTCAACGGCGCGCCCGTCTTGCGATCGATCATCCAGCCCTCGGCCAGTGCCAATCCCTGCAGAGCGTAGGACTTGATCGTGCCGTACGACACCACCGTCGTTGCGATATCGAGCATGACGGGCGCCTCCTCGCCGGCAGGGATGCCGATCGCGAGAGGGTTGGTGCCCAGCAGCAAGTCCGTGCCACCCCAGGGCGCCATGTGGTTTGCGCTGGCAACGGCGGAGTAGAGTGCCGCCATGCCGGCAGCCACGGGCATCGCCGCGTATATCGATGCAGGGCCGGCATGGTTCGACCGGCGGGTGCCAACCCAGGCTACGCCGCATTCGCGGGCAAGCGCGATCGCGGTTTCGGCCGCGCGGGCCATGACGAGGTGGCCCATGCCGTTATCGCCGTCGACCAGCGCCGTAGCGGGGCCGGTCCGGTCCACTGTGATGGCTGGCGCCGGGTTCACGCCTCCGGCCTCCAGGCGCCGCACATATTGCGGCAGGCGGAAGATGCCATGCGCGTCGGCGCCAACCAGGTCCGCCTCAAGCATCAGGCGAGACACCTGCCGGGCATCCGCCTCGGACAGCCCGGCCCGCAGCAGCGCGCTTGCCATGAACCGCTCCAATGCGGCGCCGGCGAAAGTACGGGTGCTCATGCCGGGTCTCATCCCTTTCCGAGCCGCGACATGATCCAGTCCGCAATCGGCCCGGTTTCGAGCAGATCGACGATCGCACGCTGCGCTTGCAGGGACCCTGCCGCCTGGCCCTGGCTCGCAGCGACGACCAGATCGCAGCGGCGGGACAATGCGAAACCGGCAGCGGCCCGCATCGTGCCGTCCGGCATGCGAAGCGTGTAGGCCCGGGTTCGGCCGGCCATGCCGCCGATGGAGATCGGCTCGCCAGGCCGGCGCGGGATGAAGTCCGCGCTGATCATGTCCATGTCGCTGACCCCATCGACCTCGTCATCGCCCGCGACACCGGTACTGCAGTTGCAGAAGCCGAGCTTGGGCCGGACATAGACCTCGACGCTGCCGCCGCAGGCTGCAGCACCGCACCGGAATGCCCGGCCAGCCGGCCAGGCGTCCCGGGGGAACGGCCAGGAAATCTCATGCCAGAAAGTCCCATGCCAGGAAGTCCCATGCCAGGAAGCCTCATGCCAGCCTGGCGCTGCCGGCCGGTACAGGGTCGCCGCTGCCACGCCGGTGACGATCACGGCCGCAGCGGCAAAGCAGGCAAATGCCCTCACCATTCCGCAACAAACCTATGGCAGCCCGGCCGCCTCGCGGGCGCTGCCGGTCAGTTCCAGGATATGCAGACCGGTATTGGCGCGGTCCACGATGTAGATGTAGCCGCGCTCGTCGGTTTCGACGTTGTTGGTCTGGATCGCCGTCTTGCAACGCTCCTTGCCGTCCACCGTCACACAGCGCTTGTCCGTCGCAGCGGTGATGGACGGGATGAAGTAGCCGACCTCCTTCGGGCTGTAGGGGTTGCGGATGTCGACCGCGCGAACCCCTGCATTGAAAAAGGCTATGAAGGCCAGCTTCTTGTAGAAGACCGGGGCCATGCTCTCGTTCGAGGAGTGCGAGCCGAAACGGCCGCCCCGCTCACAGAAGTGCCCGCTCGCCTCCGGCGCCGTGTAGTTCGAGATCATCATGGGGCGGTTCTCGACCGTCACATCCGCGAACCAGACCATCTGCCTGGCCTCGTTGCACTCGTTCAGGATCGCCTCGTCCACGACCATCACGATGTCCCGGCTGCTCCCCTCCTTGTCGTTTGCGAACTCCGGGACCGGCATCCGCAGCATCGGGAAGGTGGTGTGCGCGCCGTTGAGCGAGGACATGGTCAGGCGGGCAATCTCCGGCGCACGCAGGTTTTCGGGGGTCGGTTCCGCCGGGCCGTGCAGCAGCTTGTCGCGATCGACGATCTGCACGACGCCGCCCTTGTTGGTGCCGTAGCCGAAATAGACCCGATTGCCCTGCGGCCCCGTCGAGATCGGTCCGTGCAACTCGGTCGGCACGGCACCGGTCGCGCCCGGCTCCTGCCCCGGCAGGCCGAAATCACGGATCTTCACGGGATGGGCAGGGTCGCTCAGGTCGTAGATCTGCGTCATGCGCCGGGTCCGCCATTCCGGGGCTCCCGAAACGAGGAAGGCAATGCCGGTGTCGCATTCCCACCAGCTTTTATGCGTGTCCTTCAGGCCGGCGATGCGCGTCAGCAGGACGGGGTTCTCGGGGTTCGCGACGTTCCAGATCTCGTGCGCCTCGCTGCCGAACGTGTGCAGCATATACACGGCATTGCGGTCGCCCTTGGGCAGCGTCCGGCCGTCGCAAATCCGGACCATCTGCCCGCCGCCGCCCTCGTAGATGCCCGGCTGGCCCGGCAGGTGCTTGAGGTATTTGGGGGTGGCGGGATCGGTGACGTCCACGATCGACGTGCCGTTCGGCTCCGCGGCCCCGGTAAGGGGATTGAGCGGAGCAGGAACGGCGTCGGTGCCGCCATGGTGGCCGATATAGGCGATCCATCGGTCGCCTTGATGATGGATCGACGGCTGGTAGGCGCTGCGCGCCTGCAAGTCGTCGAAACCGACCAGCCGCATGTTCGAGGCCTGCGGCGGGTCGCCGATCCTCTGCTCCTGCGCACAGACGGCCTTCGCCGAGAAAATGCCGAGCACGAGGGCGCATAGGCCTCGACTTATCATCCGCGACATCATCGGTCCTCCCTGAAACGAAGCCAAACTGAACGGCAGGCCTGGCCGGACGCGAGCCCAATTTGCCGGCAGGTCAGACCCCGATCGCGGCTTTCACCCGGGCTTGCGACAATGGCAGGTCGCGAAGGCGGGCGCCCGTCGCATCGCGGACGCCATTTGCGATCGCTGCCGCCATCGGTCCCTGACCGGCCTCGCCGGTGCCGAGAAAGGGCTGCCCGGGCCGGGCCAGGATATGGACCTCGATCTGTTCGGGCACGGCCGGAAAGCGCAGCACCGGATACCCTGACCAGTCGGCGCTTGTGACGCCGCTGCGGTCGAAACCGAGCTGTTCATAGAGCGTCCAGCTGGCCGACTGCACGATCGCACCCTCGATCTGGTTGCGGATGCCGTCGGGATTGATCGGCTGGCCGCTGTCCACCGCGGCAACGACGCGCCCGATCCGCACGCGCCCAGTCTCGTGCTGCACCGTGAGGTCGAGCGCTATCGCGCAAAAGGCGCCAAGGTTCTTATAGCGCGCGAAGGCGAAGCCGCGTCCCTGCCCGGCCACGGGCGGCGCACCAGCCACCCAGCCAAACCGGTCGGCCGCGGTCTGGATCACGTCGCGGGCGCGCTGGTCCTGCATATGCGCCAGGCGGAACGCGACGGGATCGGCGCCCGCCGCCGCCGCCAGCTCGTCCATGAAGCTCTCGATGGCGAATATGTTGCAGTATGCGCCGAGCCCGCGCATTGCGGAGACGCGCAGCGGCATGTCCGGGATGAAGTGGCTCACCACATGGGCGTTCGGCAGGGCATAGAGCGGGTTGCTGTTCCGCTCGCCGCCGCCCTCGGGCATCGGGATCGGCGCGGGCGGTGGAACCGGCAGCGGGTCCGGCAGGACCGCGTTCTGAATGAACAGGCCGCCCTTGTTGGGGCGGCGGTTATGCGTGTTGCTCCAGACGTCATAGGTCCAGTCCACGATGCGCCCGTCCGCGTCGAGCGCCGCGCCGACCTCGGCGATCATCGCGGGCCCGTACGGCTCGTTCAGGTTCTCCTGCTCGCGCATCCATTGCACGCGCACGGGGCGGCCGGGCATCGCACGGGCAATCAGGGCTGCGTCGGCGGCAACATCGTCGGCGCCGTTATGGCCGTAGCAGCCGGACCCCTCGACATGGATGCAGCGCACCGAGGCGGCGGGCATACGCAGCAGTTCGGCCAGTGCTCCGCGCTGCGGATAGACGCCCTGCGTGTGCGTCCAGACCGTCAGCCCGTCGTCCTGAAACAGCGCGAGCGCGCAGGACGGGCCCACCGAGCCGTGCATGAGGTACGGTTTGGTGAACCGCGCGGACAACCGCTTCGTGGGCGCACCGGCCGGCGCCGTCCAGCGCAGGATCTCGATCTCGCGCGACGGCAGCGCCTTCAGCGTTTCGTGGATGGTGGCCGGGTCGGGCAGCGCCGGGGCCGTCTCCCATTCCGCGGCGGCGGCGAGGGCGCGCCAGGCCTTCACCGCTTGCCATTCGAGCCGGGCCACAACGGCCAGGAAGCTGCCGTTCCGCACGAACTGCACGACACCCGGCATACGCGACACGGCATCGGCATCCACCCGGCGGAGCGCGCCGCCGCCGGGCTGACGCACGACGCGGGCGTGCAGCATGTCCGGCAGGCGCATGTCCTGGATATAGGCCGCCCCGCCGATGACCTTGGGCGGGATATCGACCCGCGGCACCGGGAAGCCCATCACCCGGTAATCCCGTGGGTCTTTCAGTGTGTCCTGCGGTTGCGCCCGCACATGCAGCGACAGGCCGGCGGCAAGCGCACCGTAGCCCACGCTGCGTCCGTCCGCCGCATGCACCGCGCCGTCGCCGGTGGTGAGCGACGCCGCGGCGACGCCAAGCCGCTCCGCCGCCGCCTGCACCAGCAGCGTCCGCGCCTGCCCGGCGGCGTGCAGGATGGCGGTGCCGCTATCCTGCATCGAGTGGCTGCCGGCGGTGAACCCCTCATCCGGCGTTTGCGCCGTGTCGGCGGTGACGAGGCGGATGCGGCCTGGCGGCACGTCGAGCTGCTCGGCCGCGACCTGCATGAGCGCCGTGCGGAGCCCCTGTCCCAGCTCCGCCTTGCCGCTGAACACCGTGATGGCGCCGTCGGCATCGACGCGGACCCAGGCGTCGAGCAGCGGGGTTTCCTTGAGGCTGCCGGGCAGCGGCGGGTCCTTCACGGGCGGGCTGCCGCCCTGTTCGTCGGCCCGGACGGCCCGTCCCACAGGCACCGAGACGATCAGCGCGCCCGCGGCAAGCAGGCCGCGGCGGGACAGCATGGCGACCGTCATCGGGATGCCTGCCCCATCAGGGCCGCGGCCCGGCGGACGGCGCGCAAAATCCGCAGGTGCGTGCCGCAGCGGCAAAGGTTCGGCGCCATCTCCATGCGGATTTCCTCCTCCGAGGGCTTCGGGTTCCGCTCCAGCAGCGCCTGGGCCCGCATGACCATTCCGGCGATGCAGTAGCCGCATTGCGCGGCCTGCTCCTCGATGAAGGCGCGCTGCACCTGGCCGGGGAACTCTGCCGTGCCGAGCCCCTCGATCGTCCTGATCTGGCGCCCGGACAGCGCCGCGACGGGCGTGATGCAGGACATCACCGCACGGCCGTCGACGATCACCGTGCAGGACCCGCACTGGCCAAGGCCGCAGCCGAACTTCGCACCGTTCAGCCCGAGGTCGTCGCGCAGCGCATACAGCAGCGGGGTGTCCGGCTCGGCATCCAGGTCATGGGCCCGCCCATTGACGGTCAGAGTGATCATCCCTGTGTCCCTTCCTGCCGCGCCTGGCGGACCTGCTCGTCCACATCGGTCCAGGCCGGACGATCGCTGAAGCGTTGGCGGAGGTAGCGCACGACGCCCGCGACCTGCTCGTTGGACAGCGAGGCGCCAAAGCCCGGCATGAAGGGCGCGGGCACGCCCTCACGGAACGGGATGCCGTGCAGAACGACATTGACGGTATTGCGCGATGTCGGCGCGTTCACCGCCGTGCTCAGCGCCAATGAGGGTGCGCCGGCGCGCGTCATCGGCGCGTCCGCCGCGTGGCAGCCGCCGCAGGCGCCGGCGAAAACCGGGTCGCCGGCGACCGCACGCTCCGCCGGGCGCGCCGGCTGCGTATCCGATCCAGCGGCCGCCGGGTTCTGCGCCGCGATATACAGGGCGATGGCGCGCACGTCAGCCTCGGGAACCCGGGCGAGGTTCTGCGTGACGGGGCCCATCGGCCCGGCCGCCGCACCATGGTTGCCGTCGAAGCCCGTATGCAAGTAGGTGGTCAGCGCGTCCACCGTCCAGGCGATCCGGGCGGGCGACGTGGCGTCCAGCGCCGGGGCGTGCCATCCATCGGCCTCGCCGCCCGCGAGCGCCCGGCCGCTGCGCTCGGCTCCGAGCCCGTTGCGCGGCGTGTGGCAAGCGCCGCAATGTCCGACACCTTCGACCAGATAGGCGCCACGGTTCCACTCGGCGTCATGGGTGGGGTCCGGCTGCCAAGGACCGGGGTCGAGGAACAGCAGGTTCCAGCCCGCCAGGGTCGCCCGCACGTTGAGCGGGAACGGCAGGCGCGGCGGTGGGGCCGTGGCCTGCACCGGCGTCCGGGTCATCAGGAAAGCATAAAGGCCGGCGATGTCCGCGTCGGTCGCGCGGGTGAAATGGGTATAGGGCAGCGCGGGATACAGATGCCGTCCGTCGCGTCCGACGCCCTCGCGCATGGCCCGGCTGAAAGCGGCCTCCGGCCAGGCGCCGATGCCGCTGTCCGGATCGGGCGTGATGTTGGTCGTGAAGATGGTGCCAAAGGGCGTCGCCAGCGGACGGCCACCGGCGAAAGGCTGGCCGCCCTCGGCCGTATGGCAGACCGCGCAGTCGCCGACCGCGGCCAGGGTCGCACCGCGTGCCACCGGGTCCGGGGCAAACGCCGTGCGGGGCGGCGGAGGGATCGGAAGGATCGACGGGCGCCAAGCCACCGCCATGGTCCCGGCCGCCGCGACCGCGACGAACGCCCCGGCTGCCAGCAGCGTGACCCGGCGGCCTCGTCCGTGCCGGGCCTCAGTCCTGGGCAAAGGCCTGTCCCAACGTGTCGTGGTCCGTCGTCCAGGCATGGTCGGCGTGCCCGAGCAGGTCCAGGGAATGCCGGAACTCGATGGCGCCCATCGGCCGGCCATAGACGTGCGCATGGACCGTCACGTCCAGGCAGGCCGGGCGGCTGCTGCAGAGGCTGGGCCAGCCTTCGAGGATGCGGCAGAGCGTGCGGGTGTATGCCTCCGGCTCATTGCCATAGCGGACGGAGAGCGGCATGTCGTTCACCTCCATGGTGAACGGCACGGCGGTGATCGGCCCCGCCTCCGTGTGGATGGGGCGGGGCAGGTCCTGGTCGAAGAAGTCCGAGTGCCACACGAAGCCCGCGGCGGCCAGCAAGCGGCTTGTGCGGGCGCTGGGCGTGCAGCGCGGGCTGATCCAGCCGCGTGGGCGGGTGCCGCACGCGCCCTTCAGCGCCTCGATGCACCGGTCCAGGTCGCGCGCTTCCTCCTCGGGGGACTGGGTGGCGGGGATGATCTCCTGCGCCCAGCCGTGCGCCGCGACCGGGTGGCCGGCCTGGACGATGGCGCGCATGAGGTCCGGGTGACGCTCGGCGACGATGCCGCTGACATAGAACACGGCCTTGACGCGGGCCGCTTCCAGCACGTCCAGCAGCCGCCAGGCGCCCGCGTTCGCCCCGTATTCCGCCCAGGAGCGAGCCTGCAGGTCGAGGATGCCGGCTTTCAGCACGTTGCCCATCGGCCCCACGCCGGGCGCCGCCCCGTCGCTCCATCCCTCGAGCATCACGCTGACGGACACAGCCAGGCTGCGGCCCGTGGGCCAGGCGGCCGGCAACGCGGCTCCGGACCTAGTCGCCCCGGACCTAGTCGCCCCCGACTCAGTCGCCATGGATGTTTGCCGAACGCAACAGCTCCCCCTTCGCATCGTAATCCCGGGCGATAAGCGCCTTCAACTGGTCCGGCGAACCGCCCACGATCTCATAGCCCAGGTCCGTGAGCCGCTTTTTCACCTCCGGGTCGTCCAGCGCGGCGACGGCGGCCTGGTTCAGTCGTGCGACGATAGGCGCCGGCGTGCCGGCCGGAGCCAGCAGCGCGCCCCACGCCAGGAACTCGAACCCGGGGAGCCCGGCCTCCGCGATCGTCGGGGTGTCGGGCAGCGTCGGCAGGCGCTGCCTGTCGGCCGTGCCGAGGATCGTGAGCCGGTGGTCGGCCAGGAACGGGAGCGGCGTGGGCAGAGCGGTGAACATGATGGGCACGTGGTCGGCGACGACCTCGTTGAGGGCCGGGGTGGCGCCGCGGAACGGAACGTGCAGGAGCTTGATGTCGGCCGCGCGCAGCAGCAGCTCCATCGCGATATGCTGCGGGCTGCCCTGGCCGCCGGACGCGTACTCGATGCCGCCCGGCCTGGCTTTCGCGGCGGCGATGAACCCCTGCAAGGTCGTGGCAGACAGCGAGGGGCTGGCCACCAGCGCCCAGTGTATCCGCACCAGCTGCACGATCGGCACGAAGTCCTTGCGCGGGTCATAGCCCGCATCCTTGCGGATGTTCGGCAGCACGGTAACGACGCTGTCGTTGACGGCCAGGATCGTATAGCCGTCCGGCGTGGCACGCGCGCCGGACCGCATGCCGATCAGCCCGGCAGCCCCCGGCTGGTTGTCGATATACAGCGCCTGGCCAAGGATGTTCCCCATCTTATCGGCAACGATGCGGGTTACGACATCGACGGCGCTGCCCGCCGCCAGAGGCTCCAATATGCGAATGGTGCGCCGGGGATAGTCCTGCGCGCGGGCCGGCGCCGCGAGCAGCGCCAGCGCCGCCGCCACGCCGATGAGCGCCCTTATCGCACTGCTCCCGCCCGGCAATGCGCTCAACTCGACAAGCCGAACAGCCGCGCGGCGTTTCGCCCCAGGATGGCGGCCTTCTCGTCGTCGCTCAGCGTGGTGGTTGCGAACACCGCATCGACCGGGTGCTCCTCCCAGGGGATCGGGTGATCGGTGCCGAGCACGACCTGGCTGGCGCCGACCTGCGCGACCAAGTGGCGCAGCGCTTCCGGCGTGAACACCAGGGCGTCGAAATAGAGCTGATTGAGATACTCGGTCGGCTGCTTCTTCAACGCGATCGCAGGATTGCAATTCTGCGGCGAGACGAAGCAGGCGTGGTCGGACCGTGGCGCATACGACCCCAAATAGCCCCCGCCATGCGCCGCGAGGATTTTCAGGTCAGGGAAACGGTCCAGCGTGCCCTCGAAGATCAGGTGCTGCAGCGCCAGCGTCGTGTCGAGCGGGTTGCCGATCAGGTTGGAGAGCCAGCCGTTGCCGGCGAACCGCTTCGCCAGCTCGGGCGTGCTTTGGGGATGGACGAACAGCACCGCGCCCAGCTCCTCCGCCTTCGCCCAGACTGGGTCGAAGCGTGGCTGGGAGAAGCTTTCACCCATGACGCTGGCGCCGATGGCGGCGCCGCGTAGCCCCTGCTTGCGCACGGCGTCCTCCAGCTGCTTCACGGCAAGGTCGGGGTACTGCATCGTCAGCGAGGCGAAGGCGCCGAACCGGTCGGGATGGGCGGCACAAAGCTGCGCAAAGCGGTCATTGTGGATGTCGACGATCTTGGCGGCGGTATCGCGGTCCCTACCGTACCAGAAGGGGTTGATGGAGAGTATCTCCATGTCGATCCCCATCCCATCCATCTCCTTGAGCCGCCTTTCCACGCCCAGGAAATGCTCCGGGACGCCCTTGGTCGGTGGCAGGACGGCCTTCGCGTCCGCGCCCATCAGGTCCAGCGCTTCCTGGAAATAGCAGTGCGCGTGGGTGTCCACGGTCCTCACCCGCTTGCCGGCCACGGTCACCGGCAGCCGCGTACCACCCGGCTGCTGCGCCCGTGCCGAGTCCAGCAGGCAGCAGCTGCAGAAGGTGACGCCGGCAGCCGTCAAGAAACTGCGTCGTGTGCTCATTGCCATGCCTCCATGGGTTTGCGGTAGTCTTGTGATTTTTACCTGGGTCCCGGCAGGCCCAGGATGCTCCTCGCTTCCGCTACCGTGGCGATCTCGCCGCCAAGCTCGTCAATCAAATGGACCGCCTTCTGCACCATGGCGGCGTTGTCCGGCGCCAGCATGCCCCGGCGCAGGTTGACCGCGTCCTCCAGGCCCACGCGCACGTGGCCGCCGAGCAGGTAGGCCTGCGCCACCATCGGGAAGGCCATGCGGCCGATGCCAAAGCCCGCCCATACCGCCCCCGGCGGCAGCAAAGAGCGGGCATAGGCCATGGTCTGCGGGGTTTGCTCGAACCCGAACCGGATGCCGGTGACGATCTGGAATAGCGCCGGGCTATCGAGCACGCCCTTGTCGATCAGCATCTTTGCGAGCTGGATGTCCCCGCCATCGAATACCTCCAGCTCGGGCTTGGACCCCGCCTCCCGCATCGCCTGGGCCATCGCGGTGATGCTCTCGGGCGAGTTGATCACCGCGGAGCTGCCCGACCACATGGTGTTCAGGTCCAGCGTGCAGATCTCCGGCCTGAGCGCCATGACGTGCTCCACCCGGCGCATGGGATGGGTGAGGGTGGTGCCCGGACCCGCGACGCTCGGGTCGTCCTTTCCGGGGACGAAGCGCTGCCCGGGGCCGGTGGTCAGGTTTATGATCACGTCCGTGCCGCTGTCGCGGATTCGGTCGACCACCTCCCTGTAGTGTCCGAGTTCCATCGACGGGCGGCCGTCCAGATAGCGCACGTGGATATGGGTTATCGCGGCGCCGGCCTTGGCGGCCCCGATGCAGGCCGTTGCAATCTGCTCGGGCGTGCACGGCAGGCCGGGATGCTGCTCCAGCGTGGTCTGGTTTCCCGTCACGGCGCAGCTTACGATCGTCTTGCTCATGGAACTGTCGACTCTCCCCGCGACGGGCTGCTTGACAGGCGCCCCCATCCCGTTGACGGTATACGAACGTTCGTACTAGTCAAGGCGCCCAGTTCACAGACATGACAGCGGTCGAAAGCGAAGCCACGGCGATCCCGGCCGTCCAGGCGAGACCCGTCAGGCAGCGCCTCATCGAGGCCGGCGAGCGGCTGTTTGCCGAGCATGGTTGCAATGGCGTCGGGATACGCACCATCGCCGCCGCCGCCGACGTCAGCTTGGCCGCCCTCAACTACCATTTCGGGGAAAAGGAGAATCTGCTCGCCGAGATCTTCGCGGCCCGGGCACGGCCCATCGCCGCGGAGCGGATGCGCCTGCTGGCCGAGATCGAGGCGAGCGGCGAGCCCACGCTGGAGCGTGTGATCGAGGCGTTCCTCCGGCCCGCCTTGGCATCCGCATCCGACTCCCGCTTTGGCGGCAAGGTATTCGCCAAGTTACGGGCGCGCCTGGCGACGGAGCCCGAGGCGTTCAGCCGCCGGATACTCGCCGACGCATTCGACGAGTCAGGCAGGTGCTACATCGCGGCATTCCGGGAGCTGCTGCCGGACCTTCCAGCGGAAGATTTGTATTGGCGGTTCCACTTCCTTCTGGGCTCGATGGTCTACACCATGGCTGATCCCGGCCGCATTCAATCGATGACCGATGGCCGTTGCGACCCTGGCGATGTCGAAGCGGCTCTCCTCCACATCGTGCCGTTCCTGGCAGCCGGGTTCCGCGCGGCGCCCGCCAAACCCGTCCGCCGCCCGCGACGCAAGACGCAGCAAGCTCAAGGAAAATAAGATGGACACCAGCATCAAGGCCGAAATGGGCCGCCCGACCCGCGTCACCCGGGCTGAACTGGACGCGACCGCCGCGCGCCTGAAGAACTGGGGCAAGTGGGGGCCGGACGACCAGGTCGGCACGCTGAACTACACGACGGCGGAGGATATCGTCCGTGCTGCGCAACTCGTGCGCAAAGGGCAGGTGATCTCGCTCGCGCTGAACTACGACAAGGACGGCCCGCAAGGCGGCAAGACGAAGTTCCCGCCGGTCGGGCGGTTCAATCCCGTCCATACGATGCTGCGCAGCGGGTCGGACGCCTATTCCGGCACATTGGACAAGCGGGGCATCCGCTCCGCCGACGACATGGTGCTGTTCCCGCTGCAGGCCGGCACGCACTGGGACGGGCTGGGCCACATCTTCTTCGACAACCATATGTGGAACGGCTACGACTGCCGGGAGGTCTCGTCTTTCGGCGCCGCCAAGGCCGGCATCCAGCACACGAAGGAAAAGATGGTCGGCCGCGGCGTGCTGCTGGACATCGCGCGGCACCTGAAGATGGATTGGCTGCCGGCGGGGTTCGCCATCACCAACGGCATCCTGGACGCATGCTGCACGTCGCAGGGCGTCGGCGTCGGCCGCGGCGACCATCTCCTGATCCGCACCGGGCAGATGGAACAGTGCCTGGCTGCCGGGTCCTGGGACGGCTACCCCGGTGGCGATGCCCCCGGCCTGGATTTCGAGACGCTCGATTGGCTCCAGGCCAAGCAGGTTGCGGCCGTCGCGACCGACACCTGGGGCGTGGAGGTGCGGCCCAACAACACGGACGGCATCAACCAGCCCTGGCATTGGATCTGCATCCCGATCATGGGCCTGACGATGGGCGAGATCTTCAAGCTGGACGAGTTGTCCCGGGCCTGTGCGGCCGACACGGTGTATGATTTCCTGTTCGTGGCACCCGCGTTGCCGATCACCGGCGCCGTGGGCTCCCCGCTGAACCCGATCGCCATACGCTGACGCCCAAAACGACGGCACCCGAACGTGCCGCGAGGGAGGATGATAATGACACGACCATCGCGCCGAGGCGTTCTGCTGGGCGCCGCCTGGTTCGCTGCGGGTATTAGCCCCGTATGGGCGGCGGGCTACCCGGACCGGCCCGTGAAGATCGTGGTCCCGTTCGCACCTGGCGGGCCGACGGACATCATGGCCCGGGTGATCGCGGCGCATCTGGGCGAGATCCTGCATGGCTCGTTCGTCGTTGAGAACCGGGCCGGCGCCGGCGGAAACATCGGCGCCGGCGTGGTCGCGCATGGCGACGCGGATGGCTACACCCTGCTGATCACATCCAGCGCGCTGGTGGTCAATCCAGGCCTGTATAAACGCGTGCCCTATGATCCCTACAAAGACTTCGCGCCGGTCGCCGAGCTGGGGACCTCGCCCAACGTGTTCCTGGCGGACCCCAATTCCGGCATCAGCTCGATTGCGGAGCTGGTGGCCAAGGCCAAGGCCGACCCCACGGCATTGAGCTATGCCAGCGCCGGGATTGGCACCACCCCGCATCTGTCGGGTGAGCTGCTGAAGGTGGAGGCGGGGATCAAGATGACGCACGTCCCGTTCGGCGGCGCGGGACCGGCGATCCAGGCGATCATGGCGTCCACGACGCCGATCGCCTGCGTATCGCTGCCGCCTGCACGGCCGCTGATCGCCTCCGGCGCGTTGAGGGCCCTGGCGGTCACCGGCGAGTCCCGGTGGTTCGACCTGCCCGACGTGCCGACGATGGTCGAACTGGGTTACAAGGGCTTTATTACGGACACGTTCCAGGGATTCCTTGCGCCTGCGAAGACGCCGCCGGCTATCCTGGAGATGCTGACGAAGGCCTCGCTCAAGGTCCTGAACGACAAGACAATCCACGACCAGTTGCAGAACAACGGGTTCCTGGTGCTGGCCAACGGCCCGGCCGGGATGAAGCGGCGCATCGACGACGAGGTGCCGAAATGGCGCGACCTCGTCGCCAAGGCCGGCATCACCCCGGTATAGCCATGCGCATCACCGCCATCCGCGAGCGCGCCATCCCCGTCCAGTCGTCCATGCGGAATGCCGCGTTCGACTTTTCCGAGATGACGACCTCGGTCGTTGCCGTGGTGACGGACGTGGTGCGCAAAGGCCGGCCCGTGGTGGGCTATGCGTTTAACTCCACCGGGCGCTACGCCTGCGGTGCGGCGATGCGGGACCGCTTCATTCCCCGCGTGCTCGCCACGCCTCCGGGTGATTTGCTGGACGCCGGGGGCCTGCTGGACCCGGCGAAGGTCGCCGCCCGCATGGCCGTTCGCGAGAAGCCCGGAGGAGACGCCGAACGCTCCGTCCCGATCGGCACCATCGAGACGGCAGTGTGGGACGCGCTCGCCAAGTCACTCGGCCGTCCCCTGTGGCACCTGCTGGCCGAACGGTATGGCGCCGGGCCGGCCCGCAAGGCCGTCCCGTGCTATGTGGGCGGCGGCTGGTATCAGCCCGGGGACGACCTTTCGGCGTTGCGGGACGAGGTGCGGCGCCACCTGGGCGACGGCTACACCGCCATCAAGATCAAAACCGGCGGGATAGCGCTCGACGACGACTGCCGGCGTATCGACGCCGTGCTGTCCATTCTCGGCGACGCGGCGCGCCTGGCGGTGGACGCCAACGCGGCCCTCTCCCCGGAACGCGCGGCGGCATACGCCGACCGGCTGGCCCCCTACGGCCTGCGCTGGTTCGAGGAGCCTTGCGCCCCGCAGGACTTTCAGCGGTTCGCTGGACTGGCCGGGCGCTACGCGCCGCCCTTGGCAACCGGCGAGAACCTGTTCTGCCTGATGGATGTCGAGAACCTGCTGCGCTTCGGCGGCTTCCGCCTGGACAGGGACATCCTGCAGGTCGATCCACCGCAGGCCTATGGCATCGCTGCCTACGCCGCGATGGTGACCCGGGTCGAGGAGATGGGGGGCAGCCGGGCCCGCATCTTCCCGCACGGCGGCAACATGATGTCGTTCGCCGTCACGGCCGGCCTCGGCCTTGGCGGCTGCGAGGCCTATCCCGGCGTGTTCGGCGCCTTTGGCGGATACGCGGAGGGGATGGCGGTGACGGACGGCACGCTGGGCTTGCCGGACTGCCCGGGCATCGGCTTCGAGCGTCAGCCGGCGCTTTACAATCTCATGCAGGAACTCGCGCCATGACGCGCTTTGCCCGGGACCGCGACTACTATGCAGGTGCGCTGATCGCCCTGATCGGCGCCGGCGCCATCTACGAGGGCTCGCAGTACGGCATCGGAACCCTGTCCGCGATGGGATCGGGTTTCTTCCCCGTGGCGCTGGGTGTCGGGATGGTGCTGCTCGGCGGCGCGATGGTCGCCATACGGGCGCCTGCTCCCGCCGACCATGCCGCGGCAACGCCGGATTGGCGCGGCGCGGCGGCGATTACCGCTGCGGTCGTACTGTTCGTTGCCCTCGCCAACACAGCCGGGCTGGCTCCGGCCATCTTCGCCTGCGTCTTCGTCGGCGCCTTGGGCACACGCAGCACCACGACGAAGGAGGCGTTGCTGCTCGCGGCCGCGGTCACGGTGTTCGGCGTCCTGCTGTTCTCCTACGGGCTGAAAGTGCAGTTCCCGGTTATACGGGGAGTTCCGTTGTGATCGAGTCCGGCATTGTCGGCCTGCTGCACGGCTTCTCCGTCGCGCTGGAGCCGCATAATCTGCTGTGGTGCTTCGTCGGCGTCATGGTCGGCAACCTGGTCGGCGTGCTGCCTGGCATGGGCGTGCTGTCGTCCATATCGATCCTGCTGCCGCTGACGTTCTCCATGCACCCGGTCGCGGCGTTGCTGATGCTGTCCGGCATCTACTACGGCGCGCAGTATGGCGGGGCCATCTGCTCCATCCTGCTGAACCTGCCGTGCCATCCGCCTCACGCCGTCACCTGCCTGGACGGCTATCCCATGACGCAGGCCGGACGCGGCGGCGTGGCATTGGGGATCACGATGCTGGCGGCGATGATCGGCGCCGCGTTCGGCATCGTGCAGATGATCTTCATGGCGCCGTATATCGCGCACATCGCGTTCCAGTTCGGGCCACAGGAGATCTGCGCGCTCATGCTGCTCGGCCTGCTCGCGGGCTCCACGCTGGCGAAGGGCTCGCCGGTGAAAGGCGTGGCGATGACGCTGCTCGGCATCCTCCTCAGCCTGGTCGGCACGGACGTGAACACCGGCAGCGAACGCTTCACCTTCGGCTATATCGAACTGGCGGACGGGCTGGAGCTGGTGGCGGTGTCGCTTGGCCTGTTCGGCATCGCCGAGTTCCTCAAAAGCGTCAACGCCGTCGCCCCGGCCGGCGCGCGCGCCGTGCGGCTCGGCTTCCGCGATCTGCGGCCCAAGCGGGAGGACCTGAAGCGGGCGCTGCCGTCGATCTTCCGCGGCACGATCATCGGCAGCCTGTGCTCATTGATCCCCGGCACCGGCCCGACCATCGCCTCGTTCATCGCATACGCCGCGGAGAAGAAAATCTCCAAGACGCCCGCCCGCTTCGGGCACGGCGCGATCGAGGGGGTGGCCAGCCCCGAGGCCTCGACCCATTCCGCCGTGCAAGGCGACTTCATTCCCACGATGAGCCTCGGCATCCCCGGGGACGCCGTGATGGCGCTGCTGCTGGGCGCCCTGATGATCCACGGCATCCAGCCCGGACCGCGCCTGATCGTGGAGCAGCCGGACATCTTCTGGGGCCTGATCGCCTCGTTCTGGATCGGCAACCTGATCCTGGTCTTCCTGAACGTGCCGATGATCGGCATCTGGGTGCGGCTGCTGAGCGTGCCCTACCGGTTCCTGTATCCCACGGCCTTGTTCTTCGTGTGCATCGGCGTGTTCGCCGCCCGCAATGAGATGTTCGACGTGGGCGCCACGCTGCTGTTCGGCGCATTCGGCTATCTTCTGCTGCAGCTCGGCTTTGAGCCGGCTCCGATCCTGCTTGGCTTCGTGTTGGGCCCGCGGCTGGAGGAGAATTTCCGCCGGTCCGTGCTGATCTCCCGCGGAAGCCTCGCGACGTTCATCGACCGTCCGATCAGCGCCGTATTCATCGCAATGAGCATAGTGCTGCTGCTCGTACAGGCGTATGCCGCACTCCGCCGGACAAAACCGCCAATCGCAATACCGGAAAAAGTATTCGAATAACTGTTGCGGCCGCCTACACCCTCGTGCGCCTGCCGAAGCTGCTGGCTGGCGTGGCGTAGTCATGCGCGGACGCTGTCCAGGACCATGGTTTCCGCCCGCCAGGACAGCGCAAATCGGCAAAACACCCGCGCGAGACCTCACTCACCAGCAGAAAGCACGCTCACCCGCTCGCAAACCACTCGATCTTCCACAGCCTGGTAGATGTTGAAATGCATCGGCAAGCCAGGCATCCTGCCGAGAAAGCATAAAATACAAGGGGGAAACCATCCATGAAAAGACTGCTTCTCGCCGGCGTCGTCGCCACTGCCGCGGCGCTCGGGTTCGGATCGGTCCCGGTGTGGGCGCAGGAGCCGACCATTCCCATCATCGTCAAGGACACGACCAGCTTCTACTGGCAGATCGTCCTGGCCGGCGCCCGTAAGGCTGGGCAGGACCTGCACGTGAGGGTGCCGGAGCTCGGCGCGCAGAGCGAGAGCGACATCAGCGGCCAGATCTCGATCCTGGAGAACGCCGTCGCCGGGAAGCCCGCCGCCGTGGTCATCTCGCCGACCCAGTTCGCCGCGTTGGGCAAGCCGATCGACGCGGCCGCCAAGTCGGTCAAGGTCATCGGCATCGATAGCGGCGCCGACAGCAAGGCGTTCACCTCGTTCCTGACCACCGACAACGTGCAGGGCGGCCGGGCGGCGGCCGAGGCGCTGGCCCAGGGCATCGCCAGCAAGAACGGCGGCAAGATTGCCGGGGACGTGGCGCTGATCACCTCATTGCCCGGCGTCGGCTCGCTGGATCAGCGCGCGAAGGGTTTCAAGGAGCAACTGGCGAAGTACCCGGGCCTGAAGCTGGTTGCCGACAAGGTCGCCGACGGCCAGGCGACCACGGCGCTGAACATCATGACGGACCTGATCACCGCCAACGCGGACCTGAAAGGCGTGTTCACCTCGAACCTGATCATGGCGCAGGGCGCCGGCCAGGCGATCGGCGAGAACAAGCTGCAGAACAAGATCGCGCTGATCGGCTTTGACAACGACGACAAATTGGTGAAATTCCTCAGCGACGGCGTGATCTATGCGCTGATCGTGCAGGACCCGTACCGCATGGGCTACGACGGCATCAAGACCGCGCTGGCGGCCAGCAAGGGCGAGGCAACGCCGGCCTTCGTCGATACCGGGGTGAACACCATCACCAAGGAGAACATGGCCAGCGCGCGCAGCCAGGAGCTGCTGAACCCGAAGGTGAAATGAGCACAGGGTCGCCGCTGCCGGGGTAGTCGCCATGCCGCCGCTGCTGGAGCTTCGTCGCCTCGACAAGCGGTTCACCGGCACGCATGCGCTGCGGCAGGTGGACCTTGCGTTCGAGTATGGCGAGATTCACGCCATCGTCGGCGAGAACGGGGCGGGGAAGTCGACGCTCATAAAACTGCTGACCGGCGTGCACCTCAAATCCGGCGGCGAGATCATCTGGGAGGGCCGCCCGGTGGTGTTCTCCGGCCCGCAGGACGCCATCGCGCTCGGCATCAACGCGGTGCACCAGGAGGTCGTGCTGTGCCGGCACCTGACCGTCGCGGCCAACCTGTTCCTGGGCAACGAGCACGTGAGCTGGGGCCTCCTGCAAAAGGCGCGGATGGAGCTGGAAGCGCAGCGCGTGCTGGACGACCTCGGCTTCGCCATTCCGGCAGGCGTCGTGCTGTCCACCCTCACCATCGGCCAGCAGCAGCTTGTCGCCACGGCCCGCGCGGCACTGCGCGGCACCCGGTTCCTGATTTTCGACGAGCCGACCGCCTACCTGACCCGGCAGGAGGCCGCGCAGCTCTTCGCGCTGATCCGGCGGCTGAAGGCGGATGGCGTGACGCTGGTGTATATCAGCCACCGCCTGGAGGAGGTGTTCGAGCTGGCCGACCGGGTCTCGATCCTGCGCGACGGCGCGCTGATCAGCACCGAGCGCGTGTCCGAAACCGACGAGCCGCGGCTGATCCGCGGCATGATCGCCCGCTCGATCGAGCAGATCTACCATAAGGACGCCGTAGCGCCCGGCCCGGAGCTGGTTGCGACTCAGGGCCTGTCCGGCCAGGGCTTCGAGGACATTTCCATCAATGTGCGGCGGGGCGAGATCGTCGGGCTATACGGGCTGATCGGCGCCGGGCGCAGCGAGTTCGTCCAGGCGCTGTTCGGCCGCCATCCGCACAGCGCCGGCAGCGTGCGCTGGGAGGGCCGGCCAGTCACGATCGGCTCGCCGCAGCAGGCCATCGCGTTGGGCATGGCGCTGGTGCCGGAAAGCCGGCGGGACCAGGGGCTGTGCCTGAACCTCGGCGTCTCAACCAACCTGAACCTCGCCATCTTCGATCGGCTGACCCGGGCGCTCACGATCGACGGCCGGGCCGAGGCGCGGGCAGCCGAGGCGCAGATCGGCGGCCTGCGCATCCTGACGGCCAGCCACGCCACGCTCGCGCAGTCGCTCTCGGGCGGCAACCAGCAGAAGATCGTGATCGGCAAGTGGATGGCGCATGGCGCCCAGCTTTTCATCTTCGACGAGCCGACGGCGGGGGTCGATGTCGGCACCAAAGGCGAGATCTACCGCTTGTTCGGCGCGCTGCTGCAACAGGGTGCCGGGATCATCCTGATCTCGTCCTACCTGCCGGAGGTTTACGAGCTGGCCGACTGGCTGCACGTATTCCGCCGCGGCCGCAAGGTCGCGAGCTACGGCCATCGCGAGGCCTCGGTGGAAACCATCCTGACGCAAGCGATCGGCACCTGACCGGGAAGGATCACACTTGAGCGATATCGCCGCCGACCAGGCCCGCCTCGACGCCGCCCGCCGGTCGCAGTCGCGCCTCAACCTGCTGCTCAGCCTGACCCTGCTCGGGCTGCTGATGCTGCTATGGGCGGTGCTCGCGCTCAGCACCCGCACGTTCCTGACCGAGATCAACGTCACCAACCTGATGCGGCAGGCCTACCTCGTGGCGATCCTGGCGGTCGGGCAGACCTTCGTCATCATCACCGCCGGCATCGACCTGTCGGTCGGCGCCGTCATCGGCTTCTGCAGCGTCATCCTGGCGCTGCTGCTGAAGGCGGAGGTCTCGATCCCCGCGGCAATCCTGCTCACTTTGGCGATGGGGATGGCCATCGGCGCGTTCCATGGCTTCGGCATCGTGCAGCTCGGGCTGCCGCCGTTCATCATGACGCTGGCCACACTGACCGCGCTGCGCGGCGTGGGCTTCCTGATCACCAACGGCAACACGATCTCCGGCCTGCCGGACGCATTCACCGCCTTCGCGCCGTCGAGCTTCCTGGGCATACCCAGCCTGTTCTGGATGGTCATCGTGGTCGCAATTCCGTCCTACGTCTTCCTGCACCACAGCCGCTGGGGCCGCTATTTGTTCGCGATCGGCAGCAACCCCGAGGCGGCGCGGCTGTCCGGCATCAACGTGCCGCGCATGATCTACGTCGCCTACATCCTGTCGGCGTTCCTGGCGGCGGTGGCGGCGGTGCTGGCCACCTCGCGCTTGTCGATCGGCACGCAGAACACCGGGCAGGGCCTCGAGCTGCAGGCCATCGCCGCGACGGTAATCGGCGGCACCAGCCTGTTCGGCGCGGTGGGCAGCATCTACGGGCCGCTGCTGGGCAGCTTCCTGCTGACCACCATCGCGAACGGGGCGAACCTGCTGAACGTCAACCCGTTCTGGCAGCTTATCATCACCGGCGCGCTGATCATCCTCATCGTGTATTTCGACCAGTTGCGGCGACGTCGGCGGTAGACCGACCGGGCACCTGCCCAGAGGCAGGCGCGCCGGCAACTTCCGCCTCCATCACGGCGTTCGCCCGTGGCAACAGGGGAGGCCGGCATGGGCGACACGACCGTGATCAAGGTGGACAGCAATCACTCGCCAAAGGGGCCTGACGGCCAAGTGTATCTCGCCACCGGAAAGCACATCGCCATGCGCATGTGGCGGGCGGTGGCGCCGGGCAACGATCAGGCGCCGGTCCGGCGGGAGTACGACTGCGCCGGCTATGCCATCAGCGGCAGGGCGGAACTGCACACGGAGGGCCAGGTCATCCTGCTCAACCCAGGCGACTCCTGGATCGTGCCGCGCGGCGCCGAACATAGCTACAAGATCCTGGAAGCGTTCACCGCCGTCGAGGCCACGACACCTCCGGCCGCCGTGCACGGACGCGACGAGGCAAGCTGAGCCTGTTGTCGCAAGGCAGCCCGCGTTCCAATCCGGCTGATAGGATGCAGGAGCTTGCGAGCGGCCGGTGCGCTGTCTGGCAATTGGAGCGGAAACAATGGACTTCGATGCTTGGATTAATGAGATTCAACAAACCGTGACCTTCGTCATCGAGCCTGATGATTGGCGCAAGTATTACGACGCCCAGCTATCGCCCCTCGACGCAATTGCGCAGCACCAGACCGACGAGGACGTTTGACCGGGGTTTACGGCCGGCTGCGCAGCAGGGCTACCGATGGCGGTCGCCCCGAAGGGCGGCTGTTATCACCCATGAGCCGCCCTGATCCATGCAACACGGCCATAGAAGCAAGTAGGCGCAACACGTTCGCCAGAGCGCGATGACCTCAACCGGCCACGTCACGCAAGAGCGCCCGCATCTTCGTGGCCGAGATTTCCTGCAGCAAGGGATCAAGATCGACACGCTCAATCCCATAGCCGACGTCGCGCCCATAAAGAATCTGCGTGATGTTGGGCAGCGGCATCACCATGAAACGCCCGCGGTAGTCGGCCATCGCCGCCTCGATACGGGAACGAACGTGCTGGAAGGAGTATGGGTTCTTTTCATCCAATCCGCCGGTGTCGCGCACAGCGATACAGGCCTGCCCAACGCGCTTGATACCCTCGATCACAAGGGCGCGGTGGCCCTCGTGGAATGGCTGATACCGGCCCAGCAATAGCGCAGTGGGCGCCTTGGGATCGAACACCGGGTGAAGCAGGGCCACGATGGTCTCGGCCCAGCCCTCAGGCGAGCCCTGTTCGGTCACCCGCACGTCATAGCTTTCCGGAGGCACGAACAAGGCGTTGGTATCGGCAAAGCGCCCTTCCCGAATGCGGTCTACCCAGATGGTGAAGGCCTCGCCGAAAGCCGTGCGCGTCTCCGGCAACGGGCATATGAAATCGCCGATTGCGTAGTTGCCAGTCTCGGTGACCCGGTCGCACAGCCAGCTCATGCGGCGCGCATGTTCCAATCGGTCCTTTACGCTGAAGCCGAGGTCACGGTTGATGTTGGCGCGAACTTGGTCGGCCTCGAAGTGCACAGCGTTCAATCGCCTGGCAAGGATACGCGCCAACGTAGTCTTGCCGGCGCCGGGCAGGCCCATCACTAGAATACGCCGGGTCGGCGTTGCACGCGCCGGCGCCGAGCTGGTGGCGTAGATAGGGCCTGGTGTGGGCAGCATGGTATGCCGTCAACCTTTCGTTTCACGAAGTCTATACGAACTGCGCTCGGCCAGGCTGCTCTTTTATACCAGACGCCTTTCGGGGCGACCGGGATCAGAGTCGTTTCCGGCGCACCGTAGCGGAGCGGCCTCCGTGCCGGAGAGCGCCTCGGCAACACGGGCTGCCACTGGTCCCCACTGTCCCGGCGCTTCCTGCCGGAACAGGCGGGCGGTCGGATACCAAGGGCTGTCGGAGCGGCCCCGCAACCAGCGCCAATCGGACGAATAGGGAAGCATGATCCAGACCGGCTTGCTCATCGACGCGGCAAGGTGCGCCACGGCCGTATCGATCGTGACCACCAGGTCCAGGCTCTCGATGATGGCCGCCGTATCGGAGAAGTCGGCTATCTCCGGCCCGAGATTGATCAGCGGCGCACGGCCATTATAGCCGGCGACCTCGGCCTGGGCGGCCCCTTTCTGCAACGCGACAAGCACGACGCCGTCCAGCGCCGCGACCGGTGCCAGCATCGGCAGGCCCATCGAACGGTTTGGCGGGTTTGCACGTCCAGCCCAGACGATGCCGATCCTGCGTTTCGGCCCCGGAGACAGAACGTCCAGCCGTCGCTTCCAATCGGCCACGCTGTCCGGCACGGCGCGGATGCACGGCGTCGTCGCCAACATGGTTTCGAGGTTCGTGCCGTGCAGCCGCGGCAGGCCTGACAGCGGGCAGGACGCCGAGAACGGCACACCCAGGTCCAGGCGGTTGGTCAGATGCAGCCAAGGGAAGTTATGCCGGAACAGCGAAAGCACCTCACCCCCGCAGGCAAGCACCAGATGAGGGCAGCGCTCCCTGGCCCACGGGATATAACGCGAGAACTGGATCACGTCGCCGAACCCCTGGTCCGCAATCAGCAGCAGCCGGCCATCCGCGATCGGGGCGCCGTTCCATTGCGGAGCGTCGGTCTTCGGCAACAGCGTGCCCGCATCCGGCATTTGAAAGCGCCATTCGTATTCTTCCCAGCCCGCCGCGAATTCGCCCTGTACCAGCAGGGCCTCGGCGAGAGCGAAATGCGCGGCTGGCAGCGTGGGGTCGAGCAAAATAGCCCGCCGGGCGCACGCAACGGCCTCGTCGATCCGGAGCAGGCGATAATAGGCGACACCCAGGTTGTGCTGAGCCTCGGGATCGCGGGGATCGAGCTCGGTCGCACGCCGCCCGGCGGACACCGCCTCCTCGTAACGCCCGACCCGCTCGTACATGGTGCAGAGATTGCGCCAGAATAGCGCGGGGCTTGCGCCCTGGGCGATCGCCTGCTCCGTCAGCCGGACCGCTGTCGGCAGATCGTCCTTCCGGAATGCAAGCACGCCGAGGAGATGCAGGGCGTCCGGCTGGTCCGGCACGGCGTCCAAAACGGCCCTCAGCAGCTCCGCCGCATCGTCGTAGCGGCCGGCCTGCTCATATTCAGCGGCGACCTTGAGAACCCTGACCAGCGGCACCGGGACTGCGGCGACCGTTGACCACGGCCGGTCCAGGGGAACCGCCCCCATCCCGTCGCTACACAGGTCCATAGCCGAGCCGTTCGATGGTGGGCCGCAAAATGGCAATGGCAGGTTCGAGCTGCGGCAAATAGTGGCGGTATCGGAAGCGTGACCGGGCATAAAGCTTCTCGGTGACCTGTGCATAGCTTGCCGTGCGCGCGTAGCGGCGGTTTTCGTGGAATTGCAGGCATCGCTCGTCGAACGGCTCGCCGATGAAGTCCAGCATGCGCCGGACGCTGCCCTCCGGATCGTCCACGATGTCCTCATAGCGGACCGGCAGGTAGCGGAGGGCCATTTCACGGCGGTAGTGTTCCACGAGCTCCGTGATCAGCACGAAATGCCGGGCGGCCGTCTCCAATCGATATGCGCAGAAGAAGCCGTGGGTCAGATTATTGCCGAACGCGGACAGAACCACATCCAGCGGGTGCCGGAGCACATGGATCAGCGGCGCCCCAGGAAACATCATGGCAATCAGTCCCAGGTGCGTCTCGTTCAGGGGCATCTTGTCGGTGAACCAGGCGGCTTCGCGCCCGACCACATCGAGCTGGCGTAGCCTGCGGAGGTAATGGTCGCGCAAAACGTCCAGCCCGTCACGGTGATCGGCCATCCAAAGCTCGGCCAATGCCTCGGGATAGGCTAGCGGGCTGCCGAACATCCGCGGCATGGCACCGGTGATCTCCTCGACGAACGGTAGTTCATCACCCGCCGAGATGCGGGGATGGGCCGAGAGCATCTGCTCGACCAGCGTGGTTCCGGAGCGTGGAAAGCCAAGGACGAATATCGGCTGTGGCGCCGTCGCCAGAATGCCGGCGCGTGGCAGGCTACGAAGCCGGTCGGCGATGAAAAAGCGCTTGAGGCGCGTTGCAAGCTCCTGCGCATGCTCCGCCTGGTAGTCATGGCCGAGTACTGTACGTGCGATGCGTTTGGCGTGCTCGATGGCCGAGAATGCCTCCTCGTAGCGGCCGAGCCGGTCCAGCAGGACACTTTTTTCCAACAGCTCGTCGGCGCCGAGGACACCGGCGGGGCTGATCCGCGCAATCTGGTCCAATACCGCCAGCGCCTGCTCGTAGCGGCCCATCCTTTTCAGCAGCACCGCCCGGGCAAGCAGCAGCTTCGCATTGTCGGGAAACTCCCTGTCGGCACGGTCGAGCAGCTCGCACGCCCGGTCGAACTGCCGGTCGGCCTCTTCCAGGCGCACCCAGCCCAGCAGCGTCTGCAACACGCTGGGCGCCAGCGCCGTCGACTCCAGATAAAGCTGCCGTGCCTGCTCCATCCTTCCTTGGTTCTTCAGGTTCCAGGCCAGATTGGCGATCAGGATGGGGTCGCGGCTTCCGGACAGGTGCAGTGCCCGGCGGTAGTGGTACTCCCCAAAACGCGGCTTGTGGGCCTCCGTCAGGATCATGCCCATGAGATTGTGCGCCTGCGCGTTCTCCGGAGCCATCCGCACGGCGTTGCGGGCGTGCAACTCGGCCTCTGCCAGGCTGGCATTGTTCATCAGCAACAAGGCGAGATCGCGGGTTGCCCTGAAGTCATTCGGATCGCGCGCGACGCGGCGGCGAAGCAGGGCCTCGTCGGCGCTCGGCGGTCCAGTATCAGGCAATGACTCGGCGGAGAGCCCGGACGCCTCCGTCCGGGCGCAGCAGCGGCTTGCACTCAGGCCACTGCCGCAGGCACAGAGTGTAACTTGGTCCACTGCGGCCCTACGCCGGCCAAAGGGTCATCGGGTGCAGGTCACGCATTCCCACATCATAGCGTGCACGCCCCGAGCCGGCCAGGATGTTCGCACCTCAGCCGACAGTCAGCAACGTGCCGGATGTCCCGTCCGAGGCGAAGTGGAACGAGGTGCTGCCCAGGCTGGAGGTCTGGAACTGCAGGCTCGCGGTTTGGCTTGCGGAATTGGTGAGCTGCAATACCCCGCTTGTGGCATTGAAAGTGGAGTTTAGTCCGGATAGGCCGAAATGCGTGAGGTCGATCTGGCGGGCGCTGCCGAAGTTCTCGAGCAGGGACCCGGCGTAGTTGCTGGCCCCAACATTCGTCCCGAACTGGCTCGTGTTGTCGATCAGCAGGTCGCTGCCGGTCGCGAAACTGATCTGCGTGCGTATCCCCAGCGCGGCGGTGACCTCCATATGCGCGGAGCTATCCAGCAGGAACAGGCCCGTGCTGCTGGAGTCGATGCCGGTGCCTATGTTCAGCGTGCCGCCAACATGGAGGCTGCCGTTGTTGAGGACCGTGGGGGCCGTGTCGGTGCCGGTCAGCGTCCAGGTGGCGCCGGAGTCGACGACGAGCGTACCGAAGTTGGTGAAGGCCCCGTTACCCACCCCGCCGATGCTCGCCGCACTGCCACCCGCGAGTTCCAGCGTATTGGCGCCCGAACCGCCCACCACGGCGCCATTGAACACGGCGCCGGGCGCGATCACCAGCCGGTCCGTCCCGCTATTGGCGAACCGGACCGAGCCGACCCCGCCGGAGATCGTGCCGGCATTCGTGACGGTCGCGTTGCCGCCATAGACCGCGACGCCGAACCCTGCCGACGAGATCGAGGCACCCGCGCTGTTGGTGGCGTTGCCGCCGACCGTGAGATCGATGCCGATCACGTTGGTGCCGGCGATGCTGCCGGCATTCGTGACCGTCCCATTCCCGCCGCTGAAGAAGATACCGAACGAGGCACCCAGGATGGTGCTTCCTGCCGAGTTGGTCACGGTGCCCCCGCCCTCGAAATCGAGGCCCGTCCCGCCCGACGCCGTCGCGCTGATGCTGCCCATATTCGCGAGGGTGCCCGCTCCGCCTTGGACAAAGACGGCGGTATTGGTGGCGGAGATGGACCCGCCGGTGTTGTTCGTGACGCTGCCCCCTGCCTCAAGCGCGATGGCGTGGGGTCCCGAGATACTGCCCGAGTTGGTGATCGCGCCCAAGCCGCCGGTGACAAAGAGTCCGAACTGGCTGCCTGAGATCGAGGCGCCTGCATTGTTGCTGACTGTGCCACCGCCCTCGATGTCCGCGCCGGCGCCGCCGGCTCCGTTGATGCTGCCCGAGTTGACCAGGGTGATTGCACTCACGGCGGAGAAGATGCCCGAAATCTTGCCGGAAATGGACGCGGATGCGTGGTTGGTGATGCTGCCCCCGTTGCCAAGGTCGACGCCGACGTTCGTCGTGCTGCTGATGCTGCCGTCGTTGGTCACCGCACCGGCGCCGCCGGAAATAAACACCCCAGTTCCGCCAGAGATGATCCCGGTGGCGTTGTTGGTGACGCTGCCGCCCCCCCCAAGGTCGACCCCCGCGCCCCCGCCGCTGACGTTGCCGGAGTTGGTGACCGTTCCCGAGCTGTTTGCTTCGATGTAGATGCCCGTGCTGCCGCCGGAGACCGTAGCACCCGCGGCGTTGGTGACGGTGCCGCCGGCGGCGAGTTCCACTCCGTCGTATTTGCCGCCGCTGATGGTGCCCTGGTTGCTGACATTGCCGGCCGCGCCGGTGATGAAGACGCCGAACTCGCTGCCGGTGATCGCAGCGTTCTTATTGTTGACGACACTGCCGCCACTCTCGATGTCCGCCCCGGCCGAGCCGGTCGCGTTGATGCTGCCGGAGTTGGTGAGGGTTCCGGCCGCGCCACTGAAGAAGACGGCGGCGGTCTTGCCAGAGATGGAGCCAGACGCGGCGTTCGAGACGCTGCCGCCAGCGGCCAGCAAGGCTCCGACATGGCCGCCCGCGATGCTGCCGCTATTTGCGACCGTCCCAGACGCGCTGGCACTGAAGATGCCGGCGGAATTGGCGCCCACCACGCCCGAGATAAGGGCGCCTGCGGCATTGGTCACGCTGCCGCCGGCGAATAGGCCGATGCCGTCATCGACGGTCGCGACGATGCTGCCCGAGTTCGTCACGGTCCCGATGCCGCCTTGGATGTCGACCCCGTCCTCGCCGCCGGTGAGCGAGCTCGTGTTGGTAACGCTTCCGCCATGGGCCAAGCCGACGCCGTACGCTCCTGCGTTGATGACGCCGTTGTTGACCACCGTTCCGGCAGCGCCGGAAATGAAGATGCCGGAGCCAACGGATAAACCGCCCCCGACCGCGCCGCTGGCAGATATAGCGCCGCTGTTCGTGACAGCGCCGCCGGCCCGCAGTGCAAGTCCGGTCTTGCCCGAGATGGAGCCGGTATTGGACACGACTCCGCTGCTGGCCAGCGATATGCCGAAGCCTGAGGCAGACGAAACCGTGCCGGCATTGGAGATGGTCCAGGTCGTGAGGGCCGGCCCGTCAATGCCGTCCGCTCCCGAGCCCGTCGCGTTCACCTTCCCCGTACTGGTGATGGTCAGTGGATTGTTGCTGGTGCCGAGCACGACCGGGCCCGCGACGCTTCCGCTGATCGTCGTGCCCTGCAGGGCCGCCGCTGCCTGCTGCGGGGCCGTCGCCGCCTGCTGCGAGAGCGTCGTCGTTACCAAGGATTTCGGCTTGTCCTCGTCGGGCTGCGTAACACGGTGCTGCACCTTCGGAGGCTTGTGCGCATGCGCGTGGTGGGTGGCTGGACGAGTCGGCAGGTCGGGCGGCAGTATTGGCCGGAGGTTTACGAAAGGCCGGTCGAGCCGGTCAGCCTTAAGAGGGTCCGCCATGTTGATCTCCCGATTTGCCGGCGTTCCCAGCGAGACCTGGTTGAGAGCGGCAGCACCAAAAGACCGGTGGAGCATCGCGCGCAACTTGACTGCCGGTTCGCCCGCCAAAGACTATTGTCGCCGACCAACCTTCCCCCATACGCATCGTGCAGATCAAACCGGCCAAACGGTCTAGATCATTTGGCAACGGTGCAAATTATGGAACGTGGCCGAGCGCGGTAACAACGTCCCCTTTGACCGAAGTTGAATGGCCCTGGACCCTAGACGGCGGCTCGTAACTTCTTGCCACCGTGCAACATTCTCTTTCGAGGCGTCACATATCTGCGATTGGCGGGTCGTTGTGGAACAGTGCGAACTCGATCGATATCATATCTCCAAAACCGGTTATGGCTCTCCCGCGCAGTTCACCAGGGGCTTCGATGCACGGTCGTAGCGGCCCCGATTGAGGAAGCCGGGCGTTTACGCGTAACAGCGTCGGGATCTCCCCTCATCCGGCTGGGGTGACGAAGTAGAAAGCGAGGCCGAACAGGACGTAGACGCCGACCAGCAGAAGGCCCTCGAACCACGTCGTCTCGCCGTCGGCCGCTATGGCGCGGACAACGAAGGCGGTCCCAGCGATGGCGAACAAGTCGAGCGGGCTGCCCAGCACCAGGGTCATGGGATGCCCGATAGCCCACGACAGCAGCACCAGCAGCGGCGCCACCACCAGCGCCATCTGGATCGCCGAGCCGACGCAGATGCTGAACACGATCGTCATGCGGTCCTGGCGTGCAAACACGACAGCGGCGAACAGGTCGGCCGAGGTCCCGACCAGTGCCAGCACGATCACGCCCAGGAAGACGGGGGAAAGGCCAAGCGTCGTCGCAGTGTCGCCCAAGGCCTCCGAGACCAGCTCCGCCTCCAAGGCAATGGCGACGGTGCCGCCCACCAGCACCGCGAGCGAGCGCATCAGGCTCCACTCGCTCTGCCCGCGCGACTCCTCGGCCGCGAACACGTCGCGGTGCGTGACCAGCGTGTAGACCAGGTTGCCGGCATAGATCAGCAGAAGCACAGCCGAGACGGCGAGGCTGAGCTGCTCATCAGTTAGGCTGACGACGTCTGCCGCTGCAACGGTACGCTGGGTGCGGTCGAACACGGCCGGCAGCAGCAGCGAGATGACGACGAGGAACAGCAGTGTCGAGAGCAGGCCGGCATTCGCACGGTTGAAGGTCTGCCGCTCCCGCCCCAGCCCGCCCACGAGCATGGCAAGACCCAACCCCAGCAGGCTGGTGCCGATGATTGAGCCGGTGATTTGCGCCTGCACCACCGCGACCTGACCGCTTGCCAGCACGAACAGGGCCAGCACCAGCTCGGCGATGCTGCCGAAGGAAATGTTCAGCAGGCCGCCGATCGTGCTGCCGGCCCGCTCCGCCAATTGTTCGGTCGCGCGCCGCACCCAGTCCGCCAGCACCGCGACGGCAACGGCGGCGGTTGCAAAGACCAGCAGTGGCGAGGCATGGACAAGGAACCGGAGGGCAAGCGACACGGGAACGAACAGGAGCAGGGCATAGGACAGCATGACGCAGACAACCGCGGTTGCTTACCGGAGTTCCTCGGCAGATGACACGATGCCGGTTGGCCGCGGGAGGCTTTGGGCCTCGACGGGGTACGCGCCAGCCAGGGCAAGCAGATCCTCAAGATAGCGGACTGCATCGCGCAATCCGACGGAGCGTCCTTGAAGGGCGCCTTCCTCGGCTGAGCATCGCCCGCGTCGCTACGGCAGGGACCGCCATACCGGTCTGGACGCTGCGGGAGGACGGAGGATGGAGCAGGAATGGACGGTTTGCTGAGGATAGACGCCAATGCCGGTGCCCGGACTTGCGCCTCTCTGCTGACCTTCCGCCGGCTGCGCTGGCCAAACCCCGCCGCATGCTGCACGTCAGGCCGTTTGGCGACGCATCCCGCCATCGTTCATCCGGTACCAGCCAATGATGGCCGACACGTATAACAGCCGCAATGCATGCAGCGGGATGGGCCGGATCGGCACTATGGGGAACGGCAGGTGCCGGCGGTCGCCCGAGGCGACGTAGCGCGCCATCGACACCCCCATCAGCGTCTGCAAACCGATGCCACGGCCCATGCAGCCGATATCCACCAGCAGGCCGGGCTCCGGCTCGTGCAGGTGCGGCAGGAAGTCCCGCGTAAGGGCCACCCGTCCACCCCAGCGATAGGCAATCTTCGTGCCCGCGGCCTGTGGGTAGACCTTGCCCAGCACGCGCTCCAGGTGTGCCCAGTCCGTTGCGGCGGTAGGCTCGCTCAATCGCCCGCGTCCGCCCATGAGGAGGCGTCCCTCATGGTCCAACCGGAAGTAGAGCAGCAGCTTCCGCGTGTCGGATGACACGTGGCCGCCGGGCAGCACGGTATGGCGGAGATTGTCGGTCAGCGGCTCGGTCGCGACCTGGAAGCTGTTCATCGCCACCACGGTCCGGGCCAGGCGCGGGATCAGGCTGCCGGTATATCCGTTGGTGCAAACGACAACCTGGCCCGCGGACACGGTGTGTCCTGCCGATGTCCGCATGCGCCAGCGGCCGTCCTGCCGGTGCATGGCCGTGACCGGCGAGCTCCCATGCACAGCGGCGCCAGCATCCAGCGCCGCGCGGGCCAGGCCACGTGCGTAGGCCAGCGGCTGGATCGCGCCGCCGCGCCGGTCCACCCAGCCACCCAGGTAGGCGCTGCTTCCCAGGTGGTCGGCGACCGCCGCCCGGTCCAGCACCGCCACGTCCGCGCCGGTGCGCGCCCACTGCTCCGCCCGGCGCGCCACTTCGTCCAGCCCGGCAGCGGTGTGCGCGCCTTGTACCCAGCCGGCGCGGCGGTGCGGCACGTCCATGCGGTGCCGCGCGATCAGGTCGAACACCGTATCAGCGGTACGCCCGGCGAAGTCCACCAAGCGCTCCCCGGCGTCGCCTGGGAACTTGGCCCGCAGCACGTCCGGATCGTATTTCAGCCCCGGTATGACCTGGCCGCCGTTGCGGCCCGAGGCGCCCCAGCCGGGCTCCTGCGCCTCGAGCAGCACCACGCGCACGCCGCCCTCCGCCAAGTGCACTGCCGCCGACAGCCCAGCAAACCCGCCGCCTACGACGCAGACATCCGCCTCACGGTCCTCATTCAGCGGGGGCGTGTCCGGCCCGGGCGGCGCGGTGGCGGCCCATAAGGCGGGGGCGAGCGGGAAGGGTTCGGCCAAGATCACCTCGAGTTCCGGCTCAGATCGGGTGCAGCACGCGGTGCAGGAAGTCCTGCGTGCGAGGGTGGCGCGGCGTGTCCAGCACCTGCCGCGCCGGGCCCTCCTCAACGATGACGCCACCGTCCAGGAACAGCACGCGGTCCGCCACCTCCCGCGCGAAGGTCATCTCATGCGTCACGACCAGCATGGTCATGCCCTCCTCCGCAAGCGTGCGCATGACGCCCAGCACCTCCCCCACCAGCTCGGGGTCCAGCGAGCTGGTCGGCTCATCGAACAGCACGGCGCGCGGCCGCATGGCCAGCGCACGGGCGATGGCGACCCGCTGCTGCTGCCCGCCCGAGAGCTGGGCGGGCCGTGCGTCCTCCCGCCCGGCCAGGCCCACGCGGGCCAGGAGAACACGGCCGCGCTCCATCGCCTGTGTCCGCGGCTCGCGTTTCACATAGACCGGTCCCTCCACCACGTTCTCGAGCACGGTGCGGTGCGGGAACAGGTTGAAGCGCTGGAACACCATGGCGATTTCCGTCCGCACCTGCCGGATGGAGGCGTGCGCCGGGTCCACAATGCGGCCCGCGACGGTAATGTGTCCGGCCTCGTGCCGTTCCAGCCCGTTGATGCAGCGTAGCAGGGTGGACTTGCCGGACCCGGACGGGCCGATGACGCACACCACCTCGCCAGCCTCGACCGCCAAGGACACGCCGCGGATGACCTCGCGCTGCCCGAACCGCTTGTGCACGTCCTGCAGATGGATCAAGTGCGCCGCATCCGCTTCTCGAGCCAGCCCACCAGCAGGATCAGCGGCACGCTCATGCAAAGGTATAGCAGGGCGACAAGCGTGTAGACCGTGGTGTTCTTGAACGTGGAGGAGGCGATCAGCTTGCCTTGCAACGCAAGCTCGGCAACCGTGATCGTGCTGGCTTGGCTGCTGTCCTTCAGGATCATGACCACGACGTTGCCATAGGGCGGCAGCACGATCCGGACGGCCTGCGGCAGCACAACCCGGCGCATGACCAGCCACCAACCCATTCCGATGCTCTGCGCCGCCTCGACCTGGCCGGGGTCGATCGCCTCGATGCCGGCACGGAAGTTCTCGGACTGGTAGGCGGAGTAGGCGATGCCCAACCCCACGATAGCGGCCTGCACCGCCGACAGCGCGATACCGAGGTCCGGCAGCACGAAATAGATGTAGAAAAGCAGCACGATGATCGGGATGCCGCGGATCAGGTTGACCAGCAGCTTGGACGCTAGCACGGCCGGGCCGATGCCGGATACGCGCAGCCCGGCCCATACGAGGCCCAGCAGCGTGGACAGCACCAGCGTGCCGAGCGTGACGATGACCGTGAGTCGGAGGCCTTGCAGCAGGATCGGCAGGAACTCGGCGGCGTCGGCGGCGAAGCCGGTCAGGTTACAGGCCCCATTTCGTCATGATCGCCTGCAGCGTGCCGTCACTGCGGAGCTTCTCCAGCGAGGCGTTGATGCGTGCCAACAATGCCGGATCGGATTTCCGGACCGCGATGCCAACCGACCCGGTGATGACCGAAGCGTAGGACCGCACCAGGCGCACGCCCGGAAAGCCACCCTGCTGCAGGTTGTAGGCAACGATCGGCAGGTCGGCGAACCCGGCCTGCAGGCGTCCCGCGTTCACGTCGCGCAGGATGTCCGGGATGGTGTCGTAGATCTTGACCTCGGCGAACAGCCCGCTCTTTTGCAGCGGCTCGACATAGGCGGTGCCGACCTGTGCGCCGACGGTGAAGCCCTTCATGTCGGCCAGGGCGGTATAGTCCTTCGTGTCCTTGGCAGGCACGACCAGGCCCTCGCCGTAGGTGATCACCGTGCTGGAGAAGTCGACTACCTGGGCGCGCACCGGGGTCGCGTACATCGCGGCGGCAATCAGGTCGATCTTATTGCCGGTCAATGCCGGAATCAGCGTGGAGAACTGCATCGGCTCGATCTGCACCGCGAACCCGGCATCCTTGCCGACTGCGGTGACGAGGTCGACCATGATGCCCTGGATCGTGTTGGTCTTGGTGTCCAGGAACGTGAACGGCACCCCAGTGGGCGTGCTGCCGATGCGGAGCGTCTGCTGCGCCGAAGCTGGCGAACCCGCGAGCGCCGCCAGCGTGGCAATGAAGGCGAACAACCTGGGGTACATCGCTTTCGCCCCAAATGCAGGTGGTGATCAAACTGCCGCTGCGGAGACACGGTTGGTGTCCCGATGCGGACTCACGTCAGCAATCGGCCTGAGCTGCACCCCAGCCGTGCCCTGAATAGCCGGCACGTCAAGCGAGATCGGCCGGGCACGCTCGACATGCCCGGCGATCCCCCCTCGCTTACGCTGGGCCAGCGTGCGGACCATGCTCGGGCCCTACCGTGCCCTGAAACTAGCTGTGGTTCATGCACAATCAGGTAAGAGTTTCGGTCTCCCGCTCCGCCACAGGCAGCGCGCCCGAGTTCAGTCCTTCACCTGTCGCCGGGGGCGGCTTGGCCAAGAAGTCTGGGTCGAGCCGGAAGGTGATCGGCCTGCGCTTGCTTCGCTGACGCGTGAGCAGGCCGCTCTTTGATGCTGCCGCATACATCGCCGTCTTGGCCCAGAGGCCCGGGCCAGACGTATCGCGATTGGGGTTGAGCTTCAGCCTCTCCCGCAGAATGCCGTTCGCTCCGTTGACGAACATGCGCCGGCGGATGTCGGTCGTGAAGTACTCGATGGTCATGGACACACTCAGCTCATCGGCATTCTCGATCCGGTGCGGCATGTTCAACGGCCACTGGGCCATATCGCCGGGCTTCAACTCCATGCAGGTCGCATAGTCGTTATACCATTCCTCGTACTTGATACCGGTCTCGTTGTTGTAGAGGATCACGTTTTCCAGACTCTCCGGTGTCAAAAACGGCGGAGTCGCCGGGTAAAGATAGACACGCTTGCTTCCGTGAATCTGCCAAAGCGTTTGGCCAGCCGTGTCGAAGTGGTAGTACACCTGGGCACGCGGCGATGAGATCAGGATTCCATTGATGCGTTTGAACGTGTTGAAGCCAGGAATATGCTCCTCGAGCTCAGCGAAGATGTCGTCGAGCAACTTGCCGTATTGCGGGTCGATCTCGTTCACGCGAAGCAGGTTCAACCAGATTCGGCCATTGGCAATGGCCTCTATGACGGCGGCGCCGCTGAGCTCGCCAAGTTCACCCTCGCGCCAGAGCTTGCGCTCGTTTGGCCGCCCGGTTTCGATGAGCATGTAGTTTTCTTTGGGGGCGGTCTCGATCAAACGGGCCAGCGCAGGGCGGCTGAACAGCTCATGTTGATTCAACCTATGTTTGAGGCGGAGCGGCACATTGCCCCACAGCGCCGAATATTCTGGTTGCCAGGAGGTAAAGATCGGATCGGTCATATAAAACTCCAGAGATCGCGTTTATCGATGTTGAGTTGAGAAACCATTGCAGCGCCACTCTATCCTATGCCGACGTGTCCGCGATGAGGGTCGTCGTTGCTTCCTCGATGGAGCTGACCGCCTCTCGCATAGCCTAACTGTCCAATTCCCAATGTAGGTCAGCCAAAGGCGGCCTTATCCGAAAATTCGGCGCTAGGCGGTTCTATCACGACCTCAAGCCCATGTTCGCAACATCAAAGCATTAAATAGCCAATCTCGCTGGTGTTAAAAAGTGACGATCGCGGCGGCGACGGGCATGCTTGAGAGCTCGCGCTCGGGTCCCTTGAAGGAAGGTCATATTAATGCCCGAAATGTCACGTCATGTTCGGTCAAGTCTGCTTGCCCAAAAGGAGTGGGCCCAAAAGGAGTGGGACTGCTTGGCGGAAATGATGGAGCTCGGGCTGGCACCGTGATGAGCCCGCAGTAAGGTATCCCCGGACCAATGTCGCCCTGACTGGAAACGCGGCAGCTTCCGTGGCAACTCTGTGCCGCAGCGGGGCGTTTGCGGCCTGTATTGCCTTGGTCAAGCGCAGGAGGTTTGCATGAGGCACGTTGCTGTAGTTCCTGCGCTGTGCTTGCTTCTTCTGGCGGGATGTGCCGCTGCCTATCCAACCCATCCGCCGGTGCCCCCAATCCGGGCCGAGCAGGTGCCTACGCCGCCCCACTCCCAGGTCGTTCTGATCTGGCAGCCCGGCCACTTCGACTGGAACGGCGTCGAATATATCTGGATACCGGGCGAATGGGTGGACCGCGCCGGCCATGGTACGCTATGGCAGGATGGCTATTGGCAGCAGTCCGCCCAAACCTCGCAATGGATTCCGGCGCACTGGATGTGATCGGCTTGCTCCAGGAAGCCGGGTCTTACCGTGCCGGCGTGCGCGGGGCGTTCTTATCACTTGCTTCGCTGGGAGCTTCAGGCGAACTCGCTGGAACGGTGGGCTGTGCATTGGCTTCCGGGGGTGCGCCGGACTGTGGCGGGGCAACTGGGACCGGCGAAGGCGGCGGTGGCGAGGCTTCGGCCGGGGGCTGATGCTGCAGCGGAATGAGAATAGGTTGCGCTGCAACCGACGAAGCAAGCAGTAGGATGCTGGCGGTGACCAGGAACGGTTTCATTGGCTGCAGCTTTCGGAATTGAGTTGATTTCGTCATGAGTTGCTATGGGCCGAGGCGGAACGTTCGAACGCCATTGACGCCGGTCGTGTAGGTGCCGACATAGGATTGGGGATGGTCGGTCGCTTGGTAATCGACCTGAGGCAGCGGCAACGGCCGCTCGTCGTGCGGCCGAGCGTACGGATGCTCCCTTTCTCCGGAATCGCGCGCATGAATAGCGGATGCCGCAGTCGCGGCCTGCGCTTGTGCGCCTGGGCTTCGGCGGCCCGCGCCTTGGAGCGATCCTGGCAGTAGGTCATTGGGCCGCGTCTCGGCCTGTTTAGCGACAGGCACGGCGGCCCTGGTTTCAGTCCAACCTGTCGCGACGGAACCAGACAGTGACTTGGGTATTGGTGCTGGCGCCATACCGAGCGGTGGCGCTGGAGCAGGAGCATTAGCCCCGTTTGTGACGGCGGGAAGCTGCAGATATGGCGCTTCCGGCATGGCCGGGGTTGTATCCAATGTGTTGCCGGAGCCAGCACGGGCCATTGGTTGCGTTCCGACTGCCGCAGCGGCTGAGACTTCCGGAGCCGTAAGTGGCTGAGCGACGAGCACGGCTTGCTGGCTGACCGCCGCCGGCCAGCCAATCCAGATACCGAGCGTGACAAAAGCTGCCATGCCCAGTCCAATTCCAGCCAAAGCGATACGTCGCCTACTCCGGTCAGGTAAGCTGGCAAAGATTGCCGGCCTACGTAAATTGGCCGAGGAATAGGCTGTTCTAGGCAGCTCTATTGCGAAAGCGTCGCGGACTGACAATGGCGTCGGCGGCGCATTCGAACTTGGCGCCGACACTACCACCGGTAGCGTAGTATTTAGAGAAGCTACCAATCGCGCTCGAAGATACGCGAACTAGTCTGCATTGAGCAGTTCGAGAAATCCATGCCTCCCAGCAAAAACAAGTTGCAAATTTGCTATAGACTTGCAGACAAGTTGAATGTAACGGAACGCTGATCTTTGCAATGCGTGCGCATCGCTGACCAGCAATACGATCCGGTTACACGTCTCATCTAGAACTGTGAGCGCCTGAAATCCTTGCTTGAGCAACTCATCATTTTGGGCATTTAAGTAGGGCTGTTTAGCTACTTGAGCAATCAGCATTGGGAGACTGAGGCCGCCTGGTAGGATCCCCGCCACCCGCAAGGCCCGGCCATGCTGTTCAACCAGACGGCCGGCTGCCAAATCCAGCAACAATCGCCCATTGTCGCCCTCGGTAAACACGATGGCATCTGCGCCCGAGAGGACTTGGTCCAGCAAGCTGCGAAGCGCCTTCGGCTGGATTGTCGGCTGAATTGTGCAGGCCATGTCCATTGCGAACTACGCTATCCTTTGGCATCCGCGATAAAAGCGGCAAGAGAACACAGCTTGCCAAATCCGCGTTGCTAAGTACAGCCTAATCCTATATCAGTGGCTGGACACATCAAGTTACCAGGAACCCTCTCCTAATATTTATAAAACATTCAGGCAATTTGCGTAAGTTTATTAGCAAATTGTATGACTGACCAAAGTCAACAAAATACCTTCCCGTGAAACATAAGAAAAAATTGCAATACTATCAAGATATCTAGAAGCCAAAGCGGTCTTTCGGGAATAGGTGATTACCGTTACCCGGAGTGCGCCCCTGCGGGTGGACAGTTTCAAGCGGCTGTTTTGACCGCCTGCCGGGTGTGTTGATCCTCGAACTGCGCGGGGCTGAGATAGCCCAAGGCCGAATGTAGGCGGTTTTCGTTGTAGACCTCGTCGATGAAGCGCGGAAGGTCAGCGGTGACGTCCTCGGAGGCTTCGTAGGCCGCCAGGCACACGGCCTCGACCTTCAGCGTCTTCATGAAGCCTTTTGTCTTGCCGTTATCGCCCGGCTCACTACGGAGCCCAAGGCCAGGTGCAGCGCGCTGCACATCGAGCCGCCAACCCCCGACCGCGTCGCACGCATCGTGCGCGGCGCCGTGCGCGCCCATGATGACCGGGGCCACGCCGCGGTCCACGCCCGGCTAACGCCGCACTCGTTTCAACCCGCCACCGCGCGCAGCAGTGTCGGTAGGTCCAGCCGGCGCAGGCTTGCCGTGGCCACGCCGTCGATGAGGTCGGCGAACAACGCGCGCTTTTCGCTGAGGATCTCGCCGGTCCGCTGCTCGATGCTGTCCGGCGTGAGGTAGGCGAACACCTGCACCGGGCGGGTCTGGCCGATGCGGTGGGCGCGATCCTCGGCCTGGGTTTCCACCGCCGGGTTCCACCAGCGGTCGAAGTGGAACACCACCGAGGCCGCCGTGAGGTTCAGCCCCACGCCACCCGCGCGCAGCGAGGCCACCAGCACGCGGTGTCCAGGGTCGGCCGCGAACAGCGCCACCGCGTCGTCGCGGGCAGCGGTGGACATGCGGCCGGTCAGCAGCAAGGGACGGAGCGGCTTGAGGGCGCGCGCGATGGCCTCGGCGCCGAAGAAAAAGGTAATCCCGGTCATCGAAGCCCTGATCGAGGAATATCGCCTGAACCGTGACCAGGCGATGCTGATCGGCGAGGGGGGCGGTGCCGCGGCGCTGATCCCCTACGTGTCGGAGGTGACGAAGCTGCCGTTTGAGATCTCGAGGGACGCCGAGGTGATCTCGTCGATCGGGGTGGCCCTTGCCTTGGTCAGGGAGACCATCGAGCGGGTGATCCCGAACGTGCGCCCAGAAGACCTGGAGGCGATCCGCCGGGAAGCCTCCGATGCCGTTATCAGGCTTGGCGCGGCACCGGAAAACGTTGAGGTGACGGTGGAGGTCGACGCCCAGACCCACCGTGTGCGAGCGACGGCCATGGGCGCATCCGAGATGCGTGCGCACGACATCCTGAAAGAGGTGGACGAGGCCGGCGCATTGCAGGTCGCCGCCAGGTCGATGGGGCTTGCTGCAGACGAGATCACGCTTATGGCCGCGACACCGCGGATGAGGGTGTTCCAGGGGGTAGTGGAACAACGCAAATGGGGCCTGTTCAAGACCAGGCGCCGCCCTTTCCGAGCGGTGGACCATGAGGGTGTGATCCGCATCCAGCGGAGTGACGGCGTAGTTCGCCAGACCACCGGCGTCGATGGCCCCTCCGCGCTCAAGCAGCTTTGGGAGGAGATCACGATCTACAATGGCGACAGCGTCATTACGCCCGATGTGTTCGTGATCGCCGGCAGCCACGTGCTGGACTTGAGCGGAGTCAATACGCTCGACCAAGCTCAGGGTATCGCCCAGGGGGAGTTCACGGGACTGTCGCCAGAGGTTCCAGTCGCGCTAGTCGGCATACAGGGCGTGCGCGGTTACCGATGAACTCCAGGGTCCGCACTTGGGCGCAAAGACGGCCCGAACGGTTCGCCGAGCCGGTGCTGCAAACCTCCTCGCTCTCGATCGAGGCGATGGTGGCAGTACCCGCCTTCGAGTGGAATCTGCAGATTCTGGCGACCGACTCGCAGGTTGGGCGGTTGACGCCGGAGGTAGCCACGCGGGCCATTGCCTTGGCGGTGGCCGATGGACGGCGGCGCGCGGTGGCCCTCATGGCTTCAGGCGGGCCCTCCAGCGTGGCAGATACGCTTGGTTTGCCCGTCGTGATGACACCGGCTGAGAATCGTTTCGGGCCGACCTTCCAGTTTGCGGAATATCAATCACGGCCGCCGCGAATAACCGTCTATCGACGGGCCATAGACCTGCTCCGCACCACCATTCGCAGGCACGGGCTCGCGTCCGCGTTGGGGCTGCGGGATCCTGAGCCGGTCTATATCGCGCATGAGATCTATCATCACCTGGACCAAGCCGCCGCCGTTCCGGTAGCACGCCGCTCGCTGGTGGTGAGTTTCGCCTTCGGGCCACTCCGCTTGCGTTCCGGTCTGGTAAGCCTGGCCGAAATCGGCGCGGCGGACTTTGCGTCCGAAATGACGGGCCTTCGCTGCCATCCTCGTCTGCTCGACAGGTTGGCGCACCACGCCTTGATCGATTGCCCTGCAGGCAGTTCGGAGATGCCGTGCAAGTCGGATGCTTAATGCCTTACAGGGCCGATTAAGCGCGCCGCCACAAGATCCCCAGGGCGTACTACAGGAGATGACGAGCAACGAACGCGATGCCTCATCGCGAAAACCGTTGACGATTGGGCGGACCTGGCTGCGTCGAACCGCGGGGCTTCGCCGACGCCGGGCTAGACGCCATGATCGACGCGGCGGTGCACCGGTTGGACGGCGGGCGCGAGGATGCCGTGCTGGCGACGATGATGCGCGGTATCGAACTTGGCGCGGCGATCCCGCTTTATGTCCAGGCGGTCGCGACGGCCGCCCGCGACGGCGTTGTGTATCAGCCGCGGATGGGCACGCAGCCAGGCTGCGGAATGGTCCGTGGGCGTGCCTTGGTCCGGTGACATGGGATTGTGCACTCGCAGGCCCAATCCAAACGGTGGCGGCAGACACTTGAGTTGACACGGGCGAAGCCTGGGCCGACAATTTATGAAACAGAGGTTCAAAATCCGGAAGATTGGCCGCTGAACAACGTGGCAGGCCGGGGAAGGGGGCGAGCGATGGGTGGACGATCTATGCAGGTGTCCCATGCGGGCAAGCTCAGTGCCTCGGCCTGCATGCTGGCCGGCACGCTGCTGATCACCCCGCCCGCGGGGGCAGCAGAACCGATCGTGCTGCGATTCGCCGACGACATCCCGAAGACGCATCCAATCAGCGTCTACGGCTCGAAGGTATGGATGGACGCGGTCGAGCGCCTGACCCAGGGCCGCGTTCAGTTCCAATGGTATCCGAGCGGGCAGCTCGGCAAGGGGCGGGACGTATTGGCGCTGGTGCAGTCCGGCGCCATCGACGTCGGCAGCATCGGGCCGTCCTACACGCCGGATAAGCTGCCCTTGTCCGCCGTGGCGGAGCTGCCGGGAATGTTTGGGTCCTCCTGCGCCGGCAGCCAGGCCGCATGGAGCCTGCTGAAGCGCGGCGGCCTGCTGGACCAGAAGGAATACGCGCCGCTCGGCCTTCATGTCGTGTTCGGCCTGACCAACCCGCCGTATGAGATCCAGACGGTGAAGCGGGACGTGGCCGGGCCCGCGGACATGAAGGGTCTGCGCCTCAAGACCCTAGGCGGCGCATCGGACCAGGCTGCCCTGAAGCTCGAGGCGGTGCCGGTTCAGATGGCGGTGCCGGACCTGTTCCTGGGGCTGCAGCGCGGAACCGTCGATGGCCGCTTCGGCGCCTTCACCAGCGTTTACGCCAACAGCACGCAAGACGTGCTCAGCCATAGCACCGTGGGGGCGGACATTGGGGGATTCGTGCTGGCGACGTTCATCGGCGACCGGCGCTGGAAGACCCTGCCGGCCGATGTGCAGGAGGCGATGCTGCAGGCCGGGGATGAGGCCTGGAAGAGCTTCTGCCAGGAGGCCGACAGAGAAAACGCGGCGCAGGCGAAGCAGCTGCAGGAAAAGAACCACTGGGCGCTGCACCAAGTGACGCCGGAGGAGCATACCGCCTGGCGCCAGGTGCTCGACCCGGTGGCAGACTCCTGGGCCAGCACGCTCGACCGCCGGGGCAAGCCGGCCAGCACCGTGCTGCAGGCGTTCCGCGCTGCCGTTCCTTGAACAGGCAGACATGATGGCAGCGTTGGACAGGGCGCTGGCCGGGATCGAGGACGCGCTGCTGTTGGTGTCGTGCCTGTGCGTCCTGGCCATCGTCGGCATCACCACGGCCGACGTGGTCGCGCGCAGCCTGTTCAACGCGCCGTTCACGTGGTCCCACGACCTGATCACCCAGTATCTGCTGGTGGCGATGTTCTTCCTGTCGCTGCCCTACGTGACCCGGATCGGCGGCCACATGGCGCTCGACTTCGCAGCCCGGAAAATCCGCAGCCCGGCCCTTCGCACTGGCCTCGCGCTATTCGGCGAGGTGCTGGCCCTGCTGTTCATCCTGGGCTTCATCGCCGGCGCATGGGGCACGGCAATGGAGTCCTATCAAGGCGGCGACATGCTGCCCGGGGACCTTGCCTGGCCTACCTGGCCGTCCCGCCTCGTGGGACCGGTCGGCGCGTCCATCCTGGCGTTGCGCCTGCTGGTGCGGATCGGCCAGGCCGTGCAGGCCCTGAAGCACGGCGCCGTTCCGCGCTTTTTGGGCCAGGGCGGCCATTGAGCCATGACCACCGCGGTCGTCCTGCTGCTGTTCCTGCTGATCGCGACCGGCATGCCGCTCGCCTTTGCGCTCGGCGTGGTGGGAGCGATCGGAGTCTGGCTGTTCGGCGGGTTCGACCCGATGCTGTCGTTCCTCGCCACCACGTCCTACACCAGCGCCTCGAACTACGAGCTGATGACCATCCCGATGTTCGTGCTCATGGCCGAGTTCGTGATCGTCAGCGGCGTGGCCGAGGAGCTGTTCGACGCGATGGATGCCTGGACACGCCGGCTGCGCGGCGGCCTGGGCCTGTCCACCATTGCCACCGGGGCGATGTTCAGCTCGATCTGTGGTTCAAGTGCGGCGTCTGCCGCCACCCTCGCCTCCACCGCCATCCCGCAGATGCGCCGGCACGGCTACGACGTGCGCCTCGCCACCGGGCTCACGGCCATCACCGGCACGCTGTCGTCCATGATCCCGCCGGCCAACGGGCTGATCATCTACGGCGTGCTCAGCGAGGCGGACCTGGGACGGCTTCTGGTGGCGGGACTGCTGCCGGGACTGATCGGCGCCTGCGTGCTGGCGGCCACGCTGCAGATCCAGCTCCGCGGCAATCCGGCGTTGATCCAGTCCCGTGCGGACCCGCCGTTGCCGCTGGTCGAGAAGCTGCGCCGGCTGACCCGCATCCTCCCCATGGTGCTGCTGTTCCTGCTGGTGATGGGCGTGCTTTACACGGGCCTGGGCACCGCGACCGAGGCCTCGGCATTGGGCGCCGTGGGGGCTGCGCTGATCACGATGCAGCGCCGTCGGCTAACCCTCGGCACGCTATTTCACGCCCTGCGCAACACCATCCGGGTCAGCACGATGATCACGCTGATCATTACCTGCGCGCTGCTGTTCGGCTATTTCCTGACACTCAGCCAGGCCACGCAGGACCTGACCGGCTTCATCGCCGGGCTGGACACCTCGCGGTGGGTGATCATCGCCTTGCTGATCGCGATCAAACTGGTGCTGGGTTGCTTCATGGACCAGGTTGCGCTGCTGGTGCTGACGGTGCCGATCACCCTGCCGATCGTGGTAGGGCTCGGCTTCGACCCGATCTGGTACGGCATCGTGCTTGCGCTGACGTCGGAGATCGGGCTGGTCACGCCGCCGATCGGGCTGAACGCCTACATCGTGGCCCGCTACACCGATACGCCGGTCGAACAGGTGTTCGTCGGTGTGTTCCCCTACATGGCGGCGATGTTCCTGTTCCTGATCGTGCTGGTGGCATTTCCCGGCATCTCGCTGTTCCTGCCCAGCCTGATGCACCATTGATGGAGAGCGGGATGGCGTTCGAGACTGTCCTGGACGAGCTGGAGGCCCGGCGTCACGCCGCGATGGCGATGGGCGGCCCGCGCAAGCTGGACGCGCGCAAGGCGGACGGCATCCTGGATGCCCGCGCGCGGATCGATCGCCTGCTCGACGCCGGATCGTTCCTGGAAACCGGCTTGTTCGCCGCCGCCGAAGCGAAGCCGATGCGCGCCCGCACCCCGGCCGACGGCAAGGTGGCGGGGTTTGGCCGCATCGACGGCCGGCCGGTGGGCGTCGTGTCGAACGACTTCACCGTCATGGGCGCCAGCAGCAGCCGCACCAACTCCAAGAAAATGGGCCACGTGAAGGCAGCGGCCGAGAAGCGCGGCTTTCCCATGGTGTTCCTGGGCGAATCCACCGGTGCCCGCATGCCGGACATCATGGGCGCGAAAGGCATCGGCGGCGGCGACAGCGGGTCCCGCTATCTGCGCACGCGGCGGGCGCCCTGGGCATCGGCCGTGCTGGGGCCCTGCTACGGCTCGTCGTCCTGGTATGCCGCGATGTCGGACTTCGTCGTCATGCGGAAGGGCGCCGTCATGGCGGTCGCGAGCCCGCGGCTGACGTCGCTGGCCACCTCCGAAGCGATCGAGGACCAGGCGCTGGGCGGCTGGCGGCTGCATTCGCAGACGACGGGCCTGGTGGACCTCGTGGCCGACACGGACGAGCAGGCGCTGGACGCGGTCCGCCGCTTTTTGTCGTACCTGCCGACCCATGCCGGCCAGGCGCCGCCGCGTGCCCCGGTGCCGGACGGCTCCGATGACGGCATAGGGGCACTCCCCGATATCGTGCCGGCCGCACGGTCCCAGGTGTATGACGTCCGCCGGGTCATGGCGGCCGTAGCCGACCGGGACAGCGTGTTCGAGGTGAAGGCGCGCTTCGGCCGGTCCATCGCCACGGCGCTCGCGCGGGTGGACGGCCGCACGGTGGGGTTCATCGCCAACAACCCCATGGTGAAGGGCGGCGCCATCGACGTCGACGCCTGCGACAAGGCCACGAGCTTCCTCGTGCTGTGCGACAGCTTTAACGTGCCCATCGTCCTGCTGGTGGACCAGCCGGGCTTCCTGGTCGGCGTACAGGGCGAGGCACGGCGCGCGGTAGGCAAAGTGATGAACTGGATGAACGCGCTGTCCCTCGTGACGGTGCCGCGTTTCTCCATCGTGCTGCGCAAGAGCTATGGCCAGGCGCATCTCAATATGGGCGGCGCCGGCAATGCGGACGAGATCGCCGCCTGGACCACGGCGGAGGTGAGCTTCATGGAGCCGGAGTATGGCGCGGCCATCGTGCACGGCGCGCACCGGGACGGCGACCAGGAGGCTTTCGCCGCCGCCATGGCCGACATGACGCGGGACACCTCCGCCTACGACCTGGCCGCGATCTATGGCGCGCAGGCGGTCATCGACCCGAGGGAAACCCGGTCCTGGCTGAAGCAAATGCTAGCAATGCGGGAAAGCCCCGGGACCGTGGGCCGGCACATGATGGCCCTCTGGCCGACGAGCTTTTGAGGGGTTTGGCCGCATGACGATGGAAGAATTGGCCCGCGAGCACGAAGCACGCCGCGCGAAGGCGCTGGCGATGGGCGGCGAGACGAAGCTGGCCAAGCGCCGCGACGAGGGTGTGCTGAACGCGCGGGAGCGGCTTGCCGCGCTGCTCGATCCCGGCAGCTTCACCGAATCTGGCCTGTTCGCCCGCAGCATCCGGCCGGAGATGAAAGAGGTGTCGGCGGCCGACGGCAAGATCGCCGGCTTCGGCCGCGTGGACGGGCGCCGGATCGCGGTCGTGTCGAACGACTTCACCGTGCTCGGCGCATCCAGCAGCGCCATCAATGGTAAAAAGATTCGGCACGTGAAGCGTGCGGCGACGCAGGGCGGCATGCCACTGGTGTTCCTGGGCGAGTCGGCCGGCGCCCGCATGCCGGACCGCATGGGCGCGAGCGGCCGGGCCATGCTGGGCCAGGACCCCGAGGAGTATCTGCGGATACGCAAGATCCCCTGGGTCTCCGCCGTGTTGGGGCCCTGCTATGGGTCGTCCACCTGGTATTCCTGCATTTCGGATTTCGTGGTGATGCGCAAGGGCGCCAAGATGTCCGTCGCCTCCAGCCGGGTGACTGCGGTGGCGATCAACAAGGAAGTCGACGCCGAGGAACTGGGCGGCTGGAAGCTGCACGCTGGCATCACGGGCCTGATCGACGCCGTGGCCGACACGGACGAGGAGGCGCTGGGGATCATCCGCCGGTTCCTGGCCTACTTGCCCAGCCACGCGAACGAGGCCGCCCCACGTGCGGCACCGCTCGAGCCCGCCATCGCCGCCGCGCGCATCCTGGAGCTGCTGCCGGAAAGCCGCCACAACACGTATGACGTGCGCGGCATTATCCGCTGCATCGTGGACGGCGGCTCCGACTTCGAGATCAAGCCGCGGTTCGGCCGCTCGGTCTGCACCATGCTGGCCCGCCTGGACGGCCGCAGCGTCGGTATCCTGGCCAGCAACCCGCACTTCAAGGGCGGGGCGATCGACGTCGATGCGTGCCGCAAGGCGATCTCGTTCATGGTGCTGTGCGACAGCTTCAACATTCCCCTGATCTTCCTGGTCGACCAACCCGGCTTTCTGATCGGCCTCGAGGGTGAGCTGCGCGGCGCGCCGGGGTTCATCATGAACTGGATGAACGCCATCTCGCTCGTGACGGTGCCGAAGATCTCAGTCGTCATGCGGAAAAGCTACGGCCAGGCCTACTTGAACATGGGCGGCGGCCGGAACTCGGATGAGGTTGCCGTGTGGCCGATGGCCGATCTGGGCTTCGTCGACCCTGCGGTCGGCGTCAGTATCTTGCACAAGATCAAACGGGCCGACGACCCGGCGCGCTTCGACACGCTGGCGGCCGAGCTTGCGCGCGACTCCTCGGCCTGGGAGCTGGCGGCGCTGTATGAGGCGCAGACGGTGCTCGATCCGCGGGACACACGCACGTACTTGTCCAACATGCTGGACGTGCACACCGGAAGCGGGGTGGGCAAGCACCTGCTGGCGAACTGGCCGACCAGTTTCTGATGCCGCCGGACATCCAGAAGGCCCGTGCGGTGATCGAAGCGGCGGGCAGCCGCGCGGCCTTGACCGAGGACGACGCAAAGCAGGTGCTGGCCTGCTTCGGCCTGCGCGTTCCGCGCCGGGCCACCGTGCCCTTTGGCCAGCCGGTCGGCGGTGCCCTGGACGGGCTCTCGGCCCCCTTCGCGCTGAAGGTCGTCGCCCCGGCGATCCTGCACAAAAGCGACGTTGGCGGCGTGCAGCTCGGCCTGCGCAATGCAATGGAGGCGCAGGCTGCGGTCGACGCGATGGCGGTGCGGCTGTCGGGCATCGCGATCGAGGGCTGGCTGCTGGAGGAGATGGCCCCACCCGGCCCCGAGATCGTCATCGGCGCCACCGTTGACCCCTGCTTCGGTCCTAACGTCATGGTCGGGCTGGGCGGGGTGCTGGTAGAGCTGTTCGAGGATGTCTGCTTCGGCATCTGCCCCATCCGCCCTGCCGACGCCCGGCGCATGCTGGACAGCCTGCGCGGCGTGAAGCTGATGCGGGGCTTTCGCGGCGCGCCCGCGGTGGATGAGGGCGCGGTCGTGGACGCGCTGATGCGCATTGGGGGCCCGGACGGGCTGATCTCCGTGTTGTCGGACTTGGTGGCGGAGCTGGACGTGAACCCGCTGATCGTTTCCGCGCAGGGTGCGATGGCGGTGGACGCCCGCATCGTGCTTCGAGGCGCGCATGGCTGAGCCGATTGATTTCCGGCCGCTGTTTGCGCCGCAGTCGATCGCCGTCATTGGCGCGTCCGCCTCGGCCGGTGGCGTCGCCAACAACTTCTTGCGCAATCTGAGGACATTGGGCTTCGCGGGCCGGGTCTATGCGGTGCACCCGACGAGCAACGAGATCGAGGGCTGGCCGGCCTTCCCGTCCATCGCCGCCCTGCCGGAGCCTGTGGACTACGCCTACGTCTCCATCGCTGCAGCGCGCACGCCGGACCTGCTGCGTGCCGCCGCCGGGCGGGTGCACTTCGCCCAGGTCATCGCCAGCGGCTTCGCCGAGGCCGGGGCGGTGGCGCTGGAGGCGGAGCTGGTGGCGGCCTGCCGGGCTGGCGGCGTGCGGCTGCTGGGGCCGAACTGCCTGGGGCTATACTCGTCCCGGGCGCGCGTCTCGTTCATCGGCGGCATTCGGATGGTGCCGGGCAGCGTCGGCGTGCTGTCACAAAGCGGCGGGCTAGGGGCGGACATCCTGCGGCGCGGCCAAATGCGTGGCCTGCGTTTCAGCGTGTTGGTGACGCTCGGCAACGCCGCCGACTTGGGGCCCGCCGACCTGCTGCGTCCCATGCTCGACGATCCGGCCGTGCAGGTGATCGGGCTCTATCTGGAGGACGTGAAGGACGGCCGCGGTTTCTTCGAAGCGCTGCGCGACGCCAGCGCCCGCAAGCCCGTCGTGATCCTGAAGGGCGGCCGGACGGCGGCCGGGCAGCGGGCATCCGCATCCCATACCGGCGCCCTGGCGCAGGACGACCGGCTCTGGCAGGCGCTGGCCCGGCAGACCGGTGCGGTGCTGGTGGACACGCTGAACCGCTTCCTCGACGCGCTGCTCGCTTTCCAGTGCTTGACCCCCCGGGCGGATCGGCCCACCGCCAACGTCGTGCTGTTCGGCAATGGCGGCGGCACCAGCGTGCTCGCCACCGACGCGTTCAGCCGGGCGGGCTTCGCCATCCCAAGCCTGGGCGGGGCGGCCCTGGCGCAGCTCGAGGCGATGCGGCTGCCCCCGGGGTCCAGCATCGGCAACCCCATCGACACACCGGCCGGCACGCTGCGGCAGGACCGCGGCGCGCTGGGCGGGCGCATCCTGGCCGCGGTGGGGGCCGAGCCCGGCATCGACGCCATCGTCATGCACCTGAACATGCCCGTGATCCTCGCCTACTCGGACCCCGAGATCCTGCCCAACCTGATCAAGGGCGCGCTCGACGTCCGGGCGCAGGGCGCCACCGGGCTGCACTTCGCGCTTGTACTCCGGTCCGATGGGGAACTGGAGATCGAGGCGGAAAAGCAGCGCTACCGGGCCGCGGCGCTGGCGATGGGTGTCCCGGTGTTCGATGAACTGCCGGATGCGGCGGATGCGCTGGCCTGCGTCGCGGCGCATGAGCGGTTCCAGCTGCATGGCTGAGGTCCTCGTGCTGGAAGAAGTGGACGAGGTCGGCTCGACCTCGGAAGTCTTGAAAGCGCGCGTCGCGGCTGGGGAGCTTGGCGAATGTGCGCTGTTGGCCCGGCGGCAAACGGGCGGGCGTGGCCGGATGGGCCGCCCGTGGCACTCAATTGAGGGCAACCTGCTCCTGTCGATCCTGCTGCGGCCGGTATCGCTCCGGCACCCCGGCCACTGGTCGATCCTGTCCGCGGTCGCCCTGGCCGAGACGGTCCGCCCCTATCTGCCCGAACCCGGGCTGTTGCGGCTGAAATGGCCGAACGACGCCTTGCTGCAAGGCGGAAAGCTGGCTGGCATCTTGCTGGAGGCTGGTACGTCACCCACGCCATGGCTCGTGATCGGTTTTGGCGTCAACCTGGTCAGGGCACCGGACGACCTGGAACGGAAGGTCGCCTGCCTCGCCGACTGGTCTCCGGCCCCGGCCGCCCCTGTGTTCGCGCGCCAGTTGCTGGCCGCCCTGCAGGGCTGGCGCGCACGCTACGTCGCGGAAGGCTTCGCCCCGGTCCAGGCCGCTTGGCTCGATGCGGCCCACAGCCCGGGCGAGCGCGTCGTCGCGAGCGTCGGCAAGACACGCGTCGAGGGCACGTTCCGCGGTCTCGGCGACGACGGCAGCCTGTTGCTCGACGGTCCCGCAGGCGAGGTCGCGATCCCAGCGGGAGAGCTGGCGTGAACGTCTCCACCAACCTGAAACCATCCGAATACTCCGATATTCCTGGGATGACACACCGATGCTAGATCCAAACCTCCTCCACGACCTCGACCAGCGCCGCGAGCGCGCCAGCCAAATGGGCGGGCCGCAGAAGCTGGCCGGCCGTGTAAAGCGCGGCCAAAGCAACGCCACCGAGCGGCTGCAATGGCTGGTGGATGAGGGGAGCTTCATCGAAACCGGCCTGCTCGGGGCGTCCAGCCTCAAGGCCGACGAGGCCAATACTCCGCGTGACGGCAAGATTTGCGGCTTCGCCAAGGTGGACGGGCGCGACATCGCGCTGTGCGTGAACGACTTCACGGTGAAGGGGGCCTCCACCGGCGCCACCAACGGCAGGAAGCTGGGCCACCTGCGACGCACCGCGACCGAAAAAGGCATGGCCTTCGTCCATATCGGCGAGAGCACCGGCGCGCGCCTGCCGGACGCCATGGGCTCCCGCGGGATGGGCACGATGCTGGGCAACGACCCCACCCAGTTCCGTCGCGCGCGGGACACGCCCTGGGCGGCGGCGGCCCTTGACACGTCGTTCGGGTCCTCGGCGTGGCTGTGCTGCTGCTCGGACTTCGCGGTCATGCGCAAGGGCTCGATCATGTCGGTGTCCAGCCCGCGCCTGGTCTCGATGGCGATCGGGGAGAAGGTGGACCTGGAGGAACTCGGCGGCTGGCGCGTGCATGCCGAACTGACCGGGTTGATCGACCGCTTCGTGGACACCGATGCGGAGGCGATGCAGGAGATCCGCCGCTTCCTGAGCTATCTGCCGAGCCACAACAACGAGCCGCCGCCCGAGTACCCCGTGGCCGCGGATGCCACCCAGGACCAGGAGGCGATCCTGGGCATCCTGCCCGACCGGCGGACGCAGGTTTACGACATGCGCAAGATCGTCGCGATCATCTTCGACCGCGGCAGCGTGTTCGAGCTGAAGCCGCGTTTCGGCCGCTCCGCCATAGTGGCGCTGGCCCGGCTGAACGGCCGCTCCGTCGGCGTGATCGCCAACAACCCGAACGTCGCCGGCGGTGCGCTGTCGGTCGAGGCGATCCGCAAGATCATCGACTTCCAGGTGATGTGCGACAGCTTCAATATCCCGCTGGTGCGGCTGGTGGACACCCCCGGTTTCGTGGTGGGAACGGACGCCGAACGGAAGGGCGCGCCGGGGCACATCATGAACTTCATGAACTGCACCTCGTTTGTGACCGTCCCGAGCATCACCGTCCTTGCCCGCAAGGCCTATGGCCGCGCCTACGTCGCGATGGGGGGCGGCCGCCACAACGAGGAGATGATCGCCTGGCCCTCGGCCGAGGTGAGCTTCATGGACCCGACCTTCGCGACCACGATCGTGCACGGCATGACGCCCGAAGACGAAGGGTTCGCGGATGCCCTGGCCGAGATCCAGAAGGACACCGAGGTTTATGACATGGCAACGATCTATTCGGTGCAGAACGTTATCAAGCCGCAGGAAACGCGGGCCTATCTCGCCCGCATGCTGGACGTGTACCGTCTGCGGAAAAGCGGCGGCATCGGCGAGCACCTGATGCGCAACTGGCCGACCAGCCTGTGAGCCCCTCCGGCATCATCGCCCGTTACCGCCGCGACGGGCGCACTGCGGTCGCCGAGACCGATGGCAAGCTGCTGCTGCGGGCGGCGGGCCTCACGGTGCCGCGCTCGGTCGTCGTTCGGGACGCGGGCGCCGTCGGCCTGGGAGGCCTGCGCCCGCCCTTCGTGGCCAAGGTGCTTTCGGAAGACATCATCCACAAAAGCGACGCAGGCGGCGTGCGGCTGGGCCTGCAGGACGAAGCGCAGGTGCGCGCGGCCATCGAGGCCATGATGCGGGTGCCCGCCATCGCGGCCGCGCGCCTCGACGGCTTCCTGGTCGAAGAGATGGCCCGGCCCGGCACCGAGATCGTCGTCGGTGCGCTGCGCGATCCGCAATTCGGCGCCACCGTGATGGTCGGCCTGGGCGGCGTGCTCGTGGAGATCCTGAAGGACGTAGCCTTCCGCGTCTGCCCGATCACCAATCAGGATGCCTGCGCCATGCTGGACCAGCTGCGTGGCGCCGCCCTGCTGAACGGTGCCCGGAGCCGTGCCCCGGTGGACCGTGCGGCACTGATCCGCATCCTGATGGCGGTCGGAGGCGCCGAGGGCCTGATCGTCCGGCACGAGGAGATCGCCGAGATCGACATCAACCCGATCATCGCCAACGAGGACGGCCTGGTCGCGGTCGACGCACGCTTTATCCTGGGCGACCCGCCGGCCGCCGCACCCGGGCGCCCGGCCACCCCGCCCCGCTGGCTCGATCCGCTGTTCGCGCCGCGCACCATCGCCGTCTATGGCGCGTCCGGCACCGCCACGACCGTCGCCAATACCTTCATCCGCCGCACCCTGGCCTTCGGCTTCACGGGCCAGATCTACCCGATTCATCCCCGCGCCACCGAGATCGAGGGCCTGAAGGCCTACCCGGACCTGGCTGCCACGCCGGAGCCGATCGACTACGCCTACATCGCCATTGGCGCGAAGGACATCCCGGGAAACCTGGAATGCGCGGCCGGGCGCCTGCGGTTCGCGCAGGTGATCTCCAGCGGTTTCGGCGAGGTCGAGGACGGCCAGGCGCTGCAGCAGGAGCTGGTCCGGGCCGCCCATGCCGGCGGCTGCCGCGTGCTGGGGCCTAACTGCCTGGGCCTTTATACTCCCCGCGGCGGCGTCACCTTCCCGGTGGGCGCCCCGAGAGAACTCGGCACCGTGGGCGTGCTGACACAAAGCGGCGGCCTCGGCACCGACATCATCAAGCGCGGCCAGTGGCGCGGACTCCGCTTCAGCGGGCTGGTGACGATCGGCAACAGCGCCGACGTCTCGCCGGCCGACCTCGTGCGCTTCTACTTTGAAGATGGACAAACCCGCGTCATCGGCCTGTATGTCGAGGACATCAAGGACGGCCGCGCGTTCTTCGATCTGCTGCGCTCACCCGAGGCGACGAAACCGGTCGTGATCCTACGCGGCGGCCGCTCCGAGCACGGCCGGGCCGCCGCCGCGTCCCACACGGGCGCGCTGGGCGGCAGCGAGCGGACGTGGGACGCGCTGGCCCGGCAGACCGCCTGCGTCATGGTGGATACGGTCGATCAGTTCATCGACGCCCTGCTCGCGTTGCAGTTCTACGATCTGCGCCCGGAGCGCCCGACGAAGCAGGTCGTGCTGTTCGGCAATGGCGGCGGCACCAGCGTGCTGGCGACCGATTTCTTCGCAAGCATGGGCCTGGAGGTCGCCCCCTTCGGCCCCGCCGCCCGTGCGTCGCTGGAGGCATTGAACCTGCCGCCCGGCACCAGCGTCGCCAACCCGATCGACGCCCCGGTCCGCACGTTGCAGGAGCAGGAAGGCCGCATCGCGAACGAGATCCTGGACCTGGTGTACCGCCATGCCGAGGTGGACGCGGTGGTGATGCACCTCAATCTTGCCGCCTTCGTCGGCCGGGGCGATATCGACCCGATCGAGAACCTGTTCCAGGCCGCCATCGCCATCCAGCGCAGATACCCCGGCCACGCTCATTTCGCCGTCGTGCTCCGCTCGGACGGCTCGCCGGAACTCGATGACCTCAAGCGCGCCTATCGCGGCCGTGCGCTGGAAGCCGGCATCCCGGTCTTCGACGAACTGGCGCCGGCGGCCGAGGCGCTGCGCTGCGTCCAGCACCTCGAACGGCAACTGGCCCGGCGCCCCACCCCGACACCCCAACCCGTATAGAGAACCCAAATGGCCCTGATCGACGTCAAGACCGACATCACCGGCAACGTCTGGAAGATCGTCGCCAAGGTGGGCGACAAGCTCTCCGAGGACGACCCCATCCTGATCTTAGAGTCCATGAAAATGGAAATCCCGGTTTCTGCACCCGAGGACGGCACCGTTGCGGAGATTCTCACCACCGAGGGTGCGACCGTCACCGAAGGCTCGGTGCTGGCGCGGCTGAACGTCTGAGGCGCCCGTGCACAAGGTCCTGATCGCCAACCGGGGCGAGATCGCCTGCCGGATCATCCGGTCGTGCCAGGCGCTCGGCCTGCGCACGGTCGCCGTCCATTCCGAGGCCGACGCGCAGGCGATGCACGTGGCGATGGCCGACGAGGCCGAGGCGATCGGCCCGTCTGCGCCGCGGGAAAGCTATCTTGTGCCGGAGCGAATCCTCGCCGCAGCCGCCGCGCACGGGGCGGACGCGGTGCATCCCGGCTATGGCTTCCTATCGGAGAATGCTGAGTTCGCCCGGGCCGTGCAGGCGGCGGGCCTGGCCTGGGTCGGCCCGGCGCCGGACACCATCGACGCCATGGGCGACAAGGAGCGCGCGCGGGAAATCGCCCGTGCGGCCGGGGTTCCCGTGCTGCCCGGCAGCCGGCGCTTTGCCGCAGGCGGCACGCCGAACCTGGTTGAGGCCGCGGCCGCCGTCGGCTACCCGCTGCTGGTCAAGGCGGCCTCAGGCGGCGGCGGTATCGGCATGCGCCGTGTGGACGGGCCCGAGACGCTGAACGACGTTGCATCCGCCACCCAGGCCATGGCCGAACGCTCGTTCGGCGACGGCACCGTCTATCTCGAGCGGTATATCCCGCTCGCTCGTCACGTCGAGATCCAGGTGTTCGGCTTCGGCAACGGCGAAGCGGTGCACCTATTCGAACGCGACTGCTCCCTGCAGCGCCGCTTCCAGAAGATCATCGAGGAAAGCCCGGCGCCCGGCCTGCCGGACGCGGTGCGTGCGCGCATGGCGGACGCCGCCGTGCAGCTTTGCCGGGAGCAGCGCTATGCCGGGGCCGGCACGATCGAGTTCATCGTGGACGCGGACAGCTTCGAGTTCTTCTTCCTCGAGATGAACACCCGCATCCAGGTCGAGCATCCCGTGACCGAGATGACGACCGGGAGAGACCTCGTGGCGCTGCAGCTCGAACTGGCGCGCGGGAGCCTGGCACCCTTCGCGCAATCGGCGGTGCAGGCGAGCGGACATGCCATCGAGTGCCGCCTGTATGCCGAAAACCCGGCGCGCAACTTCTTTCCCTCGCCCGGCACGCTCAATGTGTTCCGGCTGCCGCCGCCCGGGCGCGACGTGCGGACCGACACGGGCTTCCGCCAGGGCGATACCATCACGCCGTTCTACGACCCCATGATCGCCAAGGTAATCTGCCGCGGGGACACGCGGGCGCAGGCGATCGAGCGCATGGCCGGGGCGCTGGATGGCATCACCGTTGAGGGGCTGAAATCCAACCTGGCTTTCCTACGGCAGGCCATGCGCCACCCGGCCTTCGCCGCCGGCGCGGTTTCGACCGATTTCGTCGAGCGGCACAAGGCGGAGCTGATCCGGGAATGATCGCATGAGCGCTCGCCGCACGCTGGAGGCCGCGGGCAGCCGATATGAGATCGCCTGCCTGCACACCGCGCTCGAAGCCTGCGGCGGACCGCAGCGCTTCCCGGCGTCGATCCTGGTGCTGCTGGAGAACCTGCTGCGGAGCGGGGGATGCGTCTTCGACCCGGCCGTCACCGCCGCGTTGCAGGACTGGCCGCGGGGCGGCGCCATCACCGTCCCGTTCCGGCCGTCCCGGGTGCTGCTGCAGGACTACACCGGCATTCCTGTCCTCGTGGACCTGGCCGCCCTGCAGGAGGCTGCCGACGCGCGCGGGCTGCCGCCGGGCACATTCGGCTGCGCGGTGCCCACGCATTTGGTCATCGACCACTCATTGTCCGTGGACCTATCCGGCGCGGCGGGGGCAGCCGGGGGTGCCATCGTGGACGGCAACGCCGCGATCGAGATGGACCGCAACCGGGAGCGATTCATCTTCCTCAAATGGGCCGAGGCCGCGTTTCCTGGCCTCCGCCTGTTCCCGCCGGGCTCCGGCATTTGCCACCAGATCAACATGGAGCAGCTGGCGCAGGTCGTGTGCGCCTTGCCGCCCGAGCCTGACGGACTGGCCTGGGCCACGCCGGACACGGTGCTGGGTGCGGATAGCCACACGACGACCATCAACGGCCTCGGCGTGCTGGGCTGGGGCGTCGGCGGGATCGAGGCGCTAACGGCGTTGCTGGGCAATCCCGTGTCGATGCTGCTGCCCGAGATCGTGGGCGTGCGGCTGACCGGCCGCCTGTCGGATGTCGCCACCGCGACCGACCTGGTGCTGTCGATGACCGAGCGGCTGCGCCAGGTCGATGTGGTCGGCCGCTTCGTCGAGTTCTTCGGCCCGGGCCTGGCCGCGTTGCCGGCCGCGCATCGCGCCACCGTCGCCAACATGGCGCCCGAGGCCGGGGCAACCTGCCTGTTCTTCCCCTTGGACGACGAGACACTGCGTTACCTGCGCCTGACCGGCCGCGGCACAGCGCATGTGGCGCTGGTCGAGGCCTACGCCCGCGTGCAGGGCCTATGGCGGGATGCGGACACCCCGGAAGCCGACTTCACCAGGACGATCGAGTTCGACCTTGGCGCCGTCGAGCCTTGTTTGGCTGGGCCGAACCGTCCGGAGCAGCGCATTCCCCTGTCCGGCGTGGCGGCCGTGTCCCGCGCACTGGGTGTGGCCACCGGGACAGGCCTACAGCCTGGCGACGTCGTGCTTGCCGCCATCACGAGCTGCACCAATACCGCCAACCCGCATAGCGTGTTCGCCGCTGGCCTCCTGGCCCGCAATGCGGTGGCGGCAGGCCTCGTGCCGAAGCCTTGGGTGAAGACGTCCTTCGCGCCGGGCAGCCGGGCCGTGCAGGAGTATCTGGGCCGCTCCGGCCTGCAGGACAGCCTTGATGCGCTCGGCTTCGGCATCGTCGGCTTCGGCTGCACGACCTGCATCGGCAATGCAGGCCCGCTGCGGCCCGATGTAGCGGCGGCGCTGGCCCAGGCGCCCGTCGCAGTCAGCGCCGTGCTGTCCGGCAACCGCAACTTCGCCAATCGCGTGCATCCGCAGGTGCCCGCCAATTTCCTGGCCTCACCGGCGTTGGTGGTGGCCTATGCGCTTGCGGGCACGACGCACCTGGATTTGACGAATCAGCCATTGGGCAACGACCCGTCCGGACGACCCGTTCACCTGGCCGACCTCTGGCCCAGCCGGGCGGAGATCGAGGCTGAGGTCGCGGCCTGGGTCGGCCCCTGCCAGTTCCGAACCCGTCCCGGCGAGCGCGAGGGCTGGGGCGGGATCGATGCGCCATCCGACCGTTTCCCGTGGTCCGTCGCCCCCACCTACATCGCCCGGCCGCCGTTCACGGGAACCGCTTCGGGCGTGCCGCTACGGGGCGCCCGCATCCTCGGCCTGTTCGGGGATGGGGTCACCACGGACCACATCTCCCCGGCCTCGCCGATCCGCCCCGGCACCCTGGCTGGCGCCTTCCTGGCCGAGCATGGCGTGGCACAGGACCGCCTCCATACTTTCGGCGCCCGCCGCGGCCATTGGGAAGTGCTGCTGCTGGGCGCCTTCACCAACCCGGCCTTGCGCAACGAGATGGCGCCCGGCGCGGCCCCCGGCATGACGCGGCACTGGCCAGACGGCGGGACCATGCCCATCCAGCACGCCGCCGCGCGATACGGCGCCGAAGGCGTGCCGCTGGTGCTGGTGGCCGGGCGGAACTATGGCACCGGGTCATCCCGCGACGACGCGGCCAAAAGCACCCGCTATTTGGGTATCCGTGCCGTCATCGCCGAGAGCTTCGAGCGCATTCATCGCTCGAACCTGCTGGCGCTGGGCGTGCTGCCGTTGACCTTCCCGCCGGGGGTTACGCGACGCACGCTCGGCCTGACCGGGGCCGAGGTCATCGACATCGATGTCGCACCGCTCACCGGGCCCGGCGCCGTGCTGCCCTGCCGCATTTCCGGCCATGCGGAGCCGCTCGGGCTCCATGCGCGCATCGAGACTGCGGACGAGCTGGCCTACTGGCAGGCAGGCGGCCTGGTGCCCCATCTGCTGGACGCCGCCTCATACTAGCCGCCCTTCGGGGCGACCGGTATTACGCTGAGGCGCCTCAGCTTTCGATGCGGTCCTCGGTCCGTGCCTCGACCGATGCCGGGTCCAGCCGCGGGACGAAGCCGGCGGGGATCGTTATGACCGATCCGTCCACCGGGATCGGGTCGGCGAGCAGCCCGGTCTCGAGCTTCATGAAACCATTGAACTCGCCCGCGCCATGGATGCGGCCATGCCCGGCCATGGCCTCCATCCAACCCGACAGGTCCGCCCCCAGCCCATCGCCCAGCACCGCACCCATGCCGTGCGCGCGGATCGCATCCAGCGCCTCGGTCAGCCTGCCCAGGCCCGAGAACCGCTTCAGCTTGATCTTGCAGAACCGCACGCCGGGGATGCCGCCGGCGCGCTTGATGTCATCCAGCGCGCAGATCGGCTCGTCCAGCATCAACGGCACGGCGGACACGGCGGCGACGGCGGCGTTGTCGTCCCAGGCCTCGGTCGGGCAGGGTTGCTCGAACAGTTCGATGCCGGCCGGGTCGAGCGCGGTCGCGAAGCGGATCGCCTGGGCGCGGTCGAAACCGCGGTTGGCGTCCAGCCGTAGCCTCGCACGCCCCGACGCTTGCGCCTGGATGCGCCGCACCCGGTCGAGGTCGGCCGTCACATCCTTGCCGACCTTCACTTTCAGCGTGGTGAAGCCCTGCTGGATCCAGCGCTCCACCTCGGCCTCGATCGCGCCGGGCTCGGTGGCGCCCACGGGCGCCAGCAGCGCATGACGGACGGTGTACGGCACCGTCAGCGCGCGGTGCTCGCCCAGCATCTCCAGGGCAGTGACGATCGCCGTCGCCGCCGCTGGGCTGCGGTGCGCCTCGGCCAGCACGCGACGCCGCGCCTCGGCCACCGGCAGGCCGTGCAAACCCGGCAGCAGCTCGGCGCAGAACGCCCAGCCGCCCTCCCGGGTCTCCTTGCTCGACCCCGGCGAGATGTGCGCCTCGCCCAGGCCGAGCCGGCCATCGGCGTCCCGCGCCTCCACCAGGAAGGGCTCGAACTCCGTGAAGGTGCGGTAGGACAGGCGGTAAGGCGTGTGCAGAACGACGCGCACGCGACGGAGAAGCAGGCGGTGCACGACCCGGTCTGCGGCAGCCATATCGGCCGCGAGGTCTGGTGGGAGGAGATCCGTGCCCATGTAATTCCACTACCCTGCGAGGGGATCAGCCCGTATCATATACCGGTCCAATGCATCAACATGTGAACCGTCTCGTGACCAACACCTCCTCAACCGTCAAAAAGGCCCTTCAGGTGCTCGAAAGCGTGGCCACTTCGGCGGCCGGGCTGACGCTGTCGCACATCACCCGCGCCACCGCGCTGAACAAGGCGACCGCCGTCCGGCTGTGCGCTACGTTGGAAAGTGCGGGGTTCCTCGAACGCGACGCGCACATGGTCTATCGCCTGGGTCGGCGCATCTGGCAATTGGGCCAGGTCTACCGACAGCAGTTCGGTTTCGAGGACATTGTCCGCCCGTCCATCGCCAGCCTTCGGGACCGCACCGGGGAAAGCGCGTCGTTCTACGTGCGCGAGGGGACGGAACGCGTATGCCTGATCCGCGAAAACTCGCGCCAGATCATCCGTCACCACATGGACGAGGGCACCCG
>JAABUW010000684.1_pt1 | contig 63695 bp, 59 predicted proteins | sample 5560081 | NCBI WGS metagenome assembly JAABUW01 (sample SAMN10711882, study PRJNA513363) | rock metagenome | isolation source: Antarctica rocks | place: Antarctica: Victoria Land, Knobhead sud | reverse complement strand
TGGGAGAAATTGAAAGGGGGAAGATGACGATTCTTGATGATGCCAAAGAGGGGGGGGGGTTGGTGTGGGTGGTATGGTCTGTTTCAAGCGTGTGGGTTGTGGGTGGTGGCTATTAATAGGACCATAGGTAAAACCGCAAATCGCGTTGGCTGTTTTGTTGGAACAGTGTCGAGGCATAATGGTATTAGGTAGCTACCCTTGAATGAGAGAAGTTTTGGGAATGGGGCTAAAGGCTGAGATTGAAGGGAGGCTAGCCAGCTGGTGGGGTTGGAAATGTGATGTTTGTGCGTTGTTGGGGGGGGGGGTTGGGGATGTGAAGGGGCGGGAAGTTAAAAAGGTGTATCGGGTTTTTGATTGAGTGAGAATAAGGGTAGTGGATTGAGTTATTGAGTTGGCCCCGGTTATCTTTTGCTATTTAGTCGTGACGAGGAGGGGCGTGGGAGAATTCGAGGACAGGTCGAATCAATGAAGTCCCTAGGAGTCTTTTTTGGCCTCTTGACTGAGTTTATCCCTTTGGAAATTCCGATCTAGGACTTGGAAGAAGAGCTCCGGAACTGAGAAGTTGGTGAGTCGGTATATCGTCTTGTCATTACTGTAGATGCTACAGTCATGGAGAAAGGGACATGCAGAGAAATCTGGGTTGGGAAGTCGTCATATCGCATGGTTATCTGGTAAATTTTGGGGGTGAGGAATTTTCAGTTGACAAGTCATCGGGTCGTTTAACTCGCTAGATTGGCCTTACTATACTAGATTAATCTAAACAAGAATTTCGGAAGAAGTCCGGGTTGTCAGCAAAAACGCCGTCGAATATCTGGCCTTATTTTTCGTCTAGGAATTGAGAGGGTCCAGCGTTTCCAATCCGTCAAGTCGCCAAGTTGGTTCGCCATTTGTGCATTGGCAAACAGGACAGAATCCAGAATTGTCAAGTTGCCAAGTCGCAACCATGAGCAACCATCTGGCCGCTCTTCCAATGTAGGAGCATGGTTGCCATCAGTCCAGATTCCCAGTTTCCTGTTCATATCGCCGCCGTTTTCGTCCAGTAGGATTGTCGATTACCCAGGATATGAATTTCAAATTCCAAGGAAACAAATCGCTTTCCGTTTAGTGAAATGATGTCCAATCGTCCCGGTCTCATGTATTCAGTCTAGCTGCCCGCTCCTCTGTTCATCCGGCCATCGAGTGTAACTCAAAAGGAAACCTCGAGACATCGGATCGCCGGCTTTCAAAAGTTAAGTTCAACGGTAGACGAGACGGCCGAAAATCCTCAGTCGTGTCTACGAGATCCATACAGTATGGTCGTAAGCGGGTCTTGAAGAAAATCCGTAATCACGTCATCGCCGATATACTTCTTCTTCTTCGCTTTTTCCTTGGCTTTCTCCTCCTTAGTTTTGGGTTTGACGGGATCCTTAGCGAGAGGCTTGAGAAAGTAGTCCTTCTCTGCATCCTCATCCGGAGCTTCTGATCCGCCCAAAACCTCAGATGATAACGTTCCTCCTACCGAGTCATGCCGCGTAGTTGGCAATGAAGGACTCCCATGTCCTTCTACTGCGTTCTCTGTGCCGCAATCTCCTTCCTGGCCCTCAACTTTCACAAGCTTGTATGGCCACGCGTAGCGATATTCCGAACCTTTCTCCATGCCACCTTTAGTGAAGATATTAGCCTTTAGCCCAAGACTTGAAACGAACCCAGTTCTTGCCAACTTGGTAATACGGTTGTTGACTCTAGAGAGCACTTACAAACTTCAAGGTTGCCGTACTCGAACAGCACGGGAACCCAGACTGTGATTGCAACAATCTGTCCAAAAGTCCAAGCTGTGCTCATAGGCATTAATCGCAGAAGGGAAAAGTATGCTGCGAATACGAAAATGTAGAGCGCCCAGACTGCAAGATATAAAACCCAGAGCAATACCTGAAAGGGTCTTCTGCGACCCTTCTTCTGGTGATTTAGCTCAGCGTAATCTGGCTGTCTGGAAAGCCATGTACGTTGTGTCAAAATTCTCTGAAATGCCGGTAGACGATGGATTCTAATTTGATCCAGGCACAGTAGGCCAAAGACCAGTAAAGAGATTACTAACGTAGCTCCTGCTCCTGGGTAGGGACCTAAGGCCATATTTTTGATCGAGAAGTCCCACGAGATTTCGTGAGAGCAAAACATAGTCGGATCTCTAATGCCACAATTCGGAATGGAATGCTCTTTATCCAGAAGCTCATCCATATTAGGATTATTGAAATTGGAGGTCCTAACAAGCGTGGCAACAGACACTGCAATGGCTAAGAGGGTAAGAGTGAAAATATACCAAGACCTTTTTTTTGCGATATGCAAGAAAGCTAGGGTGTAGATGATTGGTAATAAAGACACAACACTAAGGAAATTATAGTTGAGTCGATATTCTTGGATATTAGCTTCAACACAACCTTAATTAGTAGAGTTGGAATATATTCGAGTTGCTTCACTACTCACTTGCATCCCATTGACCAGAAGATAAGACGATCTGCGCTGCGATTTGCACGGCTATCACGAAGAAGCACTGTGCTTTTTGGAATTCAATTGTTGCGAAAGTCAATTTCGGCAGATGATCTCTGGCTTTTTCCTGGGCTTCTCGGGCCTTCGACTTCGCTCGACTACCACCCCATGGTCCGAAAAAGACTAGAGCGATATAGTATGTCCACGACGTGAATATTCTGAACATAAGCTGGACGACCAACGCAATAGCGCTTTGCATCCAATATGATATGTATATCTAATGAGAAAGTGGGTAAGCCGGCGATCTTGCATGGCATTGACCAGAAGTCTTACCCCAATTCCCCCTACCTCGGCGTTCACCAGAAATGCGGCGTAGGGACATAGGTCCAGGAAGCAATAGCGCTTGCCGTACACGTCATCATAACACCGTTCAAGTTTGCTATGGACTCTGTCACAATTGTTGATTTGATGACACCACCCTTGTAGGCAACCAGTAGTGGTCTTGAAGATCGTATCAGACATGTTGTAGCTGTCTTCATCTATCCCAGCTTTGATGGCAATGGCACGAGCTTCCTTGGTGAGAGAGCCATTGGCTAGAAGAGAAGATATCTGGGGAAACACTATACAGTTCTGCAGCGTCTGGGCCGATGAGAAGATTTGGTTAACATCTTGACACGCCTCTGTACAATTCAAGATACCACGGTCAGTGATGCAGCCGTACGGGTAAAGCTCCAATAGGCCTTTCGAAGTGTTGGAGGGGATGCTATACGCGGTGGCGGAAGACATGGCGTCTTCAAAAGAGTAAAATGCGGGCGGGACAGCTGTTGTATTGTAGGTGATATCTGACATTGCAAAATATTGAATATCAAATCAAGAGGTATTGGTGTCCTTCCTCAAAAATTCGTGAATTCTCCTCTACATCCGAATGTAGCAAGGGCGAAAGCATGAGTAGTGGGTAGAAAGGCTATATTAGATGATATAAGTAAGCTACTTGGTCCAACCTGTATAACCGCGGCGAAGTCATCGATGAGTAACATAAGTGGTTGACGGCATTCGGTGTCACTTTCTGATACGTTCTTCCGCATGACTGAATAGGTGCATTCCAATCAAGTGAGAACTGCAAATCATATCATTTGGAGAGATCCGAAAGCGAAGAAAGTTCGCGCTGACGCTGCTTCTGTCGCAGCCAACACGGATACCTACCTTCTCTCTAGAACCTTCAACAGTTCTCTTAGCCACCTAAACCGCCCTACTATATTAAGCGGGTCTAATAAGTTATGACGTCTGCACGCATGCAATATGGTTCTCAACTCTATCTGCTACCGATTAGAGACCATAATATCGTTTTATGGGATTTTGCACCTCTTTTCCTATTTCCCACTTTCGTTCCAAGAGGGATATCTCAAGATTTTCCCTATGTCGTGGTCGAGAGTTCTCGAGAGTCCTTCCTGCTGGCCATGGTCTTGTCTGTTTGGTCTGCTGGTGAGGTCTAGCCTATCGTCGGCTCCTGGAGTTGCCTTACCTGTCTGCCAAACACGTGTCCCTTGGTCTTTTTATCGGATGGTTCAATACCCACTTTCTGGTTACAGTCAATCCCTGGGTTCTTGCTCTCAACATGTACGAGCATGGATGCATGGGATAATGGGAACGTGCATCAAGGTAGGTTGCCAAGCCAACTGAATTCACTTAAACCACCGCGCGACTTGTGAGAGTACGCATACAGCCAACGACACAGCAGTTCTTGAACAGAACTGACTAAAACATGGTCAAGGTCTAATGACTTTGTCGCATCTTCGTGGTCGCGCTTTTCCCTGAGCCGCAGTTGCTACCCGCGAGGTAAACTTGGCTGACTAGTCTATTCGACTTCCACCTATCCACTATGTAGCGACGATGTTAATCAGTCATACAAAGCCGGTTTTGGGACGCTTCATCAACCCGAGAACTTGATTGTAATTAGGCATCACGAACAATCAATGCTTCAGAAAACCTATTCTTCTCTTAGACTGGGCCTTAAATGCACCCTTCCCGAAGTCGTATGGGTCGGCCACGGTCTTTTTATTCAGGCGCTCGTGTATCTGCCTTCGATGTTCTTAATATAGTTTATTTAGCATACGTGGAGTCCCAGGGTTTTGTTGTTTAAAACTTCCCTAGGCGCTACTGAGGCTGGGCGAGATCAGTTGAGAAGTAATCCATTTCGGCATAAGTCTATGAAACCTCTTTACAAACTTGTCGGCTGACCTGGGGAATGGCTAATCCGAGATGGCGAACCCCTTTCCATTGCGATTTATGACGATGCCGGTCTCCCATTCGATGTGCGAGGGAATAGTGGGTAGTCGTAGCGGGAATCACCGTATGCTCTGCCAGTCCACCAACAGGTTGGAATCTTTAAGAACCCCCAACCACGTACCGTCGACTCTCACTACCAAGATTCAGATGTATTGTTCCTATACATATGATAGTCCGAAAGACCGGATGTACTTAGCCGGGTCTAAGCTGCTAGAGATTATCTAGGTCCGGGCCGCTGCATGCCCCGCTTGCTGCTATGGCTCTCGAAGAAGCAATGTGAACCGGATGTTGTAGTGACAAAGCCCACACGGAGATGGCGTGCTCTATGCGGAGCGCTGCTTGGTAGCTACACGGTTCTACGCTCATAGTCGGACGGACTCTAGTCTGAGACAAGCTATGTTGGAGCCGATCACATAAATCCTGTTGCGGCAAAAAGTATTGGTATATGAGGGTCAGAGCGAATATGTGCATGTAGATATATTGGTTGAACTATCTAGTAGGTAGAGCATATTTGGTAGAGCATACAGATGAAGGAAGAAGTGGGAGGAAGGATAAATACCCCTAGCGCCAAGCCGCTTCGGCCGGAGCGGAAATAACTAACCGCCGGGGTATACGTACCCCGTTTCCAACAAAAAGCAGACCTCCAAGGCCGAAGTCCATCCGTAGCTGCGGAGAGCCATAAGCTTCCACATCACACTCTCAAATGGTCGACTATTGCTTTAAAGCTTTGAGACTCGATTACTAGTGTAGACAGAAGTAGGACCCTATAGTCATAAGGCGGTGATATATCTCCGAAAGTGTACCTAATCAACAGGTGCTCAACTGATTTCGGCCACGAAATCGCTCTAGTGGAGTTGGAGCGAGGTGACAAATGCGGTTGCTACCGCCCGCAATATTTCCAAACTAGAGAATCCGAAGTCACAGGGGAGATCCGAAATAGCTCTTGGTGTGCTCTCTAGCTACGAGCAGTTGCAGAAGATGGTTGAGGAGGCAATACAGATCGTCGGTCGTAGTGACATCCTGTTTTCAACGCTGAATTCTGCCAAGTCCGCAGAGCCGACGAGAGCAGGCATGGCTTGCAGCTCGTTCGATACATCCGATCTAACCCACAATTGTAAGCGCCTCCGAAACCCAAGCCCAGTTGAACACGAACGTTTCCGGCCAACTCAACCTCATCCGTGTGGTGTTACCTCATATGCGAGCCCACCGCCCCGGCATTATTGCAAACTTTGAGTCGGTTGGTGGCTGCGTAAGTCTCACGGCTGCTGGCATGTATTGTGCGATCAGAGCCACCATGGCATGACTTTCCTAATCGTTACGAGACGAAGTCGGCCATTTGGACATCAAAGTCACAATTATCGAGTAAGTTCCTACGAGAAGAGGAAGGTGCGAGGAAAGCTTTGCGTTCGACGCTGGTGTTGAGCAATGACATGGTGCAAATTGTATCAACTCGTCTTAGATGCCAATCATGGTGAGCTTGAGCACTGAAGAGGTTTGTTGTCCACCACCGAATTTGTTTGCATAGTCGCGAGAATAGATATAAAATGATGGCTGGGGTGACTTGTATTTTTGAGTCCAGATTCGATTGTCATTCGTACTTAGTTTCAACATATCACCAACTTGACGAAAATGGAATATTCCACTCTAATCTTTCGCTTTTGATTTCCTGATATGTTAACGTATCCTACCCGAGATATCGTCCATCAGCTCTAGAGGTCTTCCGCCCGGAAATTGTTCAAAGTAGATAAATCACTCGCACCTCGAATCCTACTACTTGAAAATCTTGCCAACAAAACAGGCCATTTATCCAACTTTCGTCGGCTCCGCTAGGCTGGAACATTGTGAAGCTGAATCGCGCAGATGTGTAGTAGCGCATTCCGTTTTGGCAATTGCGAGACGACAACACAGTGAATGATCGATCGTAGTCCAACCTTGGGGCCATTGGTATATGAGGTGCAGATGGAGCATGTATAGATTGTATATTTTGATTGAACTACTGTAGGAAGCTACGAGGGAGGAACGAGGTGGAAACTCGGAATCCCCAGCCCTATAGGGCGCGGAGCGGAAATTACTAACCACAAGGGTAACAGTACTGTTCCCTGTTTCCATGCCGTTATCATCGGTTGGAACTCTGTGTACTACAAGTTTGGCGATAGTATCCCATGAGTAATCTGGATGTGCTAAGCGCAAGATCTCTTGGGAAAATGCTGAACCTAACATTAAAAGCCAACAAAGACTGAGCACGAGAATCCCTTGCGCATTCAAACAGAGCCAAAGGAATTCCTAAGCTTCGTCAAAGCTTTGACTCTCGCTGCATTTCGAGAACAGCTTGCTTTATAAGAAGTGCTCTCAACGGTTTGCCAATGGCGTTCCTCGGGATGGCCTCAAGAAATTTGACTCCACCTGTAAGTCTCTTATAGGATGCTAGGCGATCGGCAATCAGTTGCTGCACATCTTCTGGCGTTAATCTGGCTGTTGTATCTTTCTGAGGTACTATGTAAGCCCTCGGAAGCTCGCTGCCGCTTATCTCGTCGCCGACTCCAACCACTACAGCTTCAGCTATCCCAGGATGCTCGAGAAGTATGGATTCAAGCTCCGCTGGAGCGACCTGAAAGGCCCGCACTTTGATGAGTTCCTGTGTGAACCGCTCCAATTAGAAATCCTCGCTCTATGGAAGGCAATGTATTAAATTGGTCGCACGAACCTTTTTCCTACCGACGATGTACCATTTCTTAGTGTTTTCATCACAGACGCAGATGTCACCGGTGTGCAAGAAGCCGTCCGAATCAAAAGAGTCTCTTGTCGCCTTAGGATTGTTGTAATAACCTCTTGTTATGCTTGGGCCTCGTAAGCAGAACTCTCCTGGTGTGCCATACGTCGCTACAACGTTTTCGCTATCATCAACCAATCTAATAGTCCCGACATAATCTCAGCACAATCGTCCTGAAACGTATGATAAGGCATACATACCTTGCAGAAAGGTTGGGCAACAGCTTCCCTACGCTATTAGTATGATCATCCTCGGGCCACAACAATGCGCAGCTATAGCCAGTCATCTCAGTCATCCCAAATATTTGTGTCACTGGTGTGCCCGGTGGCAAATAGCCTCTGAAGGCTTCTTGTGTGCTTAGGGCCACGGGCGAACCGGACGTTAAGACGTTTCTAATACTTTGAAAAGTTTTGGCGTTTGCAAGCGGCGATCTAACAACCACCTGGAGCGCAGCCGCCACAATCAAGATGTCTGTTATGTTATACTGCTCGACACTGCGAAGATACAATTCAAGCTCAAACCGCCTCAAATGGTACGTTTTGAAACCCTCTTTCAGCATCGCGAGATGACTGAACGGCAGCGATCCGACATGGAATTGGGGGGTGAACAGTAATTGTGACACCTGTCTCAGCAGTGAGTACTTCTCTATTCGCTCAAGGTTGACATGTAAAGGACAGCTACCTACTTCGTAAGGCCTTTTATTTCGCCCTAGGAACATGGTATGCTGGGCCACAAGGTTTTGATGAGAGATCATGACGGCTTTTGGTAGTCCTGTCGTTCCACTGCTGAATAACATGGCGGCAGTGGTATTTTTGGCAGTATTTTCGTCGTTGAAACGAATCCAGTCGGCCTCTCCATGTATCAAGAGTTCTCGCCAGGAAGAACAGCCGCTTATGGATGCCTTGAGGTGTTCATCGAAAAGCCAGACACTAGGGTTCGTGATGCCACATGCTTGTGCAGCTTTCTGGACATTCTTAACAGTTGTGGGCTCGGTGACGAAGAACTTTGCGTTTGAGATTTTGAAGTGATGTTCCAATTCGGCCACCGTGTATGATGGGTTTGCGCCGGTAAACACGCCTCCAGCGGCGATGATACCCAGGAAAAGGACGGTAAAGTATACCTAGCAGTACGTATTAAGAAAAATAGATGCACCGTAGACAGCTAAAATGAAGCTTGGCACCAACATCATTGAACATGTGTAAACAAACGCAATCGCCCTTCTGCAATCCCGCAAGCCGTAGACCATGTGACAGCTTTCGAACTAAGATACGTATATCTTCCGCTGAGAGAGCTCTGCTAGGGTCATTGGCATCGAAACAAATCTACGAGGCGGGTCAGACCCGTAAAAATTAAAAGACCCAACGAAAAGGGTTTGATAAAAAACCTACAGCCTTGCTCTGGTCGACTTTGGGGTCCGAGAATATCCACGACACCACGTCAGTAGAAGGGATCGGTATTGTCTCTGAAGTGAAAATCATCTTTGACAATAGATCGGGAGAGATGGGGATGGGTCGTCAAGGTATGGACTACCTTATCCAAGTATGGCAATGTGGATAGGCCTGATACTTTGGAAGGATTCAATGACAGCGAACAAGCTACCTTAGTTACATTAATTCTGTTACAGCCCCCAGCCAGCCGCCTCGTTTCAAAGGTATGGTACGCGAGTCCTTCCAATGTTACCCAAGTAACAAACCAAACATGGTACTCGCGACTTGCGACCTCACAGACGACTCTAAATCAATGTTCTTGATACTCATCTATTATCTAATCTTAGTATCTAAATACATCCATCCACATATCTAGAGCTTGTGCATCACCATGGATTGTAATCTAGCAATTTAAGCCTTTATACTCAACGTCAGACCAGTTTTGATTATACGTGCACTCAACATGCACAGCCCCGAGACCGTAAGAAGGACACCGCACCATACCTTCAAGCCTAGCCAGCCACTTCGGGCCTGCAAAATGGCCCCAGCGATGGGACTACCAATCAACAGTCCAGCACCGGCTATCGCGGTGGCCATACCGATTCGTGTTCCGATTGCTCCCAGATTGGGCGACAAGGTAACGACAGTAGGTCCAGGGAGCGAAACAAATGAGCCACAAAAGAAACCATATAAAGCGCAAAGTATTATTAGGCTCGAAGTGGTTTTGACGGCAATCCAGCAGTAACACAGAAGTGCGGTAACGAAAGCAAATGGAATTTGCGTGTTGAGCGGACCAATTTTGTCGGCAAAGAAGTTAGGTAGAAGACGACCGAACGTTGAGGTCGCATTGATGATCGGAAGAAGGTAGAACGCGAGGCTGATATTGGTGTTGCACTGTGTAGTCGCATAGAGTTGCACGTAGAAGAAGGCAATGTAAATGCCCATGAAACCGAAGAACAGCCCAAGACTGTACATCAAGAATGGCAAGTCCCTAAGTGCCTTGACATCGAGGATCTCACGACGCGTAGATGGCGGGAACCTTTGCCGCATGCTCAATAGAAACACGGCTGATGTACCAAGCATAATGAAAGCTATCGCACGAGTGGCCCAGGCAAAGCCTACGCGAGGCTCTAACTGAGCGAAGACGATAGGATAGATGACACCACCTATGTACAAAAATGTCAGATGTATCAATGAAGGATCTGGCATCATGCTACTGACCTAAACTACTCCCAGTAGACGCAACCCCGGTTGCGAAGGCTTTCTTGGTGCTGAAGTACTGGGATACAACAGCTAGACTTGGCACGAAGAGAAGGCCGAATCCGCACCCAACCACGATACCTTGGGCCAGAAGAACTTGCCAGTAGGTTTTGCAGATACTGGTCACCATCATACCAAAGATCGACAGGCCAGCTCCTAACCAGAGCAAGGATCGTAGATAGCCTGCATCATAGACGATTCCTGTCATGGCACCAACAAACAGAAGGAGAAAAGACTGAAGAGAGCCAATCCATGAAATGTTTGAAGCAGATTCTGATCTCAGAAAGTTGGTCTGGTAGAACGTCTGATATACCCCATACATGTTCACCACTCCCCTGAGAATAAAAAGACCTGTTAGTCGTGCTCTTCACCTCATAAATCGGGGCACGGGAAATTTACCAAGTATTGAAAAAAATGCAGAACGCTCCAGCCACTTGAACCCAGGCTACCAAACCTCCATTCGGAACGGTGTCTGGAGCTGAGGCCGGCGTTGCTTGTCTCTCCTCTGATTTATCTCGGCTCAGGCTCTCTGGCTCACGTAAGTAGCCTTCTTTCTCTTTGGACATCGATGTAACGGTCAGGGCGATCCCTTCTGAATAGTCCAGTAGCAACTATATTGAAAGATTAGCAAGAGCGACATTGATGTTTAGACTGAATTATGGATGTGAAGAGAGAAACCCGCGCAAACGCTAGATTGCGATGTGCGGAGGGTTTCGAAAATAGTAACGTTGACTTGCCGTCTAAAGGTTGCATTAATTAGGTACCGAGGGCATCCTGCAGTAACTGATATAGTCGGTGCAGTCTACTAATTGTGATCTGAGTGTTACCGCCTGAAATTGGTAGACGTCTCTGAAAGCGAAGCCAGTTGAAAAAAGGTTACACCGCTGCTTTGTTTGACGGCTGCCTGCAGTTCCCAAAGCACCGTATCAAAGGCATACGCACGCACTAATAAGCGGCGAGGATGGTAAACAGACCATGTTATGGCAGCACCCTCTCCGGACTTTAACACTGAATAGGGCATCAAGTTTGACGAGACCATGTCATGTAATGGGCTATGTACTGACGCACGTCCCTTATAGCTTGCATTGATTCCGTACCTTGAGTTGCAGTGTCATACGAAATCTGGTGATCTTCGGTGCTACAAGATAGCCGTGATGGTAGAACACCTTGGAGGAACCAACCAATGTCAAGCATCATCGATGGGGCCTTCTTCTTTTCCTGCCAGCCGGTGGCCCAGCAACTGCCGTTCATAACTGGTGCGTTATTGAGACACATCACATGCATGAACGAATTACCTACCTTACCTTATACGTGCGATTTTCAGGTACCTAGCGATGGTCTTCTCCCACCACTGATTAGCCTTGTGTGGCAGAATGGCACAATGGTACCTTAAGACCTTCTTTTTCCGGATTACTTCGTACTGTAATTTTACGCAGTATATAATTAGGCGCCAAGGCGTCCGTCCCGGCCCTTCCTTCCGTAAATTTAGCTTGGACACTTGCCTTACTGTACCTTAGCTTCTTCTTCCCTCATGCCACCCCAATAGCCCATATGTAAGTACTTTATGAACCCATCAGGCCAATATCGGACGCATCCAAGCCCCTGGCACTAGCATGAATTCAGGGAAGAGAAGCGATAATATCGCTCTATACGAAGACCGTTCATTGACTTCCGCCCGGGGGCTGAGGGCGGACTTCTGAGGGCTACAGGGCATGGCAGCAAGCACACCATGGCCAATGTCAGCTGAAAACGACTTTTGCGAGGACCTTGCGTGCAACGATACATTTTGTAAGGCTAGGTATGCAATGCTACTATTGCTGCATTCCCTAGCTCCAACGCTTTGTTGAGCCATGCCACAATCTTGCCTTGAATGCTTTTAGCGTTACTATACTCTGTACTGTTTCGATGTTCCACGCCGTAACTGTACAAAGGCCGTTGAATACCAGTTGTTCCCCTGTTCTCATTTTCCTTCGGGCTCAGTCCCAATTTTCCATGAAACGCTCATAACTACCCATCATATTGCACAATGGTCACCGGTCCGAGTCCAGCGCCGATGCCTGACTACAGCCCTGAATACACTGGAGCCAAACTGACAATCTTCACCGCGATATTTGTTCCCATCCAGATATGTTGTGTTGCACTACGATACCTCGCACGGTATCTAGTAGAGGGACCATGGGGACTGGACGACATTGTGGTTCTGACTTCACTGGTTCTGCAATTGGGGATGGCCGGTCTTGCAGTTGGTAAATATGGCCTCTTCTTCGAGTGTCGTCTCGTATCTGAACAAAAGTGCTGAATCATGTAGGTTCTGTCAAGCATGCTGGAGTCGGTTACCATATACAGTACTTGTTACAGACCGATCCCACCAAAGTGACGATATGGGGCAAGTATCTTGTCGCAATATCGACTCTGTACTTCGGCAGCGTCAACATACCTAAACTTGCCATCTTGGCGCTCTATCGGCGACTTTTCCCGAAGAAGAACATACGCGTTGTCATACATGTTCTTATAGGAGTTCTAGTTGCGCTCACTGTATCGACTATAGTGACTGTCAGTGTCGCTTGCAGACCATATGCCGCTAATTGGCACCCTACCATGCCGGGCGCTGTGTGCATTAACAAGGAAGCGTTCTTCATTTGGGGAAGCATACCAAATATTGTCACCGACATTGTTATGTTAATTGTGCCGATACGGGTGGTATGGAACCTACACACCACCACTCGTTTGAAGATTGGATTAACTGCCACCTTTGCAATTGGTAGCTTGTACGTGTTGCCCCTTGACCATGAGACAGTGTTTGTATGACTCAAATTCTAACTATTAGTTTACAATAGTGGCCTTATAACCTCCATAATTCGCTTTACTACCTTTTTCAATAACAACTCCTTTACAGACGGTACCTGGTCAGCCGTGGATCTAGTGATTTGGACTCAAGTAGAAGCAGGCGTTTACCTTATCTCTGCCTGTGTAATGACATACCGACCTCTTTTGGAGCGTATTGGTCACGGCCGCTTTGTCGGAAGGCTCAGAGCCACTAAAAGGTCAAACGGATACACTCCAAACCACACTGGAAAGCAGAATGCAAGCATACCGTTGGATAACAGACCTGTTATTCACGATAGAGGTATCAAAGGCCAGGGATTCCACCGACTTGAAGATAATAGAGCGGGTGATCCCCGGATTGTTGTCACGACGAACATCACTGTAGACGGGAATATCGAAAGAGGATCATGATACTTACGCTCTGGTGGCAGGTTTTAGGATGCAATGGCTTCTTCTTTACTTAGGTTTTCTGATACCCAAAGCATGCCATGATGTCTGGCTACATTGATACATTACAAGATAGCATACTTCGCATATAGCCATGTAAATATATCGTTCAGCATCGCTTGCTCGTGTCCTTGTAAGAATCTCGAATGCTGCAGCATTGAGCATGTCTGAGCCCGTCTTGCTCTGCCTCTCTTTACAAATAAAAGCGTTGGTCCTGGCTTGATCCTATCCAGTCAAGATTCATCATTGGAGACGAGTTCGCTTTCTCCAGGCGACTATCGATAAAGGTAGGCTACTACCTTATGTAAAAAAATTCCACGCTAGTTCGATACTTACCGCGCTTGTGCGTAATTTTCGATCATCACTCTAGCGTAAATACGCGGCCGTACGGGAGGATGAAAGAACCTCGAGCTTCCGTTTGAAAGTACCCCAATTCGAGCTCCGATAGGATCGCTAGGATAAATCAGCTACGATATCACCTACCTTAGGTCGGGGGCTATCGAAGGAAGGCATGGGTAGAGGGAGTCACGTCGCTTCTACGCCACGGATTAGTACTAGGTACGTAGTACGCGAGTGATCTATGGCTCAACGCCGTTGGCAGATCTGGTCTGTGCTATGGGTTCAAGGATTTAGTCGTGAATGTGTGGGGCCCAAGGAACACAACCCATGGTGCTGGGCAGCGGCTGATAGGGAGATTTGCCATAGCCCATCGCTGGGGACGCCGTGGATTGGGTAGCATATAATGCCCGATCGGGGCTTCTGTGGAGATCGTATCGCAAAATAATGCAACCAAACAATAGTGAAGGACTCTCTGCGCTCATTGTGGCGAAGTATGTGCAAGGATAATACAGGAGAGCAGCACAGCCTTTTCTGTGTTACTTAGAATACTCTATGGATATCACAATTTTGCCTCTCAGGTTGTGTGCCTGAACTGCAAGGTGCCTCGAGTTACCTTTTCCTGTATGACCTTGAGAGAATGTCATTTACCGTGATGGATACTACCATGGGTGTTTCGCTTCTACGGTAGGGTCGCTCTCTGGAGCACATCAGACTCAGAACAACAAAAACAGTCGGTTTTTCCTGAGAGAAGTTATGATGGCAGCTCGAATTCCAGTTCCGATCGCCATCATTGGCATGGCCTGTCGCCTTCCTGGAAATGTTACAAACACCGAGGAGCTATGGGACCTGCTAGTCGAGGGTAGGGTTGGCTGGTCACCGGTGCCTTCTCAAAGGTACAACGAAGCAGCTTTCTATCATCCAAATCCGGAAAATGAAGGCACAACAAACCATCGTGGTGGTCACTTCATCAGTCCTGATATCGCCGCTTTTGACGCTTCATTCTTCGGGATATCGCCCATCGAAGCTCAGGCCATGGATCCTCAGCAGCGTCTTCTTCTCGAAACCACGTACGAGGCATTCGAAATTGCCGGTATTCCGATAGACGGCGCCCGAGGCTCAAACACAGCGGTCTATACTGCCATGTTCACGCGAGATTATGACCGCAACATGTTCAAGGACCCTGTCGATTTACCAAAATATCAAACCACCGGAACAGGAGAAGCTATCTTATCGAATCGAGTCTCTTACGTCTTTGATTTTAAAGGCCCCTCGATGACTCTGGATACTGGTTGCTCCGGGAGTATCGTTGCCTTGCACCAAGCATGTCAAAGCTTGCGTACCGGAGAATCAACTATGGCCTTGGCATCTGGAGTCAATCTAATCTTAAGTCCAGATCACATGTTTGGAATGACTAAGCTGCAGTCTGTAACAGATATCTTTCTGATTGAAAATCATGCAATGGCTGACAAGATGGTTTTAGTATGCTCAATGATACCGGAAGATCTTATCCTTTTGACATCAGGGGTTCAGGCTATGGCCGTGGCGAAGGTGTAACCACTGTTCTCCTGAAACGTGTCGATGATGCTCTTCGAGACGGGGATTGTGTTTGGGCGGTAATCCGCAATACCGCAGTCAACCAGGATGGGAGAACAAATGGAATCACTTTACCAAACCAAAAAGCACAAGAAAACCTTCAAGAATCAATATATAAGAACGCCGGCCTTGATCCAGGTCATACACATTACGTTGAGGCACATGGGACTGGCACTGCCGCTGGTGATGTTGCTGAATTGCAAGCCATAGCAAATGTGTTTTGCAAGTCTACCGACCGCTCAAACTGTCTTCACGTTGGGTCAATCAAGTCGAACATTGGTCACCTTGAAAGCTCGAGCGGGTTGGCTGGCTTGATGAAAACAGTCTTGGTCTTAGAACGAGGGCTAATTCCACCGAATGCGGATTTCCAGGTCGGGAAATCGGAGCTCAATTTTGAGAGTTGGAAAATCAAGGTACATTCCCACCCCTTGCACTACCCATTTCGCTGACTTGGTGCTCTAGGTCCCAGTAATGCTCGAACCTTGGCCAGCAGCAGGCATTCGCCAAGCCTCGGTTAATAGCTTTGGCTATGGTGGCACAAATGCACATGTAATCCTTGAGTCAGCTTCTACTACTATTCCAGCAGCCCCTCAAGAAAGGCCATGGGTGAAGAAAAATGACCGCAATGCCGAATGTGATGAGAATCAGATACCGGGATCTAACGACATTGGTAGTATCAAGCACCACAAAACCCAGGGACCATTGAGCAATGGAAAAATAGCGATGATAGGGCGTGGGGATAATAATGAGCGACGTCAAGCCTCAGCATTTGCTAGGACATTTTTGCCACAGCTGTTTGCCCTGTCAGCCAAGTCCAAGGGTTCAATCCATGAAGTCGTGAAAAGGCTTGCGAGTTGGGCATCCACACGCCACGACTATGAACATTACTTCCACAACTTATCATATACCCTATCAAGCCGTCGATCCCTAATGCACTGGCGGTATAGCATTTTTGCTAGCTCTCATGAAGAATTGATGGCATCCTTAAACCAGAAAACCCTGCGCGTCAACAAGATCTCATCTAATATCAGAATTGGCTTTATTTTCACCGGTCAGGGTGCGCAGTGGTCGGCTATGGGCCGTGAGCTGATTCAGACTCACTCGAAGTTCCTAGAGTCTTTAGTCGTCTCAGATAAAATTTTGCAGGAGCTTGGAGCTTCATGGAGTCTAATTGACGAACTCTTACTGGATGAAAAGAGCTCTCGAATCAATCGAAGCGAAATCGCTCAACCAGCCAGCACTGCCCTTCAAATTGCACTCACAGATCTGCTCACCAGCATTGACATAAAACCTCAGATGGTCATGGGCCATTCGAGCGGAGAAATAGCTGCTGCGTATGCAGCAGGAATCCTGACCCAAGCAACGGCACTTAGAGTTTCTTACTGCCGTAGTAGCGTTACAAAATCTTGCAGGCGAGCTGTTTCAACCGAGGGTGCTATGCTCGCAGTCGGGCTCGGCGAAGATAAGGTACTGCCTTTGCTCAAAAAATTGCGTGAAGGCATCATAGATCTAGCTTGTGTAAACAGCCCATCGAGTACTACGGTTTCCGGCGACAAACCTGCCATTTTGGAGTTCCAAGATATGCTGAATCGAACGAGTATCTTCAACAGGAAATTGAACGTCGAGACCGCGTATCACTCTCATCACATGCGAGAGGTTGCCCATGAATATCTTCAGTCTTTAGACAGACTGGAGACAATTGCTCCGCCCAACGATATCATCTTCATGTCAACGGTTGAAATGGCGAAAAAAATCTCAGACTTCGGCTCCGCGTATTGGGTGCACAATCTTGTCTCTAAAGTTCGCTTTTCGGGCACCCTACTGGAGTACTGCCGTCTTCAACTTGAAGAGTCAGAATCGACGATGGCTTCTACTGATATACTGATAGAGATAGGACCGCACAGTGTTTTAGCTGGACCAATCAAACAGACGATGATACAAAAACCTGAGTCGTTTGAGTTTGTCTATCTGCCAACGTTGGTGAGACACCAAGACGCGATTAAGAATATAATGGAGATGGCTGGAAAGCTATTTGAACATGGCTGTTCGATCAATCTGGAGGCTCTCAATTCAATGATTTATTCTCAACATTCAGTCCGAGTACTGCAGGACCTGCCTACATATCCATGGGATCATTCCATAACTTACTGGCACGAATCTCGCGTGAGCCAAGATTACCGTTTTCGCAGACATCCTTGCCATGATCTGCTGGGTTATCGGATACCTGGTAGTACTCCACTTGAGCCCAGCTGGAGACATGTTATTAGTATTGCTAGCTTGCCCTGGCTGGCGGAACATGTAATTGATAATCTGGTTGTTTTCCCAGGTGCTGGATATATTTGTATGGCCATTGAGGCCATTCGCCAAATCGTATCCGAAAGCCAGCCGCTTCAGGGTTACCAATCTTTTTCCTTGAAAAATATATCGTTCTTCAAAGCCCTTGTCATTCCACCCACTCCACAGAAAATTGAACTTCAACTCTGCTTGAGAACTCGGAGATCAACCACCATCGTGTGGCGCGAATTTCGAATTTATGCTATTGGGCAAGATGGCGTCTGGTATGAACATTGCCGTGGTCTGATACAAATAGCATCAGAGCCAGTATTCATAGACAATATTTCACTCAATCCTGAAAATCATTCTATGCTTCCTGAAGAATTGATCTCCCAGACGAGTAGAGATGGAAACTGGCAGAATTTGAGCTCAGAGCGTCTTTACGGCCAGCTTCGATCGAATGGGAACTCTTACGGGCCCTGTTTTGCTGCCACAAGTGAACTACACTTGGGGGAGTTTCAGGTGATAGCCCAAGTTGTTGTCCCTAATGTTCGCTCTACTATGCCTTTCGGTTATATGCAACCACATGTCATTCATCCAACTACATTAGATGCACTCATGCACTCTAGTCTACCGCTATACGCACAGCACAACGGGCCTGGGTCTGTTGTGCCAGTGTCAATCGGTGCGCTCTATGTCTCGCCTCAAATTTCAAGCACTCAAGGGCAAAGACTCATGGTAACTACCACACTGTCTCCAACCGCGTTCAGATCCGCAAAGGCAGAAATTACTTGTTTTGGAGCAGACGTGGGTACGGGTCGTGAGCTAGTGTTGAAAGTTTCTCAAATGGAGCTTCGTGGACTCGGGACAGTACGAAAAAGCGTCCTCCAGTCCTCAGTCACGCGTGCTATAAGCTATCAAATGGAGTGGGCTCCTGATATTAACTATCTTTCCCTTAGATCTCTTTGGTCCCTCTCGAAGCAGGACTATCTAAGGCATCTAATATTTAAGAATTCCGAAGTAACCGTCCTCCAAATTGGGACAGGAGCTCCAGACGGGATGATCTCGGTCCTGCAGTTGCTCTATGAATATCATCCTGTTCCCATCGAATGCTATCACTTCGCAAACATATCGATCGAGTCGTTTTATGAGGCCCAGAATCTTCTTAAAGACTGGAAATCATTGATGCATTGGAAACCAATGGATATGCAACAAGACCCGACCGAGCAGGGACTCTCAGAATCTTCATATGACCTAATCATTGCTATCAATATTTTTTACTTGTCAGATAACCTAGAGACGACCATCAAGCATATTCACAAGCTTCTAAAGCCCATGGGAAGGTTGATCGTCATCCTCAATGACAAAAATATCTATCCAAAAGACCACTTGCATAACGCCCTTTTGAAATGTCAGTTTAATGGAATAGAGCTTGTTCTTGATGACCACGAATTAATGGGCTTTTGTGAGACTATGCTTGTTTCTAGACCTATTTTTCCCGATCGCAAAACCTCGGCCCTGCCCATCGAGATCATTGCAGAAGAAGAGATGCAAAACTCGGCACGCGGCCTAGCTGTCGCGCTGACAAGTAAAGGTAAGGAGGCCGCGTTGAAAGGTTGGGGCAATGAAATTTCAAAAAGGGAAGCGATATACGTTATTTTAGATAACGGCAAAACTCCATTATTGACCAAGGCAACTTCAGAGAGGTTTAAGCAGATCTCGGCACTGGTTGGACAAACATCTAATATTTTCTGGATAGGCGTTCATCACGATGCTTCTGCCTCCATGAATCCAGCAAAAGGATTGGTGACAGGTTTGGCTCGTACTGCTCTCGCTGAGAATGAAAGCTTGAATATGATCACCTTTGATATACAAGACGCTATGAAGACCTGGACGCAAGAAATAGTGCATATTATTACAGACATCCTTGTAACATCATTCGACATAGCCATGCAAAGTGGTCAGGCAGCCGAACGCGAATTCGTCTACCGGGAGGGCCAAGTCCTTGTCCCACGCCTAAAACCTGATTCGAAGATCGACGATTGGATGACACGAACGGCAAGCACGCCAACAGTGGATTTAGCGACTTACGGGCAGCTTGAAAGTGCATTCAAACTCAGCATTAAGGAGTCGGGCTCAATCAACACCCTTTCTTTGGTTGACGATGACTCGGTTCGGGGAGGCCTCAATCCATCCGCCGTGGAAATAGCTGTGAAGGCCTATGGACTCAGTAGAAGAGATTTGATCGTTGCCCTTGATCAAACTAAAGCTCCACCACCCATGGTCTGCGAATTCGCTGGGGTTGTTAAAGCAATTGGCTCGGAAGCAACTGCAAGGTTCCAAGTAGGTGATCGGGTTTGCTCATGGAAATGTGACGGAGCATTATGCCCAAGCAACGTACGAATCGATAGCAGGCACGTGTATCACCTGCCGGAATCTATGCCCCTGGTAATCGGGGCAGCGATCCCCTTTTCCTTTTTGACCGCTTACTACAGTATTCTTGAAATTGGGGATCTGCAAAGAGGGGAAACGATCATGATCTTCGGAGCTGCGTCTGGTGTTGGACAAGCGGCGATTGAAATTGCGCTTTATGTTGAAGCAGAGGTCATTGCTATTGTCTTGAGTGTTACTGAGCGAGAAGATTTAATAAAAAGATTCAAGCTCCCGGATACGCATGTTGTTCTCGGCGAGGGAATGCACCTTTACAAAAGAGCTCTGCAGCTGACACAAGAGGGGGGAGTTGACTTTGTTCTGAGTACACTCAGCACAGAGTTTATTCCTGACTCGTGGGCCTGCTTAAAACCTTTTGGGGGTTTCGTCCAGGTCGCGCAGCCACAAGATAACTCCAACGATCAGGTATTTTTACCACCACTTGGTAAGAATGCCATGTTTGTATTATTCGACCTAATTAGCCTTCTTCACGTCCGGCCACATAAGGTAGCTACGATTATGGACAAAGTCATGTCGATATTTAAGCTCGACTCATTCGTGCCTACTCAGCAGGTGGTCAAATTTTCACTGGAGAGTATCAGAAACGTGGTTAACCTAAATCAATCCAAGAAGACTCCGGAAAAGCTCATACTTGAAGTCACGGAGAGTAACCAAGCCACAAATCCCAGTGCTCATCACGCTGTTGCACAGCTTCATGCGAATGCGACATATGTGGTTGCTGGAGGGCTAGGTGATCTAGGTCAAAAAATCTGCTATCTTCTAGCTAGCCGCGGTGCAAAGTATATTGTCATCCTAAGTAGGCGATCTCTGGGTACCACTGAAAGGCAAGAGCTTCAAGATAAACTTCGCCTGGTATCGGCTGAGATCAACGTCTATAGCATTGCGTGTGACATATCACGCAGGCCAGTGGTTCAGGAGGCGGTATCCTCCCTTGAAAACATGAGATTGCCACCTGTCAAAGGGGTCATCCAATCCGCCACAGTATTGCGGGTGAGTCTTTCGAGAATCTCAAAAACGTCTCACAAGTTCTAACTATCATAAACAGGATTGTGTCATTGAACGTATGACCGCAGAAGACTTTAATGTACCCTTGCTGACTAAATTGTACGGCACAAAATATCTCAGCGAAGCGTTCGCAAAGCTGTCTCTCGATTTCTTTGTCATGCTCTCTTCACTGAGTGGTATCGTCGGCAGTAGAGGGCAAGCAAACTATGCAGCAGGAAACACTTTTCAGGATGCTTTTGCTCAAAACCAGAGGAATTCAAAAACACATTTTATGGCCCTTGATTTTGGCATGATTGAAGGCACTACCGTATACAACAATAACGAAGGCCAAACTCGTATACAGAATTTGCTTCGGCAAGGATGGATTCCAATCGATCTAGAAAAGTTCCTCGCAGTCTTGGACTATGCGATTTCTCCAAATGCTCGTGAAGACGACTGTAAGCAAGCAGTTATAGGATTTGATAGGATGTCTTTGAACGAGGCAGAGAACGCCCCACCTACGACACGAAGCGCAATGTTTTTCCATGTACGAGGTTCTCTGGACGGTACGATGAGAACTGAGACTAACAATAGCCACATACACAACATAACAAGTTCTAAAAGCCCCGTGGAAGTCCATCAAGCTTTCATCACAGCTATAGTCCAAAGACTATGTACACTCGTGGCGCTTGATCGCGAAAGTATTAGTCTAGATTCTCCCTTAATGAGCTATGGCCTGGATTCTTTGACTGCTATCGAATTGAAGAATTGGTTTGCGCAAGACCTAAACACGGCAATCCAGGCCTCTGAGATTCTCGATGCACCCAGTATTGTGGCGTTAGCCACCAAGGCGGCTTCAAGATCAAAACTTGTACAAACAGGATCTAACGAGAACCCGGAACAAGATTCGAAGCGCGGACCAAATCACAATATGAATACAGGATTATCGCTGCCTCAACTTCCTCTTCCAGACCTGAGCGGCACTCTTGAGCTATACTATGATCGTGCTCGTTCCTTTTTGTCCGAGGACAAGCTAGAACACACCGGTGATGCAGTTCGATTGTTCCGAGAAGGTATTGGTTTGCAGCTTCAGCAACGCCTCCTGGAGCGGACAAGAGATCCCGAAATAGATAATTGGGAGTACGATCTCCAGGTCAGCAGCATATACCTCAAAGCGCGCGAGCCTATATATCCTTATGGGATCTTTTATGGAAGCCATCAATTGACGAAAATACCACATGGCCAGGCCGAACGAGCTGCTGTTATCTCTCTGGCCACCCTAGAATTCATGCAGCGTCTGAACGATGGTGGATTGGATCAAGACCATCTGAACGAGGAACCACTTTGCATGGACTCGTTACAGTGGCTCTTCAACACCAGTCGTAAGCCTTTCATCGATATCGACAAGGTGTCCAAGCATACAAATGGAGACTACATTGTCGCTCTGAGACGAGGTAATCTGTTTAAAGTCATCCTTAGGCAAGGTGGCGCAAATGCCTCTTATGAAGGTTTGAGGGCTATGTTCCAGACGGTACTGGATACTTCAGAAGAGAGGCGGCCAGCAGTAGCTACACTGACTGCAGATACGCGACAGTCTTGGGCAGAGCTACACAGAATGATTCGATCAATAAACAAGGAGAACAACGACTTAATCGCCTTGATAGAAGATGCCGCGTTCGTCGTCTGTCTTGATGATGAATCCCCGGACAGCGCGACACAGCGATGCAATCAATTTCTTCTGGGATCTCCCTCAAACCGGTGGAGTGATAAAACTTTGCAATTCGTAGTTTGTAAAAACGGCGTCTCGGCGTACATCTGTGAACACTCAATGCTGGATGCGTCTTCAACTAAGCAGCTTAATGCATCCGTCACGAAGGCCATTCTCGCACATATTCCTGGGAAGACACATCAATATAATGGATCCATGAATGATGGCTCCCTTCTCGGACACAACCGCTCTGTTGATGATACTGCCACCGGTATCGGAGAAATGGTCAAAGAGCTTCATTTCAAGACAAATCAAGCTATTAGTGACCAGATCGACCGTATCCAGATGCATTTTAAGACGACGCACACTCCCATCGAATTCGCCCACTTTTATCTCTCTACTTTCGGTAACACGTTCCTCCGCACTCGGAAAATGCCACCCAAAACGGGCTACCAGCTGGTCATTCAGCTTGCCTCTCTCCTCTATTTCGGCCAGCAATATCCTTCCTGGGAGACAATCACCAAGATGCTTTTCAAAAAGGGCCGTTTGGACTGGATGCAAGTGGTTTCTCCGGCCATGTTGGCATTCTGCAAAGCCGCAGCCGGCTACGACGTTTCTTTGGCTCAGCAGTGTACGCTGCTGAGGGAAGCGGCCAATGTTCACACCAACACAGTGGCCAGGATCGCAAGGGGAAAGGGCTTTGCGAGCCATCTTGAGTGTCTGAAAGATGTGTTGCGCGCGGACGAGCCGATGCCGGCGCTCTTCAAGGATCCGACGTGGCAGATGATGCGGGTGAATAGCCCAAGGAAGATCAAGACAGATGCAACAGACGGACTGATGACGCAAGAGGCAGGGTTCCTCATGCCAGACCCGGAGAGCGTATTCGTCCATTATGAGATCGAGGACGATGGTTGCCTTTTCTATATTCAGAGCACCAAAGGACGGACGAAGCCGTTTTGTGATGCGTTACAACGAGCGGCGGAAAAGGTGCGGGCGCTTCTTGATACAGATGAGATGTGAACATGGACATTTGTATTCTGTAGATAGAGAAGTGGATGTGTCTCATGTGGTTAGTAAGGTCCGCGAACAGCATGTAATTATTCCGGCTATTGTGCATGTTACCTGATACACTCGAAGTACAAATCTCGCTCTTGATTTCAGGCACCCCTACTCTCACGATCACACTTTTTACTCATGGAAGAGACTTTACTTGCCTTGATACGATAACCGTCGGACAGTCTGGGACCACAATTACAAAGGCTTTGCATCCAAGGGGCTTACCGCCTCCCACCCCTCGCGTACCATGCTTACTTTGTCGATGGGTTTCTAGCCAGCTTCAACTACCATGTCTAAATGCTCCATACAACCACACCTCCAGACAGTCGCCTATACCCTGCCAACCTTCGCCATCCCCAAACGCCAGAATACATCCATGGCCTTCTTACCCACACGGCTATTGAGATCAAAGCGGTACCCCTTGACTGCGCTCTCATCAGCTCATCAGGACTTCGCTGTGAAATCTATATATATATATATATATATTCAAGCATAAAATCTTCGCTAAACCTTTTCCCGCGCTGTTGGGTCTTTGAAAGTATGAACAGCCGTCATCTGCCATCTGGGCTCTTTGTTTTCGTTTTTTCATAGTCGGTTGTTGTGATCCCGTGGCGGAAGAAGAGCGTATGTGGGCTGTTTTGCTCAGCGGGTTCCGAGATGGGGAATTTGAATCTTTATGCGATTGCTGGAGTCGCATTTAATTCATTGTTCTATTATACGTTCTTTTCTAAACTTCGGTGTAATCGCTTAGGAGTGCTTTGTGTAATCTGCGGTGGTTTTGTGCAGAGAGAAGTTGGACTGAAGACGGAGGAAAGGGGGCGGGGCATCTCGGTGAAAAATGTCACTTTTTTTTAGATATCTTATGACTCGTCGCCTCGTCGCCTCGTCGCCTTTTTGCTTCATGTCGAGCCCTAACTTTCCTCTTTCTGAAACTTCAATAAAGAAAAGATTCGTAGATGTCAAAGCGTCAACTGATGCTAGCGAGGTACTAGCAACTAGAGTCGAGTAGATGGTTCACTTGAAAGAATTGGGATGCGAACGATTATCCTCACGAACTTACAGTTGTATAAGCTGTAAATTTGTTGGTTTTAAATTTGGAAAGTCCTTGAACAAATGTATATATAATAATATAAATCCGATTTTGGTCCAACATGAATGGCTCGGTGGTGTGAGTATCGTTATTCCATGTCAATGAAACATCTAGTTAATGAATAAATTCAGGTAGTTGGTTATCACTTCTGTCTAACAACCTGTGAGCACAGGCGGTCGCCGGTTCAAGCCCGGCCCGAGTCAGCATTTGTGTTTTGGGTTGCTTTTTTGTCTAAATGTAGTTTCCAATAATTGGAATGATAATGTGTGGTGTGCAGAAAGTGTTTTCCGGGTACCGTTCCTATTTATTTGAGTCTCAAGATGTTGTGGTGATTCTTAAAAAAGTCGTTGCGGACCAAATTAAGCGATTTTCACCAAAACCCGTACTCATAAAGATAATAAGTCTTGATTTGCCTTGATACATACTCAATAGTTAGACTGAAAGACTCTTCATGCTATGAACTACTTTTTTTTAGAGGCATTTCTAGCTAGTTTGAAGAAATTTCCAAGTCTCATAGTTATGAATTGATCGCCGTCTACCGGGCATCGACTCCGTTTGAACTATAGATATATATTATGTTTGTTTAGGCAAACTCGACAGCCCCTGGCGGTTTCTAGGGCTAAATTTTGCCCCGGAAGCCGCCCTGAGGTGTCAAGCACTCCCTCTATCTAAGCGACTGAGTCTATGGAGTGGGTGGGTGGGGCGAAAGCGAGTTTCTGGCTGAATATTAAGGGATGAAGGGAGTAACAGGAGGGGGAACCGCCTATTTATCCCCCTGTTCCCCGCTTTATCCCCTTGTTCCCTAGCTGCCGAGGTCTGTTGGTAGCCGGTGGCAACGGGGTGGCAACCTACCGCTTTCCTTTTGGTGAGGATTCATTTTGGTGCGCAACGACTTTTTTCACCGACCCTCGTACGGATACTCTATCCTTTCAGAAAATCACCATATACCTTGAGGTACCTTATCACCTTATATAATCAGGGTTGTGACTCAGCAGGCGAGCAGCTACCGTACTGCTCTAGCGTACCCACGTCACCGATAAGGTCGCTCATTCATCCGAGGATCCATCCTCACCTTCTGTTCCCGATTTTTCTGTACCACCAATCCCCACAGAAGCATCAGTCTTGGCCCGTTCCCGAACTCATCAAGAGTTCTGTACGCACCTTCAGTCTAATGAGAATATGCCACCCATCAATTCGTTGACCGCTGGGCTCCAAGTCATGGAGAGCTACCTCTATCTGGGCTGTATAAGTCTAGCTGGTGGATTCCTTTGCGGAATAGCTCACGCCGCCTTTTCAAACATCTATAAACGTCGCGCCACCACCCGTCTGCTCTTGGATTCGAAGTCAGAAAGCGGCAATAACAAGAATTGTACAGACTGCCACAATTGTTCAAATTGTAACTATTGCAAAAACTGCGATAATTGCTCCAACTGCAAGTTTTGCACGCGCTGCCAGAACCTCGCCAACTGTTCGTATTGCGTGGACTGTGTCAATTGCTCGAACTGCAAAGATTGTTCTGGGTTGAGGAACGCGTCGAACGAGACTGGGGTTCATTGTTAAGATCCGAAAAACCCACATAGAGGGACGATGCAGAAGAGTCGTGAATGGGACTTTCCCCTGCAAATCAAGCTCTCGTTGAATCGAGATTCTATTGCATATGCCGGACTGTAAAGCAACAATCCTACATCTGACCTTCTTTCCGATGGCCATGTTTCGCAGACCCGTGTCTGCTTTTCCTCACTGTCGTGCGAGCCTTCGAAGTCTTTCTGTTTATGAGTACGGAATACACGGACGACTCTTGCATCAGAGATATAATATCCGAGACTTATTTTTGCTTTGGACTTGCGTATCGCAGGCCAAAACGATGCGCCCCATCGCATGATTTCCCTCAGACCATACGCGGATCGATGAAATCTTTGCTAAAGGGCTAAGGGCTAAGGGCTATGGGCTACGGGCTACGGGCTAAATTCTTCAATTTCCCGAAGATGACTTTTATGGCTATCAGTACGGCACGCTTCAGATTTTCCCAAAGTATTGCCAGAGAGGTTACTTCTATAGCCCTACTTGTGACAACAACAGTACTGGTTTCTATATTAGCTGTTGCTAGAAAGAGACAGTGGCTTGAAAGTTCTGCGTCAGCAGGATCGAAATCCGATGAAGAGCTGAACATTTTTGTAAATGCATTTTCGTCTAGTGTCATTCACTCAACTCGGTCTTTTGCTTTATCTTATATTCACATTCATTGTATCTACATGCTTTCCTATACACACCATTTTTCGATCATTCTAGTATGTTTCAATAAATTCATAATTTTGAAAGCTTGGACGTGCTGGCGGAGTTGTCGGATGTTATTTACTCGTTTGCGAGCAAGAGTAGTTAGGCATCACAACCAGAGAGAAATTTCTCATTCTAGAGGATTTGAGCGATTCAGCTAGTGTCTATGTCAATAACCTTAACTCCCAACCACAATCAGTTCTTTTCTTTTCCCTCGATATGCGTTTACAGAATACCGAGCATTCAATGTCTCTTGCATCGCCAATTGATGTCTCATCGAATAAGCCCACTCACAACACCTCTCATCCATCGTGAGCTTAGTACGTACGCCTAACAGCTACCTCCTCCTGTTCACATGGCCACGCCATCGACTAATCCTTCTTGTACCACATATAAAAATACCACAATTCGAAAACTCCACAAAAAGAGACTGTCCTCTGGTCACCGATCCGCTTGTCCTCAACCAAAACACCAACACATGTGTATATCTTGAACGAATGACAACTCTTGCAGACGTTACATGCAAACAAAAATTCCATCGTAGGGAGCCGAAAAGCCAGCGCATGCCAGTCGATAGCCAGGCCGAGTACTGGAATAAGATGGCAATCATTCTTGGCATTGACATTCTGGTTGTGGTGGAAGATTTACTTCGCTGGTTGCTACCAGGTAGGCTTAGCGCATCTCACGTAGGGCTGAGAGCCTTACACTACTTTTACCGCAACATAGTAAACTTTGCCACTGTTCGGTTTCCCATCCTTAATCGAAGGAACCCATACGCCAAACGTCCGCATACCCATCCCTTTTCATGCTCCTCCCATCTTCCGCCATCTTGCGATTGTGCACGCTCCTCTTCGTCCGCACAGACTTTCGCCAGTAACCGAAAGAAGCAGCGCAAGAGACGTGATGCCACGTCAGCTTGTCACATTGTTGGTCGCTCGTCTTAACTCTGTCCGCGAATATAGTCTTCTCATCAAGAAGACTGTACTCTTGTGAGAATATGCAAGCATCACTTTTTTTTGAAGTACCTGAGTCAACCTGTTCATTGCATCAATCACACAGGTGGCGGAGATTTGGAAGCTGTCACTTTCGTACGGTCTTGCCAAGTATCAACACCTGGTTTCTGCAGTAACGGATGGTGTTCTTTGTTGTCTAATGAGATTTCATTCTCGATAGTTCTAGGTCTTCAACGTATTCCAGATCCACAATCTGTATCCTTCGAAAAGTTGCCCTTTGCCGCCAGTACCTCTGACTTGATGCGACATCAACAAATTTACTACCTGATGACATTAATCGTTGCCACAGCTAACCGCGGCCTGAAAGCTCAATCGCTTTGAATTTGGAATTCGAATTGGAAATGAGGCCGCATAGATATGATTAGTGCGCAATCCGCCGGCATTATTTAGCACGCAAAGACGTCGTACAGAAACGCTCGGGGCTTTCACGATTAGGCCCAACAGGCCGCTTTCAACAGACAACTCCCCGTCAGTACCTGCATATTGGCGATCTCACGCTTATGCTTAAAGTGCCGCTCGGGGCGACAGTCAATGGTTTACTGATATCGGCTGCTGACTCTTTGTGATATACCTGTCGTTCGTTTCGACCAGAGGCGCGAAAGAGCGAAAACAAGAAATATGGGGGAAACAATTGCATGGCTCGCTTTATGCTTACCAAACTCTATCTGCCAAAGAGGATCTGAGCATGCAGAAGGTTCGATGATGCGATGAGAAGGAGATGGGAATCAACCAACAATACAATCTCCGTCGTATCAATGACTGGATGTGGCAATCTCCATTGATACGCGGGGGACCAGGGCTGACGAAAACCGACAACGAGGCTACAATTTCCGTCGCACAAAGCGTACCTCGACGAATATAAAAATGTGCGAAACTCCCGCATCAAGCGTGGCATCGATGATTCCAGTGACCGCCAGCACGGAACAAGGTTAATTATTGGAAAAAGATCAAGTACCATCTGGATCAAGATCAAGATGCAGTTCTTCTCCATCTTCACCTTGGTTTTAATCTCGTTTCCCGTGGTTTTCACGGCACCAACGGCAAAGAACTTTCTCTCGTCACCGATCACCACAAGCAACCTCGACAGACGCCGGCTACCCCCTCCTCGGCCTCGGCCTCTGCCAATGCCTTATGGACAGCAGAGTTGTTCCAACAGCAATACCATGCCACTGTACTGGAAGCAGTCTCCCGGGAAGCGATCACCGACAGTCGTGAAGAATGATCCAGAACCGATACTATCTACTACGCCACAAAACCTCGTTCCTCGACAAGCTGGTGAAAGATCATCCCCCTTGTGTAGCATGGTTTCTTATTTTGCCTTTACGGCTTTGAGTACAACCGGAGCAATGACCAATTCGGTTAAAGTCTACCCAGGAGTTCGATATATCTTTTCGATCGGCTGCGACATTGCTGTAGCATCTGTCACTACGTGGTACAAAAACCGCGACGACTCTGACCCTGTATCTGATTGGAATGTTTTGATCGCCAAGGATTACCATCACTCGATGGCGGGAACTATGGCATTCGAGGTGTCCGAACCCACCGAGGTTCAGTTTACGGTGGGCTTTGCGTTCTTTGGTGCTTCCGGTGAGGTGGGATTGTTCCAGGTCAATGTTCAATAATCGATTGAAGGACGCGATCGAACTCATTCTGCGTTGGGATTTGATGGACGGAATAAAAGGCGGCATAAGGAGTAGTAGGCTATTGGGGTTATTTTCCAACCAATACTTTGAAATTGAATTGCACTGTTCCACGGCTGTCTCTATTTTTGTCAACGATCCAGACCCATTTTCACGATGTTATAGACCTCATCCGCCACCTCTCCTTTTCTAAGACTCTATTTCTGTCGGATAGGCCAGCATCCTCCTCTCCGCTATAGCAACACTTCGACGAGCATCTGTGAATACCCTTGCCAACTGTTTCTCGTCCGCACTCTGATCAGACTTTTGTAACGAACAGCAAATTGATATCTTCCAGAAATGCCCCTTTCTTCTCAACATAAAAGAGGTATACCAGCGGTATGCTTGCGAAATCAAAACATGCAAAGCCCGTCAGAGTCTTTCATTGTAGTGTGCTGGATAGAGAAATCAATGTGAAAGTGCTGCTGAATAAAGTGCGATAAAGTGTTCAAAGAAAGTGAAGTGGTAGGAAGCTAAAGGGAAGGGCAGTAATATCGAAGCGCAAAAACTGTTCAGCGGGCAGATGAAGGAACTGACACGAGGAGCACTCGAAGACAGAAGCAGTGACCAGACAGAGATGAGCAGAGATAAGGGTACGATAGAGACCGGAGCGCAGAGAGTCAAGCAATGAGAAGAAGCAATGAGGGACAAAGTTACATGAGAAGTAATATCACAGAAGCGTGCTCACGGGCGGGGTAAACTCAGGGGCAAAGTACTCGAGATGCAAAAGCATCCAAGAGCACAAACGAAACACTCAGCGGCACATAGAGGGGCAGATGCGCTCAGCGAAAGGAGCCAAAGCGCACGGAAAACAGAGAATAAAACCCTGGACAGAATAGCGAAACCTGAAAGACAAGACTGATAAAGATGAGTAAAATCAAGAGCGCAGAGATATCAAAGGGAGAAAAGACATCGAAGAAGGAAAAGATGGAGGGGCGGATGGAAATAGTGAGGCAGCGGCTAGGGTACAAAGAAGCGGGCAGGCGCAAGGGTACACAGCACTAGATAGGGCCAGATGAAGGGATAATTGTGAGCAGGAATACGAAACGACAGAAACAATTTAGAGACAAGGGGAATGAGAGGCGCGTGGAGAGGTAGAGATGATTAAGGGGCAGGCCGAGGGAGGCTTAAGGGCGGAGTTACAGAGGGCCAGGAACGTCGTATCTCATGGACGGCGATAATTATACCCTAGACGGAGTGTTCTCCCTGGTTGCCGTTGCTCCGTTCACATTGTTGTACACATTCATCGCAGGCGAAGCGCCATTCTCCGTGGCTTCACCTCCCAAACACGGTTTCCATAGATCAAAAGGAGCAGATACACATATCGCTTGGGATCTTTGCCATCATCAAATCGATCGGGGCTTTCTACACGGATATCTTCACACATGTGGGAAAAGCCGACGGAATCTGCGATGAGAGCATGTGGAAACAAAACGTCCAAGCCAGCATGTGGTAGAAAACCATCAGCCTCCAAGGTCATACAGGAACCTCAGTCATCCCTCTCAACTTCGCTCCAGAAAACGGTCTACCCAGTCACGACACCATTGCCTACATCTTCAACTCCCTCCACACGGGCGTCGGAGGCTTGACTTCTGCACCTCTCTACAAGAACAGAGACAAAGGATATGCTGGGTTCAGGAGGCCCATGACGCAAACCAGCTCGGGTGTCGAGACCGTGTGTTCCTTTTCCGGGTGTGCAATGACGATTTACGACCTTGCCGATAAAGCCGGCACAGAAAGCCTAATCAACCCCTATATCCCAAAAACAAACTCTCTTCACCCATAGCTAACACCCCAACTAGGAAAAAGAAACCCTCGTCGGCGTCTCCACCTTCTTCAACACCGTCGGCGGAATGCTCTCCTGGTATTAGCTATCTTCTGACTTTGTCACGAGAGATGTTTGTGCGGTTATCACGCTGGCGAATAGGATTGCGAGCGCGTCGTTCCAGATCCACTCGGCGAGTATGCCGGCAGATTTGCTGTTGGGGCATGGTAGGGGGGTTGGGGGTGGGGAAGGGCATGTAGGGGAAGATAAGTGTGGCGGCGGGGGCGAAGAGGGGGTTTGTAAGGGTTGAGGAAGTGGGGGCTGGGGAAGGCGGATTGGTGGAGTAGGATTTCAGGAAGGAGGGTTATTAGAGTAAGAGATGTTGACATGATTTGTTTTAGCCATAGGGCAGTACTTCGTAAGTTAGTTGGACGACTTGGAGATTGTTGTAGGTTTAAGAGAAAGAGGTGCAAGGGACTTGAAAGGGGGCATGGATATTTAGCGAACGTCTCTGTTCCAGAAGCGCGCGTCAAGGTTATAGAGATTGTGGGCATCCAGCAGGGTTGTAGAGATGGGTGAAGTGGTTTTGATGTCGTTTGTCTCAGTATTCATTCTCTTTCGTTGCTTTCTTCAGCGTTTCCGCCTTCTTATTATTTCTATTGAGGTGATCTCTATTAGGAACAGTCGTATCATCCATTCTCCCTTTCACGTTCGTATTCAAAGAAACCATCCGCGAAGCTCTCATCTCCCGCCCTCAACAAAATCGCCTTCTCGAGCTTGTATGCAATGTATTTTAGTTCGCTTCCTCCTTACTTGATCCAATATCAAGCCATCGTTTGCTTCGGGACCGTTCGTTACGTATATTAGCGTGGGAGTTTGTAAGGTGAGGTAGCTAAGAAACACGGGCACGTATAGCCCACAGCTACATTGGATGATTGAGGAGCGAGGAGGGAGCGGAGGAGAGAACGGGAGGGGATAAGGTAGGTGAGTGGGGGAAGGGGGGAAAGAAGGGGAAGAGATGAGGGAATTAAAAAGGATGCGGGGTTGGGTGGTTTCGTAATTAGATGTCGTGCATATTCGCACACCATTTTGGACCCCGCCGCCGTGTCCGCATTGATTTGCTGAGGTCTTTCTGTGGGATTCTCCCCAGTTAAATCTTGATTTTTCTCCGAGAAACCTCAAGACTAGAACTTATTCAACCAGCGGAAAGTGGCAAACACAAGTCGAGAGCACGGAATTCTTCGCTCAAGAGTAAAAAGGGATCTCGACTCGCCTCCTTCGATGATCTGACGTGTGTGAGAGACCACGAACGATACGAACTTTCTGGGGATAAGAAGGGATAAGCGAAAGCGTAGATGGCGTTGTTGTTTTACGGAAGCCGGTGAAGACTCGACGCATCTTCCGCAATGCCAATGCCAAAAGTAGAAAATTTCGTTTGTGAATTCTATCTCTGATAGCTTCCTCTTTTGAAGCATTTTAAGAGCTCGGTACAGGTTTTGATGATGTTACGACTTTTGATATATTGTTCGTTTCCGGTTCTGTTCTTTGCCTCAGTAGTCGCCAAGTTCTTATGTTTCGGAGGCTTTCATCTAACGTGTTCAAGAGTCGTTCGAGAAGCAGTGAGTATGATGTTTTTCCTGGCCCTTGATTGGAATTGGAATTTGTTAATTTCTGAAACTTTATCATTGCAATGCAAGGCGTATGTTGTTGACTATACATCCTCCATTGAACCTGTAGTCTTGCAAGATGATTGTTGATGATTTTTTTGCTTGCTTTAAGTGTTTAAGATTTGTGGCTCTTGGGGGGTCGGACTCGCTCGGGCATTTTTCGTTTGTCCACCAAAGAACAAACGCACGGATGTACTTCTAATAGGCTTGATTTGACTGGCCTATGGTTGATTAAGTACATGGATGGACCGAAAAGAGAAAAAAAGGGTGCTGTTGCCCTCCTCCCGAGGCATGTAAAACAGATTATGTTAGTTGCCCGGGTTCCTCCGTTCGGTCATTTGTTCCTCCCTCAGCTCCCCCCATCCTAGCTTACTGCCCCCAGCAAGCTCAACTATCACTTTCTACCTCTATTGTAGTATCCAGTATGGCGGATCCTGAATAGTGTAAGCAGAGGATCTTTGGCAGCTCCGCCAATGAATTCGTCGGTTGCTCGCGGAGGCGATGTGGCTAATGTTGTTAGAAAGGGAGAGAAGAGAGGTTCGAAGGGAGTATCCGGGCTTAATCCACTGGCACTGGCAGATTTAGAGGGCGCTGCATGTAAGTTCTTGGGAAGTGGAAGGAAGCAAGAGAAAAGCCCTGAGCCGATAGCCCAGGAAGAACAAAATAAGCGGCCTCTGGGCATGTCCTCGTTTGTAAGTTGAGATTTTGACTTCTAGACCTGGTAGGCTAATCTTACTTTCGGTCGAGGTTCCTTCTTTTTCTTCTCTTTAACATACTCAATTTTTGACTTTTCCTGTCATTAGCCTGTCGGTCGTTAGAAGGCGCATATGCTTGTCATCATCTCTTTTCCCAAGTTCGTCGTCTTCTAATCGTATCTCAAGACAAACTTTATAAATGAACTATGTGTATCAAGATAGTTTAACTTGGAGAGCTCTCTGATGATAGAAGAGGAAGTATAGTTCGTCGTTCCGATATGATAGCTTCAAACTTCAAATGTACACTCCAAAATGTGTCAGGATCACGATTATAGCAGCGTGCCTGGAACAGCCATGACTGTGCTCTCAACCGCTGAATCTGTCATTGTTCTTTTTAAATGATGAATACCTAGGTAGGAAGATGTTTTGATATTCATCTTCAAGAACTTTATTTCAATTACGGAGTAAAATGTTGATCTCCCTAAAACATTCAGCCAAATCTAACGTTCGGCACATTCAGGGGCGATTTCGGAAGTTGAAATTTTACTTAAAGCTGCTGAGGGCGGTTTTACAACCCCGTACACTGAATTGTACTGTTCGGGTTGCCATTGCTCTGAGAAGCTTTTGCGAATCGTTCCCATGAGTGTGACGTCTTGGCGAAGATCTATGAATAGGTAAGTGATAAGACTACTGTGGCCAATTCTCGCTAGGAAGGAGTCGGTCGGCTTTTGCAGCCAGCTCGTTGCTTGCCGTCCTGGATCCGACACACTCGTGCAGATAATGTAGCTAATTGGCTTGAACACATTGTTCATACTTGCCAAAGTGTTCTTGTACGCTCGCGCGCATATAATCGTCAAACTTGGCGCCTTCAAGAAGCTTTGCTGCTGATGGTCTCTGAACGTTCGGAAACAGATTCGGGAGGAACATGAGCATTCGATATATGTTGAAAATTCTTTCGTCTGCATTGAGGTCTAGTGGAGAGTTAACCTAGGCACTTTACGGTGTATTCGCGCTCTAGACGGCTCAACCGGTTTATTGGGGAGAAGCTCGATATTCTTTAGTACTGTTTGACATGAAAAGCTATTTCCTGTTGAGAATAGTTCAGGTGTCACCATCGGATGCTTGTTTGGACGTTAGGGACCAGGCGCAGAATTGGCCGATCCTGGGGCCATCATTGTCGAAGAGGAGTCGTGTTGCGCGGTATCGAGATTCGGCTAAACATCTCTGACCCCTTCGAATGTCCTGAGTTGCTCTTTCAGAGCGATGCCCAAAAATTGCAACAGGAGTGTGCCAATGTTTGACGTCTTCATTTGCAACAGAGCCTCAGTTCTTCGAAGATTCGAGAAACATAGAGGTCATTTGCTGCAACAAGTTCTCACTTATCATTTCGTTCAATCAAGCTTCCGGACCTTGCATCTCGAAACTCAGACTGCAACTTTGCTATCTGTTCTTCATCTATTTCGAGATATTCATAGAATCTTCTAATTGTTCACCTGAGACCGGCGTTCAGCTTGGACGATGTTACTTTAAAGCTCAGTATTGATGCTACCAATTATTAAGAACTGAACATGATTCGTTACATGAAATTAGAAGACATTGATTTGAATGTGGTAAAAGCTAGTCAAGCAGAAAATCGGAAACTGCACTGGCCTCGTGATATCTGCCTCCCTTCAAAGAAGGCCACGCCGCGTGCTCGGTAAAGGTGAGATATTAGCTCATGGAAATATATCCCGTGTGAAAAGATGCCGTGGTATATATGCAGTGTGATAAAGAGCAAAGCGAATCGCAAGAGACAGTCTAGCAGTCAATATCCGGCTCTGGTTCTCGTCTGCTATCGTTTAGTGAGGATCTGTGATCAGATGTCTTCAGATATCGAGTACCTTGGAGTCTTGATCTTCAATCTCCAACATCGAGCCGAGGACTCGAGATCGACTGCTAAAGTCTAGTTCTTCGTCCGTGTTTTATGAATCTGAAACTCTTGAATCAGTTGTTTACTTTCTTAGTGGTACAATGCCAGATTTGCGAATTGGGCCGTGGGATGATAGTAGTCGTGTATTATAACTACCTTGTTCGATGTATCATTTCATAAGAATCTATGCACACGTTTGCGCGTCTAGTATTTTTCTATTCCTACAATATGATCTGGCTCAAAGAGCATCAGCGTTCAAGTTTTAGATTTAACTCTTATTCTGCTCAATAGGTTGTCGTACCGCTTTCTAGAGCTAGAGTATATTTTGTTGTCGAGCCGATGCCGAATAACGATATGAGAGCTCACACTCTCAAGTCATAAGGGCTGTTTTTGCACTTATGTTGGAACACTGTCACCGGGTCCTTGCTATAACCCTTGTATTTTGCGCGGGCTTGGTCGAATATGCTTGGCTTAGATTTTAATGCTGCTATCGTTTCGTTGCGAACGATGTTGATCTTGCAAAGATATTCAATGAATTCGATGAAAGTAAAGCTTAGCGAAGGTAGTAGAAAACCTCGTGATTCGCCGTAGACCATAATATCGAAGATTACCTTCTCGATGGCTGAGTGATTATTGCGCGATCATTGAAGGAACTGAGCTCTGGTTTTAGCAAGAATTTGATTGTTGACTTTAGAACCGTCGGGAGGAGACTGGGTTTAGAAATCGTCCTCTTTGATGATTGTGGGTAGCTTTTCAGCTAGGAGCCGTGTCCTCCATCCATGACAGCATCTTGCACGTCTTCACATACATTTACACCCAAATATGTTGTTTTGATCATCAAAAAAATTGTGGTCTCTTTTCAGCTTGTTAACACACCAGAGGACTTTCAAATTCCTGTCTTTCAAGCCGCAGTAACATTCTTTTCGTGACATGGTGACCCTTTCTTCCACAAGGGTTCTTGGCAGTCAATTTTGACAGTATCTTAATGGCGTTGTAACTGGTCAACATGCAACACAGTTTCCCAGTCGTTCTGTGTTGAAGCATTAGAAGCTGTAGTAGGAGCAATAGTAGGTCCAATTAGAAACAAAGTAGTTGCGGTGCCATTACACTGCCCGCTAGCCTAGTTGGGGCTAGCGCCAATTGGGGCAAACTCCTATTCTGTCGAAATCAATCTGCGAGTTCATTTCAGAGCTGAGATGTTCGCATCAGATATTTCTTGCGCAGTGTCACAGTTTCTGACTTGTAGCGTCTCTTCTGTCATGACTGTCAATCTTCAGTTGTAATCTGATGACTTGAGTCTCTGTCTGACAAATTTCTCCGCAACTGTCGAGACGTGATCCTTTCGATTAGACTGTCTGCCACGATAGATCATGAGCCATTGACATAAAGATAGCCTTCCCGCTGGCTTGCGCAGGATTCAGACCTTCAAGTGTTTCAGTTCAAATCTTGATGCCGTGGTCTTAGAATTTTGGCTTCCAGAATTATATTTCCTCTGAAATGTATACCCCGGACCTGGAATTCTTCCATCGCCATATTCTAGGATAGAATCGTTCACATGATCTGTCTATCGCTAGTGCGAACTTGATGGCAAGGAGGCGGGAGACAAGCCAATTACTAAAAGCGTTGACAGAAGTGCTCACGAGAATAGACATGATGTCTTGATGAAGGAAGAGAGAGGAAAGTAAAGGACATAGTAAGGAGACCTTTATGGGGCCTTGAAATATTTGCGATTAATCGTTGTGAGTCATGGTCTACTTACCAAAAAGATTTCTTGCCTCTTCATCAAATAGCCTCTTTAATACTCTCCCAACCGCTGGGCTGTCGAACCATCTATGCCCACTCAGAATCGCGAAATATTCCCTTCTTGGGGTAATGACCTTCAATGCCGAACCAAGAAGTATCAAGGAATCGAAGAATCCACAATGTAAGTGGTGCCTCAACATATTGGGTAAGGAACAAAACTGACCGCAGGACCTCAAAGATATCGAAAACTGTCATCTTTGCAATTGCAGTTAGTTCTCTTATTATCATTCGCGGAGGCACATCTACTCAGCAGCTGCTCTTGCGCGACCAATTCGGGCTTCCTTTCAGAGACCATAGGACTTATATTAACATTAAAGTTGTTTCCTTTGCCACGCCACGCGAATCCAGTAATGGCTTTACTTCGGCACTGACATGTGGCAGGTCATGACCTAGTTTGGAACACCGTCCTCTATCGTCATCGTTCCCCTTATTTAACCGCAATTAAAAAATATCCCAGGAAGAGCGTTGTCGGTTTATGTTTTGACGGAACGTTGGTTATTTTAGCTCCTGTGATGTTCTAACTGTCTGGAATCTTTGGCATGACATTCTCCACTGTATCATTTTGATGGTTGCTATAGCCTTATGTGAGAAAAGACTCCGCTCGCTTTGCTTTGTTCTTTCTATACCTTTCCATCATCTAGTCTAGAGAAGGTTCTTATAATCTTGGCCGCGTCCTCGGCGTCTATATTCTAAACTTACTTGAACAACAGAGCGAGGCTTCGTTGCTTATAGTGATCTAAATAGTAGCGGCCGTACAAATCTGTTTTTCTTCTAATGAGCCTCGTTTCGTATACGACTTCAGGTATTAATCATGGGTCATAGTGGTCTAGATGGTGATCCGGACCCGACCTTCCTAATGTGGCTCTGAAAGCCTGCTAATCATGAACGTTTAGGTAGTCTTTGCTAAAAATTTGACGACCGGGATACGTGCTTGATAATGCTTCACAAAAGCGCTAAAAGACTCTTCATTGAGCAAGAAATTGATTATTTTGCGCAGTACTGCCAGACAAAAGTCGCGATGATTACCTTCTGATTGACAGATGTGATAAACAGATCGTAGATTGTACAATGTATATGTGCAAGATGATCACTGACATCTTTTATCATATGTAAAGCTTAATCTCACTGAATTGAGCCATCGGCCCATCGCTGATTGAAATTTCAGCTGAAGCAAGCTTAGTTGTTCATAGCCTCTAATATTAATCATGGCATCTCATCTTCGAAATTAGTATGTTGCAGCCTATACATCTTCTCAGTTCAAGACTTTGAGTTCTGTTGTTACTTGTTACTTCAAATATTCGTGAATGATAACATCTTCCGAAATCATTGAATTGCTGTTATTATAGAAGACTCAGTTATTAACAGTGTCACGCTTGAGTCTCTGACACTCTGCTCTTCAACTGATGTCACGAAGTGAAGCTTTACATAGTCGAATATAACGACGACGATTCGGTTTGATATGATCTCGAAGATGATCTTCGTCTTGACATAATACTCTTCTTCGACGCTTCTTATGATATCAAGCTCTTTATCAAAGTTATTTTCATAGAGTAGTAGACTCTGCGTACTATTTTTCGTGGGTTTTGTCATTATACTGGTCCGAAAGGGTTTTGAACAGGTTGGGAATAGTCTCAGAGTCGTTCTTTTCTATAGTAGAATTGAAGAGAAGGTTCGATGACGTTTCTCGTGTTCTTGAGGTGAGGTTGAATCTGCTATTGATATGTCAGTCTCAGATCGTTTCTGCAAGGAAAAGCTGAGAACTTTTACACGTAGTGAGCTGAAAGCTTGATCCTGCTAGAGAAGTACCTGCGGCTGCCGCTAGATGAAGAGACATCTTGAGCTTTGCTGATAAACTATATTTGATCTAGTTTTAGAACCTAACTTAAACTATACTTTTTAATCTTGCAGTCGGTTTGGTCTTTGCTTGCGAAGTCAACGAAATCCGCTCGTTGAAAAGATCAAACGACGAAGCTGTTGACCTCTCTGTCACATGTGCTGCAGTGCTTCCTGAAACATGACATCGAAGTTCAAGATCATCTTGAAGTCGTCGAGAACTATTTGACCGTTACTGCTGACTACAGAACTAGGTAGAGCTTGAAGCTGCTTGCGAAAGATCTCGTATTTTAAAATCTTTGACCGCAGCTTCAGTGGATTCTTCTGATTGATTTTCGGAACAAGATGTTCTGGAATGAAGATTGCGACCACTGTGTCATCATGCTCGACAATCTCGATAGAGAGATTATCAAAAAGTGGTATAGTGTCTAACAAATATCAGTTCAAGTATAAAGAAACAGCGTAGTTTTACTATAATCATGAGGTAAAAGAATACACGTTTTCAAGCATGATGTATTGAGAAGAACAAGCGAATGATCATTCAGATAGTATATTGTCAAAGAGCTAACTAAATCGAATAAGAAAACGAAATAACTAAACTAAATTAAAAAAACAATCAAGAATCAAGCGTTCCTCTGCGTCTGCTGATGCCGGAACCATCACATCATCAGATCTTTCGTCGACAGTGTCATCATGACGTTCATCTGTTCAGCATTGCGAAGATCGGTCATCGTGTCGACGCGAGGCCTCAGGTTGTCAAACCCGGCCGGCAGACGTCTAAAGGCATCGAGACGCCTCGGATCAGGCTTTAAAACTTGAAAGTGCCCACGGCTTCTTGAGTTCACCCCAAAGATGATGTTGTTGCCCAGGTGGTTTATTCGATTGTCAGTGACGACCACCTTCATATGGGGAAAATCATTCGCCCCTGTGATGCGCGGCTCATCATCGGACGACTCTACTTAGAATACACGGATTAGAACATTCGAAAACAACGTAGATGAAAGCGTTTGAATTTGTACCTGGCGAACTTGAAACCCTTGCCTTTCTCTTCCCTTGACCCTTGCCTCCCGATTGACCCTTGGGTATAGAAGAACCGACAATTCATTGAAAATTGAATGCTTAAATTCGGTAAAAGAGCCAACAGTTTTACAAAGAATTAAAATAAGGTTGTCTCAAGCTAAGGAAAAGGGGTCAAAATCAGTCACTATAAGCAACTACGTTGCTTATAAGTTGTTCAATATTTCTTCTCTCAGGTATCCATCTGCTTCTCATTGAGTAATTTCCTGCTGGATTACCTCTATTGCATCCGTCGCACTAATGTTGGCCGTTATTCGGGTAAGGAGAGCAGACCTTTAGGAGCAGACGGCAATTGATGGCAGAAGTTGCACTGAGCAAGACACCCCCTTCAACTTGGGCTTGTTGAGTCTCGCTATGATGCGCTCTTTTCTCTCCTTTAACATCTTTACTGCCATCAGGGCGGCTGCAGCTGATGGTGGGGGTGGGTGAATGACGTCCCCAATTGCGAGCAGCAGTGGTGAGTCGTGAAGAGACGCATATGTCGGTGAAAGTCACGATGATAGCTTAGTGGACTTGTGGCAAGTTGTAAACCGCAGCTGCAGTGACCATGACTAGACTTGGTTTATAAATGGTCTAGTTCGGCCCTTCAAGGGGTTCTGTATGATCCTCGAGGATCTCAGGAATTCCATAATATTTTATAAGAAAGTATTTGATAAGAGTTTGTATAAAAGACTACTAGCCTGATTGATTTTATATTACCGGCTGTGAAGCGGCCGAATGGGCGAAGAGACATCACTTTCATTAAAGGAGTGAACAGAACGCGCGTCCCTTACTGTTGAATGTTAGCTCAAATATACGCATTAATTGGGAATTGTTCACCTTCCGAGGCCGGCTTAGAACAATTCGGAAGAAGGTCGAATTTGGTCGTTTGCGACTTGGCATGGAAGGCATACGGGGCTCGCTGATATACCTGCCCCACCTGTTGTGCCGTAGCTCCGTCGTTGTGACGGATTATACCATCCTGCTCCATCGGATTTGTTTATCTTATCTGGTAGAGGAATCTTGCAGAGTGATCCAACTCTTTCCAACAATTCTTCTTCACGTGAGGCTTTGATTGATTGTCTGCTTGACCTGACGCTCCCTCCCAGTTATATACAGTCTCGTGCCCTGCGGCTTCACCTGTGACTCCTGCGAAGTATCCAGCCAACAGTGTTGATTCGACTGCAGCTAGATTTGGTCGCCGAAGTCTTGGTCGTTATTGATGTGGAAGTCAAAGAGCTCTTCAAAGAAAGGCTCGAATGACTCAGGATTCACCCATGACTCCAAGCCCTAGATACTCGCAAGGTCTAGGTCTTTGCGTAGCTCGTTCTGCACCAGCTTAAGAAAGACCATTCTCACATCGGCGCGTCATAAAGCTCTAGGAGCGACAAGCTTTACATCTTACGTCTTCACATCTTCTATTAGTCCCTCGTCATTCTTCATTATCGCACTTTTCTTTGATGGAGGAGTAGTAGGAACGATAGAGATGTATGAGATGGCCGCCGCTATGCTGGGTTCCGCAGCAGCCAGGGTATATCACAGCGAATCAAGATTGCCAAATTCATAAGAGAAGTTCGTTGACATCCTCGGCTTTTCGAAATAGAACGATGGGTCGTTTAATACTATTGCTCGGAGGGAAGTTGCATACACATCCAGATTTCTTCATTCTTGCTCATGGCGAGGCTTCCACGGAAAGAGACGAGGTCTAATCCACTTTACGCGATGATGCTTTGGGAGCTGCCATAACAGTAAGGTAGTGGATGACATTATGAATGAGTAGGATTTCAAGTAGCAGATAGAATCAGGAATGACCATTATGTACCGCTGACACAAAGCCACTTCTCAAAGCTTCATGACTATAGAAGTTCAAGATCTTTGAGAAATTTTTGATGCTTTTTGGTGTGCGTCGTTCAAGTCTATGAATGATTCTGTTTCGATGGAACTGTGAGATCTGAGAACTCGTCGTCTCTTAAGACGAAACATTGGGGATTCGGAGCTTCGAAGTATGCATGATAAATCCGTCTTCGGGGTTTGAATGGTGACAGAACTTTCGTAAGGCAACTATCTTCGAGTCGCTGTATCAGAAGAGCGTGAGTTGAGAGTACGTCGCAAAATGATGAAATGACTGCTCAATACCTGGTGGATTGTCCATTCTGCAGCATTAAATGCTATGGTCCGCCTCGTTCCATGGAAAACCATGTCAATTGTTAATTAAGTAAGCAATGATTGTGCTTTCCCAAGATATAGGAAAGGATAGTAATAGAGGAATAGTTTTTGCCTCTTAACGAATATTGTTGGCTCCGAGAATCATTGACCCAATCTTAATATATCACAGACCTGTCACTAATCTCAATAGCTACTTCAATGAAGTCGCCAACTCCTACATGTAAGATGAATGTTTAGCTGCTGGAATGTTTGGCCTTGGTCTCAAGTATATGACTTCCTTCCAATTGAGAAAGTCTGAGCGCCCACAGTGTTGAATAGGAGATCGACGATACGGTTCCTGAAGACGCTGAATATCAGAGCGGAGACCAGATGGAGCTCTTGCGTTCATGAGATCCGCCATGTCTCATTATACTGTAAAGGTAGCTCTAGCTGTGGGAGGCTACGGAAAATAATGTGACGGTCGAGATTCGACGACAAATATATTCTGACCGAGCCCTGCGTCAGTTGAGCTTTCCCCTAGGCAAATAGCCGATTCCGACAACATCGTTGGAGATCCCAAGTGTGACGGTGGTATGACCTATATGTTTTATGGTAGCGTTGAAGCGTTTATCCTCTTGACTTTGGCTTGAGACCTCGCAGCGCGCAGAAAGCCACCAAGTTGACTTGAACGGAGTTTGAACGAGATTCTGAGGGAATACAACATTTGAAGATAATGTGCGGCAATTTATTCCGTAGAACGTGAACGAAAAATATAGAGTGAATTTTGGGGGAGGAGCCACGTGTAAAGCAAGGGCCTTTGGAATTTCTACCTTAACATTGATCACACCTCGTCCGAAAGTTCTCAATGTGTCTCTTGGAGCAGAGCGTAATTATATATAAGGATAATAGTATTCGAAATCCAACATGCACAGCGCCTTGCGTACCGCACACCTGGTGAATATTGGTATAGAAACATATCAGCGCGGAGGCATAATGCACTTCCTCATTCTGCGAAGCTGCCCGGGATGAGGAAAACCGTGAAGTGGCGCTGTTTCCCAGGGCAAGTCCACCATGCCAGGGCCCAGGCCTCATCCTTCAGGGTACATAAATGCGCTCTATCTTGTTCTTGAATGAAATGAAAACATGGATTTGCTTGCAATTATTTGACATCAAAGCTGTTGTGCATTCATGATATCATGTTATAATGATCAGATCTTTTTTCACAGCTGATGAATCAAGTCGAAGTCTTTTGATCATTTCTGTGCCAAGACGTCTGAGATGTGTCTTTCTTTTCAAAGATAATATTCAGAACTTATTAGAAACGAAGCTAATGACATCTTTGAAGTCGCAGAGTTCCGTCCTATTAATTCATATTAATCAGTATTATCAATCACTAATTAATTCCTTCTCAAATTAATCATCGATCAATAAGTTATCAGTCAATGATCAATCAACTTTTCTTCCATAAATTTGACCGGAAACACAACGACGGTTCAGATTAATCAGTAGGATTAATCCTAGATTAATTTCATATAGGTGAGAATTCATTGACCTTATAATCCTTATTCTTCTGCCATGCTGAATGTCAATCAGGCCTAGTCGAGATTGTCTGATACACCTGGTAACATTCAACATCCTTGATTGATGGCATATTGATTGTTGATTGTTTAGTAGTAATTATGGATTGATGGATGGGTAGTTGTAGGTGTAAAGTTCATCCGATGTATTGAGCTCAGGCGTTAGCGTGGCTCTTAGCTTCGGACATTTTGCATGGTCAGCCGAGCTCTAGCGTGGGTCAGCTGACCTACAGAACCATGTTTGAGTTTTAAATGGTTTAGCGCATTTCACTCTGATGTGCATCGATTCTCTGCCTTGACAGGAACACCCTTGTGGTACACATTCAAGGCGGTCTTGTGGTGTTCAGAAGTCGTAATCGACTACGTTAAACATCAGAAGGTAAATTACGTATAAAACAATGTTGATAGTAGTCTTGGAAATTGGTCCTCATGCTGAATGATATAAAAGTACTGTCTTCGATTTCGAGAAGCTCGATCACAAGTTGGTTTTTTGTGCAAGGCATTCGTCCAATTTCCAGAGGTAGATTATTCGATAAATGAGCAAACTCAGCGGGCGATATTCTGTTCAATAACACGAATCTGTAACGTTCTCCCATTTGAGTGTATATTTGGTAATCTATTAATTTCCAATTGCATATCCCGATAACTGGCGTCGCACACTGGTCACCAAGTGGTTCTTGCTGCATTTCTTCCAAAACCGATAGTTGTATGCTGTGCCTGCATTTGCCGATGTCTAGTTTGATCTGCTTCTGCCTTTAAGAAGAGCCAATCCACCTCAGAATATTTCCTGTTGAGTTTTCTCAACTGCGGCTTCTCATGTTCTTGGTGTAGGACTCCACATGTCAGAAGAAGCTGTTTACGCTTCCCTTGCCCTGTTATCAGCAGTGAGGTGCCGGAGCCAGCTAGGTGGCCACAACTGGTTTGGTGCTTTGGTGCTCCTGGTCGCCTGGGAGATGGGGGTACTATACGTTGATGGTATCTTGATGATCCAAAGAACGACTGTATATAGAATATAATGACATTAGAAGGAGATACTGGAGAAAACGAAGTCCTTGGGAGCGAAAACTTAGATTTCTGCCCAATGAATTTGTTAAGAGGTACAATCATGTTATTTCCCCCCCTGTCAAGGTATTGAGCTTGAAGAAGAGACAGGATATACGTAGTGAATCAGTCCAGACACAGCAGACGTCACAGCGACCTTCATCTTTCCCCTGTTCTGAACCATGAATGACGATTCAACGATGAACTGGTATAGCTATTACCAAGCGCACTAGATCAGGTCAGCAATGGCAATCTTTCGCTTAAGTGCATTCGGAGCTTGCTTACCTGGTTATTTCAGATCTTGTTTGGCGAAGCGTAACTGGCATAGCTGGTACATAGGCAGATTGTACATGATAGATTTGAAAATGGAAAAGGATGCCAACGTGAGACTTTAGAGCTCTTAAATGTAATCAAAGGACATGAGTGAAGTAAAGTGTACGAAAAATGACTCAGGGCTTGCAACGGATTTTTCCCAGATCTGAGAAATCACCATAGAACGAAGCTTGCTCACTGTTCGTGTCTAAGGCCGCTTGAATTAGTTATATTACTTCATCTTGCAAGGAACCTTGTGTCTCCACTGGACATTACCAAAGGGCCCGTGTCAATGCTTCAAGATATTTTCGCAATCCTTTTCTTCGCCACATCCATCTTCCCCTGCACCCTCGTAACATCTTCATCCATCATCTGCAACATATCGTCTCCCCTTGCCAACTCCTCTTGAATCGATATACTCAACTCCTTCTGCCGTTGCACTGCCTGCGCTAGAACCGTCACGTCTTCATCCTGCTCTTGCATTAATTGCTTTTGCAGCTGTAAGACACCTTGGTTATCCAGTGCCCTCGTCCTATCCGTTTCCCTCCCAAGCACTCTCCCAGCTTGCTTCGGCGCCGCAGATCCCATAAGCGCATGCTTATCTTGGACACTGGCGACTGCCTTATCGAGTTGGGCCTTTGCGACCATTGCACTGAGTAGATCTTCCAGACCTTCTTTCTCCCGCTTCGCGCTACTTACCAGATCCTTCCTACGCCGTAACTCCCCTTCTCCCATTTTCTCACTTCCCCAGGCGTTCTGCCCTAAGTTTTTCAAGCCTTGTTCCAACGCTATGATCATCGTCCCGGCCCTTACGAGACACTTCTTCGCCTGTGCCGAGCACTCGTGCTGGGCTTGTGGCGTCGAGGCTTGATCTCTTCTGGTAAGTGCTAATCGGGCATCGTGTAACTGAGATTTTAGATCTCTGTAATGATCTAGCCAGACCACTGGATCGGTAATGGGCGTTCCACTACCCGAGCCAACTATCGCGCTGTGTAAAGTAGAAGCTAAGCTGGACTTGGAGCTTGTATTACTTGGGAGGTTGAGGAACGATCTCCATGCACTTGTGTTTCGCCATCGGTCATTGTCTCCTCCATTTATTGTACGTAGGTACGCTTCCAAACCTTTGCGACGTTCTTCTATGAACTCAGGGTTTGAGGATGACCGGAGCCATGATTTTGGGGGAAGACTTGCAGGTGGAGGGGCTCCTGCTTGTGATGTGAGATGTGAGTGAAGAGTTATGAATTCAGAGTAGCGTTTCTGGACAGTGAAAGAACGAAGTGGTAGACGGAGGCTGATGTTGTACAGCACATAGGGTTTGGAGGTGTCGGACGTGGATGTGTTCGGGATGGAGATTTCGACTGTAGAGGCCATGTTTGTGGAGCTCGTTGGTAATTGCGAGGCAGCATGCGTGGTAGACCTGGCTTAAAAGAAGTATCTTGTAATAACAAGATAGATTGATGGATGGTCGATTTAATTCTGTACTTCACGGTTGGAAAAGGTACAATCGCATTTCTGGTCAATCAGGGTCGGATGACGTTGAGATGCGGGCCGATTCCGCGTGTTTACCATGCTTATCACATGACTTGATTACAATGAAGCTAAGGTAGGTACCTAAGGCTTACCAACGCCGAAACTCTCCCACGCCCAAAACATCTTCTCCCTCCACCCACAACACCTCGCCCATATCCTCAACCTCCATCCGATTTTAGCGATCCAGCGGCCTACCAATGGCGCATACACGCTCCGTATGGCAAGGAGATGTGGAGCCTTAATAGGGAGATGAGGTTCAGGACTCCAAGAGTGTGAACCATGATGGGGGTGCAGAGCTTGGGGAGAGGGTGGACGTCGAGATTGAGTGAATGTTGGGGCTGTGAGTTAGGCTTTGGTAGGCCCGATTGGAGGAGGGGGGTAGGAGGCAGCAGATGGGGATTGATGGGGGGGAAGAGAGGGTTTTGGTCATGAGACGGGGAATACCTGTTAGGTTATTTTCGTTTGGAGACATTGTATGATGAAGAATCTCCTCCAGAAAAATGACTGTGCCCATAATTTGAGGCTCGAATGATTCTACCCTTTGCGTAGGTTGTTCTCCCCCGTCTCGAGACCGTAGTCACGAAGAAAACAAGGAGCGAATGCCAATAGCTTGATGCATGGTCAAAAGTTCCCTCAAAAAGTTTCCTGGTCATCCTGAGCCCCCTCTGCTTCCGCTGGTATCTCAAAACCCTCCTAGAGATAATTCGTCAACTTTGCTTCACCATCCGGAAGTGAGAAACTTACCTCTGTAGAATATAGAATCGCCTGAATATGCTTAATCAACCCATCCTCATCCTTTTCAATTTCCGGATCCGCCTCCACTGCCTGCTGCAATAGCAGCTCAATATCTCTTAATTTGCTGAAGTAGAAATCCCTTTCCCTCTCCAACCCTGTTACCGTCTCCTTGAGGGCCGCATTTTCCTGCATGGCGGCTGCAGATGCTCCTCCTCCTCCACCAGTTGCCCGCGCGCCCCTTACAGCTGGCGCAGCGGTCGGAGTTGTGCCTTGTCGGGCTGCTCCTGCACCGGAGTTACGAGATGATGGTGCTGCAGTTGCGGTTGGTGCACCTGAACCTTTCCGTCGTGCTACGGCATCATAGTCTCCACCAGGATAGTATTGGTCCCAATATCGCTTTGACCATTGGAGGAACGCTAGGTTATCCTGCATCTTACATTTGATGAGTGATTCGACAGGTACGGGGCGGTCGATTTGGTGTTTTGTGAAGCAATCTATCGAAGTGCATAGGTGTGAGCCTTTTGCCAACGAGCTTGGACAGAGGCAATGCTTACTTTGAAGAATTTTGAAGTTTTGTAAGTATGCATATTCCGTGTTGACATTGAACTTGACTCTCGACATTGGTAAGTCCTCTGCAACAAATTAGCGTAAGGTTCGTACCCACAGGATGGCAATGCCTGTTGTACGTACGGAATATGCTGTCGTATATTTGGCATAGCGCTGCTCTGGCAGATCGAGAGACTATTAGCTTACGCTCTTCCCTTCCGTACAGCCCTGTTCATAGACGATTCAGTGGGCAGTCGTACCCAGTCCCGCATTGCTCGACCTTGGTAACATTCAGTTGGAGTAGATTGTTAAGCCACGACAGCAATTCCTGCCTACAGGATTGAGTGGGTCAGCAATGCAGAGAATACAGACTGGCAGAAAGCAAGGCGAGTTGGCCTTGTACCTTGATTCACCCATGATGGGCGATGCCTTGAATGTAACCACCGGAGAAAGTTGGAGGGAGAAAAACTTCAAATCGGAGATGTGCCGCCAAGTTCGAGGTTCAGCGACAAAAAGGATGGAATGTTTGTTGATTCCCCCCCCCAGTGTTAAAAGTTTTTGTACAGCAGTGCTTGTTTGTCGCGAACATCACGTCAGGGCTGTCCCGGCAATGTACCATGGATTGCAATGGCGCTTACCAGGCACGCCAGGCCAATCATTGATATGCGACCGCTAGAACAGCCCTCATTCTAAACACTCGTTTGAGGAAGATTTCTCTTTGGCCCTGTTCGCCCGGGACCTGAAGTTCTCCTGGGACAAATGGGAGTGGCATACTCTTGGAAATTATCAATACATATACAGCATCTAGGTTCTATGAAGAAGGCCGAGGAAAGACCCCTAGCTCGAGGACAAATATAAGTACAAGGAGGTAAGAAGCACAATATGCACGCTCACAAATGCTACGATAGCAGTCTAACGTCTATGCCAATGCAAGAAGATTTGCAGCCCTCGCCCAGTATAAGGTCAACTCTCTATCCGTCCGTAATATTATCCCTCCAGTAGCTGAACTCCAGGTAGCTGGTAGCCAAAATCCATGATGACCGCACGGCTATCTTGACTCGTAGCGATAATGCGTCGATAATCCGCTTTGGCGCTGAGAATCCAGCTCGTAGTCCATCCCGTGAAATCAACAATTGTATCTCCAGTGCGAAGGTCGTAGGCCCTGACGCTTGTGTCGTAGCTTCCACTAATGATTCTTCCATTCGCGCTATCAAGATGTAGTGAACGGACAAGGCTTTTGTGACCCTTAAGTTCTCGAACTAGCTCTCCTGTGTTCGTATCAAATTGATAGATAACCTGATCATTGCCGCCGGCTAAAATTGTTCTTGAGTCTGGGCTGAACTCGATGCAAGCCATACCTCGATCTTTGCTGGGAAATTCTTTGATGCAAAGACCCGAGGTCAGGTTCCAAAGCTTCGCAACTCCGTCACCGCTGGCGGAAACCACTAGGTTCCCCCTCAGTTGTACTGCATTGACCGGTCCACGATGTCCATTCAGGCTTCGAAGAAACTCGCCTGTACGCCGATCCCATAGGCAAACCGTCATATCTTTAGAACAAGAAACGATGTGTTTCGTATCAAAGCAGACATCCAAAACACCAGCAGTATGATGACAAAGTCTTCGGACATGCTGATAGCCGAGCCGGATATCCCAGACTATCAACGTAGAGTCCGAAGAACCAGTCACTATAATTTCTTCGTCATATTGCAAGCATAAGATTGAACCGTGGTGATACTCCGAGGTCGGGCCACTGTTGTACTCAAACACGCTAGATGGGGAGAAGACCTTATTACATGGTCTGTGGCCACGGCCGGTCACATTGGTTGGGAGAGGAGCAATAGGAGGCTCACTTCTACTTGGGAATCCCAGCACTTTAATACATTCATAAGTATGGGCGTCCCAAACCCGTACAGTTCGGTCTCTAGAGCCCGTGATGATTTTGTGCCTATTTGAAGTCAGCAGCAACTTGCCAGTTGATATTGGGTACCATACTCATCGAACTGGACACAATAGACACAATCAGTATGTCCTTCAAGATATATCGCAGCCGCGTAGCCGTCCGCCCACCGCTGGTGGAGAGCCTTCCGGGCTTTCCACATCGTTTTCCAATCCTGATCTCCAATGTTTTTACCCAATCCTTGGCCCCCAACTTGAGCAACAGCCGATGGAATTGGATGAGTTTGTCGTGTATATTTGTATTCATGGTGGAAGACATGCTTCCAGCTATGACGCGAGCTAGCCGAGCGCTGCCACCTATGGGAAACAAGCTCGACGTTGGTCAACGAGGTGGCATCAAGGTAGGAGAGGATTTGCGCGACGAGTTCTTCAGGCAGTGCAGCAGATGGGTCTAAATGAATGTCAACACCACGGGCCACAACCAAGGATCTCAATCACAAACCTCTGCGTACAACTGGAGTTGTACTATCTGTGCTCTCCCCTCCTCGATCTCGCACTTCTATGCCAATACCACTTTCGCAGTCTTTAGTGACTATTGGCTCCGAAAGTCTCATATTCCTTGTGGACTCAAGCATTTCGTTTTGTGCAGCGGCTGCTGCCCTTGCCGCCGCCCCGCTTGTGGTACTATCTGGAACTTGAGGCGGTTCAATGCCAATCCCGGGTATTGGTAGCATCTCAGCTCTATTTCGAAGTGGGTGACCGTCACGTGGTGGATTGGCGGTGTTCTGGGCGCGATGACGGCGTCCAAGTGTAGTACTCATGCACCTTCGGAGCCATCCACGTGGTGCTGGTGAGGGACCGGGATCTTGCTTCGAAGTAATACCCTTCAATGGTCTCCAAAAGCTCTTCGACGGCCCCTTGCTATTCTGCGGCTCTGTGTTAGGTGATCCATGGAAGCTCTTGGACCTTTCTGGTGTAGTTCTCCAGGGGAGAATACTTTTGTTTTCGATTGCATGTTGTTGTCCATGGATGCCGTTACCGGGCTTCGAAGAGAACAGACCTGCTGTGCTGGTTTCATCGTTTTCTCTTCGGTACCCATTCTTTGCATTCGGAGCATCTGGGTCCTCTCCGCCAAGCTCTGCTAGCATGCAAAAGGAACTACTATTCGAGCCTTCACCCTGGTCGAGAAGCGCCTTTTGCACCCAGGGTTGTTCACCTGTTTCGTGATTCTTCCTCGAGAACAATGATGGTCGTCTCCGACAGGGGAATAAGCGTGCAAGGTGACGGTAGTCTGGTCGATCCATGGTGTTGATGTGAAATGTTTGTCTACCACCCCATAATCATGATAATCACAGTCGATGGGAGTTCCCACATGTCACACTACTATGTGCCATTTGTCGCAGTATTCTGGTTGCGCGAGAAGGCAAGGTAGTCAGCATGACATATCGAAGAGTTGAGTAAGGAACGTCTAAGGGCTCGACCGAACAAGTAAGGTACAGACAAGGTATGTGATGACTGCAGATGGGCTGCTGGACAAGAAGGAGGCGGACGTCCACAAATTCCAATTCTCGTAAGGAGCGTGTTGGGGGCAACCCAATGGCTTTGTGGAGTGAGTTACCTTATTATTGTAGAGAGTAGAAATTACGGTGAGTTCGCATTTCAGCCTCGGGGCCACCCCGGCGCTTACCTAAGGTAGATCTACGAGTACTGTGGCATAACTCCCAGTTTGCGATGAAATTTTACTTTCTTCACCGTCGCGAACAAACGTTGTCCGCCATGGGGATGTCACAAGTAATCCCTCAGCCCTTGGGGGAGCACAATAAGCTGTTTGTAGACGATCATAGTTCTTGCCCCAGTCTATTAATATTGATTAATAAAACCATTTCCCTGGCACGCTTCAAGGAAGCGCTTCCCAACTTTCTCAATGCTGAGAAGAAGTAGAAGCCTCAAATTGTTCGACATGTATCAGAAGTAACAGGAAGATTAGGACGTGAAATCCAACTTGCTGACCACTATCTTCACTACATCCTTATGTCCACCATGCCGTTTAAATCTTATCCCAGATTTGTTTGTCAATTATTGTTGTGAGTAACTTGCAAAAAGAACATTTTTCGGGCAGACTGTAATCTGGTTCAATAATCAAAGTTTATCACGGATATGTGCAAAGGATGTAGAATATGTATCGGGAGGGCCTCAAACGCTGCCAGCAAGCAAGGGAGCAAAACATTCATTGGTTCTGTCGTCCATGTTCATGAACATCCCCTTGGGTGCTTTAATAAGGAGATCCATGTGGACAGAAGCCAGAAACCCTTCACTCAGGATGGAGATGGCTATTTATGCGAACACCAGTAGATCAGTGCACACCGACCTTTTCAAAGGGAAAGAGAGCATTCATCCGGTAGAGCCTTTCTGTAAAGGACATGGCGAGCATTTGAAGCAACATCCGAAGGAGTTAGCAGATTGTCCATTTCTTAGAGAAACCATAGGCTCAATTGTAATATCTACATCCGCCTCTTTGATATCCGAGCGTGGTGAGCAGTAGTTGGAATCATCTTAGTTTTCCACGGCTGTTCTTTTCTCGAACCAATACTCGGCAGGATACCTGTTGCGTAAGTTATCATATTGGCAGCATTTAGTTCTCTGCTGAGCCACTGCACTACGATCAGGTCAGCTCCTCTTGAATCTGCGCGACAAATGCGGTTCAAAACTTGATGGGTAATGCGCCAACGGCGCGTCAATTGCAAGTCACTTCAAACTTGGAACTATTAATGTGTGCGCGGTACGTGGCAGGTGTTCCTTTACTGAGGTCAGACATTCCCATACTGGGACCTTATATACTCTGAGCACAAAATCCATAGACACCCTTCACTACCAAAAGTCTTGGGTTGAAATGTTAAAAGACCGAGATATTGGACGCCACGGAGAACATCCAGGCAGAGCTGTTGCGATGGAACACACGCGGAGCCAAAACATATGGAGGATTCTATAGCGTCACGTCTAGAAGTAAAACCGACTGTGTACGTACCTAGTAGGCAGGCTTCCGGTCTGCCAATGTACACTTCAACTCTAGTCGAGGATGCGGTGGATGACTTCAACAGCTACATAGACAATTCTAGATTATTCGAGACGTTGATGCAGGTCTCGGTCAAAGTACCAGGCTGCTGGTGTCCCAGCCCAAAGGACATTTTCATGGGTCTGCTGATATAGAGTATAAGCTTCGATGAAAGCAGACTATCAAAGCCGATGATCGAAGAATCTGATTACTCGCGTCGTTGAATCTGTATTCCGTACAGGCAGAACCTTCCTCAAGTGGTAGTTTCATCTCGCACTTTGTCGCACAGAGATTGAAGGGTGGCTGGCGCCTTACCCGATACGTTTAGCGACGAGTAATCTAAAGCTTAACTCAATTCTCGATGTTCCTGATCCTCCACGTCGAAGGCCTGACAAGTACTCGTACCACTGGGAACACAACTGTAGATGCAGATGCAGATGCAGATACAGACACTCTAGGAATCATGCAATCGTGGCAATGCACCGCAATAATCTCCCCACTGCATACAACTCGGGAATCGAGCTATTCCATGAAATCTCTGCTACAGAACAGCCACGATGCTACATCTCGTCTATGATGCACGCTGATACCTCTTTGCCTTAACCTTCTTACAATTGCTATGCTATTTCCACTGCGTGGTGTCTTCTCCCTGGGTCATCCACGCCTAACCCCATGCCTCGATTAAGGCTGACTACATATGTATGCATGATTCGGCGATGCGAAAACTCTCTTCGGCTAGCTGTTCGCCACCTTGAGAATGTTTGCTCTGGCCCATGTGCAGACCGTGCAGACCGCAAATCTCCTCCATACCGTGTTCCCTCGCAATCCAGATCCAGTTCCCTTCCAAGAACATGTTTGGTCGGGTCGTGACGTTGGTCACTACCGCCATGTCCGATCTCAATCCGGACATGTCCGTGTACTTGGACGATGTATATACAGTCCCAGTCCTCCTTCCACATTTAGGGTATATAATATTTTTAGCCAGTATTTCCTTGTCACCATGTTCGCGTTCGCTCTTCTGTTGATTGGCTTTGTCAATTTGTCATTCTCCAAGACTGTACATTACGATTGGGATATCACTTGGGTGACTGCAAGCCCTGATGGGTTTGCAAGGCCTGTCATAGGTATCAACGGACAATGGCCATGCCCTCAAATAGACGTCGATATGGGGGATAGGGTCGTCGTCAATGTTTACAATGCCCTTGGTAACCAGTCTACCACTCTCCACTGGCATGGTATATTTCAGACGGGCAGTTCCACGATGGATGGGGCTTCTGGGATCGGCCAGTGCCCTATTCCTCCAGGCGGCCGCTTCAAGTATGATTTCGAAGTACGCAGGCTCTTATTCCTACCACTGGCAAAGATTCTAACGCAGAAACAGATCAACCAACCCGGCACATACTGGTACCATTCGCACAACATGGGCCAGATGGGAGATGGTCTTCGCGGTCCTATCGTTGTTCATGATGCTAAGGCGCCTTATGCTGGTAAATTCGACGAGGAGATTACGATGACCCTTTCGGACTGGTATCACGAACAAATGCCAAACCTTCTCAACTACTACGAGTCCACGAGGGACGAGAATATCAGAGGAGGATTAGAGCCTGATGCTGATAGTGGCCTAATCAACGACAGCCAGAATGTGTCGATCCCGGTCAAGCCTGGCAGGACCTATCTCATCCATATCGTCAACATTGGCAATTTCGCTGGTCACGCCATTTACTTCGACGGTCATCCTTTCACCGCTGTTGAGATAGATGGAGTGTATGTGGAGCCAAGGTTCATAGGAACTCAGAATATACGCATTGCTACTGGACAAAGATGGAGTTTCCTCGTCGATACCAAGAATAGTACCGACAAAAACTTTGCTATCTTTGCAACTTTGGACATCAATATGATGTTTCCACCCAAGGGTATCCCTCCTCCTGGATACAATCCCAATATCACAGCATGGCTGGTTTACGACGACAAGAAACCGCTCCCGCCACCTGTTGATATTCATGGGTTCGACTTCTTTGACGAAATGAATCTAGTCCCTTACGATCACCAGCCCATCCTCAGCCAGGTTGATCATCAAATCGTTGTAAACACTGGTTTCGCGAATCTCAGTGGTGTAAATAGGTAAGTTACGCCTTTGAGTTTCTGAACCGCAAAACTGACCCTGTGTAGGGCAATTATCAACGATGTCACTTATCTGATGCAAAAGGTTCCCTCTCTATATACGGCTTTGACAGTTGGCAAGGAGTATTCTTCCAACCCCATTGTCTATGGTCAAGTCAACCCTTTCGTTTTGAAGTACAACGAGGTAGTCGAAATTGTAATCAATAATGTCAATACCGACCACAACAATCTGCACCCATGGCATCTTCACGGACACAATTTCCAGGTCATCGAGAGATCACCCCCACAAGCTGGAGCTTTCAGTACCTATTCAGGCAACCTATCCAGCACTCCTGTCCGAAGGGATACCATTATGGTTAACCCCAATAGCTACGCTGTGATTCGTTTCCGCGCAAGCAACCCAGGAGTCTGGGCATTCCATTGCCACATCGAATGGCACGTCTCCTCGGGCCTAGTAGCAACCATGATCGAAGCTCCAGATCACCTCGAAGGCTTGAGGATTCCAGAAGACCACCTCAAGAACTGCCGAGCCTATGGTATGGCAACCGCTGGGAACGCAGCGGGCAACGTCCACGACCCGCTGAACCTAAACGGCTCTGTGACCCAGATTCCCACTAACGGTCACGGGTGAGATCTCCTTTCCCAGCCTGACTGTTAAGCAAAACCTGACCGCTTTGCAGTGCAATGTACAATGGCACCACCAACGATGGCGAAGAACCTTACCACACCAAATCTTCGTACAGCAACTCCTACTCGCACTCAGCAACTAGTGTGTCGTACACCCCCATCGAGACATACGATTCAGAAAGGTAAAAGTCTTATTCACCCCACTACCACTCCCCGTGCTAATACCGTCAAGTAATCAAAGATCGAGACGGCACATACGGGCGTCGCCAAGATACCCTGTACACAATGCAAATTGATCATGGCGCTCGATATGCCACATACATAGCTTCACCTGATCTGGCATCAGCCGGATATAGATTTTTACTCTTTTGAATGTTCTTGGCGTTTTCGCTCAGGATGAAATGTAATATTAGCACGACCTCCTAACCAAGGGAGAGGAGAGAGATAATACCTAATAGCATCAACTGAGTGCCAAAGCTTCTATATTGGAATGACTGTTCTTGTTGATTGCGCCTTGCGATGTTGCTGTCTAATAACATGTAACAGTGTCCGTATATCCTAGAGTAACCCGATACTACAGATGTAGATAGCACAGAAACCATATCCAGCGGGCACGGCGAGAGATCCAGACACATTGACTCGAGACGACTGTCACTGTCCGTTTGATGGATCATCACCACCTAGAATGCTTGGCCGACGGACCTTTTGACAGTGTCTATACAACGGAGACTTTGGTCCATGCACCAGATCCCGAAAAAAGCATTGGGAGAATTCTTCCGCGTGATCAAGCCAGGGAGGGGGGTTCGATTGTCTTGCACCAAATACGATCATCCAGATTTCAAACGCTCTTTCCAAAGTCTTTCCAAAAGAACTTTGACGAGTCGATGGAACATATCAACAAGAGAGCATCGATGCCAGCAAAACGAGTCTTTCTTACATGGGGGCCCCTGCATCGTATGCTCGAAAAACAAGGCTTTCAAGACGTCGTTGTGGAAGATCTGGTCGGAAAACATGATGCGGGCTGTTTTTCCTTGTGGGATATGTACATACCGTAATCTCATCATATGTCTTTTGAGAACTTCAAGCTTGGGTCGTTGAACACTCAGGCAGGGGTACAGGGTTGGTTGTATGTCTCTGGTCGGACCAACTCAAATAATACAGTACACAAACTACTGATTTAATACTGTAAGGTGGGTCTTTTGCATTTCAGATACCAAAACCGATAAGTGAAAGCCTCCGAAAACAGCATGCATTGAGGCTGTATTTCCCCTGTTTTCTAAACATAATAATAACAATAAATCATGAAGAGGTTGCAAGTTGTTGCCCCACACACGCGCGCGCGGGGGCTTAAGGAACTCGCATGCATGTCCAGCCGGTCTGGTCCCACCGACAGACTTACGCATACGGCAGCCTAAGGTAGATATAAAGTATAAAATACCCCATCCCCCTCAAGAATAATCGCGTCCATATCATTTCCCCTCTTCAGTATCCCAGATCTCTCACCCATCTCCCTCAAACCAAACCGTCCACAATGCCTCTCACACTCTCTCTCCCAGACAACTACGGGTAAAAACCCATCATCCTGCCCCCCCCTCCAAAAACATTTCCCCCCCAATCACTTCCACCGCCCCCTTGCCCCCCCATCCCAGCTACGTCCTCCTCGCCGCCACATCCTCGACCCTCCTCTCCGTCGTCCACACAACCATCACCTCCAACGCCCGCCGCGCGTCCCACGTGCCCTACCCAAACGCCTACGCCTCCGCCGCCGCCGACGCGGCTGCCTCGCCCGCGAAAGCGCGCTTCAACTGCGCCCAGCGCGCGCACGCCAATTTCACGGAGAACCATGCTACGTTCGTGCTTAATTTGCTGGTCGCGGGGTTGCGGTTCCCCCGCGCGAGTGCTGTTTTGGGGGCTACGTGGGTTGCGGGCAAGCTGGTGTATACGTTTGGGTATGTGCGGGAGGGGAGGGAGGACGGGAGCGGGAGGCTGGTGGGGACGTGGTGGTGGGTGCCGCATTTGGCGCTTATGGGGATGGCTGTTGTGGCGGCGGGGGGGGTAGTTTGGTAGTTTGGTAGTTTAATTTAATGGTTGAGATTGGATGATCGACAGGTGGATGCCAAGGTATTTTGAGGATACCTTGGGAAAAGCCTCGAGAGCGGGAAATTGGCACTAATGCTAATGCCTTGATTTCTCTGATAGTAGCAAAGAGTGACAGAAGGCGTGCGCTTGTTAAGAACTTACCGGCGCACAAAGCGCGAAGCTCACGGTACCACTCGTTGGCAGCAAGCTCAAGCTTTCTCCGCCTCGATAATGCCCTCAGACTCTCCGTCCTTGGATGGATACACTCCCACGACCTTGAGATTGGCTTGCCCCAACATCTCGCGCCACTGGCCCTCCGTCCTCTCCATGGTGGCACACAGAGTCATCATGTTGAAGTCTTGGGTCGTGGACCAGATGCTGGCGCCGCGCTCGGCCACAATCAGTTCGTGTACGAAGAGCTTGGAGTACCCCGGCTTCATGGCGTCGTGGATGTGTTTGAGGATAGTCAGGCACTTCTCGGTGGGCCAATTGTGGAGGCATTGCCGGATGTAGTAAGCACGGGCACCTGTATAGGTCTTCAGCTGAAGTAATGCATCGATTGAGAGGGGGGAAGCACCTTTGATAGGCTGTTCCGTGAAGAAGTCATGTCCCATCATCTCGATACCCTCCACCTTAGGAGCATTCGCAACCGTCCCGGGCAGGTCTTGCACAATAAATCGCCCGGGCAGCTGTGGACACGCTCGTTTGAGAGCGATGGCTTTCTGACCGTAACCTCCACCCACGTCTACGAACATCACGCTATCACGCGAATCATCGAACCCCTTGGGGAGACGTTCGTTGACGGGATAAAGGTCTTGGATAAGGGAGTGCCCTTCGCCCCATGTGCTCATTAATGTACCGAAGCCGCGCGCTGAATCAGGACGTTCCATCAAGATGCCGATCAGGTCTTTCCCCTTTGACTCGAACGCCATTTGAACAGCAGTATCAGCAGGGTCGGTTGGACTGCTTTTGTATTTCGTTGAAGCAAGAAAGCCAGGTAAGGCTTGATAGGCGGGATTGAGAAATTCGGCACTGAGCAGACAAATGTAAGCAAGGAACAGAAATCGGAAGGAAACACAATCTGATGAGAGGAAGACAAGGGAGACATCTGACTTACCAGCTTGCAAGTCCTTTGGCAAATGCTGAATTCGCGTACAGTTCATACGAAGGAGACGATGCATATCCGTCTGAGCCTACCTCAAGGATAGCACCAAAGCACGCCAAGCTGCGGAGAATTCGTCCTTTGGAAACCTTTAGAAGCATCATACAAATTCCTTGGGGCATAGACTTACTGAGAAGAACCGGCTCAGCCTGGGTAGCCTCTGCTAACTGACCTAGGTTCATCGGACCGCTTTTCTCCGCGAGAATAGTGAACAGATTCAGATCCGTGGCGATGCGGATAACGATGCCTTCTACTGGCTGCTCCTCTTTCAGACCCCGAAAACAGCAGTAAGCTACAAGACCAACACACCTGAGAGAGCAGGATACGTGCAACCACATCAGTGGGCTGCTCGAGTGACAGGTACGCCTCTCTAGCTGCACTGCAGAGCTGAAAGCGAAGATCCTGGTCTGAGGAGAGCTCAGATGGCATGTTTGACTTGAGAGCTTTGAGCTGCGTAAGAAGCTCCTTGGGTGAAACGGAAGTCATGTTCTCGGTCAATAGCTGTGAGTTTCTGTCCAAAGTTATATAGGGTAAGAGGCTACAGTATTTAAAGCTGTGTAAGGTTAAAATATTGAAAGTTGGTCGAGGCCATGCGAGGTGCAAGAAATAGAGAAGATCAGACGAAGATACGGCTCGCTCAGCTGGTGTTCGAGGTGGGTATACTGCTAATCCATTTACTCGTGAGATTAATGACAACGCTGGATGATCCACCGTAAGAATTAATTCTTCAACCGACTTGTTCAGCACGGAAGTGATTCGACTGTTAACTGATCTGGTACTGCATGTGTCCCACACCTCTGTGGTGGTGAGGCGTGGATGTTGCCTAATCACTCAGTGGAAAGGTAGGGACGAACGTAATCAGGCGACTACAACCCCACCGGCATGCCTTCTATTTTTCCGTCTCGCTTCGACTTGAGATGAACACAACTGGTGTTGATGCAGAGCAGGTGCGAATCAAATAATGTGACGGCAGGGGAGAGGAGTGCGTTGCATGAACAATACGGGATTCGATCGTGATTCGAATATGATACAGTTCCAAACACCTCCGTTTCAGCCCCAGCTACCCCACTAATTGCATCAATGTCGCAATCAGAGGTAATGATACACGCTGTACGGAAGTACGTGTACGCCCTACACCGAGGGATCCAGGGACCTAACCGTTGGGTTGGCGGTTGCACATGCAATATGTATGGTCCGTGCCAGGCGTGGCATTGCGCTCCTTTTCCTCGGTACCCTTCTGTTCGTCCCCATCCTTTAGCCACGCGTCCAACATGTATCGAGATCCTAGATACCAAGTTTACTTCTTCGGCGTAATTAAGCAAGCCTAAGCTAGGACATGCTGTTTGCTTGACTAGGTTTTCAATACAAGTCGTACACCTTGTGCTTGATGTCTCGTATCCTGTATTGTTTGTATCACCAGAAGTCTTCCCATTTCTCTGCTTGGTCCTGCAATGTTCTTGCTTTTCGTATTCGCTGTTGATTCCAATCATGTTACAAAAACTAGGCCGTCAGTTTTACGCCGTCAACAGTAACATTGTACAGGGTTTCATCGTTTGCTGCCTTGTTTGCATTTGCATTGCTCTCGTTATCCGAAGCCGAGCAAGTCGACTGAGAGTCCCGAGGATTGGGAAATCCCCCAGCGGTCTCTTTGGCTTGGCAAAAGCAAGAGCGGACTTCCTACTCAATGGACGACACTTGGCAGAAGAGGGCTATTCGAAGGCAAGGTCTTTTGCCATGGTGGTGGGAAGAATCCGCTAAAACGCAATCCAGTATGACGATTCCATGTATGTTGTCCAAACGGCAGACATGAAGCGTATAATTCTATCGAGCAAATATGCCAATGAGCTTCGAGCCTTGCCTGAAAGTCAACTAAGCAGCTTGAATGCGCAATGCGAGAGACATCTGACTTGGTGAAACACCCTCGATGTTGTTAGGAACAGCAAACTGCATGTAGACGTATCGCGGGTTCAGCTCAACCAAAACCTGGGTAAGTTTGTATTGGGTTTTGAGAAATCTCGCAAACGTCCAAAAAATATATCAGATGCTAATTGTGCAATATGGTAGGCAACATGGTGAGTGATTTGGCAGCCGAGGTCGGTCATGCTTTCTCGACTGAAGTCAGGAGGTCCACTTCCGGAAGTCAAGGTACATCTGATCCATTCGCTCCTGATACGAAGCACAAGATCTGATTGATACGGCCATCAGACTACCAGTATATTGTCGCAAATACTGCTATATTGAAGATATCATCCCACGTAGTCAATCGAGCTCTTGTAGGACTCCCGTTGTGTCGAAACGACGAGTGGTTCCAAACAACCCTGGGCTACGCAACGGATGCTTTTACTATATCCGCGAAATTTCGTCCCCGATCTCGCCTCTTACGGCCTTTCGTCTACATGTTTCTCGGCGCTAGACGGCGTATTTATCACCATCTGAAGAGAGCGGATGTTCTATTAGCTCCAATCATTAAGCAGAGAACCCCGGGAGACACCAAGCATGCCGACGTACTGCAGTGGATGATTGATGGAGCCAAGGGTAGGGATAAGAGCACCCAAGAGTTAGCACATAAAACGCTCTTCCTCAATTTGGCATCGGTCATGTCGACAGTGATACACTACATGCCCCACAATAACTACGCAAGTTGGATCTAACTCTGCACGAACTAGTTCGACCTATGTGCGATGCCAGAGTACAAGAACATGCTCCGAGAAGAGATAGAAGGAGCATTATCACAGGAAGGGGACTGGACCCTCTCTGCGATCCATCGCATGCAAATGCTGGACAGCTTCCTCAAAGAATCCCAGCGTCTAAACCACCCAGGCTTATGTATATTCTCCCCTATCTCCCCCCCATCTCCCTACACTCTTTCCCCCCCCTAGAATCTGTAACTAAAAAAATCCCAATTTCTTCCCTCCCTCTCAGTCAGCTTCAACCGCAAAGTCCTCCACCCCCTCCAACTCTCAGACAACAGCCCCGTCCTACCCACAGGCACCTTCATCTCCATGCCAACCTACTGCATCACCCGCGATCCCACGCTCTACCCCTCGCCGCTCGAATTCCGCCCCCTCCGGTTCTACGAGCTCCGCCAGCGGGGCCCCGACGACGCGAAAGCGCGCCACCAGCTCACCAGCACGGGGCCGGCGAACCTGGCGTTTGGGTACGGCGCCTCGGCGTGTCCGGGCCGGTTCTTTGCCGCGGTGGCGATGAAGCTAATCCTGGCGCATCTGCTGGTTCACTATGAGTTTCGGTTCCCCGAGGGCCAGGCGGCGAGGCCCGCGAATATGCATGTGGACGAGAGGATTTGGCCGGATAGGGAGCAGCGGGTTGGGTTTCGCGGGAGGGAACCAGCGGAAGGGGCTGCTTTGGATGTTGGGAGCACAAGTTGATGGACCGCGTCTATTAGTGGTGGTGGTGGTGGTTGCGGAAAGCACACACTTCGTGATCGATACAGTTGTGCTTTGCTATCAACGCCACTGCTTCTAGATAAACTGCATGATATCGTTCTAATTACTCCGTCCCTAACCCTCATCGTACCGCCACCAAGCGGACCTCGAACGGCTCCTCCTCCACCACCACATACATCTCCTGCTCATCCCAGCTCAACCCCCCCGGGCCGGGCTATCCACATGTTTGAACATCGAAGCCATACACAACGGACGCCAGTATCAATTCGGATTTCCCGCCATATGCCAGAGCTCCCTGCCCAGGCACATACGACGGAGAATCGCTGCGATGCGGTTGTGTCGTCGTTTCGCGAATGGCGAATCATCCCCGGTCGTTGGACGATGGGAGAAAGCCAGCGAATCAGGGCTGGAATTGGTTCGGGGAGGGCGAAAGCGTCGGAGACGGCGTTGGAGAGCCTGTGAGTTGACTTGCGCGTTTGTCTGCGGTGGTATTTAGTGAAGGGGGGGGGGAAGGGGAAAAGGGGAGAAGGGGGCATTCCGGAGAATGTCAAGTACGTACACCAGCTTCAAGCCACTCCCCACATACAGTGTCTCCGCCTGGGGGCACGACGCGAGGGAGCCCGGCAGGAAAAGGAGGAGCAATGCGAAGACCCTCTTCAATTACAGCATTCAAGTAATTGTAATTGTAATTCATACACCCTTGTGACATCGGTTTAGGCCCGACCCATGGGGGACTCTATGCTATTTATATCGAGTGGACAAAACCCTCTGGGGGAGAAAACCACTCGCCGTCTATACGG
>JAABUW010000681.1_pt1 | contig 63876 bp, 68 predicted proteins | sample 5560081 | NCBI WGS metagenome assembly JAABUW01 (sample SAMN10711882, study PRJNA513363) | rock metagenome | isolation source: Antarctica rocks | place: Antarctica: Victoria Land, Knobhead sud | reverse complement strand
GACAGCGACGTGGCGACAGCAAGGTAATTCTCCAATCAATGGCCCTTGTATGCTTACATAATTAAAAGCGTTGTTTAAAACAATAAAAAGCCGCTAGGAGGTTTTAAACACGCTTTTTGTAGAAAAACCGGTTTTTTTCGTTCCCTACCTTCATCTTACCTTTCACTCAGCTGCAAATCCTTCGCAAGGAGGAACCGCAGATAGTGGCTGTGAGATCGAATCCTCATGTTTCATAGCTTTATGTATTGCTAATCACCAACACCTGCCTTTGTTATATACGGTAGACTGTCCTGCTAAGGTCTCTCCTTAGACATCTTCTACTTTTGAATTTCGAAGTTTCTCCTCAACAGCAACTTTCTCAGTACAACGAGATCAAAAATCCTTGTCTTTGTACTTTTCAACGCTCAATTTCTTCAAGTATCGTCTGCCTATTATCATTCGAAGGATTGCATCAATGGATTCGACGCTTAGTACGTCTACGCAGCGCGAGGCTCTTCTTCAAACATGCTCAAATGGGGAAACCTCAAAGTTGCAGGAATTACTTCACACCTCTCAAGAACATGGTCAAGATCACGACGCCCAACCTTCCGCATCGTTGGAATCTTCCCTCACCACCGCCATGTTGACCAAAGCAACCCAAAACAACCACCTTGATACTGTTCGCTACATTCTAACACTCCTTCCTGGAATGAAAATCCCCGAGGAAACAGTCCGCCGGGCACTTTTATCACCCTCGATTGGGATGTACAAAACACTATTCACGCACGACCCAAGCATCATACACATGATCATCAGCGAAGGCCGAGAAACCCAATTAGGCAAGGCACTGAGCATCCCGGCATCACCGGAGTACATTACATTTCTCATCTCCTGCGGACTCAAGCCTAGCAACGACCCCTTTGACGCGAGTCCACTCGGGCTCGCATGCGGAAGATGGCAAACGAGATCCGTGGAGCTCTGCACGATCCTACTCCAGCACGGCGCCTCGCTGCTGCATTCTGGGGCTTTGGCAGCAGCGGCGAAGACCGGGCGGATAGAAGTGGTGAGCTGGCTACTGGAGCAGGGTGCTGATGTGAATGATATTGTCACAAACGCTGCATTGATCACACATCCTTGCAAGGGTCACCCTTGGCCGGCCTTGCACGCGGCCATTGAGAGCGGGCATTTAGAAGTTGTGCGGTTGTTGCTAGATCGAGGCGCTGATCCTGATCTTCTGGATAAGAAGGGGCGGACGGCTTATGCAGTGGCTAAGGCGGGTGGGGATCAGCAGATGATTAGTCTTCTTGAAAGTTTGGGAAGGGCAGGAGCAATGGACGGAAGATCTGTCTAGGGGTTTTCCGTTGATTATTCAGCTCGGTCATGAATGCAACGTTCAAAAGTATGCGTAAAAGGGACTGCAGAGCAATATTCGGATGAGCAATGCTGACTTTATCGAGCCTTGTAAAATAATCGTGTCCATCCCTTCCTCAATCTCGAGTCCACAAATGCTCAGACATATCAGGATCACTCATGCTGTCGCGCCATCTACGAGGGAAGGTACTCGATAGAATTCAATATCAATTAGTGAGGGCTGAATGGAGCCATGTTTGAATTTGTCGATCACTACTGACTCAGCGCAGAAAAACGTATCTTGATCTCGTATCCGTGCCATCATGAAAGTGAGGGGCACGGATAGATACAGCATGTGTCTGGTTATTCATCTTTTAGCTTCTTGTTTCCATCTTCGATCATTACAAACCCATTGCATTTCTACGATTATGCGGAGAACTCTGATTTGCAATGCAGGAGGCTTACTGCTCTTATTCGGCCTTGAAGCACGAAGTAGGCCAGACGTAGCTGGTTGAGATCAGTAATCGAGGAATGACAAAGTCTTTTGCGCTTGGTCTGCTGAGAGGAGAAATGGAAAGGGAAGGTGTATTTAAAGGTATTGGGTCTCTGCTTTTGAAATGCGCAGAACACATTCTCGTTCAACTGCACTCTCAATCTCTCGAAAAACTCTTGTTTCCCAAATTCTTGCCTTTCTCCTTGAAATCCTTCTAATCCCCGACACCAACGCTTATTCATTCCAACCTCAACACGCACTAATTGCCCCAACAACCAAACAGAATTCAGCAGCAATGGAATTCCCCTCCATGACCAAGACCTGGCACAACAAGACCTACCCTGCGATAAACCCTAGCAACCCCTCCCTGTCCGCCGCTGGCAAAACAATCTTCATCACAGGCACGTGAGCGCGCAGTTCACTATCCCTTCCATCCACTAGCAGTTGGTCCAACAGTCTGGCTAACCTTGACATTGAACCCCAGGCGGCGGCACCGGCATTGGCGTTGAGATCGCTCGTAGCTTTGCAGTGGCGCACGCCTCTACGATTGCCATTTCAGGGCGAACGGAGAAGACTCTCTTGGCTACCAAGAAAGCAGTCGAGTCCTCCTTCCCAGAGACCAAAGTCCTCACCTTTGTCGCCGACAGCACGGATGAGAAGGCCGTCGACGCAGCGTTTCAAACGCTTGGCCACGTCGATGTGCTTGTAAACAACGCAGGCTTCATGGCGGATCTCGTCCCCGTATCTGAATCGGAGCCCGCGAATTGGTGGAAGGCGTTCGAGGTCAATGTCCTTGGCGGATATCTTGTTACCCGCGCTTTCCTTCGCGTTGCAGCGCCGAAAGATGCCGTGCTCATCAACCTCACCACGGGCGCGGCCCATCTCTCGTCGTATCCCAATTATAGCTCATATCAGGCTAGTAAGCTCGCGGGGACGAAGTTCTTCGAGGGGGTCGCTGTTGAGAACCCCGGAATTAGAGTGCTGAATGTGCATCCGGGTGTTGTAGAGACGTTGATGGGAAGGAAGGGCTTGGATGCTGGGTCGCCGTTTCCGATTGATGAGTGTGAGTCTCTTGTCTTTGCCATCTCCTTTCCAATCCTCCTTCCCGTATTTTGCGCCCAACTCTTATCCTTTCCGTCTCTTTCCATACTTCTTGGTTATACAACCTAAGGTGCTCATCGTGCATTGCTGATGTTTGGCGGTTCTGCTAGTGTCACTGCCTGCGGATTTCCTAGTCTGGGCAGCGAGTCCTGTAGCCGAGTTCTTGACAGGAAAGCTCGTGTGGAGTAATTGGGATGTCGAAGAGTTGACGGCTCGCGCAAAGGAGCTTGAAGAGGGGAGTGCGTTGACATTGGGATTGAATGGGTGGCCGTATTTAAATTATACGTCCATGTCGAATGGGGCTGTCAAGACAAATGGTGCAAATGGCCATTAGTCGAGCAAAAGTTTGCTTGAGGGAGAATCTCTTCGTCTATGGAGCCAACTTGCTTCTCCTGATAGGTTGCTAATCTTAAACTATGGGGACGGAGCTCGAAGAATGACAGAGATTCTTATTTCGTTGTCAAGCGTGACATGAAATGTTCTTGAAATAAGGTAGGTACTCTCGTAAGGTGGGGGGGGCATCCTGGAATTCTCTTCACTTTTAGGTGGTTTGGTTAGTAATCATGGCCTCATAGGGCTAAACATCCCTGTGAATACCTCTTTATTTCCTTCCACACGCTCCGGTCTACCCTCGCCGAAGCACGTGTCGCGGCGGGGCCCCCGCTTCCACCCTCATGGCTATCCAGAGAATCAGGTAAATCCAGCAGGGTGGCCCGCTCCATCGTTCGCGCTCTAAGTAAGTAAAGCCATCGTGAGCTTTTGCTTGTTGCTCTGCGGCTGCCCCCCTTCCATATGCAGGGGCGTGAGAACGACTGGCTCAGAGATGTCGGGGCTGAGCACGGTCGCATGGTGGGGTCAAGAAAGCGTCTTGCTCATCTTCTCTGCGAGCTGAAAAGCCCTCTCTTTGACGTCGCTTTTGTATGGGCTCTCACCTCTACGTTTTCGAGCTTACGTGGGCTGATACTCTACAATGGTATGCCGGAATGTTCAATGTTTGGACTCGAGAACCGCTTGCTGACCGTCTAAGCCTTTGCGGGAGTTGAAGCCTGGTACAGGTCCCGGACACAACGAGGAGGCTAAAGTCGAGTTTGTCAAAGTGTTTCTGCAATATAACGGATCGCTGATGTAAAATACTAGCATCGTTGCTGTGCACGGACTGAATCCGTTCAATCGCGACAGCACAGAAAATCATGCCTGGAACACGTGGAGGAAACCCGGGATCGCTGATGGAAATCTATGGCTGAGGGATAAACTACCAGAGGTCGCTCCAAATGCTCGGATTTTCCTTTACGCCTACAACGCGAACCCCGTATTTAGTGCATCCAAGGAAAGACTGGTTCATCAGGCTGATGACCTGCTCGAAACGCTACACTTGAAGCGTACCAAGGACCCAACAAGGCCTATCATCTTTGTGGGACATAGTCTTGGTGGTATAGTCATTAAACAGGTAATTTTTCCATAGTAACCATTCGTGGCTCTTGTTGACCACGAGGCTATAAGGCGCTAGTCAATGCTCACAATAATCGTCGGTTTACTGCCATACGAGAGTCGACGTAAGTCTATCGGCCTACATGTTCTGATCTCGTTGTAACTCAAAGCAGCTTTGGACTTGCTTTCTTCGGAACCCCTCATGATGGAGGGAACGACGCGGTTGTAAAGTTGGGGAGAACTTCCATGGCTATCGTCAGGGGGATATTCCGTGATCCTCCTAACGATATGATGCAGGCTCTTTCCCATGGCTCGCTGTTCGTCGATGTGCTTCAAGCGAATTGGAGACATCAACTCAACCTCTATAAAATCGTTTCTTTTTACGAAAAAGAGGATGAGCATCACGTAAGTGTTGATTATAGTTTCCTTCAAATTGATCGGACTGAAACTTTACAGGTTCGTATTGTGCCGAGATCGTCTGCTGTAATCGGACTTCCTGGAGACATTGAAAATCAGGTTGGTATTGATGCAAGCCACAGCGAGATCTGCCGGTTTGATCCTTCAATCATGATGGATATGGACAATTACGAGAAAGTCCAGGGCAATTTCCAAGAGTTGTACGAGGGTGCGCTCGGAAGGCAGGGTAAGATCCTCCCTAATGCTCCCGAAGGGGGGCTTGAGATTAGACTGGCAGCCTTGAGGGGAGCGCAGGTTTCTAAGTCCTTGGGGGATATATAACAATTGTTCTTTTGAAGCTTGTGAACTTGAATCAGCATTTTACTACATTCCGTATTGTGGCAAGAACTCATGGTGATCGAAACCAATGCTGATTATGCAAACTGTGTCCGTAGGAAAAGACCGCTTCTCGCCATCATCAGTTCGGGAGCAGCTCTACTACGAGGTTCCCAACCGCCGGATCCGCTCCTTCGTAGGGCGTGAGGATATTATAAGTAGGATTGATCAAGCGTTCTCTGCCGGACAAGGCCCTCGCATCGCAGTCCTGCAGGGAATGGGCGGTCAGGGCAAGAGTCAGGTAGCATTGGAATACTGTCACAGAAAGAAGAACTCGCCATACTCGGCCATCTTCTGGGTCGACGCGACGAATGAAAACACGACAATTGGAAGCTTTCAGTCTATCTCCGAGCGCATCAAGAGCCCAACAGATCATATTCCGGACTCCGACGCAAGAGTTGCTTTCGTACTTCGAGCTTTGACATTGAGGTTCACTAGCTGGCTTCTGGTCTTTGACAACTACGATGATCCCACCTCTTTCCCAAACATCCGGGACTTCTTTCCCGAAAACGACCTTGGAGCAATATTAGTCACTGGCAGACATGCAGATGCTTGTGCATTGGTGATCGGACGTGATATTGGTTTTATCAAATTGCCTGGTCTGGACAAAGAGGCGGCCTTGGCCTTGCTTATCGAACAGAGTGAGATCAAAGATCCTAGCTCTCAAGATGCGGAAACCATCGTAGAGAGACTTGGGTACCACGCACTCGCCCTCACACAGGCTGGTGCTTATATAAGAAAGCGGGAAATTACGCTTAGCAAGTTCTTGAATGACTACAAGTGTCGTAGGGAACTGATTCTAAAGAATACGCCACAACTATCCCAGTACAGGAAAAAGCTAGGTGATGCAGAAAAGGAGACTTCATTGAACGTATTTACGACCTGGGAATTGTCGTTTCAGCAGCTTCAGTCACACTCTACTGAAGAGAGTCTGGAGATCAGAATCTTGACACTATTTGCGTTTTTCGACCCCAAGGACATATCTGAGAGATTCCTTGCTGACTACGTCGGCAATCATCTTGTAAATTCTGGCGATGAAGGATCATCTACAGAAAGTGTCGAAGTACTTGATTGGCTTAAAGACTTTACCGATGATCAATGTCAATGGAACAGTGATATGTTCAAAGATGTCTTGATGAATTTGAAAGATCTCTCGCTGCTGCAATCGTTTAGTCACGGATCAGACGGATTCTATCATTCAACGTTACACCCCCTTGTCAAAGACTGGATTCAAATACGAATAGAGAAGTCTGTCTATCAGAAAAATACTTTAGTAGCAGCTGTACTTCTTGGTCAAATGATTGCAATTTCTTACCGTCACGACGAGTTTTTCCTACCCCTAACACTTAAACAGACTATTCTAGTTCACATCACAACACAAGAGGATAATTATGAAACCCACACGCGATTGCAATCTACAATGCCTTTGAGTCGAAAGCAACTCATTGATTACTTAATCGCGCGAACTCGGTTCGCTGAGCTCCTCCTTAGTATGGGCTCATATAAATCCGCAGAGATGATTTACCAACGAGTAAAAGCGGAGAGTGAGGTTCTACTTGGGCTAGAAACCCCTTTTACGCTGAGAATTGTAAGTGGTCTGGCAATGGCGTATGAGTATCAAGGAAGACTCGCAGACGCGGAAAAGATGGAGATGCAGGTCTTTGAGACGAGAATGAGAGTGATGGGATTAGAGCATCCGGACACGCTGATTAGCATGGACAAACTAGCAACGATTTACTCTGGGCAAGGGAGATGGGCAGAGGCGGAGAAACTGCAGATGCAGGTCGTTAAGATGAAAAAAAGAGTGCCGGGGGTAGAGCATCCGGACACGCTGATCAGCATGAACAATCTGGCATTGATTTACTTTGAGCAAGGAAGATGGGCAGAGGCGAAGGAACTGAATCTGCAAGTTCTAGAGACGAGAAAAAGAGTGCTGGGGGTAGAGCATCCGCGCACGCTGATTAGCATGGACAATCTGGCATCGGTTTACTCTGAGCAAGGGAAAAGGGCAGAGGCGAAGGAACTGCAGATGCAGGTCGTTGAGATGAAAAAAATAGTGCTGGGGGTAGAGCATCCGGACACGCTAATCAGCATGAACAATCTGGCATCGGTTTACTCTGAGCAAGGAAGATGGGCAGAGGCGATAGAACTGAATCTGCAAGTTCTAGAGACGAGCAAAAGAGTGCTGGGGGTAGAGCATCCGAGCACGCTGATCAGCATGGCCAACCTTGCTCATACTTACAAGAGTCAAGGTTGGAACGATGAGGCAATTGGATTGATGAAAGACGTAGTAGAGCGTCATACTAGAGTGCTCGGGGCCAACAACCCCTCCACACGGAGATCAGCTGGATATTTAAGCGACTGGACGCAGGCGTCAGATAGCTCTGAATGTCGTTCTTAAATTATTCGTCTGGACAAGGTCAAGTGGGTTATAGGGTTTGGAGCCTCCTGAAGAAAATGAAGTCACTAGACTGTGTTAACAACCTTTAGCTCAAGTCGACAAACAACATCAACAGCCTTCCCATTAAACAAAACTCCATCACCCAGCCAATTATCACCAAAGCTCTCGATTTCCCCTGGCTTTTTCGTCACAGTTCATCCAAATTCGCCTGTTATGCTTGCTACGTCTATAAGGACGGGGGAAAGGCTGTAGCGGCGTCTCAAATACTTTCATCACTCAAGTCACCTTCTCGAGTTCATATCGCAGGCCACAAGCCCCGCGGCCTACGAACCAACCCCGTTCCTTTACCTTCACTTCTCGGCATGCTATACGCATCTTCCCTTTAGAACTAAATCGTAAAGTGCATCTCCGCACTGCTTCATTCGACGTCGATCATCTCACTGCTGTCATTCGGCGTTCAGCGAATCAGGATGGAATATGTAAGGAAAGGGCTTGATAATTTGTGAGAATAGGGTTCTACAAGGCCACTTCTGGGCACAGACTGGTTGCGGCACTTATTTAGCATACGAGAATATGATATAACCCACCACCATCCCATCGACCACCACAGAAACGCGGCCCTTGCGTCGCTGTTTGACTACAATCTATCTATCAAAAGAAAAGTGGAAAGGCTGGCAAGGGAGCGAGAACCCGGATGGAAGATTACTTGCTATTCCGGAGTGTTTATGTCAAAGAGCTGGACCCTAAGGAATGAATAGCAGCAGAAGGCTCACACATGCTCTCTGTTATGTTATCTCATGGAATTCGTTTCAAAAAGCGCCGCATGCCCACCAATATACCGTCGACCCCTTACTTAGAGAGGAGGAATCTCCAATATTTGGGAGTAACCTTTTACGTCTCTCCAAGCCTGCAGAACGGTCTGCGTTACCCTTACTTATCACCACCCACCCGCCATATCCAGTACGAAGCCCTCCACCAACATCCCGAAACCAAAGCCATTACACATTATGCAACGAGATATGAGAATCCAAAGCCCAGCTGAATTGGGTGAGACGGGGAGATTGATTGAGGTATTAGATCTTAGCGTTATGTGTCTATAAGTATGATTGTAAAGGTGATTTAGGTTCGTTAGGGTTGGCACCGATAATAGTGGATGTGGAGCAGGGGATGGCGGATGTTATGAGGTTCATGTGAAGGGTCGGGTTTTGATTTTACCATGAATGCACACACTTGATATGGCTTTATTTGGTTTTTTAGTACATTACTGCAGCCACATGACAATCAAATCTCCCGCCAGAATTTGACTTAAACCCCGAAACGCCGAAAATGGCTCGGTTGCCAATCTATGCTTCGAAATGGGTTTGAAAGGTATGATTCGATATCGAAGAAGCTTCAATGACAAGTTCTTCTACTGACACATCCCTTCACTTCTTGCGCTACACCCTGAAACACGAAACCCCCTCTAACACCTCTTCCCCCACATCTCTTCAACCTACTTCTCACATCAACTCTCGTTGTCGTCGAGTTGAACAGCACATCGTCTGGCATAAGAGAATGTGGGTAATGGCGACAGACGACGTTGACAAAAGGCGAAGAATCCACACTGCGGGGATTTTCGTTGTTTGTGATACGGTCTAATGGAAATGTGTTGGGAGTAAAATGGGGTAGAGCCGGCAAAAGAATCTACGCTGATGATGAAAGGGATGGGTATGTGAATGGGGATGGGGATGAAGCTTGGGAGGTGAACGGCTAAGCAGAGTAAGTGTGGGAAAAGTGGTTTTTGATCCTAATGTACATATTCACCAATCAATCTCCTGAAATCTCGTGGCTAGATCAAGGAAAGAAAAGGGTACCTTTTCAAAACGGAGTGAGGGAAACGCGCGCATGCGTCGCAGAGATGAGGGATGAAATCTCGTACAAAATTCATATAGATACTACTGTACTTAAGACTCGAGACTCGACAGATAGTAAGTTACTGGATCAATCAAGTCCAACCTACTTCGCTATTCGTAGCTGATTTCATGGCCCTTTATACAATCAATTCAACAGCTCAATCTATAACCCAGCCTATACAAACCTTTCTACCCGCTCACGGCCAAATACCCAATGAGTCTCAAGGCGGTTGCAGCCCAGTACGCAGCGAACGAAAATGAATTCCTGTTTTGGAAAAAGCTTTCCTCGTCTATCGCGATCAGTGCAAAAGTTACCATGTATCAGAAACTCGTTGATAACCAGCTTATGTTTCTTTCTGACGGCTAAATCCAAAGCGGTCTCATGGTCACTGTTCTTGGATTCGATGCTTGCCTCTCTATCGAGCAGCGCTTTCGCAACGTCAGGATAGCCGTGAAAGCTCGCTTCGGCCAGAGAAGTCCAGTCGTCGTGATTCGTGGCATTGATGTTAGCCTTTCCCATGTCTAACAAAAGGATCATAAGTGACAGTCGCCCCGCTTGCGCAGCTCTATTCAGCGGTGTGAATGCCAGGTTATCTCGGCTTTCTGTGTTGGCACCGTGGGCAAGGAGAGCCTTGGCAACCTTGGGGTGGCCGTGGTGGCTGGCTTCTGATAAAGGAGTCCAGTTGTGACAATTTGACGCGTGAACATTTGCATTGGCCAGTACAGTTTCTTGACAATGGCAAGTCGGCCGCTTTGGGCAGCTCTGCATAGCGATGTAGATTGCATGGAATCTTGAATCCCTGTATTAGCATCTCTGTCGAGTAATGCTTCGACAGTTCCAGCTTGTCCTTCAAGAGTTGCGTGAAATAGAGCCGTTCTACCCTCCTTATCGACGCCCTCAATATTAGCCTTACCATGATCTAACATTTGAATGACGATAGAAGTGTGTCCCTTTATTGCAGCTCGTATCAGTGGCGTACAAAGAAACCCATAGTCATGATTTTCGGTTAGGGCACCTCTAGAGAGTAAGACTTGCACGACTTCTAAGTGGCCATGCCAGCAAGCTTCGGCAAGTGCAGTCTAGTAAGCCCGATTGTTGCTTGCATCAATCTTTGCACCATGATCGAGTAGATCGCAAACGGTACTGGTATAACCACCCTGGGCTGCTTGGTGCAGTGGCGCATAGCCGTCTGTGGTATATGTCTCAATCTCAGCCCCCCGTTGGAGTAGCATTTGAGCCATTTCTTCATGACCATGACTGCAGGTCTCGCTCGGCCAAGCCCGTTTAGGCGTAGTGGTTCTGCGCGTTAATTTTAGCACCATTATCTAGTAGCTGCTCAGCAACACGGGTATACCCATGCCACCCAGCTTAGATAATTGCAGTCCCTTTACGATCGGCCGCAGTGTTGGCACCACGAGCCATTAAAAACTTCACCACCTCAGCGTGACCTTGATCGCATGCCTCCATTAGTGGAGTCCGCTCCCAGCGTCCTTCGGCTTCAATATCTGCACCCTGCCCAAGAAGCGAGCGTACAGCTTCAAGATCACCGTTGAAGGCAAAATGATACAGCGCCGTGTATCTCTTGCCATTCCTAGCTTTCAGATGAGCTCCGAACGCAAGAGTCCACTCAAGGAGAGATGAAGGGTTCGTGTAGTCCTTTGGTGTCCGGCCATACACGTCCTTCGCTTGCACGTCTGCCCCCTTGTTGACTAGTGCCCGTACGATTACCTCATTCCCACAGAGTACAGCGCAACGCAATGGAGTTTTACCGCCATTGTAGTCAGGATTCAGCTTCGCTCCATTTCTTATGAGGTATGCAACGAGCTCCGGATCCCCCTTTGCAGCCGCAATGTGCAGAGCGGTTTGTCTGAAGTCATCGAATGCGAATATAGCGGACGGATCTTGTCTCAGGATAGTCCGTAGACTTGGTATAGATTCTTCTTCAGCCGCATCGAAGATAGATACAGCTAGCTGAATTTTTGCTGGCGATATCTGCCTTGGCAGCGCTGATATCGGCCCTGGAGAGGTTTCACATGTTCTCGATGCTTCCGTGGTACCGGCAATGAGCTTACGGTTTTGATCATGCTGAGAAGCAACGAATCGCGTGAAATATTGCGTCTGAATCTCTTGGCTAGTGTTCAGATGTAAACGGCTCCCCAGGAGATTGTTTGATATATCTCTGGTGGTTTGATCCAGGTCATTGAAACGACGTGACCCATCGGCCTGCAGTACGTCTAGACGCTCTCTGACAGGGCCATCATATTAGTAATGGATCAAGGGTGGAAGTGGGCGAAAGTGAGGCTCGGGAGGTTTCAGATATACTTTGAAACGTTGATTCATACCTCAAAGACAATAGAATTCTTGTGTTCAACTGAAATCGATATGCTTGTAGCCGTGCAGCGATCTCATCCAACGTGCTGATCCATACAGACTTTAAAGCTTGCCTTATACTCTTCCAATTCCGATGTCTATAAACAACTTTGAGCATGTCAAGCCGATTCACCAGCTCCCCAGCAATCTTATTGCAAGATAGACAGAGTGTACGGAGACCCTCGTCTTCTTCACCAAGCTCACTCTCTATATCGACTTGATGTAAGAGCCCTAATAGCCTTGCGTTGACCCGCCGAAGATCAAGTGCAATAGTCTCTTAATCTCTGTGTTCCGGCAGAGCTCCGTTCGTGTAGATCTCGCGGCTCTTCGAAACGACCCTCCAGGAAACATTCACCAGTTGAACAACATTAGTTGCCAACCCAAGTGCCGTAATAGGATCCATAGCAATGACTGTAGCAGTATTTTTTAAGTTATGAGACATGGCAGGAGTGCAACAACGCTAGGATGAGAAGCTCTTCAGTGCGATGATGGTTGAGCCTTGAGATAGCTGAGGAAGGCGATCAGCCACGCTTGGCGTAGAATTTCCAATAACAGCTTATACTTACAGTCCCCTGCATAAAGTCATGAAAACCTTCCCCACCAAGTCACCCTTCCACCTGCATCCAATCATTGAACCTTTAAATCAAGCGGAGGAACTTTATATTTTGAGCAGATGGCCCGCAGCCACAGTAAACCCGGTTTCCAATGCTATGACATCAACTTCATGTCCAGACTACAAATCATGTACATTGAAAAAAAAACCCCTACCTGACACCCTTTATCGGCCCCTAGAACACGTAGAAACTTCAGAAGCCGCACAATATTGTGCATGTAGCCTCCCTTTTTCAGCGACTGAGTTTATGAAGTGAATGGTTAGATAGGAGCGTATCTAGCAGAGTTGAAAAGGACGACGGGCAGAAACAGATGGCTGAGCCCTCTGAATAGGCCCCAGCTTCCAGCCTGTGGGTCCGCTGATATGGTAGGGTCCTCGACTGCTACTATCACAGCTTTCTTGAGCACATCTGAGCGTTTCCCACGACAAAAACATTGAGTAGAGTCGGCCATCACGCAATTCTTCTTATCGTCTTAGGCTAAGCTCGTTCTCCTTAATAGAACTATAACCCTTTGCTTATGACTGCCGGTTTCTCTCGGTGACAAGCGCATTCGAGACAATCCTGTGAGAACAATTCCACTGTTGTGAAGGCTTGAAAGCGGAGAAGGACAGCCTAGCAAAGACAGCTGATAGTGATACTGCCGGCAATATATGCGGTGAGAGAGACCGCGATAAACAAGGCTTATATCATTCAATTAGTTCCATCAGCCTCTCAAATCCGTCAGGGAAGTCCATGTTCCACAGCGCTCTGCCACTGCTCTGTAGCGAGTGATTCTTGCTCCTTAGCCTCATGCACCGCTTCCCGAAGAGTGAGACTCTTTAATTTGGCCCTTGTTCGGCGGCGATCTTTTTTGAAGTCACACGCGGTCTTCTCGCCAAAGGCAAGTGCTAGTTGATAAGCCCATTCTGCCTTTGTCCATTTCTCGTTACGTGTATAGATAGATGCCAACCTCTTTATCCACCTAAGTATTGTTCCGTCTTGCGTGTGGATGTAATTTTGCATTTGTTCAAAGAAATTGGTAGCCAAAGGCGTGCGATCTTTATACTTCCAGTTCTTTAAAATTTTAGACACCGCCCGCTCTTGATGTAGTTCCGCTTGCAGGAAATCTTTCAGCTCATATCTGTACTCAGCTGCCCAAGCATCAATTTCTGGAAGATAGTGTTCTTCATGTTGCTGGGTATACCTTTCGCACTCAAGGTGTATTAGAGATCTCGCTGCACACGAGTGACGGTCTTCGTAAAAGCGGAGCAGGTTCTGCATGCTGCGTGCAGATCGCGAATCTGCAAAGCCGTACATCCTACGCGAAAGATTAAGGTGTTCTCGATAGAACTGATCAGCCATCTCGTAGTTTAATGACCTTTCATAATCAACACCGAGCGATCGAACACTTGCAAGCGTGCCAGCGTGCTCTGTGCCATATATGTGCATCTTGAGAGCGTAGTTTCTTCGCGCTACAATCAGCTCTTCGTCTAGCGCTAAACTATCACTTTGGGAGGCCCAGTTCGACAAAAAAGTTAAAACAACAGCGGTACACTTTGCACATATAATGTTGTCTTCCGCGCATTCCCCACTATCTTGCGCAGCAAACATATCTGGCAAGCCGGCAGCATTATCTGCAGGTAGTAGAACTGGTTCTTGGATTAGTGCATTGATGTGTGGTACCAATACGATAGGTGGGGTTGAATGAAATATGCTGGAGCTGTCAGCTAGGTCCTTATCCGTTTGCATGCATTCTATAGCAGCTTTTTTGATCGCCTTCGCTGTCCACAAGTCAAAGACGCCATTCATTTTGAGCCAATTGCGTGTAGCAAGTCGCACTAAGCGATGAAGATTGAATAGTGGTTTTGGGTTCAACAGTGGGTGGGAACTATTTTCGAACACTGAGATAAAGCTGTAGGCCTTCAAAGTCCCAATGGCTTTTTGGAAAGAAACCGGGTCTTGTCCTGGAGGCAGAAGGTTTTCTGGTAAGGCTTGCGAGCTGAACATACACATGCAGGATAACAAGTCTGCAGCCTGAGCTTCGTGCTTGCTAAGATACTCAAAAGATATCACCCACGTTGTTGCGATCGAAGTATTGACATCATGGTCCTCGAACCCTTCACTGAGCAACTGAATCTTCGACGCATCGCTTCGACGGTAAAGCTCCAAATAGTCCGAAATGGACACATCATTTTGAAACATACACGAGGCAGCCTGCACAAGCGATAGTGGCAGTCGTTCTAGTTCATTGGCAAGCTCAACGTAACGGCGTTGATCGCTCTTTGGCTTTTCTTCACCAAGTCTATGAGTGAGAAGAGATTCCGCTTCCTCCGAAGACAAGGCGGAGAGGTTAATGATATCTCGACGAGCTGTAAAGCTGTTGCCGACCTTGCCGAAGCGAGTGGTCAGAAGGATAGAGCATCTCTCCGAGCGTGGAAGATATTCGGCAAGACGCATATGGCCTGACTCGTAGAGGACCTCCATATCATCGACGTTGTCTAGAACAATGAGCCACAGCCCTGATTCTTCGCTCTCAAGCCAATCCTTAAAAACTCGAAGTCCATCAACCCCCGATTTACCGCACCCAGGAAGATTCAGCTTCTTGGCTATTTCAGAACAGGCGTTCTTCAAGCGATCAGAGGAACTGGCATGGATCCAAAAAACGGATGTGTCTGATGAAGTTTTGTGCCTTTGGACATACTGCAAAGCGACGCTGGTCTTCCTACCCCTCACGTCAGATGATTCTCATAGTCACAATATTCAGCAGTTCACTTGCCCCATACCGCCAAGACCCACCAACGCCACACGACAGTAATTCCCTTTACATAATTTTGATTCCAGAGCTGCAAGTATTTCCGTTCGCCCAACAAAGTCATCATTCCACCGCACTGGAACCATAAAGTAAGTCTTTGGCTTCGCCTCTACCGGCTGGCTCAGTGCAATCACTTGCATTCCTTCTGCGAGACCTGCAACCTCCTTGGAAGGTCGCCGTTGCGAATATGTGATGCTGCGCCAACAGTGCGATGAAATTGTGAAGTCCTTGCGCAATCTGCTGGACCTCTTCATCCTTGCGCATACTCTTCAGTGCCTTCCATCCACGCTCAAGAGTTGAAGCGCCTTCGCGTGCAAGTGCTGCATCAAAGATTACCTTCAGCTGTGACATCTTCTTCTCACATCTCTCAAATACTGGGCGTAACTGTTTCAATGACTCGTCGCATGGCTCACTCTCTGCTCGCTCTTTCGCTCGGCCTAAAGTGCCAGCCACCAGGGGCAAGATCGATTCAACCTCACGAAACGATTCGGGTAATGCATCGGCCTTGTCACTATATTCCTTGACCCGACTCAGAGCTCTCGCACTAAGGTCAGCGAGAGTCATGATGTTGACTATGATGCCAAGAACAGCAAGGCCTTCTGCGCCGCTCATCTTGCGCGTACGTTCTAACGGAGTATCTTATAATACCGGAGGAATGACTTTCACAGCTTCGTTGAACGACTCAGACAGTCTGACATTATATGTGCTGAAGTTTAGTTCCTCAACCTCAGCGGCAAAATGCCTTTTAATGGCCGGGCGCTACTGTGGCGTAGCCTTCAGCCGCGCTGAAGTATTTCCTAGGTTTGTCGTGTCTCGGTAACCATTCATAATCGCTATCGATCTACAAGGGGACTCTGTAGGATATTGAAGAAGCGTTTAAGATCATGACCATAATATGTAGTCCCAAGTTGTGAGTATTGTCAATCGCAAATAGATTAATGTCAAACAGTATTTACTCCTACAGATCATCGCACTCGACTACTCACTCTCTTGACCTCGAGTTGGTCTTGATGAAAGGTTCCCCTGCTATGTGCAGGTCACCCTGTTCCCCCTACCGTGTAGCTTATTAGCTCGAATACGAAGGACCTGCGCCGATTCGCTGGTTTGCTCTGGTATTGCCGTTGTAATTTGATTTGACAGACCAGCACCACTTGAAGCGGTATCGCTGTCGCTGCCACCTGTTGGATCGCTGACGCTGCTATTTGGCTGACTGCTTTCGGCTGCCAGATATACGACCAAATTTGCCACTTATGTTTTTCTCGCCCCAAATTGATGATGCCTTTCTTCGGAACGTTTCAAGATAGAAGCACTCGGGACGTCAAAGACAGTAAGCTGAAGAAAAACAATCAAGCCGCATGCAACGGCTGGTCTGTTAGCGGCATATACTCGTGGTCCGTCTCGACATACAGACATACGGCGAATAGAAGCCATCATTATTTCCCAGAAGTACGTGACTCTTTGAACTATGCTCTGATCCTATCGACAATGAGCCATACACATTACTTGTGCTCTCCGAGATGTTTCCTAAGTAAACAACACGAAACAAATCAAGATGCGAGCAGGATGTAATATGAAAGGGAGAAAGAACCATTGTGGGAGTAAGATGAAGGCGCTATCAGATGACCAAAGACTCAAAAAAAAAAGGCTTCAACAGCATTGTATTAGGACGGCGATATAGGCTATGGTAGGCAAGGTGTTTGCTTATTTGCTACCTCTCACGTCGTTATCAACCGTTCACTCTGGGGGCAGGTCTAACATGACGCTTTGGTGCAAATATTTTTAGCGAAACCTTTGTTGCATATATAGATAATTGACCACCACAATCCCTATCAACGCTCATCGAACCGAGTCTTGCGATTTGTCCAAAAAATTTCGACTGGCATCGCACCTTCCTGAATCATTCGATTGGATTAAATGGAGGCCGGATTATTGTGGGTAAGAGCCAAGGTGAAGAGATGCGAGGAAAATTGAATGAGCTTATACTCTAGGAACAAGAGGTACTAAGAGTATGAAGGTAATCACGTTGTTAGCAGTACAACGGTGGTAGACCATATGTCCGGGAATAAGTCGTTCCTCCTCTCTGTACTGGGAAACTTGTGCTTCCATTGTTCTTGGAAACAACTCCCCGAGAGCCCAAAAACGGAGTCGGAATCCCGAATGTCTTCAATAGCTCATGATGATATGAGATGATGTGATTACGGTTTTAGTATTAGGGGAATTCTCGGAGCTAGGTAAAACTCAATCTGGTTCTGAGTCGCATGTGTGTGTAAACTCAATTTCTTCATACACTCGGTACTCGAAACAGCGGCGAATCCTGAAAGCCCCATGTTGCCACAACCTTGATCGCAGTGACTTACCCAACTTCATTCAACACGTGAAACCGCAAACTCCCTGCCTAGAGCCGCTATCGTAAGACTCAAAATTACAGCGATGATTCGCATTCACATAAGCTCAAGCCTGATCATCATAGTTGAAAGGCACAGGATCGACATTCATGTCTTCTGCCGTCACGACCAAGACCAAAGGAAGCTGGCTGATGACACCGACACCTTGGTGAGCAGGTGCATCGGCTGCGACGACATTCCCTGCTTCGTTCTCGAATCTGATCCCTTGTCAGCAACCCATCGAAGTCCGGATGTGCAGTCGAGCTGCTTACGCAAGGCTACTCTTGTCAATACTGGCGGCTTGAAAAGCAAGAGTTGTAGCTTAGAATTAGGTAGGCCAATTTAGAACATTCTTCATTGTCGAAAATCCCGTCCTGAGTCCATAAGTGCTTTGAGACGAAGGAGCGCTATCACGGTTTGAATCATAGGTCACAACATCACATCTTTCACTCAGGTCCCTTTTCACCTGAGAAGTATGCAATGACTTTGTATGTCTGCGTTCTGCGCGAATTGAAAACCTTTTGAATGGTGGGAAAGTCAGAACGATACCAGGCTCTGTATTGCATAGAGTAAGAGTGTTGTGCAAGTTCGAAGTTCTGCCTGCTAGTACAACCGGAATGAGGCAAAAGAATCCTAGAAGTGTAAAGGAGATGACTCTCATATTTGGTCTAGGAAATGTGTGAGTGGTTCGAATGTTGAGAAAGGTTAGGATGAATAATTGAAGAAGCTCGAAGAGGTTTTTTAGATTCTATCATTGTACATGGTATTGATCCATGATTTCTGCTCACACAAACACATACACGACGCTCATGTTGGCTGCAGTCACAAAATTGGCGAATCAAAAAAGTACTCTTCACTTCATGAAATGAAACTCGAAGCAGTAATCTCCCTGAGTACCTAGATGAAGAGTGCAAGATTTTTTTTTTGGCACGGCGTAGGTATTGTACGATGCTGCGCCAAATTAACGCATATAAAAGCCAATCGTGAAGATGTTGACCAGTGCCGCTTCTAAGATATGGCACGAGTTGTGAGACAGGAAGACGCACATTGCAATTCTGAATGAGTAGTCTTGCATGACACAAAGTTGCAAGACTCAACAACAAGGGCGGTAAGACGGACCTGTGTGACCATCTGTTTCGTCGTTATTTATGCTGTGTTGTGAAGGTGAACATCAGAGCTTGCTATCTATCATTCGTCACTTCTATACCTCTCGTTGGGCTTTCCTACAGAAGTAGGAGAAAGAAGGCGGCACCTCTGAAACAGCGAAATCTCCAAAGTATAGTACTGAGTCCTGACCATCACGATCATCATTATCCGACTTCTGAAAGTACCTCAGCCACGAGAAGATCCATTTCTCTCGAGGACATTCCACGAGTTTCACAACAATTTTGAAAGCTGTGCGATCGCATAGCATACCAAGAAAAGACGAAGTCTTCTGACAGCCTTAGTAGCAGAACGATCGAAGGGATGACCGCAAGGGGACATGGTCGTCTTTTTCGTTCGTTTCGTGTATGCCCTTTCTGCTGCGCTTATACTGACAGGCCGCCGTCACATAGGTCGCCCACCCCTAAAGTGAAAATAGGCCTGACTATTACCATATCATCGCCGATTCTCGAGTCCTTACCTTCATCGCCATTTCGCATCGTAGTCACCGCCCGCATTTTAGCCTCACCAAACACCCAATCTCCCATCACTCTAGCGACCCATCTCAATGCTCTGGGTGATACACACAATCGCTCCTTCAATAACATTGTATGCACCTCACCGAAGACGGCAACACATAAATGCATGGAGATTTGGCCGCGTGGCTGGCCTCATTATGTATGGGACCCAGATGATCTGCGAGACAGTTGGGGAATTTGTGACCGTTCCAGTCGATGGAAACTTGGAAGTCCGGCACAAGGTAAGCAGAGTAGAAATTGCTGAGACGGGGCTGAATACTGGAGAGCGACGCAAAATTTCTTTGACAGATAAGTGTCTGGGCACAAGGTGAATTGGAAACGCTCGAAGGAGTCAAATTCAAGCAGTGGAGAGACGGAGAGGAGATGGAAGGAAAAGATGAGCTTGGTAGGTATACAATGGGCAAAGACCGAATGATTTGGTGTTCGTCATAGAAACCGGTTAGGTATTATGTCGGAACCGAGAAAGATAACCACGGAAGGGCTGCCTCCAGGGAATACAGGTCTAGGAGGGACATTGAGAACCTAGGAATGCTTTCCATTGGCTGGATTGATACAGTCTCGCATAAACGTGGCTAAAGGGACAATTGCATGCCAATGGCCAAATATGCAACGTTCGATGAACCGGTAAAAGGTGACGCTATCAAACCAATAGCCAATACTGGTTTAGCTCCGATATCATCCACTGCCATCAAACCTCTGCAGATCAGATCACCTTAGTAGCTCATCCAAGTAGGCCCACTCCATCGAATCCAAACCAGCCTGAAAGGAGTCTGAGCTTATGGGTAGACCATAGTTGCTGCTGATGTCGCTCAAAAAACCATGGTCACTCGGATATATATCGTTGGTCTGATGTTGTTCGCTCATTTGTGAATGAGATGGCATATGAGAGCAATCGTCCATATTCGAAGCCACGGCTGAGGCAGTCATGATAGGCCTTCTGTGGGAAAGTAGGGTTGAGATGAGACGAGGTGGCTTCAGTTTCGTCCCAGAGTGACTTTGGCTGTCGCGTGCGAATGCTGTCTCACGTGCTTCCCAAGCCTTGATGGTCATGTTTTGAATTGCAACAAACAAGGCGTTCTTCCTGTCGGTTAGCATTTCCGGGTAATGCTCGAAAAGCTGACCAAGCTGGCTCCAAGCTCTAGCCACCAAATCTCCTGTTGTGCGCTGGCGCAGTGCACTGAGCGTATATGCAAGTGCTTCCAACTGGAAATATACCTTGACATGCCATAGAAATCGTTGTGTGCTTTTGTTTGAATGGATAATGTTGGCTTCCTCGACCATCTTCAAGCAATTGAAGAAGAGCATATCCTTCTCTCTCTGTGGCATAGTCTTGAGCCCTTCCGAGTATTGTCGAGGGTGATGTGCGATGAGTCGGAACTTACAAATAGCGCACCTCGCCACACCGGCAACGAGCACGTGCAAAGGTATCATAGGATCACAGAATCTTAGAAACTTACGCTGAAGAACCCGTTCCAGTTCGTCAATGGTTTTATCTCTCTCAACAAGAAGCATCGCAATGCTACTGGAGCTGTGTTTCTCACCATCAAAAGTACCCGAGGAGTCTGAGTGTTGCATGAACCTGCCAATTTCGAGGCGAAGCATACAAAATGTCATTTCTGTTAAGCCTGTATGTTCCAATGGTGGCTCTCTCATATTCGGGCTCAAGTCACTATCGTTAATGTTCAAGTGGGGTTTTGTGTCCCACAAGTGAGCCATGACTGAGGCGCCTGAGCCAGAAAGCGCCGCACTTCGGCTGTCGAGTATTACAATCTGCCACCAGAGGCGCCTCCGCATTTCACTCTCAAATATCGATAGACCTAAGGAGGTGCCGTCGCGATGAAGACCGAGCCTCTGGCCAATCCGGACAGCAACACCGGTAATTGCCCAAAGCGAACGGTGGTCATAGAATTGACGAACCGAGAGCTTGCCTGTCAGCACGCGGTAGAGACGTAAAGCGGGAAAATGGGTTACACACCAGAAAAAGTACAAATGCTTGAAGAATTACCAAATCTGAAGACCGAAGGAAACCTGCGCTAACGAGTGCTTGCTGAGTTCCAAGGCGATACTTAGCCAACAGCGTTGACTTTGCCTCTCCAAACATACTTTCACATTCGATGGTGCTTAAGGAGGTCACTGCGAAAGTATAGATGGCGAACATTAAAGCCTCTAGCCCCTGTGGCACATGTTCTAGATCGCCAGCTGCCTCAAGAACTAGCTGCTGCATTGTGGGCGCGTGTATAATCTTGGTCAGAGGGTTGACATTGTCTAGAAAAGTTTGCCATAATCTGAAGATGTGTACGGGCTGGGGATGGAGGTCGATCAAGTTCACCGTTGGAGAAGGCGACCCAAAAAGCAACGAGGCTTCATCAACATTAGTCGAGTGGTTGGTATTTTGGGTCGATGCCAAGAATTTCTCTTCCTCAGAGGATTCAGGTAGTAACTCCTTTGGTTCTCGGAACTGAGTTTGAGAGTCAGAGTTGGCTCAATGTAACAGCGACTTGGAGCGTAGTTAAGGATGGATACATATATAAAAGCAAGAACTGATTGGGCTAACGATGCACTGTACCTCTTCGCTCAGACCGGTCCACAGATCGCTGTTTCAAGGAAGCCGTTAATTGGTGTTCAATTTCGGCGGGCTTTGATATCTGTTACTTACTTGTCAACGTATCTCAATTCCCCATGCTCCAAGATCAGTTTACCAGGTTGAAGCGTCGGAGAGACTTCCTTCTTGGTGTTTCTGCCTTCGTGAACGATGGTCTTATCAGGGACAGAACACTGTGTCGTTTCTGGGCCATCGTAACCATCGAAGTCGATACCATGACTTGTTAAGAGCTCTTCATACCGTTTCAATTTGGCCAGCAGGTCTTCATCATGGCGCTTTCTCTTCTGCCGGCGCGAAGGCGCGTGGGCGACGAAGACGCATTCGGCCTGAGATTTCTGGCAGTTGGAGCAAGGGCTGTTCCGATCACATCTCACCTTGCGCCGAGCACATCGCAGGCAAGATTGCTCTTTCGGTCTCAGGGAAATGGGTAGATCTTGCAAAGGCATGGATGGCCCGGAATTTGCTGTTGTTGACATCCTGGGAGAAGCTGCTGGTCGTGGTGAGAAATTGGAAGATCGCCGCCTGTGAATGACTAAGCGAAAATATGACGCGCGCTATCTAAACTCCGTCCGGCGCGAGCAACTCTCTTCCCTCATACAAGTAAGTGCCTCCTTGGTTTCAAACGATTGAGTATATCTGGCTACCTTTGAGATATCGTGTGAGTATTCTCCTCGCTGTACTGACTGTTAACCCAAGACCAAAGTCTGCGGTATGGCTGTACTAGTATGCAGTCAAACTCGCTTCTTGCCCTGGCCTCGGGCCCGAGATTTCAGACGGGCCCGAAACGATGGGAAGTACAAGCAATACAGGACCGCCTTGAGTGAGTTGGACCCGAAATCTGACATGGTCCGAGAAATTTCAGTGTGACGATCTTGCGGTCCATTATATTATTACTTTTCTCGATGGCGGACATTGTGCAAGTGAAATCCTCCGTAAAGGCCACATCTGGCTCTCGAGTACATATATCTCCTCGTACTCCCTTTCTCTCATTGTGTTATACCTTTCACAATCCATTAGAAGCGCCAATATTTACCTTTTGAAATTTCTACCATCACGTTCCTTAGTAGCATTATTCCGATAAAATCGCCATGAGCTCAGAAAAAGACCAACAGTCGCCTGTTGTCGACCCAGGGAAGACACCCGAAGAACTGTCTATCGAAATACCTACAGCGGCGGATGAGACGCAATACCCACCTCTCAGAGAAGTTGTGCTGGTATCGATAGCCCTGTACCTCGCTGTATTTCTCGTTGCTCTTGTTCGTCTCTCCATCTCCCTTTGCCTTGCCTTTTAGATTTGGGCTAACCAGTTCCTAGGACCGAACCATCATTGGAACAGCTGTGCCTACCATCACCGATCAGTTCCACTCTTTGGGTGATGTAGGATGGTACGGTAGCTCCTATTTGATAACTAGTTGTGCCTTTCAACTCCTCTTCGGCAAAATCTACACTTTCTACTCGCCCAAATGGGTCTTCTTGAGTGCCATTGGACTGTTCGAGATCGGGTCGGTTGTGTGCGGCGCTGCACCGAACTCCAAATCCTTTATCGTCGGGCGAGCCATCGCTGGTCTAGGTTCCGCTGGCGTCTTCTCCGGAGCTATCATCATCATCGTTTATCTTGTTCCCCTTCACAAACGACCAATATTCCAAGGCATCATTGGCGCATGCTTTGGAATAGCATCTGTCGTTGGACCGGTTCTTGGTGGAGCTTTCACAGCCAATGTGTCATGGAGATGGTGCTTCTATATTAACCTCCCAATAGGTGCTGCTACTGTTGCCATTATCTTCGTCATACTCAAGCTACCCAGTCCCGAAAAAGGCAATCAATCCCTTCGACAGCAACTCATCCAACTCGATCCACTGGGAACTTTGTTCTTCCTCCCAAGCACAGTGTGTCTCCTGTTGGCGTTGCAATGGGGCGGCTCAACTTATGCTTGGAGTGATGAACGTATCATTGCTCTGTTAGTCCTCTTCGGCGTCTTGAGCATCACCTTTGTCGCCATTCAAATATGGAAACAGGAATCAGCCACCGTCCCTCCTCGTATCATCAAACAGCGGAGCATAGCCGGCGCCGTCTGGTATTCCATTTGCATTGGGGCTTCCTTGCAGGTAATGGTTTTCACCTTACCAATCTGGTTTCAGGCTATCAAAGGTGTAAGTCCCGTCAAATCTGGAATCGACAATATCCCTCTTGTCATTGCCCTCGTCGTCGCTAGCATCTTCAGCGGAGGTCTAGTTTCTAAGCTTGGGTATTATACTCCGTTTATGATTGCGTCCTCAATTATAATGTCTGCTGGAGCTGCGCTTATCACTACGTTCAAGCAAAACACGGGTCATGCGGAGTGGATCGGCTACCAGGTTATTTACGGATTCGGTCTCGGACTTGGCATGCAGCAATCAGCCGTTGGTACACAAACAGTTCTCCCAAGGCAAGATATTCCAGTTGGCGCTTCTTTGATGTTCTTTGCGCAATCGCTTGGTGGCGCTATCTTTGTATCCGTCAGCCAAAACATCTTCGACAACGACCTCGTTTCTGGGCTTGCCAAAGTGGCAGGACTAAACCCCAAGACTGTAATCACCACCGGGGCTACCAATCTCAGGGCTGTTGTAACTTCGGATCAGTTGAGCGGTGTCCTTGCAATATACAACGAGGCATTGGCGCACGCATTCGATGTGGCACTAGCAGTGTCTTGCGCGTCTATTGTTGGAGCCCTAGTAATGGAATGGAAAAGTGTCAAGAAAGCCAGGCAAGCACCTCCAGCCGAGAGAGCTTGAAGATCATGGTCTCGGTTTTCTTTTCCATCTATTTTGGGATCAAGGGCTCGAACCATTTACTAAAGGGGCGCGACTGCTTGCTCAACAATCGCGCCTTCCTTTATCAGCTTCTGGCCATCAACCGGGTTTCAGGTCCCACATCGTATAATCTTGAAACTTGCCACAACGATTTACCATTGCGACATTACTCTTCACAGAATCGGAACCAGGTTTCTTCAAGTACCGGCATGGGATTACAGAAATGGCAGTTGCATGTTGTAGCTAGAATTCTAATCCTTTCAACTCCGAAATGTACATATATATCATAGATCTAGACGATTATCCATGTCTGCTTCTTCTCTCAATATACACCTCGTCAGCAACTCACTATCTGCCTTTGCGTATAATAACTCCCACCATAATGACCTCTCAACTAGCCGACATGGCTAATTTGCAATGGCACTAGCCGTGATCCGACGGTTCCGACCGCCGCTCCTCGGTCCCCGAACATCGACGGCGACGTTCAACATCTTCTTTACCTCTGCTGTCTTTCCTTCATTCTCTTTACTATCTCTCTTATAGAAATGATTTATGTCTACTAAAGAATTGTATATCTTCATTTCCTTCCCCAGCAAATAATCCTATGTCCCCGTTGAAAGCGCCACATTCTCCAGACATTAGATTCTAGCCCTTGTTCAAGTCATCAAACCATAGAATCCATTCAAGCACTTCGCGATGATCTGAGGGAAAGGCTTCCCCTTCCAGTCATGAGATTCCTCTGCCTTCACGGCAAAGGCACCAGCGCCTCAATCTTTCAATCCCAAACCGGTAACCCCCCAATTCAGTTCCCCATCCGCCTCCTCCAGACCTCCTCAAGACCGCAACTAATCCCCCTTCTCCAGCCTCCTTCCGCCACAAACTTCCCCCAAACGCCCACACCTTCGACTTCATCGACGGCCCCTTCCCCTCCACCCCCGCCGCCGGCATCGACCTCTTCTATCCACCCCCATTCTACTCCCTCTACGAAGGCACCTCCGCCTCCGAGATCCGCGCCGCGCACACCTGGCTCTCCGACATCCTCGCCCGCGACGGCCCCTACGATGGCGTGATGATGTTCTCGCAGGGCTGCGCGCTGGTGGCTAGTATGCTACTGTGCCACGCTGCCGAAACGCCGGAGGTGCCGCCGCCGTTCAAGTGCGCGATTTTCATTTGCGGGGGAGTGCAGCTGGCTATACTGGAGGATCTGGGCGTGGATGTCACCTCGGAGGCGCGGGAATGGGACGAGCGGTCGAAGAAGGGTTTACAGGAAATGGCTGGCACCGAGGCCATCGTGTCCCGGGGCGCGGATCGCTGGACCACGGGCCCGCACGTCAACTCCTTCGATCCCAATGCCGAGACCAAGGCTGAGGATGTGTTTGGGCTTGACTTCACGCGCATGCCCAAGGGGCTAAAGATTCGGATCCCGACGGTGCATGTGTTTGGGAGTATGGATCCGCGGTTCCCGGCGAGTACGCAGTTGGCGTGGTTTTGCGATGAGAGGGTTAGGCGGATGTTTGATCATGGGGGTGGGCATGATGTGCCGAGGCGGAAAGATGTTAGTGAGGGGATTGCGGGGTTGGTGGAGTGGGCTGCGGTTATGGGAAAGAAGTTTTGAGGTAAGAAGAAAGGAGGTGGTGAAGGTTGGGATGGATGGAGTTTTAGGTGGGGGGAGCTTCTAGAGGGATGGCGTTTCATAGAGCATCTAGATCTCTATTTGGCTTGCTTTCAATATCGTCTCTACGTAGAGCACTAGATCTAAATTCGACTTCATTCCTTAACCTCTCCCGCTAAATAGATGGAGTCTACCATAGCAATACAGATCGATGTTTGGTTTCAGGCAAGGACACTTCTCCTTCATCACAGCGAAACAGATGATGCTTGAATACCTACAATTGAATGAAGAATCTGTCGAACAATACGATATGATATATATACGCACCAGAAGAGAAGTCGTTCTTGGAGGAATGTTTATCAAGGCTTGTACATTAAAGCTTTGGAAGACTTTTCCACCCCGAACTATTCAAGAAAATTAACACTTGGACCAGGACTATCAATCTCATGAAGTCCAACTAGTAAAGTCGAGAAACACTCGTGTCATTCCAATGTCAGGTCGTACCTAGTCCTCGGTCTTGGAAAGCGATGTTGATTCGGTTCAGGTACAATGTGACCTTGTTGATGGATTTGAAGACTGGAGAGGTATAACCGAAAAAGCAGACAGATCATTGCTGCCATCGGCGGTGGAACTTCGACTCCAAGATCGTGAGCATAGATAGTTTTATAGTCTCCAACGGATCACTACCCTACCTCATCACCAACCCACAGAGCACAGCCGTTAAAACCCAGCCCTGATTCTCGGATCATCATTACGCCCCATTCCCACTCCCCTATTTCCGTCTGCGCCTAGTGTCACACTGCCCTCTCGACTTGCCAGTCGCTTCTGCCCTCTCCCCTGGCATCACCAAACACGTAAATTCGAATGTTTATTCCTCATCTTCCACGCCAGCCTTCCATTACCATTAGTGAAATCCACAAACCAGTACCGAGACACAAACGCCAAATCGGCTTACATAGCGCTGTCGCTTAAGATTATTTTTCCGTTGCAGGTAGTCATTTGATGATTGCCTGGCGGCTTGAAGGAATCTGAGCATATTCTGCTATGGTGCTCGATCGACAGCGCTGCATGCTGTCTCAGTTTGTGCTCATACCTTATTTGCCTCTCGAAGTCGCTATGCATATCTTGTTGATTGTAGCGGGTCCTTCTCTGCGGCGGCGAATGCATATTGGTGAGCTAGCGAAGTCGCATGAATGTTCTCGTCGATCTTTCGACAGGTCGATGCAAGCCATAAAGAAGAAAACAAAGTGACAGATGCTGTAGCAGAGAAGACTCATTAGCTAGAATAACACCTCGGTGCCCGCAGAGCCGAACATACAACGCTAGCCAGGTGAAAGCACAGCCCACCAACTCAACGAAAGCCCTGTGATGTGTCCAATCTGTAAAGGCGTATTGCTCCGCGCAGTTGTCGAAGCAAGAGCATGTTGTTGCATTCTTTGGCGGTACCCAGATCCTACCACTGCCGTCTCCATTATAGGCGTAGTATCCATCGTGCCCAGACGTAGCGTCATTGTAGTACTGTTCACTGAAGCGTTTGTGTTGCACTCACTGTAGAGGTTGAAAATTAGTATGATTGTATAGGACGCAGTTGGTGACACCTACGGGTAGCAGATCCCAAGGCACTGCTTGCCAATCCCAGATATAGTGCTCTCTGGCATGAGGGTCTGTGGCCGTAGTCCATGTAATGCAGCATGTGGCTACTGAACATACGACTGCCGCTGCAATGCGGATGTCCATTCCACCATGCTGCGTATTGTGGGTGGCATGGCGTTTACGCAGTGGGGCGGCCATGCTATTAATCGACGAAGACTTGAGGATTACGGATTATCGATTCAAGTGACATACTGGTACTGCCCATCGACTTGAAGAGGGGGAAAGTGAGGGAAAATTTATGATTCGAGTGTCATGCTGTCAATAGAACGTTCGAAGCATGTCGGCATCCTTGTGCGCCTCAGGCCTGCGCCTCAGCGTAATTGCAGGACCCATCTTCCATAATTCAACCAAAAGCCCGTCAACTATGGCAATGCATCAACGATTATCTACTGCCTGCCATGTGCCATAAAAATACACGGTAGCAGTCTGAATCTAATGGCCAATGGAAGCCATATGTGTGACTCGACCACCTCCAACATTTTCCAATATTTATAAGTAGAGCATTAGTCGTCAAGTCGTAATGTGGAATCCTACAAGCCAAGCCTATCACTTGACACGCTCTTCCCAAGGATAAACAGGTAGTTTCGAAACGAGAATCTGAACGCCTCAAACTAAACAATGCTGTGACCCGTCGGCAAGGTTTACATCCAGCAAGTTTGGCTCTGTTGTGGTACACAAGGAAACGCTCCTTGCCGTTCTTGTTTCCTTGTTCGTATAGAAATTCATGTCAGTCTTTTGAAATCTATACTTTTCTTGTCATTAATATGTTTTTCTCTGTGCGTACTGGTGGAGCTTCAAAATTATTAGCCTGCTGAACAGATTTTGCACAACACAATATAAAACAACTCTTCCAAACGTTAGTATTCAGGTCTAAGATTAGCACTATCCACATGTCACTATTGGTCAGTAGCCTACCAATAGAGCTTTTTTGAAAACCCGTTAGGAATCATAAGATCCCATGGTATATGCCATTGTCTATCACCTACGGTTGGCCTCCCACAACATACCTACTTATCCGCCATCCAGAGTTCCTCATTACCACCCAGCTAATTTACCATCAGTAATAGCAGCAGGCTCCTAAACGTGGAACATATGATGGCCCTTGGTATGCTATGGAAAGGCTAAATTGCTGATCTCGAATTCAAAGGGAAATTTGTGTCAACTAGCCTTACCTTAACTTTCGCTGCTTCCAAACAAGCAGACATGACGTTCCATGGCCACGATCAAGGGGAGTCAACCGACTGTAACAGGACGAGGTATTGGCACGTTTCACATACTCCCAGAACGCCAAAGGACTGGCCATGGCGAAACAAAGCAATGACAGGTTTTAGAGTACTGCGTGGACCGGACATCATTTATGACTACAGAGAACGTTAGATCACATCTTTGGCAGCAGCGTAAAAGAAGGAGAGGAGGTACATCACTCAAAGATTTAATATGTACGGGCTACCAGTAGCTAACGTTTCTTTGTCGCTGCCACCAACTTAGTAGTACACAGTAGGACTGTGGTCATTTTGGGATGTAATGCTAGGTTTCAGCGGCACATGCTTCGATGTATTCTCTTACAGCTTGGCCCCATAGCCTTGGATATCGCCCTAGGAGTTCCGTTGTGCGAGGCGTGACGTGTCTCGCTGCAGGCATCCGATGAGGTGGCTTACAGTAGGTCAAGGCAGCCATGCTTACGATTTATGCCACTGAAGAGCGACGTTCTATTGCACCGAACATCAAAGCACTGCCAACGTCTCTACAAGTCAAAAGAAGCCATCTGCGACATTGTCACTACCACCAGCGAAGCTCCATCTAATCTCCACGATCGGCCATGAGCGGCACCGAAGCTCTTGTCGTCCTTGGAATACTAGCTAACGTTTTCTCCGTCGTCGAATTCAGCAATAAGGCGATCGACCGTGTCAAAGAAGCACTTGAAAATACTCAGGACTTGCCGAAAGCGTTTCGAACCCTTCAGACTCTGGTACCCTTAGTTGTGAGCACCTTACATAAAACAGAGCAACAAGCACGTGCTAGAGAATTGGGCGAAACGACATGCAAAGCATTAGTACCAGTTATCCAGCAGTGTGGAAAGACGCTGGAAGATTTGAACGACATTTTGGACAAAGTAATTCCTGTAGAAGGATCTTCCAGATGGAAGCGTGGTCTGAAGGCAATATCGAGCATAGTGCAAGATAAGAAGGTGGAAGAAATAGTGAAAAGCATTGAGAGTTACATAACGCTCTTAACGTACCATCATGTCGCCACAGCGCCCACTGCAGCTCAAATAACCTCACTTGTAGCGGGAATGTCATCGGCTACCATAACTGCGGCTTCAGCGCCAGCTTCTACGCGCAAGACCTATTACATGGCTCCTCTTCAATGGTCCGATAACTTTACCGGCAGGGATGAGATTATGGGTACCTTGGGTACTAAGCTTTGTCAGACCGGCAGACATTCAAGAATAGCGCTAGTGGGCCTGGGTGGTGTTGGCAAGACTCGAATAGCACTTCAATTTGCGAATAATTTCAAAAGCTCCAAGGAGAATTCCGTATTTTGGGTGCATGCTGGTAATGCTGAACGGTTGAAGAAGTCATACTTCGACATTGTCAGAAAAGTAGCTATGCCAGGATGCGATGCTCCCCAGACTAATGTACTCTAGCTAGTGAAAGACTGGCTGGAGGGCGAGGAATCTGGGAGGTGGCTTCTCGTTATTGATAATGCGGACAATATGGAGATGCTCTACGGCCCTCAGTCTAGTGATCTTGCGAGCTACTTTCCTCGATCAAACAACGGATCGATACTCATGACAACAAGATACCGAAAAGTCGGTATCAAATTCGCAACTGCAAAGAACACCATATCGATACCGGTACTATCACCAGATGAATCACATCAGTTCCTAGAAAGCAGGCTTGGTCATGAGGTGCGAGAAGACAACAACCGCAGAGAACTAGCCGAAGAGCTTGGGAATATCCCACTGGCGCTAGTACAAGCGGCTTCCTTCATCACAGAGAACCAAATCTCGGCTGAACGCTACTTGCAGCTGTACGGTGAGGGCGATGCATCTCAGATGCATCTACTCACCGAAGACTTTGAGGATGATACTCGAGATCCGGATATTAAGAACCCTGTGGCTACCACTTGGGCAATCTCATTTGACTACATCCGGGAGCACGACAGTGCAGCTGCTGACATCTTATCGATAATGAGTATGTTCGATGCTCAGGCTATTCCAGAGTCTCTCCTATCCTTCGTCGGTGATTCCTTGACTATGGAGAAATCTCTGGGTACTTTGAAAGCCTTTTCATTGATTAGTTTACGGGATGCCAAGGCCTCAATTGCTCATCTGGAGGATCGATCTTATGACCTTCACCGGCTGGTCCGCTTAGCGATGCGCAATTGGTTGCATTCGGAAAACAGCTTCAATTTTTGGATAGCAAAAGCCGTCGAATTGCTTAATATGCGATACCACCGTGAGGCGACTGAAAGGCGAGCAGCCTATCTACAGTATCTGCCACATGCAATGGTGCTTTTGACTTGTGAACAGTTCAAAGTTGGGAAACATCCATCCGACCTTCCACTAGCATTTCAAGATTCAAGATTGACACTTGAACCTACATCGGGAGGCCCTATATGGCCTAGATCTACTGTTCTCCTCCTGTCATTCGTGATTCGTACATTGCGCTCCAGTGGTGACCATAGCCTAGCAAGATTGACCACGCAGCGAGCTTTAGTCGTAAGTCGAGATGTACTTGGAGATCGGCACGATGTTACTCGAGATATTCTCTTGCTCATGGCTCAGAGTCTGTTCCGATCTAAAGATTACGCTGGTGCAGAAAAGGCCTTTCGTCAGCTGATCGACTGTGAATGTTTTCTTTTGGGAGACTTCCATCCTACTACGCTATCCCACACCTCGCTACTAGTTGAGACTCTTTTTCATCTCGGCCTTTTCGATGAGGCGATGCACATTCGAAACGAGATGTTGGAAAGATGCACGAAGGTACTAGGCCCATCGCTCTCGGAAAAATTAGTAATAATGAGTCGAGTAGCACGCGATCGTGCACTTCAAGGCCGCGTTGAGGAATCGAGTGCGTTGGCCATAGATACCATGAGATTTGTCGACAAAGTCGGATGGAATAAAATTCCCTGACTATCTTTTATTGTGAATTTGTTATTGGATGCATTTTACCTTGTAAATTGTCATGCTGAGGCGGAATATGCGTGCATTCAGTTGTACACAGTCACTAGGAGCCTGAACGGAGAGAGCCATTTGCAAACACTCTATAGCTTGCGACGATTGTCGATGACCTATAAATTGCAAAGACGCTGGGATAAGGCAGAACAACTACAAGATGACATACTGAAGAGAGGCACCAAGACACTAGGTCCGAGACATCCTATTGTTGTGAACCTCGTGCGTGACCTTTCTCACACTTACTTATGTCAAGAACGATTTGTTGAAGCGGAGGAGCTCTGCAGCATTGTACTTAAATGCCGTCAAGAATTCCTTGATGAAAGGCACCCCGATATTATAGAGAGCATGGCTAGTTTGGCTTTGATCTATGAGAGGCAAGAGCGCTACGGTGAAGCGCTGGAGCTTCGCTTAAGGGCAGTTGAATATCAAAAACGAAGTTTAGGAGAGACGGACTTAAACACCATTGACGGCATGGCTGCGTTGGGAATTAACTACTTCAACCAAAAGATTTATGATAAGGCGGAGGAAATAGAGGCAAAGGTGCTTGAAATTCGAAGAGAAATACTGGGCTACGGGCATTTCGATACTCGGAAGGCTATGTGGAATCTTTCTTCGACAATGCTGGTGCAGAATAAATCCGCAGATGCGGCACGTCTTGCTCATTCAACCGTTATTCTGTGCAGGGAAGCTCGTAGCGAACATCATCAGGAGTACTTGTGGTATCGGGAACTTTATCTGGCAGATTATATAGAAGACTGTGGATCTAGACAACAGTCCCACCAAGTCAAGCGCGGAGTCAAGAGCCCCTGGGCTACCAGATTTGTATGTAGAATGATATTTCCATGACAGTATTCACATCTAGTCCATCTAGCCTAGTTTCCACCGCAGAACCAAGATAGGGACTCTGACAGCCGTAGCAGACTCGTAGATTGAAGTAAGCAGTGCGTATCAAGACTTCTATCGACCCTCAATGGAAAAGATTTTATATCTCTGGAAGAATCCGAATATCTGTAATCGTATCTAACAACTGCGTCTCATTGATCACCTTCTGTCGAGCTCAGAGGTTTGTTACAACTACTATACTGAGTATATCAACGGTATATGTCTACATGAGCGACTACGCAATCTAAAACGAGCGAGAATAGCAGATTGAAGTTGAATAACAATGAGAAAGCGATATTCGGAAGTCTCTGCTCTTCAAGTAGTGCTACCACTAGAATCTAGGCTGTCTCTCTTACGCACATAGTCTCTGTGGCACTTTCACGAATTCAAGGCTTGGAGATGAGGGCCACATTGGAATGAAGACGATTCGTCGAAGGAGGTCGATTGTTGTATTTTCATTCTTTCGTTCTTGTCGTGTTACCGAGACTTCATCGTGAATGAAAGGTGGTGAAAGAGTAAGAGAATTACGACGATAGATCGAAGAGGTTGTTGAGGGGGATGGAGCGGTGGATTTATCGACGTGATTCTTCTTTATTCGTTCATCATATTTCGCTACTCTCGATCTATAGCTTTCTAAATAACAGAACTAGGACTCTCGTTGGGGGGAGAATGAGATGTCATGAAGTCATAAATTGAAGTGGGTGGATGAACAGGTAAGGAGACGGGTAGATTGATAGCTAGGTGAATATTTAGATAGGTGGGTAGGTAGGTAGATAATCAAGTAGATGTGAAGGAAAAAAGGTGTTGACTGGTAAAAACCATAACTAGAAGCGTGAGCATGAAGTCAAATTACTTCAAAGACGTAGGGAGATTTTGCCATGCACTTATCAAGTCTGCGGTATGAGTGTAAGCTCCGTCCCCAAGAGGCTATTCCTAAATCTCCACATTTCCAAATCTAAAAATTTGATTTACTCTACCATTACCTCCCTTCTGTCGACATGAAACTTGAGGACCCCCTTCTTCTGGCATGCAGAGTGATGTTTAGAATGTCATCAATCTTTTCGCTCGTCAGTGGGAGCGGCGTGGGAGTCTAGCCCATATGTTACACCAAGGGAGGATCCATCGACGAGCCTAGGCTTATCTGCAGGCTCATCGTCCAGGAACAACAATGCAACGGCATCAAAAAGTGGTTGAGTATCACAGCTATTTCTTCGAGAGCTTCTCAGTTCAAGAGCCACAGCACACACTACGAGTTCTATACCTACGTGTTGACAGTTTGACGCGTTGTACACTCTCCGACCTAAAGGACGAGGAAAAGGAATCTGTTTCGTCAAATTCCGCTCTACAGTCACCAACCAAGAGATGACGGGAAAAGAGAAGGGAAATACGAGTCGAAGCCCTCAAAAGCGGCTATATAAATCAAATGCTCTATCCTCGAAAGTGCATGAGCAGAGAAAGTATAGAGGGAAGAAACTCGTCCATGGAGAGGTAAGAATCAGAAGGGATTATACTACCGTATACATGGCCAGTCATCTTCGTCAATCGACCTTTAAGACGGACTAATAAATGCATCTATGGGTCCGCGGCTTTCAAATCTCCCTGAAATTTCTCACGATGTGAGACGATGTTACGCCTATCGAGCACACAGCGCATGAGGTCAACAGTCATGACAATTGCCAGGGTCCAGAGGTTCTCAGTCTCAGATGCAATACTATAGTAGTGCATTTTCGGGAGAACATGGCTATTCTACCAATCGGACAATAGGAGCTTGAAGAGCGCGGGGTTATGTCAAAATCATCGTCATCTTCAGTCCCACACATTATTACTGATCAAGCAACTGTACACAGACTGACAATTGCACGACCCACCACCACCACCATCAACCCTCCTAAACCACCACCACGACCTCCCATCGAGAATGTCAACCCCCCAATCCGGCAAATCGTTCCGCTCCCTCCTCGGGGTTCCCCCTTCCAAGCCCACCCCCTCCGACAGCGTCTTCATCATCGTCGACGCCCAAAACGAGTACGACCACGGCGCGCTCGCCATCTCCGACGTCTCCTCCTCGCGCAAGGTGCTTCATGATGTTTTAGAGAAATACAGGGGCGCCAAGGGGGACGTGGTGCATGTGGTGCATGGGACACCCGAAGGGGCGCCGGTGTTTACGCCGGGAACGGAGCTGGCGGAGGAGTTTGAGGAGTTGCAACCTAAGAGTGGGAGTGGAGAGAAGGTTCGTGGATTGGGATGCTATCTGCGGAACTTATGCGAAGTTGTGGAGGAGAGAGGGGGTTGCTAATGGGATTTATGGCAGATGATCCACAAAGTCAAACCCTGCTCCTTCTCCGACACAGAACTACACTCCCACCTTGAGAAGCTAGGAAAGAAGAAGATTGTTCTTGGCGGTAATTACCTTCCCCTTCTCTATCCTCCAAAATGCAACTAACACTCAGTAGGCTACATGGTACCCTCACTTCTCTTACCCTCAAACTACCACTCCCTCGCCAAAAACGAAACTAATACTTACCCCAGGCCCACGTCTGCATCTCTTCCACCACCCGCATAGGCGCTGAACTCGGCTACGATATCTCGATCCTGCACGACGGGATTGGAGACAGGGATATCCCTGGGGCGAAGGCGAACGAGTTGGTTGATGTGAGTATATCCTTTAGTCTATGTTTTCATCTTAGAGTGGGCTTGAAAAATGTGGGAAAAGGAAAAAGAAGAGGGCTAATTTGTCTTATTCTGGGGTAGATGACGTTAGCGGAACTAGGAGACGTGGCAGCTACGATCATTGGCAGTAAGGATTTGTGAGAAGTGAATAGTTGGGGGTGGGTCGGTGATTGTGTATATAAGAGAAGAGGATAGGGAGGATGTACATAGCACAGACGTACAAACCCAAAAAATTCTACCAAGACATCACTCTGCGTTTCGAATTCGTCTTGAAAAATCCGGGATGGATATGTTTTTACCATTAGTTCAATGTTGCGAATCCAAGTGGAACCGAATGTCTAATGACTCTGGGAAGAATAGAGAGTGATGATTAATGATTTTGAGGATCGATCTTGGTGGGTTTATGGGACTGGGTGAATTTAGTCTCTTGGGAGATAGTAGGGGTGTGCGAGAAAGAGAAGTGTGAGGGGTTCAAGTGATAAGAAGGAAGGGGGAAATGAATGGATGGTGTAAAGATGAGCGATGAATCGGGTGACGGATGTGGATGAGGAAACGTGACGAAGGAGAAAAAGAGAGCATTTGAGAAAAGGGTGTCCAAGTTTTAACATCGACATTTCTTCCCCTCTATCAACGCCCCTTCTCAGCCTCTTTTCCACTTAGAGGACTTCGGTATTAGCTGATAGACTGGAATCTTAATTAAATCTGAATCGCTATTATTATTATTATTATTATTATTCATACTCGATGACCACTAGTACCTTATTGGCCCATGCGAGTCTAGCTGTGAGTACGTGTTTGTGCAGGGAAACCCTCTGGGGAAGAAACCTGCAACCTCTCTCGCGCCATAACTACGCTCTGCCTACAGAATCACTGTAGTACCTTAAAGCAGCTTTATATCTGTCTCTTTCCCTGCCGCATGAACCTTTGTCTTTCGGTACTGTAGCGCCATAGAAGCCTTCTCCCGAGCGCTGCCAGAACGCTGCCATAACGCATTGTATCCCCCTTCTCCTCCCGACTGTAGATTCGCTGTGTATCCCCTTTTCTATCCTTCTCTTTTCCCTTCTGTCCGACTCGTCGTTCTAGTGGAAATCGACGTTTCCCTCCAGCGGCTCGGCGATGACTTTCGGGGTGGAGCAGGTCCCTCACATCGCTCTTCTGAGCAGGCGTTATAGATCCGGCCATCGTGCTGCGAGGAAAGGAGAGAGATGCGTGTATCTTGCGTGAACCTGGCAATGCAGTGAACGTCGACGCGTCCCTCCGGCGGCTCCGCCAATGACTCTTGAGGTGAAGCAGGTCCCTCACATTTGGCTCTACTGAACAGGCCTTGTACATTCAGCTGTTCTGCACCTATAAACACGTTGGATTGTTTGGATTCTGTGATCTTTGCATCGAAGACGGGTTGATGAGGCTCGTTTGAAAGTCCTATGCTAAGGCTTTGATAATTCACACTTCGTTCTATATATTTAGGTTAAAACTATCTGCAATAAAAGGTTTCACACAAGCTTAAATGGTCCAAGCAAGCAGAATCCCCATTGTCGCAAAACCACAAGGACTAGGTAATTCGTTGTTTGAGCATGTTCATCAGTTCCTTAATTTGCTTCTTTAGCTCATCGTTTTGCTGCGTCTGCTGGGGCGAGTTGCTCTTTAAGCATGGATTCTTCACCACGGCTGGCGTTTGACGGAGTTTGCTGTTTCAGCAAATGCATGAACTGCTCGTTCTGTTCTCTCAGCCGGTCGATCTCCTGTTTCATTTATCTTAGGCCCTCCGATTCATTTCCAATGCTGGCGTTCGATGGTGTTTGCAGCTTTAGCAGGAGCATGAATTGATCGTCTCGCTGCTTGAGTTCATTTTTCAATCGGTCAATCTTCTGCTGCTGCAAGCGGTCTGCTGTCATTCTTGGTTTTTTAGTTGGTGGCCCCATGGGGTCCTGAGATGCAGGAGCGCTTGTCGCCATTTCCTGTGAATCAGGTAGTTCTGATTCGTCGACACTAGCAACTGATGTGAACGAATCGCCAAGTGAGACCCCAAAGTCCAGGTCGGCTGGTATGTCATCAATGGCCGAGCAGATCAACTTGTGATGGTCCGGCATCCTTACCACGTAATGCTCAAAGGAAAAAGGGAAAGAAGATGGCTTCGAACGAGGAAGGCAGGAAAACTGCCTCCGCATGCGTCGAGCTGTATGAATCAAGTCCCAAGTCATCCGTGTTCTGACCCTTGTTGTTCAGCGACCTTTTCTTCACCACGCTTGTCACCAACCAAGCTTTTATGAGCCGTCGCTTCCTCAAGCTGCCAACCACTATTTAACCGCTGAACTCGCTCTTCTTGATTTAGCCCCAGGGAATGCCCTTCTGGCCAGACCCTGATGATTAGCTCTTGCGCTGGATCGGACCCACGAGCATCGACGGTCGACACTCATGTGCGAGAGGGATGAAGTTGGTGGGAAAAGTGGCAAGAGAATCTGGCCAAAGGGCAGCCAAAAGCAGCGCCGAAGGTTGCTGGATCCGGCTGCCATTCCGCCGTCGCCTTATTTAATTCTATAAACAACAAGTGTAGGACAAGGCGAGGATCGGCATGCAAAAAGAACACCATGTGAGCCTCAACAAGTGCTACAGCACAACTAGCATTGCTCCTGCTTTCCAGAATAGCTCCAGACAGATTTTGAAGAATGTATTTTGTTGGCCAGCAAACGATTCACTGTCCAGCGAAGGGTATTATAGCTGAAGTGTTTTGGTTCTTGATTGCCATCTCTCGAATAATACATAAAATCACTTGCTGTAGTGAGTCAGACGGCTTGCCATGCTGACAACTCATAAAGTAGCCGTCGGAGGTTTGATGAATATTCAAGCTGTTTCTTCGCATCGGCATCATCCAAGAATCCTCGCTATCAAAGAGTAAAATCTACTGTAGGTTCTGCAGAAACGAGTGCAGAATTTCGGTGTGAGACTTCAGTTCGTTTTGTTTATCGGTTACGAAGTGGGTGAGGAAGACGATATCTCCGTGGAAATGCGTGGGATGTAGAGTGTGCCTTAGCGATGGAAAATTCCACAGCGCGTGTAAGCAGGCGAGGAAGGGTGTTATGGCGAGTTTGCGGCCGAGAGAGTGGTGGTAGAACGGCAACGGCGACGAGTTGGTCAGGATTAGTTGGGTAGGATTAGTTGGGTGTAAAGTTCGTGCTTAGTGACGATTTCGACCAGCTTGCCATTCTCGCGCTCGGTGCTGGAGGCAAGGATGCTCCAGCTGGTAGTCTCGGCACGAAGGGTGGTGGGATTTCTCCTGCTTGATAATGAGATTTTTTTAAGATCAGATCGGCGAATATGTAGCCGTAGAAGTCGTGGGTTTCGGCGGTATAGAAGGGGACCAAATTGTCGGCATGAGGTGTTGATAGTGGAGAAAGTAGAGAGGGGAGGTCGCTGGCTATGGTGACAAGAGAGTTTCCTCTTTGGGAAGGGATCCCCTCTGCTCTGGACAACTTTGGCGCCTAGACGGGCGGGGCGTAGCTCAACCGATCCGACCAGTTGCCCCCATGGTGTTTGAGGCGATTAAGGTACGTAGTATATTTGGATTGCGCTCTCCGCCGGCGACGAATGATGCTCCGCGTGGCGGAGGCCTCCAGGGGGTGGGGGACATGTATAACAGCCTAACAGGTGTACAGGAATCCGTCAGGAATCAGCTAGGGTCACCCGCGCGACCGTAGGGCGGCGCTCACCCGAATCCGCATCGGGGGTGCGTGCCACGCCCAAGTATGTAAGAACAGTGACCCTACGAGGCTAAACTCACTCTTTCACAAGTGAGCCCCCACACTATTGTAAAGCAAATAAAAGATCAAAGACCAAAGCAATACAATGCCTTCTGACAAGGATAAGACAGTAAGCTATTGAAGCATTACAAAGGTCCTTGAATCCAGCCTAACTACTTCAACAGACTCTACCCTTGGCTCCCGTGACAGTTCCTGTAAAGCCAACACATGAAAGCCTACCGTATGGAATCAAGGTCCTTGCGGAAGGCGTCCATCCTGTTCTTGAGTAAGTACATCCTGCCTATAGGTGCTTCGGACACTTACTGAACCTTTCGCAGTATCGTGGCTATCCATGGACTCAACGGACACCGGGAGAAGACTTGGACGGCAAATGACGTCAACTGGCTTCGTGACTTCCTTCCACTGGACATCCCAAATGCGCGCATTCTCACTTGGGGCTACGATGCCAATACCCATAGTACCTCCCAGATCAGTGCGCAATACCTCTACGATCATGCAATAACCTTGGTCTCCGATCTATGTCTAAAGAGGAGATTGACAAAGGTACGAGAGCCGTGCCTGGAGAAGGATCGTCCTACTAAGGAACAGCCTAGACCCGAACGCGCCCCATCGTCTTTGTCGCTCATAGCTTGGGCGGGATAGTTGTCAAAAGCGTAGGTTGTTTTAAATTAGGCCGCAAGAAGCGAAAACGTTGATCAAAGTAGGCTTTAATTCATTCCGATGCTGCTCGGCAAGGTGCTTTGGAGGAGCACCGATCGATCAAGCTCTCGACATATGGCATCTTCTTTATGGGAACTCCGCACCAAGGCGGTAGTGGGGTACATCTCTGTGAGCATCTTGAGCGAGATTCGGAGTGGCTCCAACAGCAGCTTAGTCAGTATGGTCCGATCAACAGAGACTTTGTTACCAAATTCGCCTACGAGATGTTCCCTACTCGGGTAGCTTTGGGAAAGACAACGATGGTCAGTAACGCTCACTCTGTTTCTGTGAAATACTGATCAAGTTCAGGTGGTACCGCAGGCTTCGGCGATCATTCCGGGTATCGCGGATGCGGAGCCCGTTGCCATCCCGGCCGATCACCTTAACATGGTCAAATTTACCTCGCGTGAGGACGGTGGATACGAGAAGGTGTCAGGGCATCTGCAGTTATTAGCGGAAGAGGCACCAGGTGCTATCGCTGCGCGTTGGACCGAGCAAGATATAATCAGAAAGGGTACGAAAGCCGTTTGATAGAAATGAATAAATGAGATACTTAATAACATGCTATTTACAGTTCAATTTGGTGCTGAACAAGATTTTTCAATCTCATTCAGTCTGTCCGAAGTTCCTGAGATAGAACATTTTGTTGGTAGGGAGGAAGAACTTGCCAAGATCAAGGAAACTTTTCAAGGCGATGGGTCTCATCGCAAGACTGTACTTCTGCAAGGACTTGGCGGAATAGGCAAAACGCAGTTGGCAGTAGAGTACGTAAAACAGCAGAGAGATGCTTACCCAGCCATCTTTTGGCTAAATGGGAAGAGCGAAGACATGTTGAAGCAAAGTTTTAAGAATATGGCCAAGCGTTTATTCGACCAATTTCCATCATCAACATTACTGAGGACAGCTGCAGAATCAAAGGACGCAGATCAGGTTGCTGAGGCTATGAAACGATGGCTCTCAGTCAAAGGCAACAATCAATGGCTGATGGTTTTCGATAATGTTGATAACCCTAAACTACCTGGTATCAAGGACCCGCAGGCATACAACATCAAATCATATTTTCCAGAAGCGCATCAAGGCTTTATTCTCATCACCACAAGATCTTCTCAACTGAAGATTGGTAACATTATACCTGTGAAAAAGCTCCAGAATGTCCGGGAGAGTATTGCAATTCTAGCTTATGTCGGATCGGCCGATTTCAGATCAGGGTAGGCGTCGAGATTAAAATTACATGTTGCATGATTAATTTGATATTAGATCCTCACGCAAGAGAGCTGGCAACAAAGCTTGATGGGCTTCCACTTGCACTTGCAACAGCAGGAGCCTATCTCAGTCAAGTCTCGACAAGTCTCGCGGATTACCTCCGTTATTACAACAGTTCGTGGCTGAGGCTTCAGGAGACGAGTCCGGAACTGTCTTCATATGAAGATGCTTTATACTCCACCTGGAATATCTCATATAAGCATATACATAGCCGGAACGAATCAGCTGGGAAGTTGCTTCAGCTTTGGGCATATTTTGATAATCAAGATCTCTGGTACGCGCTTCTGGCTGGAGGAAGCAAGTGCAGTCCTGAATGGTTTTCAACTATAATCGACGATGAGTTGAACTTCAATGAGGCTATAAGATTGTTGTGTGATCACGCCTTGGTTGAATCCCACGGGGTCTCAGGTGGATACGGCATGCATAGTTGTGTCCATGCTTGGATTGTGCATGTGCTAAATTCCGAAAGAGACATTCCAATGGCCAAATTAGCACTAAATTGCGTGAGCTCAGCTATATCAGATGAGACTGTTCTTGAGTACTGGACACTACAACGACGGCTTCTTCCACATGCAAATAGATGCTTAGAATTAGTCTATGATGCTTCAATATTTGATTTAGAGAACAGCGATCATATTCTGGACGCTGCTCATAATCTGGGAGACCTGTACTCAGATCAAGGCAAAATGAAAGAAGCGGAAGAGATGTATCTTCGAGCACTGGCAGGAACCGAAAAGGCCTGGGGTCCTGAACATACATCGACCCTTGACACAGTCAACAATCTGGGACTTCTGTACTCAGATCAAGGCAAAATGAAAGAAGCTGAAGAGTTGTATCTGCGAGCACTGACAGGAAAGGAAAAGGCCTGGGGTTCTGAACATACATCGACCCTCGACACAATCAACAATCTGGGACTTCTGTACTCAGATCAAGGCAAAATGAAAGAAGCTGAAGAGATGTTTCTGCGAGCACTGGCAGGATTCGAAAAGGCCTGGGGTTCTGAACATACATCGACTCTCGACACAGTCAACAATCTGGGAAACCTGTACTCGAATCAAGGCAAAATGAAAGAAGCTGAAGAGATGTATCTGCGAGCACTGACAGGATACGAAAAGGTCTGGGGTTCTGAACATACATCAACCCTCGACACAGTCAACAATCTGGGAAGCCTGTACTCAGATCAAGGCAAGATGAAAGAAGCGGAAGAGATGTATCTGCGAGCACTGGCAGGATACGAAAAGGTTTGGGGTCTCGAGCATAAGCGGTCCTTAGGCACAACATATAATATGGCCGTCATGTACAAGAAACGGTTGATGTATAAAGATGCGGCAAAGCACTTTGAGCTTGTCGTGCAAGGCTATACAAAAATATTAGGCCCTGAGCATTCGAAGACGGTTGAGGCCTTGGATCAATGGAAGGGCTGTAAAGATAAGTAGAGTAGTCTAACAGTAATTAATGCATGTAAAGATTCAGTGGCCAGAACGGCTAGAGATCTGATAACTAGAGACGAAGAATCATTTTCTGCACATTCGCGGTATGCCTTTTCAAAGCCATGACACACGGCAGGATCACTTTCCCGGCCATACGCTCTGGACGTTTTGCACGGAACCTCGTCATTCGGTGCGTACTTGAACAGATGCATCAACTCAACATGGTTCATGATCTTATTAGGTCTACTATATTCGTACGTTCGCTCTTCGCAGGGTTTGAATTTATCAGAAAAAGAATTCTTCTCTCATGATATCTGGACCTCCCTACCCATGATTTCACTCGGAATTGGGGCTCTCAAGCTTCGTCTCGGTGCAGTTCTTAGAGAACAAATTATTCTTGCGTTTCCGAAGCTAATCCGTGAGCTGGAGGTTGGTGTTGACGAATGTCGAAACCAACTGACAAAGCTAGGTAGGGGATGCACGAACGACAGTGGCGGAGCAACGATTTTACCTTATGCGTATTAGTCAATTATTCAGCTCTTTGGTCAGGGCTGCCTTGGAGGGAGTCCATATCTATGACTTCTTCGACGACGCAATTACGGCTGCGGGGTACAGTAGGCGACTCCGTGCTGCAATTCAAAATATTCTGTTAGGACTTGCACAGGATATGCGTTGCGAGGGACACGAACAAGAGATTATCGAGGAACCCGTTGAGAGAGAAGACCCAAGATTTGCAAAACAGATCTCCAGGTTGGATTACATACATCATGTGCAGGAGCTTATCAGGGGCCGTGAGTTGCCGGGGACCAATAATGCTCTGATAGTAGGAGATTTGTTCTACCAGTAGTCAAGGCCATAGAAAGAGCTTGTAGAACGCTCTAACGAGAGTTTTCTACAGGCCATAAGTCTTTCCTTAGAGTCAACGCTGAGTCATATAGCAGATGATATCACAAGGGATGGGGTGCTTCGGGAGGTCTTCGAACCAGCAATGGAAAGCTGTAGGGAAATGTTAGAGAAAAAAGTCGTGGAGATTATACGACCACACCAAAGCAGGGCATCCAATCACATACAACCACTACTACTTCACGGATACCATTCAAAAGGCGTGCCAGGAACACCAAAAGCAGAAATAAAGTTTTTATCGGTCTTCACAGCCCATAAGTCCGAACACAAAGATATGAAATAGAGATATAGAATATGATAAGCCTCGTTTGAGTAGAAGGAATGTAATTGGTATGGCTGCGCGTCGTGCGAAAAGCTTTCTACCTCTTGATGGAAATGATCCTAGGAAATCAATGGTTGAGGAGTAAAAGAGCAAGTATGCAAGTGATATCGACTGGTGCTGCTGGTGCTGCAAAGAAAAGTAGAGCTGCGGAGCATCGTATTTTCCTATCTTGATCGGCAGAGTTAGCTCGGGTCTCCATACAGCCATGACCCGATACTAGCAGTTCAGAGCCAGTCCTGTCATAAATCTCATGTCCGTAAGTGGTTTCATCTATCGGTTCATAGCTCCTGTATCTGCAAGCTTTCAGATTGCAAACCTTCGAGCTTTCCAATCTTTCACTTCACACTGACAACCCAACCCTCGCCCTCTACTTCCCCCTTCGCATTCATCCCTCCCCAGATCACTACTCCCGCCCCATCAACATCCTTCCCCAAACCCGCACAGCCAAACCACCCTCTCGGCCCTGGATGGCTCTTTCCATCCGTCTCGAGCCCTCCTCCTTCTTCGTTGGCGACAACCTTGACCTCCGCCCATGTTTCCGCACCTGTAGCGATGCCGAGCTTGGAGCGCGTTGCATCTTTGATGCCGGCGGCGGATGTTGCGGGAAGGGGGATTTGGTAGGAGAAGGCGTCGGAGTAGAAGAGACGGTCTTCGGAGGAAGTATTCTCGGCGGAGCTTGAGGAGGCTTTCTCGCCGAGGAAGAATAACAGATACTCCCTGCCATTTCCCGTTGTCACAGGTATGAGTCCTGCTCCCTTACGCGGTCGTGGGCCAGGTGCTAGGGGATTCGTGGGGAATGTGGTAGTTTTCCATTGATCCTGTTTAGCTATGAGTGCCAGGTCGTTCTCGCCGCGCGCATCTTTGTAGGTTGAACGGATGAGGGGAAGGGAGTGGATCTCGCTACCGAGATCTGCGGAGGAGGCGGAGTTGCTGATGAGGTAGAGGGCATTATTTGCGAGGGCGAGAGATGGTGGGGAGCCCGAGGACGAAGGCGGAGAGGGAAAGACCGACCAGGTTTGGGAGGCTATCGTGAAGGCGTAGGTGTCGTTGAGGGGTTCAGAAGACGAGAAACCGCTACAGACTATCAGAGTGCCGTGCGGCTCTGTAGAAGGTGTGGGTTTGCTCAGGAGGCTAGGGAGTTTTGAAACAGTGGTTTTGATCTGCTCGGTGTAGGTCGATGTCGGAGAAGCGTTGCTACTAGAGAATGGGATTTCACTAGAGACACAGCCGTGATGGAATCTAGCTGGTGGGTGGATTTCGGAGAGAGGGTCGAGGTGGCTCCAGTGGAGACTACTTGTGTCAAAAACCCAGACGCGGCCTCTTTCTTCTAAGGGCGCCATATCCTTGCCCCTCCCGCCGTACAAGTATATCTTATCCCCAACTGTACATGCTGTATGACCTGATCTTGGGCCTGGTACTTCTCCACTCTCGCCCTGCCCCAACGAGGGGACACATTTGTACTCGGGCTCGCCATCTCCCCTCGATTTCTTCGAGGGTATCCTGACGATGTGTAGCTCATCATCGGCGAGTTCTCCAGGCGACACCTCCCCACCAAAGATGTAGGCTCTTCCTGCAACGACTGTGAGGGAATGATTGAATCGAGGGAGAAAGGCCTCGCTGGTGATACGGGTGAAGGTGGCGCTCAAGGGCTGTGTGGCTTGGGCTAGACCGATGCTCGCGATAGCTGCTCCTTCAACTGTCGTAGAGACTACCTGCTCGGCGACGAGAAGACTGGCTGGGTCCATTGTATGATGTATTATACACTAAAACGTAGGAATGATTTTTACCTCACAATGTGTTGATGTAATAATAGAGGGAATCGCATTGTTTGGAAATTCTAGTTGTCAAATCATCAAAGTTCCTGCAGTTATTTTGGATACCTTCTAATAACTATGTTTTAAACCTGCAAAAAGATGAGGTGATCTTGATACTAAGATATATTGTCAAAACTCTCTAAATGAAAGTTCCTTTTATTCAATTTGCCTTGAAAATTCCTCACTTCCTTCTGCCCCTAGGGTTCCTCTGCCATCTGGCGTAACCAACTTCGATCCTTACACTCCCTGTTTTCTATCGTTTAGCGCTCCCATCTTGGTGAGGCGAGACGTAAACTTACCGACTGGAAATAGAGTTCGGATTGGTGTACCTAGGGTACCCTGGAAGACGTCCAAAGGTTTGATTCCATTCTGCAATCACGGCTTGCAGATCCTTCGACCCGTTTGGATTCTGGTGGACACGAATGATGCTTCGGATTCTTATGACCCCTTCGGCTCGTTAGCTGTCTGGAGAGATGCTGAAATATAGTGACTTACGATTTCTCTTCGTGTGCCATTCTGTCTTCTGTTTGTCAGAAAGCCATAGAGGAGCCTCTACCGGAAACTCCTCCATCCCTAGTTCTTCGTTCCAATCTTCCTCTTCGCTATTTTGCTCTTCTTTCTCTTCCTCTCCATCGTCTCCCAAATCCACCCACCAGATCGGCTCACCGTCAACCGGATGCTCTGGGTCGACTTGTCGTAGCATAGCCACCATGGTGGGGGTTGATAAGACAGTCGTGGATGGGATATTGCCGAGGAGACATGAAGTAACATGGTGGTTGAGCAGCGCACAACTGCTTGTGAATGTTACCTCACATCTCACGCACGTCCATTTGACTGGAGGCGGAGCTCCTAGCTGTAGCAGCTGGAGAAGCTCGTGGTAAGGCTCATCTGTGAGTGAGCCCGATTGCGAATCTATCTCGCTTAGTGAACTTGTCGATCCTATTGATGAAGCGGTCATAATTCTACCGTCTGATGGTACGCTAACGGGTTCCACACCAGATGAGCTCAAGCCGATGTGGTTCTGCTCGGCCATGTTGGCTGGTGTAAAAGAAGACATTGTCAGCAGCAACTGGAAACACTTTGCTTATAGATGAATGAGAGGAGGTGTATGCGTCGAGGGTGTGTGAGTAGAAAAACTAGAAAGCAATGTAGGTGAGGAAAATAGTTTTTTTGAGGGAGAAAAGGTCTTATCACCAAGGGCGATAAGAGACTGGTGAATGAGGTAAATTCTGTGCATGTGTGGTGCTGGCAAGCAGGAAGAGTTTAATAAGTTATATATGGATGGTAGGAGGTGTTGGAAAATGGGTGTTGTGGGGATCAATACCGCCAATCAAGCATTGTCGTGAACAGTAGAGTGAAGGTCGACCATGATGGCAGCTTGATAGCCTGTAGACCAGTACTTCACCAGGGGTTTGAATGATACTTAGTGCGAGGGGACGATAGTATTGATAAGCCTGTCGCTTGAATCGTCGTGAATGCATCGTACATCTTAAATTGACTGTTACTGAACCCAACGAACATTTGACCTCCTGGCAATAGGTGAAGATCATCCATGCCACCATTTGTTCAGCCAGAAGTAGAGTGGTAAGGCTTTGCAGTGCTGAGTGGTTTAAGGAACCGAGCACTAAGAGGTATGGGTAAGGACAGTTCGGGCAATTGAAGGAAGATAATTCAAGTACGCAGAATATTGCAGGTGGCTTGAAAGATAACAGCGATTCGAGACATACAAACTATTGAGGCGCAAGCGAGAGAATATCCCGCCTTCCACCCCTCGAGCTAAGACCAAGACTGAACAAGATGCATTGCAACTCTCACTGCTCAACCAGCCCTTTAATTCAACAAGAATATAGACCGCAGCTCCGACCAAAGTATTCGACTATAGCCGAAACCTCAGTTTTTGTGATCCGAAGGCACCTACTAAAGGCACACAAAGAACTCCGTAATATCGAAGATACCGTTTCCAGTTAATATTTCTTCGAGTCCACCTACCTTCAAGTCTCCTTGCCCTCGAGACTAGTTACCGTCAAGATTCGTTACTCTGGAGACCCCCTGCCTTCGAGTCTTTACAGGCCCATCTGGAAACCTCAATACCTCATAGCTACCCCTCCCTCTATCTTTATTTGCCAATGAACCAGGAATGTATCAGAGACATGTTACAAGGCGGTAGCGGGAAGAAAACATTCAGAAGCCCCCCACCGCCCACAAGACCAGCATACGATATCTGTTCGATTCATTGTCAAGAAGCGAGACAGCGCGATCGACATCGTATACAAGGCATGCAAAACCAACGAGGGAGGCAACCGAGTAGATCAAGCAACAATCTCAGTCCACTCCAGGCGGCACTAGGTAGTCTATACCGTACTGCTAGGGCACTTCTCCAACATTGGCGTTCGATCAAGGACCGGTAAGCTCGAAGTTCGGAGCACCACCACTTTTCCTCTGGTGATCTGCATAGCATACGAGCATGCTTAATGGCACATACCTGAAGTAGAGTAACACTTATGAACAATATACCCCACCGTCAATGCCCAGACAACGAGGCTCCCCCCCGCGCTCATCACGTGGATTGCGGTAGTGACCTAAATACCATGCGGCTCAGATGAGATGGAAGAGTCTAGGACATGACGTAGTAAAGTACGGGTCCCAGTTGATTGATCCTATTACATCAATAAGCACTTTGGCATGGTGAAGATGAAGGAAATGCATGGATAATTTAGGTTGTGCGATCGGAGCGGTCTTTCATTCTTCCTCCCATCTTTCTTCTTTGGGTATCGCTCGAGACATAGCGCCCCGTCCCTGGGCCACATAAGGTTTTGTTGGAAAGTCTGTCTATTGATGACGAGATCCCAGCTGGTACCGCCAGTTCCTTCGAAATCTTACCATGAGAATCCATGTTAACCCCATAGTAGGCTTTCATGCAAAACAGAATACGACAAGGATTTGGTACCAATTCAGTATTCGGTGAAGGTCGCGGTAAAACGGTGCGCAGGTGGCAAGGTAGGTATCAGCACTATGGCTTATGAAGATATACTTGAGACAGGACATCTAGCCTACAGTTTCGGAGATCCATGCCAGGCTCAATTTTGAGATACATACAAGCAATGGGAGTCGGAGTCTTATTGGTCTTGACGCCCACTCCATTAATGACCCGGTGCTTAGGGAAAAATTGTCTCTTTCGAACCTAAAGGCGCGTTCACAACCACTAGTTGTGGCTGACCATATTCAGAAGTCCACCACCATGCCGCTTTGCAGAAGAGTATGGCCCCCTTCTATTAAGATGATGAGGGTTCCTGAAGTGTTTCTGCGAATGACTTTTTAAGAGCCAGCCCCTCTTTCGTTCGTTTAATGAAAGGTAAGGCAGTAGGTAGGTACACGAAGTATAAGTTGTGGAGATCTGCATATCTTTGATACCCAGACGCTGTTTAGTGAACGCTTGTTGAACGTCGCAATGTGTTGCGTACGTACCACTGGTGGCTTTGTTTCCTTGAAAGATATGCTCGTGTGGCAACTCCAGAGCCAGGGAAACATTTTAGTTGTTCGATCGGTCCCTTATTCCGAGCCGGAGCTCTCATCTTCAACCTCAAAACTTTCACTTTCGCACAGGACTTCCCCTAGATGTGCTTCTGTCAAAGACTCAAGCAAAGATTCGTCGATTTCGGCCATTGGTCGACACCAGACAGCTTGCCACCGCCCTTTGCATTCAATTGCATACTCGGTGCGCACAGATAATTGCAAGCCGGGAAGCGTGACGCGCGCTCTAACCTGCTTGTTGCCGCCAATCTCGAGGAAGCTCTCTTTGGATGGAGGCATTTTGCGTCTCAATCTAAGGAAATCCCCTTGGATCAAGTTTTCCTCTTCGACGTCCCGGGCCTGGAATATCCCTAAAAGACCGGCTTTCGGGTCAAGAGGAGAGTCCCAAGTTAGGACAGTTACGGGATGGTCAAGACTATTTCGAACAATCACGTCAACAGCGAAAGGGACTCCAGGCTTCAGAGATGATGCAACTGGGCGGATTCTAGTTTGAAGTACCCAGGAAAGGCCCCCAACCGAGTTGTCACTGCTTGAAGACATGGAGATCAAGGGAGGTAGTGTGGTAAATGGAGGAGCTTCTGGGGATGAAGCACTGCGACAAATCCGAGAGTAAAAGCTACTTATGATTTCCGATGAATTATGCTTTCGAATATGCTTTCCGACTAATCTTGCTAAATCTAGTGAAGTGACGCCAGGCGTTTATGCAAACGTGGCACGAAAGATCTAATCACATGATTGGGTAATATCATCTGTCAGCAACCAAAACCAGATCTCGAGGGTTGCGCATCGTCAGATTCTGAAATCTTCAACCCGCCGCAAACCACCTCCTTCCCTCACCATTGGATACTCTCCGGTCTTAGTCAACGCTTTCTGACCCTCTGGGTTGATGAGGTCACCACTCGTCGGCCAAGGTCATCTGCATTGTCATCTGGATTACTGCTGTGCGCTGGGTCAGACTACCGAAGCAATACAACATGTGTCTGAAGGCGCCCAGACGTTGATATAAGCATTCCCAGAACTAAGTTGTAATCAAGAATTTCGATTGGGAAAGAGGAGCCTCGAATAGAAGGGCTATGATACGATTTACCCCACCTTGTACATCTTGACGCTCCATTGATACCATATCCAAATGCCACCTCATTCACCAACCGGCATTGCTCCTGTCAGCCGATCTGGGGCACACCAGCTGGCTCGTTAACTAAATACAGTCTTTCGGTCCCGAGAGTCATCTTCAATCGTTGGACTCGCTGGGGGCTTGGCCCTCGCATAGCAAGTAAGGTGCCATACCTTAGCAAGAGCCAACTTTTGGTGCATTCCGAACTGCAACCCACCGGAGCCAATCAGGATTTTGGAAAATCACTAAAGGTACCTTAGTATGACTAGGGTAGGTTTAATCGGGCGCTAACAAGGTTGCTCAATGTCGAATTCCCCGGAGCAACCGATACAAGACTACATACCTTATGTATGTGCTCTCGGTCTGCTGAACGAGTGTGGAGTAGTTTAATAAAGGCAAGTACGTATAGAGATTTGGGTGAGCCTGTCCAGTATCTCAAAACTCTAGCTCTTCTTCGAGATTAATTATCGATCATGCTTTTCCTACTAGAAGATCATGTGTGCATTATGGCCATCAGCCGTTTCGGGATGCCTCTGCGGCTTGCGCAACCCCTGGTAATCTTCGCCCTCGTACTATAATCTATAACATGTTTCCCCCTTCTCCTCATATCAGCAATTGGCATCGCATATTTAGAATCCCACTCGGCTCTGAGGGGAACCTCTACCAGTCAATCGTATGGCTGGATGTCTGATACCACGTTGATGGTATCTCTCGTCACGTTTAGCCTGTAGGATGGCATCAAATGAAGAGAATACCTAGGGTCGCGTTGATGGCACAGGCGCTAGAAGCCTTTTATATATACGGCGGCAGCTATCTTCCCCCTTGCCTTCTCTTCGGCCATAGAAAAGCGTGCTCACGACGTTACTGTGACGATCTCTTCTTACAACAGTGCACTGTCAAAGTTGTTATCACCAATAATGCTGCCAAGAATATTCCTATGCTAATTGCAGGGAATTCCCTTGACCCAGCACCGGGCTATAACTACCAATTGACTAACACGGCGTTCGTGCAGGGAGGCTATCAGTTTTATTTATAGGCGAAGCGTTGTTCTCAGGCCTTTTTATCAAATCTATCTTCTATTACACTGGTTCAAAGCACAGCCTTGGGTTCGAAGACAAAGATCATCGATCCTAATCCCTCAAACACTATAGTGTGTCTTATCCGAATACTGTGAGCAAATCGAGCAAGACCGACTTCTTTCCTTGCAGCCAGTCATACTTGCTACTTCCATGAACAATGAGCAGTGGCCCCAGCATATAAATTCTCTTATCTTGATGTTTAAATTTAAGGTAACAGATGTGGAGAACCTGATTAGGCCGCTTCAATGCGAGCCGCGTTTCCTCTTCAATGACCGACCGCGCTTGTGTATAACTGGCGCATCTCAATACCTTGTTCAATGTCATTCTTATCTTATATCAACGACTCCTAAATCCGAGTTTCTATGATTTAAGAATTGGAAATATACATACGAGCTAGAGTCAAAGCATGACTAGCCCTGCCATGAACATTGGTGCAACGTTAGTCGACTCTCTTCTAACCCACCCAGTACAGCGATCCTTCCCTTAACCAACTATCCACTAAAAAGCCTCGATAATCCTCCATCTCAAACCCCATCCGGCATCCCCAATGCCGATGGCACGCTCATCCTTCACTGCAACTCTACATCCTCACTCGAGGCTATCACACAATCAACCGGAATTCGAGTCTCCAATCTCAAAACCGGAGCTTCATTTCTAATGTCCAGTGAACCTGAGGACAAGGAGGCGAAGTGGCTTGGTGTCGGAAATCAGATCATCTGGCTGAGAGAGGCGGAATTCGACGGGACGACTTTTTTGATTGCTGATATTAGTGACGAGGGGTTCAGGTATGTAGTCAAGTAGATCAAGAAGAATATAACCATGGCAATACAAGCCCTATCAAAACCAACGAATAATATCAGATCTGACCATCCCTCTAGCAAACACAACGCCGGCCGCATCCAAGCCCGCGCATCCACGTTCAAGCTCCAAACTCTCAACGACCGCTACGGCGACATCGGCGTCGCAATCCCCTGCCTAGCGCCCCCATCCCCATCCCCATCCCCATCCCCATCCCCATCCCCATCCCCAGTCCCAAGTCTCTCTCACCCTCGACCCGCAAGCCCCTCTACGAGCCAAGAAACTCATCCCGCACCACCCCGCCTTACGCTCTTTTACCTCACCCTCCGCAAAAAAGCCATGGACAACACCTTAACAAACCTAAAATACATCATCTCCCCACCCGACCCATGCATATCCTACGAAACACCAACCTGCAGCTCGCATCCCCTTCATCGGCTAACCCAAAGGATGATTTCGATATCTCGTCCACTGGTATCACGTTCCTTGCCAAAGGCCACGGAGGCTCTTCGGCCGCGGCACTGTACCACGTTCCGCCGACGTCGTTGACGCAGGGGTCGGTTGTCAAGAATTTGCTCCCGCTCGATCCGAGGCTTGGGCTACTGAGGACGAAGGTTTCAAGTGAGGTTGGTGGGTCTTTGGATAGGGCGATATTAGAGGGGTGATGATAGGAGGTCAGAAGGTTTTAGTGGGTGTGCTAAGTGAGATGTGCTAAGTTGTTGTTTTTTGAGGGAGAGGGATATTCATTTAGCGAAGGGGGGGTACTGGAAAAGCCACTTTTCCTCTGAAGCAAAGAAAGCAAATACTCACATCCCCACCTCATAACCCCTTCTGTACAGCACAAAAACCCACTTCTTGAATCCCTTATAATGTGTCAAACAACCCCTCCACCTTTCTAAAACTTGAAAACTCCATCATTACAAAGACCGGCCGCGTGTTGGCGGATTAATGCATGCGGGAAGAATGAATTTGTTTGTGTAACCTTATTAGGGAAGGGCGAGTGATTGACTATGATGTGAAGGGCCGACTGTATTGTACGTAAAGAGCCAACGATTAGGCACCTAGACTTGCTTACTCCTTGTTGTTGCAACCATGTTTGCTTCATGTGGATGGAGAGTGGGTGAATGTTTCAGGAAGGAGACATGTAAATGCTTCAAGTAGACGAGACTTGGTTGAATGCTTAAGGAAGCTGACATGTGATGTAGAAGTTTGGAGCCTTAAAGAACGATGAGTTTGCTCGCGGATGTTTGATGAAAGAAATAACAAGTTGGAAATTTGGCGCTTGAACTATATATATATACATGGGCTTTACTGCTGAGAACAGCGGCAGGCAGAGAATTCATACTTCGCTTTTCAGTATATATTCAACAATGCTTATCTTTTCTTGATAACACCTTCCTTGCCACTTGTCCGTTATAGAAATATGAGGAGTTACAATCTCACGGTCCGCCAAGTACACCTTAGACCCCAAAGAGACTCTCAAGATCAAGAAGTACGGGTGCAGCAACAGGGAGGCGAGCGTTGCGTAACAAAGAGAAAGGAAACGGGTGACGCCAGCAAGCCCCGTCCGTACGATTCGGCACTCGAGTTCTACCCACACTTTAAATACGTTATGAAAGCTGGTGATCACTGCGAGCGTGTACTATGTGACGTGGCTAGGAATCGAGCGCGTCAATCAGCTTCATCGTCGGCAGTGTCAGATATCATTGGTCTCTACAAGTTAGTAGAAGGCGAGGAGGTTTGATTTGACTCTTACTCTACGCTCTTGACTTTGCTCGAAGCGGGAGACGGTTGTGGACAGGATTTCGTGAAGAAGCAAAGTATGGTATGTCGATCACTTGATAGCACATTCCATTGCTTATAGCTAATGAGGTTGGGACAGGCACGCTGAGCGGTCTGTAATAGATGTCGTGACCGAAAAGATCCCCAAGCAGTCCGCGTTCATTCCTCTCGTCGGAGAGCTAGCACTGTGGATACGTCCTGAGAAGATATGCGCCTAGATCCTCAACCGAGTCAGTACAAGATCCTCGATCACGAGACGCAGCAATCTTTGAGGTTTAAGAATGATTGAACGATGTAAGAACGCAAGTGTCAGAGGAGGACGTCGCACTGAAAGACATCTCAAGAGAAAGTCAGAAGGAAGATAGCGTCAAAGTCACTAGCTGCACGTCAGATGCCTGTCTCATCAAATCAACAGAGAAAGAGTGTGTCAAAAAGACTACTCTCGGCATTGCATCCGCACCTTTGGTTTACAGAGAAAGAGATGTGTGGTATTCCAGAAATATGTAATGAGTGTCTATGCATGGACACTGCTAGGAGTTGGAAACTAGAAAACTTCGTCTAGGTCTCACTTCACTCCGCCTATCCTTGCCACATGTCCTGTCGCCAGATCTATTAGGAAGCACAGCTGTATTGATCTCTAATAGCACATCTGCGGTTAAATTTACCTACGTCCTCAAGCGTTTTGTCGGCAGTATTTCACAGGATTGCAAACGAGTTCTCCGCATTGTTCAGCTCCATAAGATCTTAGACTCGACACACATTAAGAAGGCAAGGAACGCAGCAGTCTATATCGTGAGCAGCTGTTTGGAGGCGTCGAAAGGAAGCCGCACAGTCTCAACCGGATACGGTGTACCTGTCCCATCGCCTCGCTGGGTAGATCTGCAGGCGATCTTAGCAAAGTTTGAAGAATGCTCTTGAGAGTCCGCAATATTTCCTGGGGTGTTGATAATCTGTGGATTGGGTGGCGCAATATCATTATAAGAGTGGAGCCTCCCGGTCATCGTAAAGAGAAGGCAATTAACGAAGAAGGGAGGAGAGCGCTGTTGCCATGGAGTGAGGCCCTGTTTTATACCTAGGATGGTTGGCTAGGACTTGGCCGCCGTAAAAGTCTTGCCGTGCATTAAAAGTAACTCGAGCACTTTCGACCCGAAGAGTTGGAGCGTAAAGCCCGAGAGAAGCGTGATCGAGCCTTTGCCGAGAGAATAGAGCAGCAATTGGAGCCAGCGATGTTCAATATAATGGATTCCACCTGGAACAATTTCGAGCGGCTGAGGCTAGGAAGAAACACCACATTGCGAACGCCTGGAATTTGTCTTGCCCTGAGAAGAGCCGTTCATAAACACTCTTGCAGGTCAAAAGTCCGTGAAGATGGTCATCAGACAAAGCTGAAAGACTCCTTAATTTTCGGTAACACCGGCACACGGACCATCTTATGGCGTTCCCGCATATAGAACACCGAGAGCTCAAAGATGAATGGAGTGTCCGACACAGCGGCATTGGAACGGCCCGAGAAACCTATATATAATTCCTCTGGAGTCTTAGAATTAACTCCACAACAAGCTCCAAAACAGTGTTCTACCAACAGCACGAAGAACTCAAAACCAAGAACGCCGGTACTGTTGATCTCTGAAACACTGTTCCAGTCATATAGTGATCCAGGAACAGCTTGCTGTTCTGACTTATCTAAAAAATCAAGCTCAGTCTTTATGATCCTATAGGTTCGGCTCCTGGAGATCAGCTACTTAGGAATAGTGCTATCATGAGCATTCATCTGTCATCTTTCCACATATTATAAACAAGCATCTTGACGTCGCTGCATCGTCTCTTTGTGGAGCGGCACGTTGATCTTATATTTTTCGCCCCGTACGGGCTTTTCTTCACCAAGCACCTCAAGTGGTAGAGCTACGGTTACCCAAAAACAAGAGCTTCGCCTGCTCAGAAGTACTGCTCGCCGCCAGTTGTTTTTTCAGGGTCATCCGCTTCCTGGATTTCGGCAAAGCTCTCTTTATACCTTAGCTATAATCGCGTCTACCGATTAACACCACAACGGTGCAAAATCCCATCGTGGCCAATGTAAGATTCCACATCGGGAGATGCAGGCATCTTTGCTCACGTTAGATAGAGCGGATAAGACATACGAGCAGGAACTCAGTGTCGACATGGATAACAGCTTCAGCTGGTCGACAGCTGTTGCTGCTACCAAACTTCGTAGGGATTTATATTTACCCCCAGCACGACCAGCTCCTGAAGTCTCGGTGTACCCAGAGGAGCATCGTGCACCGTAAATGGCAGACGACTGGTACGAGCAGCAAGGTTGGTATCGTCGCATGCGCAACACCCTCGACCACGTAGCAAGGATTTCGAGGAGTGTCCTTGCGATAGATGAAGCTCAGCTTGCATCAACCCGAATGGGAGAAAGCTGCAATGAGGAGGACATGATAAGACACGAGAAAGAACTGCCTGTTCGTAACACGGATGACCTCGTTGTGGATAAGAATGGGGTAATACTCGGGGTTTTCTTGAAGGCCGGGCTGTCCGTGCCTTGGTCGGACGATAAAGCCGAGGAGCTTCTCAAGATTGCTTTCGAAGCTACTTCGACTCTCACGGAGGCATACCCTCCGCCTATGCCTAAGACGGAAGACCAGCGACATATAGACCATGTTGCTGAAAGGAAGAGAATGGACAATTTGGGAAGGCCCCATGGTGTCTGGCATTTGGGAGTCCGACGGTAAGAAAGCGCCACGCTCGATCATCCATATAGCTGACTTTACAACACAAGCCCTTCTGGAAACAAGACACAAGATCCAGCAATGACTACACAGTCTTGGCCAGACACTGAAAGGGGCGAGGCAGTCACCAGATGGTTCAAGGCAATGGCACCCATCCACCAGACTGAGGCTATGATACTCTCGGTCGTAGATCCAGAGCAGTATTCTTACAATCGTGCTATCTGTGATCACTGGGCCAATGAAGGGTCGCTTGCCAACTTCAAGCGCACTGGACGGATGGCTTGGGTATACTACCCTACACTAGTCAACGCACGGGTCAATCCTCACAAGGATAAGCATGATCTACTATCAGGACTGGTCTCTATGACGTGTTGTGGAGACTTCGAGGGCGGTAACGTCGTCGTCCCAGTGCTTGGAAAGCAGTACCAGATGCGAAATGGAGATATACTCCTCTTGCGAGCACCACTTCTGGATCATTGGATCTCGCCGTACGAGGGCCCCAGATACTCCTTCGTTCACGCGATCCCAGAGGATATGTGCAACCTTAAGGCCGCAATCCCCGCTCGAACTCCAGGGGAGAAAAAAGAGCACAAAAGGATCCGAAAGGAGGCAAGGGCAAAGGAGGCAACGGATCCAAATAGAATAAAGTGTCCAATGTGTGCGAAACCAATGAAGAGCGAGGGTGGACTCAGGAAACACCTCGCGCCTTATGTTGGGTCTCAGCCAAAATTCGACAGGACTGGGCATCACACAACAGCAAAGGTACATGAGCATTTGCTGAATCGAGAAAGATCATTAGGGACCAACAAGAAGATGAAGCATGGCGAACGGGAGGCTGCAGATATAGAGTAGTATCTGACCCGCCCTAAGTCCAGGTTAGCGAAAGTGGGTAGAAGATGGCAAATGGGAACGGTAGGGCATGATAGAATTACAACGACACAGCGCCCTTGGGAAAGGGAGATTTCTTGGTTTTTTTCAAGGGTGTTCGGGGCTACCTAAAGTTAATTGCTTGCCATTGTTTTAGTGTCAGACACGGCAGTCGACAGTTTAAAAATCGGTTTTATAAAGACGTATATCGTAAGGTTTGAGGAGATATCTGAACCGCTCGCCTGTAACATTGACTTCGAGATGAAAGTTGCTGCCTAGGCCAATAGCTGCCCAAAATGCGGTCGACTCGGGCACTGACTACTGCTGTCCTAAGAATTGGGGGATAGTTCGTTCCGTCAGTGTCTCTTCGCTGTTCTCATGCCACTATTCTAGAACCAGGACACAAGCTTGAAGGTGCAAGACTAGAGTTAAAGAAGGAAGTATAGTCTCAGCACCGCGTAATCGGCGGCTCGAGATGAGAGTAGCGGTAGAGTGTTGTAAACGCCCCAGCTAAATTGTGCGTTGAAGTCGACTCTTTCAGTGCAAGTCATGAGCAGAGCAGGGTCTCTACCCACACGGCTATGGTCTTGAAACGTTGAAATGGCTGTACTGAGACCGCACAGGAAAGATTCAAGAAGGTTCAGCTGGGGACCTTGTGCAATAATGATGACGATTCACAAGACACGGTGGAGGTGATAATCCGGCTTCTTTCGATTAGAATATACCCTAGGCCAAGAAGGGCTAATTATACTCCCACCCCCAATTTATCACTACTCATACCTACATATTAATGGTAAGTTGAAAAGAAAATGATGGAAGTATTTCATAGATTGATATTGCGAGAAAATCGTCAACACCTTTGCCATCGCCATGACTAATCGGATCCCCCATGATAAGCACGTGTTTCTCCCACCAATCGACAGGTGGATTCTGATTGGTTGGACGAACCACGTGCAACATTTCCTTCGTTCACACCTTCCTTGTTAGTTATCAACAAACCTCCACGGCGAGGTTGAGATATTGCAATTGACAAATGCTATGCCCCCCATTTGGAGCACATCTTCAGCCATGATGCAAACATGAGAGCGACAGCCAAGTTCTCCACCATGGAGGCGTTTGACGGAGCAGATCGACCAGCTTTTCCGGTCATGACCTTTGCTCTATATAATAGCCCCGCCTTCCTTGACTCTTCAGGGCATCCGTTCGACAATCTACAGCCATGCTTCACCTCTCAGCCCTTCTCAGCGCCGCTGTTCTGACTGCTGTTGGTTCAGCCGCTGTGACACCGCGAAATGACAATGATAACCGCTACAAGTATGTAGCGGCCTTTAGTGTGGATGGCATGCACGGCAGCGATGTGGAAAAGTACGTTGCCGCCAGGCCAAAGTCTACCATTGCCAAGTTGCTTGAGAATGGGTACGAATACACAAACGCCTACACATCCGCGCCTTCGGATTCTTTCCCGGGTACTCTAGCCGTGTTCACTGGATCAGGTCCAAGAACGACTGGAGTGTGGTACGACGATGCTTGGGATCGCTCGCTCTATGCCCCGATGAGCAATTGCCAAGGTCCTCCAGGCGCTGAAAGTAGGTTGTGTCTATTCTACTGTTGCTGTGCTTTTAAGCTAATATGCTCCAGTCGCTTACACAGAAGCTCTGGACTACAACTCGTCAGAGCTCTACTCTGGTGGTATCAACCCCGCCAACCTCCCCATGAAGCTTGAGAATGGAAAATGTAACCCACTTTATCCACATTCTCGTGTTCGCGTCAACACGGTGTTCGAGATTGCACAAAGCAAGGGATTGACTACGGCCTATACGGATAAGCACCCAGCTTATGATTTAGTTAGGGGACCTTCCGGCAAAGGTCTCAGCTTGGGGTATGTCGTTCACGAAACTAACTAGTGGCCACTCGATACTAACTCAACTGGCAGCTACTTCCCCGAAATCCAGGCTGCCAAGAGCAGTGTCAACGGCACAATTGAGTACGATAAGCTGCACGTCCAGGCTTTCCTTGACTGGCTTGACGGCAAAGACCCTGTATATTCCGAAGGTAGCCTTTGTGGAAAGATTCCCAATCTGTTTGGAGGAAACTTCCAATCCGGTATGTCCGCCAAATCTTGTTCAAGTATTCCCACGCTAACTTTTGACAGTCAGCGTTGCGGAAAAGCAATGCGGGTACGAAAATGCCCCCGGTAACCCCTTCACCCCCTGTCTCCTATCCGCCTTCGATTTTATCGACGCTTCGATGGCCAAGATTGTCCAGAAGTTGAAAGACAAGCACATTCACCATCAAACCCTCATAATCATCGCCTCCAAGCATGGCCAATCACCCATCAACCCAGCCTTGTACGAAAAGATAAATCCCGATCTCGTCATGAATGCAACAAAGGTAGAGATTGACCAGCAAACTTCTGACGATATTGCTCTCATTTGGCTCAAGAACCAAAAAGATACTGCTACCGCAGTCAACAACCTCAATGCCAACCGCGCCCCTTTGGAAATTAACGACATCATCTCTGGCGCTCAACTCACAGCCCAGGGTTTTGGGAACCCAGCCACCGATCCAGCAGTCCCAGATATCATCGTTTCTCCCCAAAACGGCGTCATCTACACCACCAGTACAAAAAAGATTGCCGAGCACGGTGGTCTGCACGACGATGATAGGCATGTTGCTTGTATCTTGAGCAACCCAAATCTCAAGAAGACGCAGTACCAGCAGCGAGTTAGCACGAAGCAGGTTGCGCCGACTATCTTGACCGCATTGGGCTTGGATGTGGGGAGTCTGCAGGGGGCCAAGGCGGAGGGGACCAAGGCGCTTAGTGGGTTTGCTGGTGGGGATGATGAGGGTGAGGAATGAACGGGATGTGCAATAGATTGGAGGGGAGTGGCTTGAAGTAGCTAAGATAAAACGTGTAGAAAGATATGAAAAGCGTGTTCGGGATGGTGGATCCTCTACTATGTGAATTCCATTCCCCTATACAATGAATTTTTACGTTGTATTTGCAATTCAAGACGATCAGATCTCAATCCCAACATGAGCTTTCGGATGTTTCGTCCATTCAGCCCCAGCCATCTCCGTCTCCACGAGACTTTTATACCGCCTCCAAACGCCGAGGTTGAGTACAGATCCCACGAAACCCATGCACGAAGCGAAAACATCTCCACTCCATCAACAAGTCCTCTTACAGTAGCTTCGAAATACCCTCCTTTCGCGACCAGCGAAGACCCCGGCCCGTTCGAGGTTGGAAGTGCTGGGGAAAGAAATGGTTGTGACGAAAGGAGGGAGGGGAAGTGGTGAAGGTTTTGGTATGGTAAATATTGATTGTGTTTTTATTGTAGGTTCCATCTCTTTCAGCCGAGTGGTGGCCTGGTCGAACCTACCTTGTGTTAATATTTCCTTTGGGTGAGGCGGTGGAACAAGGGAGGGGCTTATATAGGAAAGGTGTAGGAGAAAAGCGGGTGGTGAGGTCAGATGGATGCGCCGATTTGGATGGCTATGGGGGGGGCGGGGGTGGGGGATGCCTGTTAAGAAAACGCATCGGCCTCCTCTTCCATTTACTCTTTTTGTTCGTTATCGAAAACTTATACTTGGATGCGACTTTCGTCTTCTCCTTATCTTTTCCCGGAGTCTGCTCCGCGCTGTTGGAATGACAGCGGGGGCTTTCCTCGTAGTATATTTGGCGTCGTGGCGATGGGGGGTTAGTGTTTCGAAGGCTTTAGGATGATGATGAGGGTTGGGGCGTTGGGGGTTGATTTAGGGTTGGGCTTGATGGGAGCGGAAAGGGAGGGTGCGGCGGTGAGGCCTTGCTGGTGAATAGAGCTTGGTGAAAGGCTCTGTCTGACGAGCGCCAAGGGGGCGGAGAAAGGGGGGGGTATCGATATGGGTTTGAAACGAAATTTTGCTCCTTGTCTCCGTGCTGCACGGACGCACGTAACAGCAAGGCTTTGATTTACCACGGCGTTCGAGCAAGTCTGGTCGGCTGCATGGATCATCTTATAGAAGTAAGCGTTCTCTTGGCTGTGCGGCTTACTAGTCGTGGGAGGGAGCGGATGATACTTGACTGCTTGAGTAAAAGTACGTGTCTTGTTGGACATGCAGTTCAATTCTTCATTTAAACTTCAATACGAGTCATATAAGCATCAAGAATCATTGATCTTGAACTTTCAGCGACGAATCTAGATACAGCTTCACTGACTTCTTTTAGTTCACTTTCATCACGTGTTACGATCCCTCGAACTCTTCGGGGTAACGGCATGGGGGTTCGAGAGTGTTTGGCTTCGGAGGCGTCATTTCGGTAGCGGCAAAACTAATGGCAATGGTGGCTTCGAGGTCAACAGAGCCCAGACAATGTAGCAAAGACTAAGCAGTAGAGACCAATATTCGAGCTGTTCTTCTTCGAAATAGTATTTCTTGTTCCAAGTCTGCTGCATTTGACCCCTTTTTCGACAATTCCACTTCTTATTCAGATTTGCCATGGCTGATAACTACAATTGCGTCTGTTGACGAGTGGAGCTTGCTGATCTAAAGACGTCGTCATTGTCAACTCTTCTCTTCTCAACCGACTGTTTAGGTCTGCTGATATCTCGTGGATATCAAGCCTCAGGCTTTGAGATACGTTTCGGTATGCTTAGAAATCGAACGGGTATGAATTTACGACAAAGAACGAACCGAAGAAAGAGACAGCGGAATTGAAGCGATTGAATAGTCGAGCATGTGAGTAACGCATTTTGAAGGTAGTTGAGGCAAGCAACAAAACTAACAATGGTGGCAAGCATAACAACGAAGTGATCCTGGAATTTGATAAGAAGTGACTTTAGTATCCAAAGCTACAGAGTTTCAGACATACTCGGTCAAGGCCTTTGAAGGCCCATATGCCTTGATAGTATCATGTTAGCAAAGGCGTATACCAGCTCTACCCATTCCCACAGTCTTTTCCAGTAGCCAAGTGTTTTCGAATTTCCACATGCTTGTATTTGCGGGTTTTAGGCGAGACCGAGGAGTCCTGATAAGAGTTATTTTAGTGTTGAAGGATGAGGGTAGGCAGAGTGGCTTTTGAATATCGAGAGAAGAAATTGCTGCTAGAGACGTTGAAGCCACATGGGTCCCTCTTGTGATGAGTAGACTCAGCCCCGCAAGTGAAACAGCCAAATTGGAACGAAGTTGAACTGCCGGTCCATGACGCCTTCACTGCCATCAAATTCAAAATCAGATACTCACCCAACACGAAACCGCAAGCCATCACATTAAAAGCCACAGTGTACATGTACAGTAAACACCAACGTCGTCAACTCATCTCATCCGCCCCCCCTAAGTCAACCCGCTCGCTTACCCTCCTCCCTCCGCGCTTATCTTTCTCTCGGACATGTTCGTACCTCATGCACAACGCCACCCCTATGCACCGACCCCCTTCCAGACCCCCCCAAGAATCCAGCAACAGTCCTACACAAGTACCGACATGAGCCATTTTCCACGCAACTGCATGCGCCTCTTCAGAGGTTTCGGAAGAAGCACGACTGGCGGCTACAAGCTCGCTATTCGGAGAAAACCGCAACGTGCACGGTGAAATTTCCGCGTTGCATGAAATTCATCAACTGTTGCAGGGATGCGGTGTGCAGGGATTGTGAGGTTATTTTAACGAACATGTGTGACGCCGTATAGGGCTAGAGATATACGCCCCTCTTCTGTGAGCGGTTCCGATGGGAGACGTTGGAGTCAGCTGTGCTTTTCTTCCTTTGAAGGTATGGAACCAATGGGGTCTGATCTGGCGGCATGGTTCCCGGATACTGGCGCATGCAGCTGTTACACAGTGACACTGTGGAACTTCTTGGAACAATGTCCTTGAAACCCGACATGATTACTGGTTCAAATCTTCGGTTCCCGGCGAATCTGCGCTGCTGCAAAGGTATCGATGACATGCATGGAAATCGCGCTACTGTTCGCTACTGCGAGCCATTCTTTCACGATGCTGCGAGGATAATCCGAACTCCGTCAGATACCTGGAATTGATCTGACGAATAACATATTTTAAATGAGCTGCAGATCAACGAAGATGTGCAGCAGACATGTCGGGCGCAAGGCTTGCAAGGTGAAGCTGGGACAAGCCGAGGGGTGTCG
>JAABUW010000676.1_pt1 | contig 64114 bp, 51 predicted proteins | sample 5560081 | NCBI WGS metagenome assembly JAABUW01 (sample SAMN10711882, study PRJNA513363) | rock metagenome | isolation source: Antarctica rocks | place: Antarctica: Victoria Land, Knobhead sud | reverse complement strand
TAATTCTTTCTAATTCTCTGTAGTGCGAATTGACCGTTTCGCGAGTTTCGCTTTTTGCAAATTCGGTTTGAATTCTTGCTAAATGCTCAATTTCTTGACCTCACGATTTCTTGAAGTGAGAAATTTCAATTTCTTTTATTGAATTCAATGTTTTTTGCACTTTGTTCAATATTCAATATATCTGCGTAAGTTTGTCTTTGCACTTCTTAGCTTTTCAAGATAAATTCGCCTTCATCTCGTTTTAGTTCAGATATTTCAATGCATTCAGATTTAGATTCAATTTGATAAAGTATTAAGATGAGTACAAAATAAATGTTCTTTTTCTGATAAAGTGTTTTTTCAATAACTTAACTATTTAAATTGCATAGTTCTTGCACTTTTGATTTAATCATATCTTTATTGACGAAATTTCAACTTCTATTTGCATGACATCTATTGATGATGTTTGAAACACACTCAGAATTTTTCGTAATGCAGCGTTTTGCAGTTTGCGAAATTTGACTAAGTAGCTTTTTGATTATTTCATCATATTTTGACGTCATAATTGCTGATAGATGTAATGCATATCAGATATAACTGCTTTTCTGATTTGACATTTAATTCTCACTCGCTATTTATTAATTTAAACAACGAGTGTAGTGTTCTTGTGACTGTCGCAATTTTCGTTTGCACATGAACTTTGAAGTTGAGCTTTCGATTCAGTCAGACTTTTAGTCATTGTACGCATGTTTTTGATTTTAAGATTATGTTATTGAGTAGAATAATTATTTAATTGAGTGTCGTCTTATGACTTTCAAAATGTATTAATTCAGATTTCAAGTCATTGAATTGCACTGCGTTGTTCTTAGCTCATGTAAAAGTGATTTTTGCTGCGTTTTTCAGCATTTTCACATTCTTGTCAATATTTCTTCCCTCAATGTATAGCATCATGTCATCAATATAGCTGAGTGACTGTAAATTTTCGAAGTTTGCGCGAATCTTTGAAAACAAGTATTTGAATATAAATTAGAAATAAAATGAGCGAGATAAATGAATCTTGTGATATTTCTGTGCTTATTTTCTTTGATTTCTGACGTTCGTTGTCAAATGCTAAGTCAATAATTCGATTTTGTAAGAAACATTTTACTCAACTGATTAAGTTAATAGATATTTTCAACTTAATTAATATTTTGACTAGTTGCTTCAATGCAACATGATCAAAGACTTCTTTGACATTCTATTGAAAATATGTTGCATACATTGCATGCAACATACATAAGACATGATTTCTATGCTGATTTTCTTCTTAGACTTGAGAGATCACTTAAAGAGTTTTTCTCACAGCAGATTCACAGTTTAAGATGAGCAAAATCTCTCACTGCTCAAATTTCAACAGTTTTTAAGCATGAATTGCAGATGTTTCATCAGCAATATGCATGCATATTGCAGTCAATTTCTTCTTTAATCACATTGACATGCATTACTGTTCTTTCAAGCTATACAAATGATGTCTTTGACTAGAAATTGATTTTATCATCAAAACATTCAAGAGTCAGAACTTAGTGAAGAAATGAGATTTTTAAGATTGATAATTGTTGTTATTGTATATCACGCTTCGCTTGTAAAACGTGTGATTCATCTGTTTCATGTTATCTGTAGAGATTTTTCTCATGCAGATCAATCATGTTTTGCAGAAATGTTCATATGTTACACTTTTAATCAAGCAGCGTAGTTCAATCATTCTTTACTAATTCGCTTATATTTCTCTTCTTTTAATGAAGTCTTTTCATCAGCGTATCATCTGCATATAAAATGCTTATGTCTGAACATCTGTTAAACAATATTAATGAAATTTATGAGTTTGCTCATATTGAACTTAACGAGACTCGTGAATTGCTTGTATCGTAGTAACAAACACGCAGTCTCAATGAGATCTATACATAGTTAGCATGAAGATTTAAAGAATGTTCATGATTCAAGTTCTTTCTGCTAATCATTCTTAACAGATCAAATGCAAAAGTGTTCTGTTTCAATTCTCATCATCACAAACGCAGTGATGAGATACTGAATTGAATAATTTTCATAAGTGATTTCTCTCGTAGTTCTGCGTTTTATTTGACTTTCTCATCTGCGTATAAATTGCTTGTAACATGCATATTGAGATTATCAATGTTTGCGAGATCATGAAAACTCTGCATGTGATCAACGCACAGCGCTTTGCAATCAAGCAGCGCATTAATGTCATTCAAACTTTTGATAATCTTTAAACTTTACTGTAGCTAAACAGTAGATTCATAGTCAGCATCACGTACAAATGAGTTTCATTGCTGACTCATATTCATATGTGATCACTCTACTAAAGAATGAGAACTATCATAATGCAATGATTCTTCTTCTTTCTACTCATGAATTTATGCTTGAAAGTAAGTGATTATGTCTTTCATCTTTGTTTTAATCTCATTTTGAAAGCTTTTATAAGTTTTAAGACTTCTTTCATATCTTTGCTTAATATTCATTAATTATATTCAATGAAATACTCTTTTCATTGTATTTTATAATATAAAATTTTCTTTCTTTTTCACTTCTATAAAATCTTCTCTACTTTTCACTCTTGCTCATCATCAATAAGCTTGAGAGCAAAATACTTGAGTATAGATTTATCATTTAATCTACAATTACATGACTTTAAGAGAAATACATGAAAGACAGAATGAATTCTATAAATGATTAAAAGATCAAGATGATACATTTACTTATTTATAGATTCTTGTATATAAAAGAATTTTATCAACTTATTTGATAACTTTTTACTTAACTTCTTCTGCTTCAGGTTTTTTGCTGATAGCATGATTAAATCATCAACATTAAAAAACTTAAACTTATGTTTTCAGTTATAGTATTTTGTCTGAACATTAATTGCATTTTATTATTATTGCATCAACGTGTTTTGCACATCTTGCAGCATTTCAACACATTCTTTTGCTGCTGACACTTCTTCTTTCATAGCATCATTCTTAATATATATGTCAAAGATTGATTTATAATCATACATGACTTTAAAGAGATTACAGCTCAATGAAGAGTGCTTCATCTAATGATACATGAACTCAATTATGAATAAAAGCATAACTCAATCATTTTGCTTTTCTGAATAATATACTTATAAATAATGTTTCAGCGTTTAATTCTGTCATTCTATTTGATCATCTGTTTGCAAATGAAATACAGTGCTTAGTCATTATTTCATCTTCACATGAAATTAAATCTTTGATCAGAATGCATTAATAAATAAATTATTTCTATTAATGATTATATTATTTGATATCTCATATCTTAAAGTTATCTTCTTAAAGAACAACTCTGCTAACTTTATGATAGTCAGAGTTTTCTTTGTAAACAGATAATGCATTATCTTTATGTAGTGATTGACTATTGTTAGAACATGATTCGAGTTGAGATAGAAACTATGACGAATGAGACGTAGTTCACAGCATGATGAATTCTGAGCTAGTAAGGTCATGATCACGTGCTAATGATTCATTGTATGAGATCATTGAGATCATGAAGCAATTCTTATGATTCAAAGTCTGAGTCAACAAAGTCACTCAGCGACTCAGATGATTGCATGAATCTTCTTTGTCTATATAACGATGGTCGTTTCCTTAGATAAAAGCTTCGTGCTCAACTCATGTAAGCAGTCAATACATATTATTGTCTCAGCTATCTTCAGATCTCAAGTCTAGTAATAGTGATTACTGTTTGATCTCTGTATATACCTTGTGTTGTTAAAGAGACAATCATTACACTTTGAGCATCACTCTTTCACAAGATATCAAAGACGTTCATTTCTTTCAGTCATGTCTAGTCAGTCAGAACGAGTCATGCTCAGTTAAGAAGCAAGCATCTTCAGCGCAGATAAAATCAAGATCTCAACATTGAACTTGTATCATGACAATCAAAATAAACTCGAAGCATACCTAGTATAGATAAAGCTATACATCAAACGACACTCATCTCAGTTCAAGTTTATCGAGAACAAAGTACTCTTTGCATTCATCTATTTAAAAGATAATGCATTCACATGATTTCATTACTATTTAACGAATTATCTGCAGAAGAAATCAGAAAAACGAGAAGAAGAAATCAACACGATATTTCGTGATTTTCAGGCGTTTGAGAAACGTCTAAGAAGAGTATTTGAAAACATTGACAAGAAACGTACAGCAGAACATCAGCTGTACAATCTGTGACAGAAAACCTTCGCAGCGACTTATTCAATCAGCTTTCAGCATATTGCGACGAATATGAAATGAAACGATGCAGCTCTCACCAGTCAGTTCTATCAGAGACTGCGAGAGAAAGTCAAGAATGAAATCGCTAGAATCAATAAACTCGTCGACTTGCAGAAGATGATATTCAGAGCGATGATCATCAATAACAGACAGTATGAGAGACGTCTGAAAAAGAATAAAGAATTGACTACGTCAGTAGTATTGAGTCGAAAGTTCAAGAAGAAACAATGACAGTCATACTATGATTCTCAATCTATGAAGTTAGATGCAATTCGAAAGATATCAACGAACGCTCAAGACAAAACTGTTCAACAGAGCAAGACATGTTATACATGCAAAAAGCTAGATCATTACTTCAAGAATTGTACTCAAAACAAGTACAAGAACAAGTCAAAGTTTTATGATAAGCAAGACAAATCTTTCGCAGCAACAAAAGAAAATCAGAAAGACAAGCATCAAGCGTTGTCGTGAACAGCATGTTACGAAGACAACTGTTGCACTCATCTGAGTGATAAGAAAGATTCGAAATGATACTTAAAACTCTCACGAAAGAATCGTTTCTACGCAGCAACTCATCATCAATCGAAAATGCACAATGAAGATAGTGACGAAAGTTCGTTCACTATGATCGCAAAATCAGAGATTTTCGACAGCGAAGCATATGACTCGAACAGGTCAAACAGCACTGAAGAAGCTATTTATTAAGCAGTCGAAGAAGAAAGTCGACTTAGTGAAATCTTACGAGCATTCACTATTGCAGCAGAAGATGCTCTCAAGCAAGAAGAAGATTGTCTTGAAGTAAAGAAAGATTTCAGAAAGCTTACAAGTTAAGCAAGCTTTATAAGCATGTACAACGAATTGTACATTCTCTTTAAGCAGAAAGAGAAAGATTTTTCACAGCGAATGCAACAGATCAAGAATGATATACATCAAGCTATTTATGACACTATGCAAGATGAGTCAATCGCATCACGCAAAGACATTTGATATCGTGACATAGTCATGAAGAAGTCACTCACAGAAGTTAAGTTCATCAAGCAAGAAAAATATGTACTTCTCGATGAAGATCACATATTCAGAGAACTTAGACAGATGACAGAAGTCATCAGAGAGAGGTTTGATCTGTGTGATTCGAAGAAATATTTGTTAGAGATCAGCATAGAGCGAGTCATATGAATGTCATTTAACTAATAGATAAATGCTAAGAAAGAAAAGTATCTACAGAAAAGAACTCGATTCTTATATGTATGTTTCTCAGCTCTGTGCTAGGCTCGATTGAGTTGACGTCTTACACATATGATGCAGAGTCTCAATGACATCATCTCTAGGTCAGATTCTCGCTAGACTCGATTAGAATAAAATCAGGCGAAGGCTAGGCGAAGGCTAGAATCGTAACAATATTCACTTAAAAAGATCAACTTGAATTGATTTCAGTACATAAAACAAGTACTGAAAGAAAGAGCTTTTAGTTCAAAAAACTAGAAGACTCTTCAATCAACAGATCATCAAAGAAGTCTAGTCAGAGATTGAAAATCGAAAGCATATTTGTCTTCATTAATGACTTGTCGCAGTTATGAGTCTGAGTCAAGGTTAATGATCACGCAGCACGACTATTCATAGACAGTGACTGCACGAAGAATTACATATTTCCAGAATTTGCTAGAGAAGCGCAAATATCTACGCAGAAGAAGAAAGAATCTTACAATCTGCGAAACTTCAATGAAATATTCATGAAGTACAATAATGAACTAATAGATCAAGAAACTCAACTCATTCATTTGAGACTTGAACGACATTGAGAAAAGTTACGTTTAGATGTTATGAAGCAGTCAGACAGTGATATAGTTCTAGACATATCATGACTTCGTACAATCAATTTGATGATCGATTGAGTCAACGAGACAATTGCATTTCTAGATACAGAAGCGACGCGATTGCACTCGATATTGAAGTCATCACAAAATGTGAAGATATTCATCATGACGAGCGAAGAAATGCGCGAAGAGTTCAGAGAAATCAATGACGCACAGATGTTATGAAGCAGAAAGATTCAGAGTGATCACTCAAAGAATTTCACTACCGCTATTATTTTTAAAGAATATCAGAAATACAAGATTCTGTTTGAGAAAGAAAGTGATCAGAAGGCACTACTCAAACATCAATCGTGAAATCACGAGATTAAGCTTGTTGATGACAAGAAACTCACGAAACAGTTCATTTATTCATTGTTGACAGAGAAGCTTGATGCTTTGCGACAATATCTGAAAGAGAACATGCGAAAAGAATTCATTAAAGAATCACAGTCGTCAGCAGAATACTCAATTCTGTTTGTTTTGAAATTGAATGAAAGTCTAAGACTATGTGTTGACTACAGAGCATTGAATAACATCATGATTAAAAACAGCTATTCATTATCGCTCATAGCAGAACTGCAGAACAGGTTGCAGAGTGCACAGTGATTTACAAAATTCAATATACTTGAAGCATTCAATCAAATATGAATTAAAGAAGAAGACGAGTGAAAGACAGTCTTTTGCACTCAACTAGAACATTACAAGTATTTGATCATGTCTTTCGACTTAATTAATGCTTCAGTCACGTTTCAGATCTTTGTGAATAACGTGCTATGACGTTATCTGAATCAATTTGTCATAGTATATCTGAACGATATATTAGTATACTCAAAGACGAAGAAAAAACATGTGTGACATGTTAAGAAAGTTCTACAAACTTTGAAGAAAGTCAATCTGCGCATCAAGTCAGGAAAAAGTGAATTTCATGTACAAAGTGTACAGTTTTTGAGATTCATAGTCATGTTTCAGAGTTTAAGAATGAACTCAAAGAAGATAGAAACTGTTACGACTTGATCGATGTTAAAGTTGAAGATTGAAGTTCAATTCTTTCTAGAATTTGCGAACTTTTATAGACGCTTTATAGAGAAATACTTCAGAATCATCTCGTCACTTATGAATCTTACGAGAAAGAACATATCGTTCGTGTGAACTGAGAAAGCAGAAGAAGCTTTCAAGAAGCTGAAGAAATTGTTCATCTTTCAGTCAGTACTGATCATGTTTGAATCAGAAAAATCAATTACGCTCAAGACAAACGCGTCAGACGAAGTTATTGAAGCATGTATCAGTCAATCAGACAATAAGAGACGTCTGCATCTCATTGCATTTCATAGTAGAAAGCTTACAGACGCTGAATTGAACTATGAGATACATGACAAGAAGCTGTTAGCTATTGTCGACTTTTTCAAACAATGAAGAGTATATCTCGAAGAATCTAGACATCAGATTCAAGTATATACAGATCATAAGAATCTGCTATACTTTATGATCACGAAAGTTCTAAATCGAAGACAGATTAGATGATCAAAAGAATTGTCATCGTACAATTTTCAAATTCAATATTGAAAGAAATCTGAAAACTCAAAGATTAACGTCTTGAGCAGAAGAGCAGATCACATGACAGATAAATCACAGGTAAATCAGACTATCTTGCAAGAGAATTCAGACGGTTCGATTGTTTATAATAGACAAAACGCAGTCATTTTACGAATCAACAACAAAGATCTTGAGAAACGAGTAAAGCTAGAGCTAGCGAAGAACTCAGTCGCGCAAGATATTATAAAGAATATTGAGAACAACGCGAACTTTGAGATTATCAATGAAATACTAACATTTCAAGATCTGATCTATGTTTCAACAAGATGCAGACAAGAGATGATAAATGATCATCACAAGTCAATGATACATGAACATCAGAATTTGAATAAAATCATTGAGAGAATATCTAGAATCTACTATTTCTCAAAGATGAGAAAACAGATAGAAGATATTATCAGAAAGTGCAATGTATGTATTTGTATGAAACACAATCAACATAAACTCTATGAACTTTTGAAAAGCTTCAGCACATCAAATCATGCGTGAAAAAGCATAGCTTTGAACTTCATAATCAAGTTATTTAAGTCAAAGAAAAGAGTCACTGAAACAACGTATGACTTTATATTGATTATAACAGACAGATTAACCAAGTATGAATACTTCTTGTCATACAAGAAAGCAACATTCGCAAAAGATTTGACTTACACATTTCTGAGAACAATTGTAGCAAATCATGAATTATCAGACAAGATAATTTCGAATAGAAACAAGCTCTTTACATCAAAATTCTGAAAATTCTTGATGAATCAGTTAGAAATTCATCATAAGCTGTCAACAGCTTATCATTCGCAAACAGATGAACAAACGAAAAGAATGAATCAAACACTGAAACAGTATCTCAGATGCTATATTAACTATAGACAGAATGATTGAGTACAGCTACTGTCAGTAGCACAGTTGACTTTCAATAGCACAACAACAGAAGTAATCAGCATGTCATTATTCTTTGCAAACTACGAGTTCGAGTCAGAAACTCTTAAGAAATCGTGTGAATTTGCACAATTAGCTCAGAAAGTTACGCTACAAATAGAACAATTGCAGCAGCTGCAAAAAGAATTACAGAAGAACATACAGTTTCTCAGCAAGCGCATGACTCTGTACGCTAATAAAAGAAGAAATAGAAAACCTACTCTTAAAGAGAGAAACAAAGCATATCTTTTAAGACGAAACATCAAAATGAAAAGATCAAGTAACAAATTGAATCATACGAAGCTAGAATCTTATAAGATTCTAGAAATCAAAGAATTGATTAACTACAAGTTAAATCTGTCAGCATCTATGAAAATACATTCGATATTTCATATTTGCTTGTTGAAATCTGCAGATGCAAATACATCAATTCAGACAGAATCTTCAGAGATCGATTCGAGAAATTAGAACATCGAATACGAAGTAGAAGATATACTAGATCAGCAAGTCATCATAGATCAGTCTCATTGATTGATCAAGTGAAAAGATTATGATCATATCAAGAACACTTGAAAATCAGAGAAAAATCTCAAGAACTGTCAGAAGCTTCTTTGACAATTTCAGCAAAGAAACTTGACAATCAGTCGAAATCAGAAGAAATTTCAAGCTGTTCGAAATCGACGTTAAGAAGAAGATCACTAATAGATGACTCAATTGTTTAACAACGTTCATTTTTCTTGAGTTCTTCAATATTCTTGAACTCTCGTTGCATCATATTCTTTCAGTAAGACTCAATTAATTCTTGTTGCTTTTGCAGATGAGCTGCTTTAGTCAGAGTCTCACTCAGCTCAGCATGAAGATGAGCTCATTTCTTATGAACTCGCTCTCATTCAGTCTCTGAGATGATCAGATCACATTTGCGATCTAGATGCACACACTCAACACAACGATCAAAGTCAGTGTCAACATGACACTTCATGAAACGATTAGAACAGTGATTGCAGAGACACATAACTGAACTATCGTTATGACGAAGTTTCTTCGAAAGACGACAACGCTTTGCGACAGAACTTGACGGTTTGAATACTCAATTCAAATACATAAGAATGATGATTTCTGAGAACAGAAATCTTGAAGAAAACCTAGTGTTAGAACACAGTTCGAGTTGAGATAGAAACTACAACGAATGAGACGTAGTTCACAGCATAATGAACTCTGAGCTAGTAAGATCATGATCACGTGCTAATGATTCATTGTATGAGATCATTGAAATCATAAAGTGATTCTCATGATTCAGAATCTGAGTTGATGAAGTCACTCAGCGACTCAGACGATCGCATGAATCTTCTTTGTCTATATAACGATGGTCGTTTCCTTAGATAAAAGCTTCGTGCTCAACTCATGTAAGCAGTCAATACATATTATTGTCTCAGCTATCTTCAGATCTCAAGTCTAGTAATAGTGATTACTGTTTGATCTCTGTATATACCTTGTGTTGTTAAAGAAACAATCATTACAACTATCATAAGAATCAAGTCATACATGACTTCTTTTCATTTACTAGATAACAGATCTGTTATGAAATTCATTGTGATTTTTTTTCAGAAATCTGTAAATCGAGATAATTGTTAGAGATCAGCATAGAGCGAGTCATATGAGTGTAATGTAACGAGTATATAAATGCTAAGAAAGAAAAGTATCTAGAAGAGAAGAGTTGACTATCTATATGACTTAGAAGAACATAAGCTAACTCTGAATAGAGTTGACTTCGAAACAAGTTTATGCTCTAGCGACGAGCGATCGACGATAGCTCTCAGAATAGTCATCAACATAGTCATCAACATAATCATCAATGAAGATGCGTAGCTAGAATCGTAACATTACTCTCTCTCTTCAACGATTCATGTTTGCATGAATGTATTTTCTTAGCCTTGTGTAGAATCAAAATGTCTATTGTAGCAGACTCACTATGCAAGGTAGAAGTATCATTGAAGCAGACTCACTAGTTGCATGCAAACGAGTCGACAGATCGATTCACTGATAGGTAGAATGATGAGAAGGTAGATCATTGCATTGACGATGTCATTGAAACAGACTCACTGATTGACTTGCTCATTGAAGAGATTGACTTTGAGCTCGTCATTGTAGCAGACTCACTAGTTGCACATGAATGTATGATCAGATTCACTGATGAGTAGAGCGATGAGAGCGAGTAGATCATCGCATTAAGAATAGATGTCATTGAAGCAGACTCACTTCTGATTCAGATCTACTACATAGTAGAGCTTGTTTTGTTCATTGATTGACTCAATCAAGAGATCAATCGTTGTTTGTCTTTGTAGCAGACTCACTTCGAGTGTCGTTTAAGCAGGCTAACTATCGAGTGACTGACTCGATGACGAGATCAATATCGAACGCGTCATTGAAGCAAACTCACTGTCAAACGTGTCATTGTAGCAGACTCACTATGAGAAAATCGATTGACTCATTGAAGAGATCGATTCGAATCACGCCTTTGTAGCAGACTCACTAGTTGCACGTGAACATAGTAGTTTGATTCACTGATGAGTAGAGCGATGTGAGTAAATAAATCATTGCATTGACGAAAAAGTGTCATTGAAGCAGACTCACTGTGAGATTTCAATATAGAAACAAGCTCATGAGTTTGTTGAGATTCAATACATGAACAAGCTCATAGATTTGCTTGTTATCGAAGATAATCATGTCATTGAAGCAGACTCACTAGTTGCATGTGAACATTTGACCAGGTTCACTGATAGATAAAGCGATGTGAGCGAGTAGATCATTGCATTGAGAGTAGATGTCATTGTAGCAGACTCACTAGTTGCATGTGAACGAGTAGCAGAATCAATTCACTGATGAGTAGAGCAATGAGAATGAGTAGATCATTGCATTGAGAGTGTCGTTGAAGCAGACTCACTGAGATTTGCTTCTCAAGATAGAGACTTCACGCAGTTCTAGACTGGTCTCTTTGATTGTTCAACAAATTCGAAGAACTTCTTGCGAATCTGAATAAATGATGCTTTCGCTGATCTTCTGATCTAGTCGAAAAGAGTTTCAATCTTTTGTTTATACTTGTTGATCAGCTCACGAGTTTGATCTTTTGTTTATACTCGCTGATCAGCTCACGAGAAAAGAAGAGTGAGTGCTGTTGCATGATCACGAGTCGACTAGATCAAAGTCAATAGTCGAATCAAGCAGAAGCACTCGATGCAAATTATTTCTCTTCGTCTGTAATGAAGAAGCATTTATATAATGTTAAAGATCAGCATAGAGCGAGTCATATGAGTGTAATGTAACGAGTATATAAATGCTAAGAAAGAAAAGTATCTAGAAGAAAAGAGTCAACTATCTATATGACTCAGAAGAACATAAGCTAACTCTGAATAAAGTTGACTTCGAAACAAGTCTATGTTCTAGCGACGAGCGATCGACGATAGTTCTCAGAATAGTCATCAACATAGTCATCAACATAGTCATCAACGAAGATGCGTAGCTAGAATCATAACAATAATGATCTCAACTTATTATATAATAGATGATGTTTCATCTTTACTCTTTGACAAATATCACAAGTATTTACATACTCTTTGATAAATTTTTTTTTTGATTCTTACTCAATTCAACACTCATTATGAGTTTATGCGAAATTTTATATATTGTAGCGAGCGCTGCGCTAGCGTAGCGTTCTTTTCATATTTACTATCGCTTTTCTTTGCGCTCTATACTATAATGTTACGAGCGTACCAAGGCTGAATAGAACTAGTCAGTGCCTCTAGCTCAGATCTGATTCAGCCTCTATTTTCTTTCATCAACATCTCTTTGTTCAACATCATCTTTCTTTCTACATCACATTCTACTCGTGTCACAAACACATTCTCTTCAAGCTTAGCGCAGTCTCTGAATATTACTTAAATAGAAGCTCTTGTACTCATTTTCTTCTGTATTCTTAATATTCAGTTATAGCTATCTCTAAAGATCAAGCACTATTCAACTCTGACTTTCGCTGATTGACTCATCTAGACACGGTTCTGACATTATATTAAGAATTCGTTAACCACACGATACTGATCTCATTACTCATTCAACATACTCGTCTAGGCAGAACGAGTCTAAAGAAATTCATTTACCTGATGATCGATGATAATCGAAAGATAGAACAACACTAGAGGGTTGAATAGAATCAACGACGAGACTGTTTGAATTGCTAGACTACTTATCGCTCATTAAGTACGCAAAGTTCACTCGATTACAAGAATCACGATAAAGAACCTTCGTGAATTGCTCAAGAATCAAATCGATCGATAGATTCAACGATAAAGAATCTTCGTTGTTTGCTAGAGAATCAATCAAACCAATCAACAAACAAATCTCATCTTCTTTGTTGAAGATTAAACATCATTCTATACGTCTTTCTTCTTCAATCGTCAAGCATCGTCATTCGTTCAACCTTCTTTCAAAACAAACCTCATCATGTCTAGTTGTTCGCTCACTGAAGAGCGTTTCGAAGAATTTCGAAATCGTTTCTCTCAAATCTCTGATGCTGATTCATCGAAACCACGAACGAAATCATCAAGTGCTGCATCATTCATTCATGAAGATGACGAATCATTCGCTGAAACGGTAATACCTCTCGTGTTCTATGAAATCTGAAAGGCTCGAAGCCTAGCCCTTGATGAAGAAACAGATCGACTCTACGAGTTAGGTAAACAACAAGAAGACGAAATCAAAGAGTTGAAGACTAGACTTCAAGCTAAAGAAAACACTTCTTCTGATTTCACCTACTCTGAGCGTTCTAGATCTCAAAAAATACCTGATTCTTCGCTGTTTACTGATGAAAAGAACTCTACTTGAAAGAACTGATACGGAAAAATTCAGGATAAACTAGAGATCAACGTCGATCTCTTTTCTAATGAACGAGTCAAATTGAGCTATATACATTCTAGATTATTCGATGACGCAGCTGAGATCATTCAAGCTAGACGCGAACGTGACTGTGTCAATCTCTATAAGATTGTTGACGACCTTTTGAAAGAGCTAGCTCAGTTGTTCAATGATTCGAATAAGAAAGTCAACTTTCGTAGAGAATACTACAACTTGGTTCAAGAATTCAAGAAATTCAGTGAATTCTATACTCAGTTTCAACGTCTATCTTTCTATCTAGACTATCACGAGAAGCAACTGATCGCTGATCTGAAAGATAAAATACACCTTCGTCTTCGATTCGTTTGAGTAGATCAACTAGTTCAACCTGATTTTCTAAAAGAAATTCGTTTCTACCTGATTCATTTGAATAATGATCAGCGAGTCATTCGAGAGATCAAGAACAAGATCAAACGCGTCAACGATCTTTCTAAGACTATCTTTCATAGAGCGACTGTTGTCACTCAGTCAGTCGATCACTTGAAGTCTGACCAGCTAAAGTCGCGCGACGCGATTTTAACTAGCGTCAAAGAAGCAGACATTCTAGTCGAAAGCTGTTTCATATGTCATAAATCAGATCATAGCTCTAAAGAGTGCTTCGATCGACCTACTAGAATCAATGCAGTGAACAATGAATATGATCGCTTCGATTTCGATTCGAATTTCGATTCAAAAAACTAGTCACCTCTTCAAAAGTCATCGAAGGGATAGAGATTATATCTTTGTGCAAACTAGACGAAATTCTATCGAAAGAAAATTACTTTGAAAAGTCGTTTCTAATTGACGCTCACCTCATCTCTCAGAATCAATCTTTCAGCCTTCGTTTTCTAATAGATAGTGATTCAGTCGTCTACACGATCATACATTCTAACCTAGTCGATAAAGTATGCGAGAAACTGGGAATTCAATCTATATCACTGGCAAAAGAGAAGCTAATAAGAGATTATGATGAGAAGATATCTAAGAAGATCATCACTCATAAAATTCTACTCAACCTCATCATCGAAAGTCATAAGAAATTGACTGTATCAATGCTGATAGCTGATATCGATCATCATGAAGTCATATTGAGTAAGCTTTGAATGAACAAAAACGAAATATTATTGAATATGCAAAACGACGTCATTGTTTTTTTGAATCAATTGAATACTTCTATTTCGGTTTTTTCGATTTCTCTCAATTTAAAGCATTCAAGTTGATTGCAGTCAACTTCGTCTTCTTCAATCACTCAGACTAAGATCTCTATGATGCTCAAACAACTCGTTCGAGAAGAGTCATTCTCGATTCGAAGCATAAACGCAGCTTCGTTCAAAACGCTGTTGAATCATTCAAAGAAGAACAAGATTGAAGTCTTTGCTTTATTCATGACGAACATCAATAGAGAAATCGCGTACAATACTCAGAACGATTTGAACGCTTTAAACGTCTCTTCAATCGATGAAACGACTCAGAATTTGAAAGATATTAAAGCAAAGCTGCCATCAAAATATCATGAGTTTCTAGATGTTTTTGATCAAGCTCAATTGAATAAACTACTCTCTCATCGCTTCTACGACCATAAAATCGAGCTCATCAGTGATTCAACGCTCTCTCGCTGTCGAGTCTATTGAATGTTCTCTGTCAAACTTCTGAAAGTAAAGAAGTACTTAAACGAGAATCTGTCGAAGAAATTCATCACTTCTAGTCAGACCTTCTATTTCTTCTTCGTTCTATTCGCTCTCAAAGCAAATGAAGATCTTCGATTCTGCGTGAACTATCGAAAGCTAAATGTCATTTTCAAAAGAAATAGGTATTTTCTATCGCTGATAAATGAGATCATTGGTAAAATAGTGAGTTGCAAGCATCTGACTAGATTGAACATCATATCAGCGTTCAACAAACTTCGAATGCACTTCGATAGCGAGAATTACACCACTTTTATCACTGCTTTAGAAGCATATAAATACAAGGTGCTATCATTTGAACTGACTAACGAATTGACCTTCTTTCAGCAATATATGAATGATGTTCTATGAGACTTTCTGAACGACTTTTGCCAAGCCTATCTAGATGACATTCTCATCTATAGCAAAACGAGAAAGAAACATAGAAATCACGTCAAACTAGTATTGAGTCGACTACGCGAAGCTGAACTGCAGATGAATATTCGAAAGTGCGAATTCGATGTAGAAGAGACTGTCTTTCTAGAAGTCATCGTATCAGAACTAGACCTTCGTATGAATTTCAGCAAAGTGACAGTCATAGTCAGCTGAATCACTTCGATCAATCTAAAAGAAATTCAGAGCTTCGTGAAATTTGTTAACTTCTATCGTCGTTTCATTAAGAACTTCTCGAAGCTAGTCAAACCGTTCACTCAGCTGACAAGAAAGAACACGTCTTTTGTTTGAAACGAGATCTGTGTTCAAGTCTTTGACAATCTAAAGAAACAAGTCAGCTCAACCTCAGTACTTCGTCACTTCAATCTCAAACGACAAGCTATTCTAAAGATCGATGCTTCAAACTATGTAAAAGGTGAAATACTATCTCAGTACGATGACGAGAAAGTTCTTCATTCGATGATCTTCTACAGTAAAAGCATGATTCTCGCTGAAATCAATTATCACATCTATGACAAGAAATTGCTAGCCATTATTCGATGCTTCGAACATTGACGACTTGAGCTGAAGTGCACTGAACTACTCATTCAGATATTCATCAATCATCAAGCTTTGAAGATCTTCATGAAAAATAAACAGTTGAGTCGACGACAAGTCAACTATTTGAACATTCTGTTGAAGTTCAACTTTCAGATCATCTTTAGGTCAGGCAAAATGAATACTAAAGTCGATGCTTTAACTTGAATGTCTCTAGCGAACGTCTCTGAATCAGCTCAACGACTTGAAGATCGTTTTCAGACTATTCTGACTCTCGATAGAATCGATGTTTTACTCGTTGAATCGAAAGCAAATCTCTATCAGCGAGTGCATATGATCAATCAAACGAATGAGCTCTGCAATGAATATAGGCAAGCTATGAACGAGAACAAGCTCAAATTTCATACCACTAAATTGAAGAACTGCGAAATCATTGACAGCGTTCTCTTTAGAAAAGACTTACTGTGAGTTCTCAAGAATATGCATACGAAACTGCTACAAGAAGTGCATGATCAATCTTCAACCTCTCACTTCGACAATAAACGAATCATCGACCTAGTTCAGCGTTTCTACTATTGGTCAGATCATCGAGCTACTATTTGACGATACATTCGAAACTGTCATGCTTGTCAGCGAAGCAAAGTCTCTAGAGATAGCATCAATGAACTTCATCATTCTCTCTCGATTTCACAGAAACGCTGAAAAGATATAGCTATGAACTTCATCACTGAACTATCTCTGTCAGAAGACTATAACGCCATTTGCACAATCATATGTCGTCTCATCAAAGAACGTCACTATGTTTTCTGTCATTGAGAAGACGATGACATCTCAGTCGAAGAAACGGTTTGAATCATGCTATGAAACGTCTATCGACTGCATGATCTACTCAGTTCTATTGTTTCGAACAGAGACTCTCAATTCATATCAACTATGTGAAAGAGTCTTTGCAAGCGACTGAGAATCACAGCTAGTTTATTCACAGTCTATCATTTGAAGATCGACGGTCAGACGAAACGAGTCAATCAAGACGTTGAACGCGAACTTAGAACCTACTGCAATTACATGCAGAACGACTGAGTCAAATGAATATCTATGGTGAAATTCAGCGACAATTTCAATATCTTCTCGATCATCTCAATGATCTCTTTCTACTTCAATAAAGAATTTCACCCTCGAATGAGTTTCGATTCAGATACGACTGACTACGAAACAACTCGTGAACGACTTGAAGCTAGAAAAGCAAACGATATTGTCATTCAAATGAAAGAGTTACTGAGCTTCGACCGTCAACAATTGAAAAAGACGAAGCTGATCATCGAAGTTCAGATCAATAAACATAGACGAAACGTCATTTATGAAGTAGGTGACTGAGTTTGACTATCTTTCAGAAACGTCAAGACAACGAGACTCTGCAAAGATTTGAAAGACAAACAACTAGAATCGTATCAGATCACTGTCAAAGCGAGAGTCTTCTATCATCTTCGCCTATCAGTCAGCATGAAGCATCTGCATTCGATGTTCAGCTCGAAGCTACTGCGACCGTATTCAGAAGACTCTCTATCAGAACAGCATGCAGAACTCTTCAGACTCATCATTATTAATGACGATGACGATGAACACTGAGAGATAGATGACATTCTGAACTTCAGACGCTATCGAGGTCGAATACAGTACAAGGTCAAATGAAAAGGCCTAGATAGAGACAATGAATGATACTATGTTGATAAAGATGAATTCGATGACTTCGAGAAAGTTTTGAACGAATTTCATGCGCTATACTCAAGAAAGTCACGCTAGTACCGAAATAACTCAATAAGAAAGCAAGCAAACGAGCGACATTCATGCAAACATGAATTTTCAAAGAAAAGAGTAATGTTACGAGCGTATCAAGGCTGAATAGAACTAGTCAGTGTCTCTAGCTCAGATCTGACTCAGTCTCTATTTTCTTTCATCAACATCTCTTTGTTCAACATCATCTTTCTTTCTACATCACATTCTACTTGTGTCACAAACACATTCTCTTCGAGCTTAGCGCAGTCTCTGAATATTACTTAAATAGAAGCTCTTGTACTCATCTTCTTCTGTATTCTTAATATTCAGTTATAGCTACCTCTAAAGATCAAGCACTATTCAACCCTGACTTTCGCTGATTGACTCATCTAGACACGATTCTGACATATAACTGTTTTCAATGTAAGAACTTTATAAGCTTGTTTCTTCTTTACTCTCTCTCTCTTTCATCTGACTCTTTAATGATGTCACAGTCTGAAATTGATTCAGTATGTTTATTGAAAATATCATTTAAATGATCATTGTTATCATGCTCATGATTTCTAGAAGCTTTCTCAAGTTCGTGATGTTCTTTTTACATTGCATCATCTTTCATTCTATCTTTCATTTAAAACATGTTAATAAAATGTGCTTGATTGACATTTGATCTCTGTTGCACTTGCACATCATTATAACAACATCAAGTACTCATCTTTCATGTAGAAATTAATTGAAGTCAATTTTTCTCATGCGTAGCTGCATCAATAATGCATTGTAAGACTTTGCATGATTCTTGTGCAGTTGCAGATGTTGATGTGTCATTTTTGATATCAAATATCAAAAATGAGCTGCGTTGAATTTCTCTTTTCAGACTATTCTTCATGTTTATCTGATTTATTTCTGTATGAGTGTCAATCTTGTTATTACTTCAATGCATTAATGTTCAGTCAATGATAAAGACAAATCATGTGCATCATCAATCATCTTGTTCATCACTTTATTTTCAAGTACTTCTGCATGTTTTGTCACTTAATGTAGCTTCAGCATGACTTCTTAAAATTAAATGCTCTCATGCATGATCTGAACTCGTTGCAGACATGTCTGATCTTTTATTGATATTATAACTTTCACTGTTTTTAAAGAAGTCTGACTATCACTGTATACTTTGTATATCTTTTCATGACATTCTTGATTCGCTGTTGCTACGTCTGCGAAATGTTTCGCTCTTGCAACTAATTCTTTCAGCTCATCATGATGAATGATGACTAAAGTCAATTCTCTCAGTCTCTTATTTAACTCTCAGTTCATTCTCATTGCAATTGCTGTAACATCATTTCTGCTGTCATTATCATTTGAGTAAACTCTTTGCTTTGATGTGAATGTATCAAGATTATGTTATTTTATTGACATTTTCTTGTTTGCAACTATAACTATCTTCAATGACTTTGATCAGAAAATTGCTGTGTAAAAATGACTTCAATTCATCTTTATTTACTTGAATGTTTCTTTCATTCACTTTCGCTTCAGCTGTAAAGATGTTTTGCACAGCTTTGATTTTCAATCTTTTTTGAATATCAAGTCATTGCAAATTCAATGCATTGTTATCTCAATAACTTCGCTCAATTTTTGAAAGTTCATATTTATTATCAATCTTTGTATCAGCTTTTGTAAGTGAATATTTATTGATGTCATGTTTATTTTCATCTGTAGAATCTCTGTTGATGTCACATGATAAACATTAATGATTTGTTGCAATACTCTTTCTGACATTGATTTCAGCTTAATGTTCAAACTCTTTCAATAATATTTCACTCTTTGTGATGTATATCATATAATGACTTTATGACTAAGTAAAGAATGTGTCATCGCGAAGTATATTTGCTTACTCATCATCATTAACAAGTTTCAAGTAAACTCAATAATTGTCTGCATGATCTTTTGTTTAATCACTAGTTTTGCTTTGACATGATGCATGTAAATCACTCATTTCAGCTTAAAGTTCAGTTGAACTCTCAAGACTCTGATATTTGATTTCAAGTTAATCTGATATTTCATCAGCTTTACATCAACTCTTTCATATTAAATCATTTAGAAGTTCTTATAAAGTGAATCAACTCATGCTTTGTCATCAAGAATTCAATGTCATGCATTTTTGATCACTGTTCGCATTTATCATAAATCTTGCTAAAAACTTTGCAGTTACATTTCATAAACTTTTTATATGTCAAGATATTGATATCATTCATGAAGTCTGTAAAGCTGATTCTCAGCTTGATGTCATCATATGCTTTTAACAAGTTCACGTTGTAAAACAGATATAATATCAATGATAGTAAAAAGTCTTGTGATATATCAATGTTCACGCTACATTTTATCATCATGTAATTATTAATTATGATCGTGATGCATTGATCTTTCAGAAAGTTCTTCACAAACTCAAGAAACAGTCTAGAAACTTTTCTCTTCTTCATGTCATGTAAAAGTTTGCTGTGCATCACATTGTTAAATGCATTCTTCTCATTTAGACTCAGCAGTGAAACTACTTTTCTTCTCATGTCACTTCACACAATATGTATCTTTTCTATAATTAGTTGCAAAGTCATATTTATTGATCTGTGCTTGCAAACTTTCATTTGAGTATTCAATATTAAGTTGCAAGCTTTTATAATATTTTGCAAACATTCAAATATAATAAACTTCAATATTTTACTCAATATATTAAATAATGCAATTGATTTATATGTTTTTGCATTGAAGTATTCTTTCTTGTCTGACTTTTACATCATTATTGTGACTGCGCTCTTGAACTGAGTTGACTGTATTTTCTTCTGTAAACATCTTTCAAAGAGAAAGCATATTTATTCTAATGTATCATTAACAAGTCTGCGCATTATTCTATTTATATATTTCGTATGTTTCAACATTTTGTCAAATGTCACTTTGTAAACAACTTTCTTAATTTTACAATGCATTAGCAAGACATCATCTTCAATCAAGAACGAGTACTTGAAGTCTATTATATTCAGCATGAGAATTTCTGAAGATGATGAAAAATGAGTTTAAAACATCATCTTTACTTTATTTTGCATTATTATGATGATGTTAAAGCATTCTGACTTGATCAGAGAAGAAATTGTCGCTTGAGTCAATGTGTCTGCAATTGCATTTCTTGCTCATTTCGCAGTTTTGAACAGTTCTCTCAAGAATTGTTCAACATTCTGCATGATTTTTCAATATTCACTGCATTTCTGTTTTCTGATGATCTTGCTCTTCTTATTACATGCTCAAATGTACTTTGCTTAATCATTGATGATTCAACAACTTCTTTTCATTCATTGCATGCTTTTGATGATCTTTGTACACTTCTTCGTTCATTCTGCTTTGATCATTTCATGTAATCTCGCTCAAAGAGTGAAAATCTTGATCATCTTCTTCAATGCATTCAACAATTGCTTGATGTATTCATTTATACATCAATGTTTCATCTTATGATTCAACAGTGATTTCAACATTTGTTTTCTCAAAGTATTAATGAATTTCTCTTCATTCATTGTTTTTCAATTGCAACGCGATTTTCACGCTGACTTTTTGCAGATTCTGAAATTTATAATTGTCTGTATCAACAGATAATTTGAGAAGTTTTTCATTTCTTTGTTGATTTTGCATCATATTAATCAATTCATAATGTCATCTGTTGTGAAAATCAAATTTATTGTCATTTAAGATTTTTGATAATTTCTTGTAATTGTGTCTTGAAATAATGCTAGTGATGCATCAATGTTTGTGATCATTTTAATTATTTCATTCAACAATAAATGTTATCTTGAATAGAATGATTCTTCTCATGTGAAGTGATGCAGATTGAAGTCTTTTACAAGAATGCTTTCTCTCAATATATGTAATGTCTTTTCAATGTTTGAAAGATTTTCTTTTTCATGAATGATTTCATGATCTCTGAGTGACAAATTGTATGCTTCATGAATGTGTATAACTTCTTGAATCATCTGTGCATCATTTGTTAATGTTTATAACGTAATTGTGTTTACATCTTTGAAGTATCATGTTGAGTATCAAATGTTACTGTCAATTTTCTTATTTATGTAGAAACAGATTCTATCTTCATTATTCTTCAGCATGAAATCAACAGTTGTTGAACAGTATGCTTTGAAAATGTCATTAAATTATCAGAGTTCTTGAAGAATCAGAATGTCATAGTTTTTTATCTTTTTCTCATGTAGTAACACTATCATCATCTTGTTTTTGAACTTGTGAACATTGTACTGTAGTATTCAAAGCTTCTTTTGCTGAAACATTAAAGTTTACATTTCAGACTGTTTAATGTTCTTTTGAGTGTTTGCAAAGCACTTGCTTTACTTGTAAGATTCTCAACAGAAGATGATATTAATAACAACATGATTAATGTTGACTTTAATTCATTTGATCTTGACTTCTTGATTAAGTGATTCAATATAGTGTTTTCTGATGTGATAATTACATTGAGCAGATGACTTTCATTCATTGAGTCTCTTTGCTTTCTCTTCGAGTCATTGTTCATCAACAATTTCAGATTAATAAATGTTTTTATGAATGTTTTTAATGTTGCTGTCTTGAGTTCTTTCTACTTTTGTACAGCATGATATAAAGATCTGTGCTTTGTGACTCTCTTTATTCTTTCTTTTTCAGCTTGTTGTTTATGACATTGAGAGTCAAAAACTCTGTGTATGTTTCAACATGCTTCACATTTTCACATGTTTTGAGTCTGTTTATGAAAACAGTGCTTCAAGCAATGATTCAGCATACAGTAAATGCATCTTTGTTTGTTTTTGCACTTGTACATCTTGTGATTGTATTCTTGATACTTTAAACATTGATGCACTCTGCAGCTTAAGTCGTAGAACTGTGTAATCTTTATGTTGATCTCATGATATACTTTCTCATTGATCAGCTTGTTCATCATCTCAGCGCTGACTACGCATATCATCAGTGAAATGTATCTTTTCTGCTAACTTTTCTTTGTAAGTCACTCAATCTTCTCAATCATTATCTTTGAATATATGTCTTTGTTGATCTTGATGAGCATTCTCGTTTCTTTCTTCTTTATATTTTTAGACATTTCTTCGACTTTAATTTCATGTATCACTACTTCAAAACTGATTTCATGCAGACATGCATTCAATGATATCTTTTTGATTCAAAAATCATTTTTCTTCAATGTTTTTTTGCTGTTCTTCATCTTGATTCAAAATATCAGCAATCTCAATTATTTCTTTATTGTTTCTATGTTCTTGCATGTCAACAATGTCTTGTTGATGTCAATCTTTCTCACTCATCTCATTATGTTCTTCATTGTTATTATCATGATTTTCTTTATTTCTTCTTTCTCTTTGATGAAGATCTTTACTTCAAATTTCTCACAATGATTTTGCACTGATGATGATATATTAACATTGAACACAAGATGACTTTCAAATGATGTTGTTGACTTCATGTTCATTCTCTTTGCTCAGCTGTCAACGTGTTCTCTCTTCTTCATGAACTTTTTTTCAAGTCTGTCTGTTATCTTTTTCAATCTCTTCAGCTGATTCTTTATGCGCTGATTGACAGTTAACGCAACAACGCGTTGATGCATCAGCTTTTTTATCATCTTTGTCAAACTTTTCATCTCTTTTCAGAGCATCAGCTCATTGTTTCTATGTTCATTGAGTTCATAAAGTACTTGCAGCTTGTGTAATTTCTTCTGTATATTTTTCATCTTGACTGAATTCTTCTGCAAGATAATGATAATTACTTCTCATTCACTCATCAACGTTACATCAATGATGCTTCTCATTTGCTCTTGATGATTGAGATGAAGCGTAAGCATTATGTCAATGATGTGCTTTGTCTCTAGATAGTTTAAGTAATTCATTTTCGTGATTTTTCGTCTTTTATTACTCAATTCTTCAAAACTCAGTTCTCTTTAATATCTTTAATTATACTTTTTCAGTAATATTTGCAATTTAATAGCTCACTGATTTTGTCAGCATTAAAATGACTTGCTAAGAAATTATTATGATGACATTTTAATAACTTTTCTTTGACAGAAAAATCTTCTGAAACATATAATGATTCATTATACTTTATTATTTCTTAACTATTCAATGTTCAAGCTTTGACATCATTCTTTCATATATTTATCATTTTATTTGCTTTTAACTTTACAGCAAATTCATCTTTTTACTGTAAGATTTTGATGAATTCAACTATAAATTTACTACTAAAGTCATATGCTGTTTTGTAAATTATTAATACTCTGACAATTATATATGAAATGAGTTGTTTGCAATCAATAGTTTCAGCAACAAAATTAAGCTGTTTCTTAACTACATTATAATCTTTATAAGTTAATGTTTCATCATTATGTTTTCTCAAGTTTTCAGATTCAAATTAAGAAATTCTATTTTTTAAAAAATGTACTTCATTTAAATGCGTTTTTTGCACTGTTAAAATCATGATTCTTAGCAGCATACTTCTGACATGCATTGCTGAACACTTTCTCATATTTTCATTAACACTGTGAATAAATATCTTCTTGACTTCATTAATCACTTATGTACAGTAAATTTCATCTTGCAACATGCTTTCAACATGATTGACTGAATATTTTTCTTCACTGTCACTGTAAATGAACATCTTCTTGACATTGTTTATCACTTATGTACAATAAATTTCATCTTGCAACATGCTTTTGACATGATTAACTGAATATTTTCTCATACTTACACTGTAAATAAACGTCTTCTTGACATTGTTTATCACTCATGTACAGTATAACTTTCTGATTGCTACAAATATAAAGCTGTTTAAGCTTTTTATTCTAGTCAGCTTTTGCTGCAGAGTAAGCAATGTTAAAATCATGCTTAAAGCAAGTCATAAAGATATAAGTAAATCAAGATAAATGAGAATTTAAAGCTAAAGAGCAAGATCTATCAAGATGCGAAAATTATATGTACAGAAGAAAAATAAGCGCTAAGCTCAATAAAGTCTTAGACTCGCTCAAAGAACGTGTGTTTCAGTAGAAGATTAAGCACACTTATAACATTACTCTCTTTTCTCAGTCAAGCAATGATCTTATTACTTCAATCAGTTTTTTCTTTCTTGTTCATTTCATTATCGTTTTATTCAGATGTTTCAAGCTCATTTTATTAAACGTTTCAAGTTTATTTCTTCTTGACATATCAAAGAGCATTTCAAGCTCATTTCATTAAGCATTTCAAGCTCATTTCATCAGACGTTTCAAGTTTATTTCTTCTTGACATATTAAAGAGTGTTTTAAGCTCATTTTATCAAACGTTTCAAGTTTATTTCTTCTTGTTGAATGTCATTAAAGCAGACTCACTTCTGATTCAGATTTATTACATAGTAGATCTTGTTCTTTTCATGTCATTGAAGCAAACTCACTATTGAGTGACGAGTTCAGTTGATGAGATCAATCATTGTCTTCTGATTCGTGTCTACTACACGCATGTAGCAAAGCTTGTTTCATTCATACTTACTACATGCATGTAGTAAAGCTTGTTTTGTTCATGTTTATCATATTTAATAAAGCTTGTTCTGTTCAATGATAAACTTAGTCAAGAAATCAACTATTGACTTGTCATTATAACAGACTCACTTCAAGTGATGAACTCAATAATGAGATTAATTATTATTTACTTTTGAAGCAGACTCACTATCAAGTGTTGTTGTAGCAGACTCACTATTCTTGTCATTCAAGCAAACTCTTTCTATTCAGCTTCAAATATTTCATGATGAACAAGTTTCAACTCATATTTTCATGTTTTCAGACATAGCTAGCTTAAACTATCACTTTCTTGAGAACTTATTTAACTAGTCTATGTTTCATTCTGTTTGCAGTACATATCATCTTTGCTGTTATCATCAATGTCATGAATAAAGATAAATCATAAAAGATATAAATAAAAAATGATTCATGACTGAATTAAGTGAGTTATCATTAAAGCAGACTCACTATCGATTCATGTTTACTACATGTAAACTGATCATCAAGTCAAGTTTCAAGTTAATATTTTGAATTCAACTTAATTCAAAGTTGAGTTACTCACATTTTTAACTTAATTTAAGTTGAATTAAGCATATTTTCAACTTGATGCAATTCTAGACTGATCGCGTCAAGTCAAATCATCAAGGTCGAATCAAGTTTTCAACTCATCAAGACTTGATTCAAGTCAGAATTCTTGACTTAAGTATTTGAGTTGAGTCAGAAGATTTGACTCAAGTAATCAAGTTGAATCAGAATGTAGATATGAAAACTTGACTTGACAATCAGTCTACTTAATTCAATTCAACTAGAAATCAAGTTAACTTAACTTGATTCATCAAGAACTTAAGCTTGACATCAAGAGAATTAAATATAGAAATTTTTTCGATTTTTTACTTTTACATTATCTTTTTGCATTATCTTTTTGATAAAGAATCATGACGAGAAACATGAAGATTATTGATAGAGAGTCACGAAGAAAAGTCATGATAGAAAGTCATGAAGAGAAAACATGAAGATTATTTGATAGAAAGTCATGAAGAGAAGTCATGATAGAAAGTCATGATAGAAAGTCATGAAGAAAAGTCATGATAGAAAGTCATGACAGAAAAACATAAAGATCATTTGACTTTGATAGAAAGTCATGATGAGAAAACATGATAGAAAGTCATAAAGAGAAATCATGAAGACTGTTTAATTAAGCTATTTACATTTATTTAATATTTTGTAGACTGATCATCAAGTTGAGTTTTCATATTTACATTCTGACTCAACTCAAGTACTTAAGTCAAATCTTCTGACTTGACTTGAATACTCAGATTGAATCTCATGACTCAACTTGATATTAATCTCAAGTCGAGTCAGAACTTGCTGACTTAACTCAACTCATTAAGCAATCGAATATGATGTCAAAAGAGTTAAATATAGAAAATCTTTTTGATTTTATGCTTTTACATTATCTTTTTGCATTATCTTTTTGATAGAAAGTCATGATAGAAAGTCATGATACGAAGCTATGATAGAAAAACATGAAGATTGTTTGATAGAGAGTCATAAAGAGAAGTCATGAAGAAAAGTTATGATAGAAAGTCACGATAGAGAGTCATGATAGAGAAACATGATAGAAAGCTATGATAGAGAGCTATGATAGAAAGCTATGATAGAAAAACATGGTAGAAAAACATGGTAGAAAGTCATGATAGAGAGTCATGATAAAGAGTCATGATAGAATATCTATTTATCTATCTTTATATCTTAACAAGTTGAGTCGAAAATTTCAAGTTGATACTCAATCTCAATCTTTTGACTCAACTTAAATACTTAAGTTAAATTTTCTGACTTGATTTAAATACTTGAATCAAGAATTCTGATCTGAATTGAGTCTTGATGAGTTGAAAACTCAGCTCAATCTTGATGACTCAACTTGACGCAGTCAGTTTAATATCTTGTTGAGTTGAATTGAATTATTGAATCAAGTTATTAAGTTAAGCTTTTCAACTTGATTCAAGTTCTTGAGTTCAACTTCTCAACTCAACTTGACACTTTTTCAAAAAAATTTCAACTTAACTCAACACTTTTCAAGTTGAGTATTCAACTTGAACTCAAGTACTTGACTTGATGCAATCAATCTAACTACATATATGTAGTAAAGCTTGTTTCATTTATTGATTGATTCAATCAAGAAATCAACTGTTATCTTTTGATTCATGTTTGCAATGCGTTGCAAAGCTTGTTCAATCACGTTTATTGCATTCAATAAAGCTTGTTCTGTTCATGTTTACTACATGCATGTAGCAGAACTTGTTTTCTAATGATGAGCTTAATCAAAAGATCAACTATCAACTTGTCATTGTAGCAAACTCACTTCAAGTGATGAGCTTAACAATGAGATCAATCATTATTTGCTTTTGTAGCAGACTCACTATTCTTGTCATTCAAACAAACTCTTTTTATTCAGCTTTAAATATTTAATGATGAATAAGTTTCAGCTCATATTTTCGTGATTTTAAACATATAGTATATATTCTATATTAGTCATTACTCATCTGAAATAAAGACGATTAAGAAACACTTCATACTCACTCAGACAGAGCACATCATCGACATGATGCTTACGCTTTATCTTGATCATCAAAAGCAGATGAGAAGTGTTATTGATGTGATATCAACGAGTGAACGAGAGATGATTATCACTATCTCGCAGAAGAATTCAGTCAAGGCAAAAGATATACAGAAGAAATTACACAAGCTGCGAGTACTTTATGAGTTCAATGAACGTAGAAATAACAAGCTGATGCTCTGAAGAAAGATGAGAAGTTTGACAGAAATGATAGAAAAGCTGACGCGTCAACGTGTCACTGCATCAACTGTCAATCAACGCATGAAGAATCAGCTGAAGAGACTGAAAAAAATAACAGACAAACTTGAAAAAAAGTTCGTGAAGAAGAGAAAACACGTTGACAGCTGAGCAAAGAGAGCGAGCATGAAGTCAACAACATTATTTGAAAGTCATTTTGTATTCAACATCAACATATCATCATCAATATAAAATCATTGTAAGAAATTTGAAGTAAAGATCTTCATTAAAGAGAAAGAAAAAGTAAAGAAAATCATGATAACAACAATGAAAAATATAGTGAGATGAGCAAAAGAAATTGACATCGACGAAACATTATTGACGCGCAAGAACATAAAAATGATGAAGAAATGATTAAGACTGCTGATATTTTGAATCAAGATGAAGAGCAGTAAAAAAACATTGAAGAAAAACAATTTTTGAATCAAAAAGATATTGTTGAATGCATATTTGCATGAGATCAGTTTTGAAGTAGTAATACATGAAATTAAAGTTGAAGAAATATTTAAAAATATAAAGAAGAAAGAAGCGAAAACACTCATCAAGATCAACAAAAACATACATTTAAAGATGATGATCAAGAAGATTAAGTGACTCACAAAGAAGAGTGAGCAGAAAAGATACATTTCATTGATGATACATGTAGTCAGCGCTGAGATGATGAACAAGCTGATCAATGAGAAAGTATGTCATGAGATCAACATAAAGATCACACAGTTTTACGACTTAAGCTGCAGAGTGCATCAATGTCTAAAGTGTCAAGAATACAATCACAAGATGTACAAGTGCAAAAACAAGCAGAAATGCATTTACTACATGCTGAATCATTGCTTGAAGCATTGTTTTTACAAATAGACTCAAAACATGTAAAAATGTAAAGTATGTTAAGACATATACAGAGTCTTTGACTTTTAATATTATAAACAACAAGCTGAAAAAGAAAAAATAAAGAGAGTCACAAAGCACAGATTTCTATATCATGTTGTACGAGAACAGAAAGAACTCAAGACAGTGATATCAAAGATATTCATAGAAACATTTATCAGTTTAAAATCGTTGATAAACAATGACTTGAAGAGAAAGCAAAGATGCTCAATGAATGAAAGTCATCTGCTCAGTGCAATCATCATATCAGAAAACACTATATTGAATCACTTGATTAAGAAATTAAGATCAAATAAATTGAAGTTAACATTAATTACATTATTGTCAATGTCATCTTTTATTGAGAATCTTACAAGTGAAGCAAGTACTTTGCAAACACTCAAAACAACATTAAACAGTCTGAAATATAAACTTTAATGTTTCAGTAAAAGAAGCTTTGAATACTACAGTACAACGTTCACAAGTTCAGAAACAAGATGATGATAATACTATTACATGAGAAAAAAATAAAAAACTATGACATTCTGATTCTTCAAGAACTCTGATGATTTAATGACATTTTCAAAGCATACTGTTCAACAATTGTCAACTTCATGCTAAAGAATAATAATAATAAATTCATACATTCTTGTGACATCGATTAAATCAACTCATGAGAGACTTTATGCTATCTGTATTGAGTGAACAAAACTCTCTGAGATAGAAAATCACTTGCAGTCTACATGACTGCTTCATGCAGTTGAAACAGTGAGTTTTAAAACTATGTATCAAATTTGTTCACGTTGATTGCATGTTAGAAAATGAGTGTTCTAGTCACTTTAAATTGCTTCAAGAGCTTTGTTTTCATCATCATTTTCGCTACTGCTCTGAGATTCTTCGTGATGATGATGATTATTCAATAGTTTGAGAAGTCAGCATTTTGTAGCATTCTTGATCGCAGATGCAATCAGTTCGAGCAATGCATGAGTACATGCTTCGTCATCTGATGACTTCATTCGCAGTCACATCGCAAGCTATTCATGTCTGAAACATTTCTAGAGTGCAGATAAGCATTCAGATCTATGCGTTTGATTCTGATGTGCATTGCAAGAATGCTTTCTGCTTTCTGAAGATCATCACGCATCTTTATCATCTTATTGCTCAGATGTGATCTTTGTGCTGAGATTACGTTGACATCTGCGACGCGTTCTCTGTACTTTTCTCATCGTTGATTTCATTGATCTTTGTGATACTGCATTATTGCAATGTTATCACTTGTTGAAATTATTGTGAAGAAGAGAGTGCATCGTCTGCATCTCAACTGTATCTTCGCATCTTCTTGAATGAAAACATTCAGAAGTACTATTTTCTTGATGACGAGTAAGCAAGAAATGACGTGATTAACTCTCGTTAAACAAACACATATTAGTTTGCATGCTTGTTTGATCTCTTGCGTTCAATCATTGACTTGACTGTGTAGCGTGATCTTGTTCTGTAGCATGTTCAGATGAACATGTAGCAAACTCATGTATGTTTCTGTGTCTAAAGTTTCGATGTTTAATCTTTTGAATGCTTCTGCTACGTGATGCAAAGTCTGATTCTGAAGTGTTTCTAGTTTGCATTTTTTGCTCAACAGTTCATTTTTCTTGTCGCGTTGATGTCAGACTGATGCTTCGAATGCAATTTCTGATCTCACTACTGCTGAGTATACTTATCTCGCTTTTGTGAAGATAGCTCTTCATGTAAAGACTTTAAGATGACTAAGTGTCAGCATTCTTGTGACGTAATTTGTTTCTATTTGTTGAAGATGCACGTCTCATTGCAGTTTTGTATTCAGTTGCATCTTTAGAACTTGTGCATCTGATTTCGATTTGATAACTGAGCTTTCTATTTGTATGCTAGTCATCATGTTGAATCTCTTCGATTTTCTAGTGAAATGCGTGAGCTCATACTTTTCTGATGCAAACGTTGCGTCATGAGTGCGAACTCATTTTACGCAGACGTCGTGTGCTTTGCTCAATGTTTTGCAGATTTCTTCAGTGAATCTGTCGTAGACTAGAATGTTAATATCATTTACAAAGTTAAACACTTCGATTTTAATTCTCAATGCTTCGCATTTTTTGATTAAACTTGCGTTGAAGAATAGAAAGAGAATCGATGAAATGAAAGATCTCTGTGATATGTCTGCGTTTACCTTGCGCATGTTGCTCGTTTGTTCATCAAATATTAGCGACGTCTCTCGATTCTTTAGAAAGCTGCATGTTCATTTGATTATGTAGCTTGATGTTCTTTTCATTTTCAGCGTATGCAGAAGTCTGACGTGTGAGACTTGATTGAATGCTTCAACGACGTTTAAGCTTAGCATGAAGATCACATATTTGATTTCACAGTTTCACACTGTGTGAACTTGATCTATTAGTAGATTTAACGTCAAGATCACGAATTGCTTACGTCTCGCTCTTATTTGAGCATTTGATAGCATGCAATGAGTCTCAACTATGTCACTCAGTCTTTTGATCATGATCAACTTCAGCGCTTTGCTCATGATATCAAGCAAAGCAATGAGTTGATACGTCTTTGAATTGATATAGTCGCTTTTCTTTGATTTGCATAGTACTATTGTCTAAGTCTTTTTGAACTGCTTCGAATGATACTTGTGTGTTACGCATGCGTTGAATAAACTCATCAGTACTGAAGTCAGTTCTGCAAGACTTGCTTGAAGCACTCTGTTTGAAATATCTGAAGCATTTGACGCTTTGTCTGCTTTTACTCATTTAATTATCTGCTTCACTTTATCTTCTGTGATGCGTGAATTGAATGAGACTGTCAGAGATATGAATGATTCTGCGATGTCGCTGACATTCGCTTGAGAAGATGAGAGAAAGAACTTTTCTCGCAGTATCTTGATTTTTTTCTTGAACGTTGTTATCATATGATCGATGTTGCTTCACTTCAGTGACGAAAACTGAGAAAGCTTTTTAGATAGCTGACTTTCGATTCTAGCTCATTTTGCAAAGCATCATATTGATTTAAATGCTTTGCTCAGCTTATGCATTTATGTTCTGAAGTGTGCGCATTTCGTTTGTTGAATGATCTTGTTTTTATGATCATTGTGCTTCAGATATTCATTTCACGCTTCTAATGTGCCTTGCGTTTTTCATATGATTTGCAGTCATCTTGATTTCATTACTACTTCGAAGCAGCTTTGATTTCAAAAGTCTCTTGCTTAATTTGATGACTTTGTCAAGAGAGTAGATTTCTCGATGATCTTCTGTAGCACTCTGATAATCTTACACACTCTGACATTCATCATAGTCTTGTCGTCTAAAGAGCATTTCAAAGATAAATGTATTTGCAAATAAGCACTCAATGCTTCTGTATTCATTTTCTTTCAAAGTCATCAAGTCAAGAGTTGCACTGAGATTGTTTGTAAACATAGCTTTGTGATGATTGAAAGATGATTCAATCTCTGATGCAAATCGATTTGTACCTTGCACTTGCATGTCATGAACTGTATTTTCTCGCTGCTAAAGACTAGATCAATCATCGTAAATTGATTGCGAACTTCATGAGTAATAATGTCTGATTTCAGTAATAATTTCAGTCTTGTGTTTGTAATGACGTTTAGTAGAGTATCAATCATCATATGATGAGTGAAGCATCTTTGCTCTTTTCAGTGAGAATGATGTAGATTGAAATCTTCTATGATCAGTTGTTCACAGTCATTCTTGAGTAGTTCATTCAAACGAGAAATGATTAAAGATTTCTTTGTGAATGTAGTAAACAATGAGCATGAGTTGTAGATGTTTAGAAGTCTTAACGTCTGCGTTTCATCATCTGTGTTGCGAGTTAATATTCTGATTAAGCAAATGTCTGACTCAGCTGTTTCTACTATTCATTGATCAAGTCTTAAACATTTGTTAACGTATATGCATGTTCTTGATTGAGATGATGAGTTTTTCACTAAATGAAAGAAGTTGTGTGCTGAGCTAAATGACTGCAAGTTGTTGTTGTTGCAATCTTGCTTCTGTATAGCTACTATGTCAAATTCGCGAACTTTTTTGTCAATTAGAAATGATTCTTGAATTCTTAATGATTTTCTAATGTTGTACTGTAGAATTTGTAGAAAAGACTGTTTCATCATAAAGTTATTTGTAGCTGTTGTTGACTTTGCAATGAGAAGACTCTTTGTATGCTTTCAATCATCGACAATCTTTCTCACTTTCTGATTGAACGTTTCTGAATCTGCTCAGATGTCGTCTCATCTGAGTCACTATTCACGCAAGAGAAAAGATTGACTCGTCTTTTCTTGATATTTACTATCTGTTAAGCTGATTCATCAGCGATTCAACTGCATGTTTTCAGCATGATTGTTACTGAGTTTGAGAAATTCATTGAATTGAAAGAATTCATTGAATCTGAAGAGTTCATTGAATCTAAAGAGTTTAAAAACAGCAAGAAGAGTGTGCAATTGTATTTAAACATTTCAGAGTATCTAAACGATCTGTTTCTATAGATTTTGAATGCTTGTTTCATCTGCTGTCATCACTTGAGACAGATGCATCTTCAGAGTTCATGATTTTCGTTGCAGTTGATGCAACGTCTTTTATTCGAAGACATCACACACTTCTTTATGTAATGCTTGTCTGCGCATTTTTCGCAGCGCTGATTCTTTCTGCAGATCTTAATCATGTAATCAAATTCGTGACATCTGAAGCATTGTGTGATGCAACAGTTCTTTTCAAATAGCTTGCATGCACATTCTTGATACAAGTTCAGCATGCTCACGTTCATTAGTCGATTTGTCATCACTTCGATCGCGATCTCTACAATGAGTGATGAATGAGTCTTTTCGCTATCTGCTATCTTCTTGAATCAGACTATTCTTAGAACTTTCAGATCTTCATAAAGTCTCGCGTTATCTTTTATCAATCTTTCAATGATCTTTTCTTGATTGTTCATGTCTATTGTAGTGTGTACTTTATGTGTCAGCATTGCAAAGATTCGACGTGCTACACATGTTGAACTCATGATTTCTTTTGCTCACGTCTGAGTCTTTTTCAGATTTGCTCAAGCATCTGAGCTAACTGCGTGAAGGGAAATGTCATCGCTGCTCAGCTTGCGAAGTGACACAATTAGATTTCTTTGATCTGTTGACACGTCTGTGATTTTCTGTAGAATCTGTTCAATTGACTTCTTCTGTATCTCTTTTATTTCTCTTCTGTTCATTATCTTAATCATGACTTTTCATCTTTTGCGAAGCGACAACGAGTTGTCTCTGAGACGTTGCTCTCTTGTCGCTATTTCTTCTCTTGTCACGTTCGCTCATGACGTGATTTTCGTTGAAAGACGCGTGTTTTTCTGTGTATGCAACTGCTTGTTAAGCAGTTGAACTGATGTCTTCAGTTTCTGTACATTCTTCGCGATGAACGCGTTCTGATTCATGTGATGTTTTTCTTCTGAGTTGAGTCGAAGACGTCGAATCAGCTTCAATGCTATCTCTTTTCACGAATGATCTTTGCTCTTCTCTTTCTCTAACGTTGATATCTTTATTAGTAGATCAATAATATTAGCAACGTTTTCTTCGTTGTCGCGTAAGCATTTCGACCTTACATCTCTGTTTTCTTGCGATGAATCAATGTCGCTTGCAATCATCTTCAAATCAGCACTGCTGCAATTCATGCAATTCATCATCATTCAATCATCTTCTAGATTCACTCTGTCTTGTTTGTAATGCTCTTTTTCAAAATTTGTGATGCGTGCGTTGTGATTGTTTCACTAATAGATAAATATATTATAAGATACAATGAAAAGAATATTTCATTAAATATAATCAATGAATATTAAGCAAAGATATAAAAGATGTCTTGAAGCTTATAAAAGCTTTTGAAACAAGATTGAAACATGAGCGAAAAGCATAATCACTCATTTTCAAGCATAAACTCATTATTAGAAAAGAAGAATCATTGTATTATGATAGTTTCACTCTCTAATGAGATGATTACATATGTAAATCAACAAACAGAAGAAAAAAGCGCAAAGACATTCAAATGCACTCAATAAGAAAGCGTAATCATCATGACATAACAAACATCATGCAATCATCACTTCATCAAACATCTTTCACATGAGACAAGATCACAAACTTCTTCTTTTTTCTCATTGTCAGATTTACATTGAAATACAAAGACAAAGATTCAAGAGATAATAGATTATGCTAAAATATATCAGAACAATTAAAAATGCTGACAAAACAATATATAATCAAAATTGAATATATTGCAAAGCGCTTTACATTCAGAATTTCTTTAACAATATCATTGATAATCATCATCTCTTTGAGAATGAACTTTTGAATCTTTAAAGACTTAAGTTTATGAGTCTTCTTAAGATGATTCTTCACACAAGTTGCTGTTATTAATTTCTTGTAAAGAATTTTCTGATGAGCAGTGAATGTTTTCAAAGTGACATTCTCTTCTTCATTCTTAATTGCACTATTATGAATTTTTTGCAAATGAAAAAATTCATTGACAGTTGAAATGCAGATGTTGAAAATCTGAACATTGAATCATGAGTGTTTAGCAAACATATCATATAAGTATACTCACTGTGATACAAAAACTTTCATTACTTGCATAATGAGCACACTTCTTGTACATTGTCTTTTTTTAAAAGATGACATCACACAGCGATGCTTTATTCTGTTACGAGTGTGTCAAGATTGAATAGAGTTTTCTAGTCAACAAGCTCTAGAGATTTTGACTCATGTTGAATCTCTAGTCTCAACACTCTATTCTAGCGCTTTCGATACTTGAGCAAACCTGCTTCGTTCTCTTTGTTTTGCTCTACTATAGATACAGCTTGAAACTCTCTTTGATTTCTTCTGTATTCTTAATATTCTAGTTATAGCTATCTCTATTGATCAAACATTCTATTCAGCTACGCACTATCTCGCTGCAGTGTGGTTAAATTCTAGGCACAATCTTAACATTATATTAAGAATTCGTTAATCACATGATATCAATATCAATACTCATTCAAGCTACTCAACAAACAACAAAACGAGTATAAAGAAATTTGTTTTACCTGATGATCGACGCAATCGAAAGACAGAACAACATCAGAGAATCAATAGAATCAACGACAAGACTGTTTAAATTGCTAGAGAATCTATCGCTTATTAAGTATGCAAAGTTCATTCGATTAATAGAATCAACGATAAAGAATCTTCGTTGATTGCTAGAGAATCAACTCATTCTCATGAAGCAGATGAGTGAAAACAATCTGTTCAATTTCTTTCTCTCTTTGTCTTGAAAGCTCATGAATCAGACGAGTCAAAACAATCTGTGTTGTCAGATCAATTTAATGAGTCTGCTACAAATGATGTTCTCGTAGTGAGTTTGCTTCAATGATACTCTTTGTCAATGCAATGACATATCTATTTTCATCGCTTTATCTATCAGTGAATCGATCTATCTCACATTCACATGCAACTAGTGAGTCTGCTTCAATGACAAGTCAATAGTTGATCTCTTCAATGAGCAAGTTAACTAGTGAGTCTGCTTCAATGATACTCTTCGTCAATGCAATGATATATCTACTCTCATCGCTTTATTTATCAGTGAATTGATCTACCTCACGTTCACATGCAACTAGTGAGTCTGCTTCAATGACAAGTCGATAGTTGATCTTTTTGATGAGCAAGTCGACTAGTGAGTCTGCTTCAATGATCACTCTATTTCACATAGTGAGTCTGCTACAATAGACATTTGACGAATTGATTTGAATTAATAGAAAGATTAATAGAAAGACAGACATCAAGACTCTACGTCAGTGCTATAAACTACATTACAAGTCATAGAAACATGACTTTTAAAGAGAAGAAGATAATGTTACGAGTGTATCGAGATTGAATAGAGTTTTCTAGTCAACAAGCTCTAGAGATTTTGACTCATGTTGAATCTCTAGTCTCAACACTCTATTCTAGCGCTTTCGATACTCAAGCAAATCTGCTTCATTCTCTTTGTTTTGCTCTACTATAAATACAGCTCGAAACTCTCTTTGATTTCTTCTGTATTCTTAATATTCTAGTTATAGCTATCTCTATTGATCAAACATTCTATTCAGCTACACACTATCTCGCTGCAGTGTGATTAGATTATAGGCATGATCTCAACATATTCTCAATGTGTAAAACTTAAGCACACTTTATACAAATCATTCTATCTAGAATTTTAAGATCAGCAATGTTTCTTTCACTTATTTTCACAATTAACAGCTGAAAAGCATCAGTAATGACATCAAGAAGTGAAATAAGTGAATTTCATCATCGTTCTTTAATTTCGCGAAGTCTGTAAGTTCAACAAGATCATCAATGAAGTATCAATAATCATTTTTTTTCTCATTTTTTTTCAAATTTTCTCTTTAATAGTTGAGATATACTCAAAAGTTTGAATAGTAAAAGTGATGAGTTCTCAATTAAAATTTAATAACATTTGCATCATCATGAGTGATTCAGCATCAGCAACATCATGATTATTACATCTGATTAATATCTTTTAAGCAGATTTATGATGCTGTTAATTGCAGTAATAGTCATGAAATCTCAAGTTGTGACATCACTTACTTTCATAATGATCTTGACTCAATCATCAGTTAACTTCATCATTTTACAACTTTCTTTGAGCATTATTGCACATTCATGATTCATGATTTAGATCTTTTACTCTTACAATACAGATATACTCAAAGTTTGTTAAAAGTAATCATACAATGATAAAAATATGATCATGATTGAAAAAAGATGAAGGTGAAGAAAATGAGAAGTTGAGAAAAACTGAAAAAGCAATAAATAAATCAACAATTATTATTCACTCTTGTTTACACTTTATCATCTCAACAACATTATTTACTTGAAAGATAAACAATGTTTATGTGCTATTTACACATCATCATTGCTGTCATTTACATTAACTACACATCACATATACTATTTACAATGTCATCTATACACATTATAATCAAAGATGAATCATTATTTAATCAAAAGTTTTTCTTTTTCTTATTTTCTCACAAAGATTTGAAGATTTTTATTGAAAGCTTCTAGAGTGAATCAATGAGTGCACGTCATCATTTATCAGAATAAACAAAGACATTAATTATTGAGATCAAGAATGAATTCACTTAGAAAAAAAGACAATTATCATGATAAATTGACACATAGAAATTAAATCAAAGATTAAAATCAAAGACTGAATTGAAAATCAGATTTGAGTTAGCTCTGAATCTTTATGACTTTGTCAAGACATCATTTAGACTACATTATATCTTCAACTTAATATGTCATGAGTTATGTCGTGCTTGACTTGACAATGCTTGACAAACTGTTTATAGTCGATCAATTCTCTTGAGTTATTGAGAACTTCTTAATAATTAGCTTTATCATAATATATATTCATTTTGTGCCTGCTTAGAATATCACATTATCATATCACTTTTATAGATTTCATCTATTCATTTAGTAGACTCAATCATCACAATTTTAACATATTTCATTTTTGTAGATTTTTTCTCAAGCTGTGTCAGAAAGTATGTGCTTCATGCTTGACATTAAAAAAAGAATTGATCAATGCAGTCTTGTATCAGATATGTACAATCTTTGTACAAAAAAGTTTAATAATGTACTAATTTGTACAAACATGATCAAAGCAGAGAGCAAATGTATCAAAGAAAAGATGCTTGAAAAGAGTAAGTTCAAGAATGCACATGATTACATGAAATTTGAATCAAGCAGTAAGAACTCATATCAATGATGAAAAGACTTTACTAATCTGTACAATCTTTGCGAAAAAGCGTAAGATATCTGAATTCAATGATGATGAATTCAGCTTAATCTTTAATCTGTTCAAACAACTTTTTGATGTGTACAATCTTCTTGCAGATCAAACATTGATCATTGCAAAAGCTTTATGCATGATAGAAGTTTTATTTGAAAGTTTTGAGAAGAAGTATGACTTTGAAGATGAGTAGTAAGAATCTGTGCAGATGATTGCATCAATGCGCAGCAGTAGATTGCGTCTATGCGCAGCAGTAGCTAGCTCATAAAGCTTTGTAGTTAGTCAAAAAGCTCAATGCAAAGAGCACACAAACTTGTAATTACTTATGCTGTGATGTAATGTAGTTAGTGCTGAGCTGTAAAAAGATAAATTCAACGTAATACTGATTTAATTCTAAATACAGAACTCAAAACTACAGTTCAATCATACTTATAACAACAAAATCTTTGAATAAATTACATTATCAGTACATTGATTCTTAAAAGAATGAAACAAAATTGATAATCTTCATACATCTGTGACTTTAGACAATGCAACATATAACTGATCATGACTGAAACAGAATAAAGAAAGATTTATGTTTACAATCAACAGCGACTGCTTTTATGACTTGTTAATTGTCATTGCGAAGCAAAGATGAATAGAAAACTGCTTGCATGATAAAACTCATGAATAGTCATCTTTCTTACTGATTAACTTAATTCTCGAAATCAATTGTATGTCTTTATCAAACTCATTTTTCAAGATGCAATCTTCAATACAATTTCAATGTAAATGTGTAATAATTAATTAAGTGTCATTACACATTCTTTCATGTAAATACAGATTACGTAGTAACATAATTGAAGTCTTTATCTTGAGATACATTTGCAATAAAAGAAATTCAAAGAATTCAAGAGTCTGCAAATACTTCGTACTGATATTCTCAATCTTTTCAACATCATTGTTTTCAATCATATCAATTGATGTAAACAGTTGTGCACACTCAAGAAAGTTGTTCATGATCTGTTGATTCAACAGATTAACGAAGTTGTTGTAAAAACACAGTATAACTCTGTTCTTGAAGAAATTTGAAGATGTATGAGCTTGTGCAAGATTATGCAAAGAATATACATGATCAATAAATGATCGCGATGTTTCATAATAATTGATGATCATGAATGATAAAGATCTGACATCATATAAATTGAAATCATATGACATATGATCAATTCACTCAAAAAATTACTGATTGTTCAGACTTAATTGAATTTGCATGTTTTGATGCAGTTTCAGCACAGTTAAATGATTTCAGATTTAAAAGCTGTGAATGTTGACATTGATTTACATTGATCAATTTTTTCATGAAATCACGAAAGTAATTTGTGCAAAGTTTTCTTCAAGAATTACAGATATTTCATTAAATACATTGCTGAATTGCAGAATGTTGCATAAAGATGCATTGATAATTATGAAGTTATGCTTATGCTGCATAGAAATCTCATTTCATATGATCAAGATCATATGTTTCAGTAAATTAATAAGCTCTGAGCATGCAGTAATAAAATAAATCAATGTATCATGACAAATGATAGAAATCTTGAAATGAGAATATGATATTCTTTCATTAAGCAGTAACTGAGTTGCAATGCTCATGAAGATCATGCATAGAACAATCTTTGTCTGCGCTTGAAAGTGATGACATAGACACTCATATAAAAATGTCTTTTCGATGTCTGCAGAGTTGTGAATGAAAAAATGTGCAGTCTTAAGCAAGTCTGTAACTGTTGAAATGATACTGTTCAAGACTTAATGTTGTTTCTCATTTAATTGAATGATCTTTGCATCTTGTAATTTGATTTGTTCAATCTGATCATACTTGTTGCAAGCATGCATCTTGAGTTAGTCTAACATAAATCATGTTAAACTATCATAGACTAGTATAAAGCTGATGTTGACACGCTAGTGATCTAGCGCGTCTTCGTGAGTATAAGATTCTTGACGTGTTTCATCTTCTTTCATCTTTAGCTTTGAACTTCTAGTTAGAATACACTCATATAATTCGCTCTATGCAAACTCATAACATTAGTTCAAAGCTCATTAATCTTGCTATCAACATGTAAATGATATAAAAACAAGTTACACAACTTAAATCAGAAGTTGAATTCAGAAATTTTGACAGCAAAATCAGAACTTGAACTCAGAAAGCTCAATAAAAATCAGAAATTTCTAAAGAAGAATCTTGATTTGAAATCAGAAATTTCGATAAAATCAAAATTAAAGAACACAAACGCGTTGTTCTTGATTAACTCTTTATTGAGCTCGTCATCAGAAATCAGAAATTTCAACAGTACTTGAACTCAGAAAGTTCGATAGAGTACTAGTTGTTGCTTGAACTCAGAAAGTTTGATAGAGTAACATCAGAATCTTTCAACCAGCAATTTTCTACTCATACAATGACTAGAAGCACAGAATCAAAATCAGTGAGCATTGCTCACTACAACTTTGAAAATGTTAGAAGAGAATCACTTCTATCACAGAATCAAGCAGCATCAAAGAAAGAGAAAGACATGAATGCAATGTTGAACACAGAAAAAGAGAACATGAATGCGTTGCTTTTTGTCTACGAAATAATCAAGATTAGCATCAATGAGAAGCTGAATGCTTGAATAACAGTTAATGAAACAGATGACATCATCATTTTTATCAAGTACATATGTCAACAGCATGACATTGAAATCAAGATTCACAATGACATGATTCAGATGTTAAAAAATGTCAACAAGATAAACATCATGTTGAAGATTATGCAGACGCATCTGCAGAAAGAAGTTAAAAACAAGAATGTAATTATACATCATTTAAAAGCTGCATCAAGTCAACAAAGCACTTTGATTTCTGAAGATCAATTCTTGAAGTCAATCAAGTTACTTGATTCATCTTTGTTTGAAGATTCAACGCAGAATGTAGATAATTGACTGTCTTGAATGCAAAATAAGCTGAAGGCAAATAAAAATCATTTTTCTATCAAAGAGTTGAAGATTGCATACATTAAAAGTTGAGTCAATGAAGCTGCGGTTAAACATATTGCATCTTGCATGCAAGATATCTTCTTGAACTCATTTCTAAAAGTTGAAGAAGTACTATCAATGATTAATAAGATGTACAACGATCTCAATTGTCATCACACGACTCAACGACAGTACTTGAAGCTGTATTAAAACAAGATTTTCTTTCATGAATTTTGAATGAAATTTCAGAGATTTAGTGCAAAACTAAAGTACAATAACAAGACTTTATTAAATGATCTTCAGCACAAGATTAGTTCAGATCTTCAATAAGCAACACTCAATGAATGAATCACAGATTTGAATAAGTTTATCAACATTTGCATGCAAGTAAATGTTAAATTAACTGAATTGAATGCTCAATCAATCATCAAAGCATCAGTGATTCAAGCTGCTTGCTCTGTCTTTAGCACATTGACTGCTCAACTTACGTCATCAGTTTTTTCATGAAAGAAACTCAGAAGATTGAATCTCAATCTCATTTAGAAAGAGTTGTTTAAGAAAGAACTCTGCTTCAAATGCAAGAAGTTAAAACATAAAGTATATGACTGTTTTAAAATGACTCAAGTGCACGAGATTGCTGCAAATTCAAAAAACGATCTACTTTCATTAAAGTAGTGATTAAAGATGATATACTCATATTTTGTTTCATCAGCATGTCTGATGATTCATTTGATTTCAAATCGTTCACTGTTGACATCATCTTAAGTAGTCTAGAAAAGATATTCAAATCTTTCACTCTGATAAATACTGAAGTCATTGACATGACTTTCATCAATGAATCTTTGATGTCAAAGCTATGTGAACACTTTGATATTTAGTCAATATCGCTGTCAAAATTAAAGTCAATTCAATCACATGATGAAACTTCTGATTAAAAGTCAATTACATATGCTTTGTATACATTAATCATGATACAAGAACATAAGAATGAAATGATGTCTTTATTAATAACTCGTCTAGAACAGCACAATATAATCATTAAAAATCTTTAATTAAAAAGAAATCAAATCTTGATAAATTTTGCAAACAATTGATTAATATCATCATTGAAGATTCAAACATTGAAATCTGTCATTTCAAAAATAAGCAGTCAATCAGCATTTTATAAATCTGAGTCAAGCGAAATTTATGAAATGAAATGAAAGAACTTGAACTTGTGTTGCGATTGTGCACTTTGAGTTAGTCTAACATAGATCATGTCAGACTATCATAGACTAGTATAAAGCTGATGTTGACACGCTAGCGATCTAGCGTGCCTTCGTGAGTAAAACTCACGACGTGTTGCATCTTTTTTCTTCTTCAGCTTTGAACTTCTAGTTAGAATACACTCATATGATTCGCTCTATGCAGACTCATAACATTAGTTCAAAGCTCATCAATCTTGCTATCGACGTGTAAATAATATAAAAACAAGCTACATCACTCAAACTTGAACCAGAATCAAAATTTGAAAATTGAGTTCAGAAGATTCATTAGAAATCAAGAAATTTCTAGAACAGAACAGAAGAACATGAACGCGTTGTTCTAGACTAACTCTTTACTGAACTCATCATCAGAACAGAAGAACAGAAGAACATGAATGCATTGTTCTAGAACTGAAACCAGAAATTTCAGCCGAATTTCAATCAGCAATTTTCTACTCACTCAATGACTAGAAGCACAGAATTAGAATCAGAATCAGTGAGCATTGCTTGCTACAAACTTTGAAATGCTGAAAGAGAATCACTTCTATCACAGAATTGAACAGCATCAGAAGAAGAAGACATGAATGCATCATTGAATACAGAAGAAGAGAACATGAATGCATTGTTTTTCAATCACGAAATGATCAAGATCAGCATCAGCACTGAACTGAATGCTTGAATAAGTGCTCATGAAGCAGATGATCTCGTTGCGTTTATCAAGTACATATGTCAACAGCATAACATTGAAATCGAGACTTACAATGACATGATTCAGATGTTGAATGATGTCAACAAGATCAACATTGAATTGAAAGCTATCAACATCAAGTTGAAAGCTACACAGACAACGTTGAACGTTGTTCAAACGCGTTTACAGAAAGAGATGAAGAAAAAGAACGTGATTATACATCATCTAGAAGCAACATCAAGTCAACTAAGCACTTTGATTTTGAAAGATTGATTCTCGAAGTTGACTAAGCTATCTGACTCATCTTTGTTTGAAGATTTGAGACAGAATGTGAATAATTGATTGTTTTGAATGTGAAACAAGCTGAAGATGAACAAGAATCATTTTTCTATTAAAGAAATGAAGATTGCATATGTGAAAAGTTGAGTCAGTGAAACGATGATCAAACACATAGCACTCAGAATGAGAAACATGATCACGAACTCATTTCTTGAAGCAGAAGAGATACTGTCGATCATAAATAAGATGTACGACGATCTCAATTAACATCACATAACTCAACGACAGTTCTTGAAGCTGTATTAAAACAAGATCTTCTTTCATGAATTTTGAATGAAATTTCAGAGACTTAGTGCGAAACTAAAGTACAATAACGAAACTCTACTAAATGATCTTCAGCATAAGATTAGCTCAGACCTTCAGCGAGTCATGATCAATGAACAAACTATGAATTTGAACGAATTCGTCAACATCTGCATGCAAGTCAACGTTTGATTGACGAAATTGAATGCTCAATCAGCTCTCAAGACATTAACGACTCAAGTCGCTCGCTTTATCGCTAGCATCTTGACGACGATCATGACTGCGATCTCAGCTTCAATCTTTGCATGAAAGAAACTCAGAATATCAAACGTTAATTCTGCTAGAAAGAAGTTGTTTAAAAAAGAACTCTGCTTCAAATGTAAGAAGTCAGAACATAGAGCACATGACTTTCTTAAGTCAGCTCAGATGCATGAAATTGCAGTGAATTTGAAAAATGATCTGCTCTCGTCAAAGTAGTGACTGAGAGTGATATACTCATATCTTGCTTCATCAGCATGTCTGATGATTCATTTAATTTCAAGTCGTTCACTGTTGACATCATCTTGAGTAGTCTAGAAAAGATATTCAGGTTTCTTGCTCTGATAAATACTGAAGTCATTGACATGACTTTCATTGATGAATCTTTGATGTCAGAGCTATGTGAATGCTTTGATATTTAGTCAATATCGCTGTTAAAATCAAAGTCAATTTGATTGTATGATGAAATCTCTGATTGAAAGTCAATTACACACACTCTGTATACATTAATCATGATACAAGAACACAAGAATGAAATGATGTCTTTATTGATAACTTGTTTAGATCAGCACAAGATAATCATTGAAAATCTTTGATTGAAAAGAAATCAAATGTTGATAAATTCTGCAAATGATTGATTAATATCATCATTGAAGATTTGAACATCAAAATCTGTTGTTTCAAAAGCAAGCAGTCAATCAGCATTTTACAAATCTGAATCAAACGAAATCTGCAAAATGAAACAAAAGAACTTGAACTTGATTGTTACATCAACAATCATCTTGAAGAGACTCATGAATTAGAAATCAGTGAATCAATTCATTGAATCTGCTTAATTCATTGAATCTGCTCTCATAGTAAAGCAAAGCACTCAAGTTGATCTCGATCAACTTCGCTCATTTCAGTTAACTGAGACAAAGAGACTCGTCAATATTGTCATGATTAAAGTCACTGCATATTGAACTTTAGTCAAGAATAAGAAGATCAAGATCTTTTTCTTGATCATTAGTGAAATCAACAAAGCACTTAGCTCAGTTGAAGATTTCGCGAAACTGAATGAAATGATCTCTGTCATGTCATTAAATGAACTGAAGAAGAAGCTTTTGATAGTTTATCACAACTTTCTGAATGTTTTTAATAGAGAAAAGACAACGCAGTTGCTCTTACATTGATCATACGATCATAAGATTGAATTAAAAGAAGAAAGTCAATCTTCTAAAAGTCGATTGTATCTCATGTCGAGCTACAAGTTGCAGAAGATCAAAGAGTATCTAGAAAAGAATTTAAAGAAGAAGTTCATCACTTTCAGCAAAGCTTCTTTTGCTTCGTTAATACTGTTTGTCGAAAAGAAAGACAACAGTCTTCGCTTTTGCATGAACTATTGAAAACTGAATGCTCTGATCAAAAGAAACCGTCATTCAATACTCTTGATAAACGAAGTACTAGCTCGAATTCAAGGCAGTAAGTATTTGACTCAACTCAACATTATCATTGTGTTCAATAAACTGCGCATGAGTTCAGAAAGCGAAGATTTAACTACTTTTATTACTTTCTTCAATATCTACAAGTATAGAATAATGCTTTTTGAATTGATCAATGAATCTGCTTTCTTTCAGCATTATATCAACGATGTGTTGTTCAACTGTCTGCATAAATTTTGTCAAACATACTTGAATGATATTCTCATCTACAGTAAAACATTGAAAGAACATAGAATTCATGTGAAAGAAGTGCTAAAGAAGCTTCGTGAAGTCGATCTACAAATAAACATTGACAAGTGCAAATTCAAGATTCAGGAAATCTCATTTCTTGAACTACTGATATTCATCAATGATCTGCGAATGAATTCTCAAAAAGTAGATGTGATTCAAGATTGAAAAGTGTCTTGATTGTTGACTCATGTGCAGATCTTCATTGATTTCTGCAATTTCTATCAATGATTCATAAAGAACTTTTCAAAGATCGCTCAACTCATGATAAAGCTGACTCAAAAAGATCATCTTTTTGAATGAACAGAGATCTGTCAGATGATTTTTGAAGAACTGAAGCAACAAGTGATGACAGTCTTTATTCTGAAGCATTTCAACTCAATCAGAGAAGCTATTCTGAAAACTGACTTTTCAAACTATGTCAACGACGAAGTATTGTCTCAGTATGATGATGAAAACATTCTACATTCAATGATCTTCTATAGCAAGAACATGATTCTCACAGAATGTAACTACGAGATCTATGACAAGAAACTGCTAATCATCATTCGTTGCTTGAAGCATTGACATCTCAAATTGAAATTTACGAATATTTCAATCAAGATCTTCATCAATCATCTGAATTTGAAGTACTTCATGATCATCAAAGAACTGATCAGACGATAAGCTAAATGAGCTGAGAAGTTATCTGAATATAACTTCAAGATCATATATCAGTCGAGAAAACAGAATCTGAAAGTCGACGCGCTGATCAGAATGTCAGACGTCAAGTCAGTTGAAGCAAATGATGATCATAAGCTATATCAGCATCAGATGCTATTGTCAGAAGACAGATTTGAACTTCAGTCAATAAAAGATGATCAGAAAGCTGATCAAGATCTGACTCAAATCTTGCTCAGATCTGACTCAGAATCTGACTCAGATTTGAAACTCAAATCAAAAGCTAATCAAAATTCAATTGAAGAGATAATTTTTATTCAGAATCAGATTATAGTTGAAAATTGAATGAATCAACTGTGCTTTGATATTCAAATAGTCATGAAACAGAACAGAAAGACTTGTCAAGATATTGATCTAGACAATTGCAAGGTACTTGATGAAGTACTCTGAAAAGATGATAGACTATGAATTTCTCAGTCAATGATCATTCTATTGATAAGAAAAGCACATGATCTTTCGATCAATGATCACTTTAACATGAATTGAACGTTAAACTTGCTGAGATGATCATATTGCTGATCGAAGATGAGAACGACGATCAAGCACTACATTTGAAACTGTTACGTTTGTCGTAGATCAAAAGCATCGAGAGATTGAATCAATGAACTGCTAAAGTCATTGCTCATACTCAAGCAGCAATGACAGAACATATCATTAAACTTCATTATCAATCTATCAGAAAGTGATGAAAGCAACGTGATTCTGACAGTCATAAATCAATTGTCTAAGAAACGACACTATATATCATGTTGATCAGATGACGAAGAAATCTTCGCAGAATAAACAGTCAAGCTACTGTTGATATGAGTCTTCAGAACTCATGAACTATCAAAATCAATAGTGTTCAATCATGATTTGCAATTCATATTGATTGTCTGAAAGTCTCTATGTCTGAGACTAAACATCAAGATGAAACTATTCATTGATTATCATTCTCAGATTAATGATCAGACAGAAAGAGCGAATTAGAATGTAGAATGATATCTACGAAGCTACTGCTCATATATGCAAGATGATTGATTCACCTGATTATTCATGGTTGAATTCATCAATAACAATGCTATTTCATCGTCAATTGAACAGTTAATGTTCTTTCTGAATAAGAACTTTCACTTTCATATGAGCTTCGATTCAAACTTAATCGAATATGAGATCACTCAAGCTAGAATCGAAGCAGACAAAGCAGAGAATATATTCGAACACATGAAATAATCACTAGCATTGATCAAGTAAGTCTTGACAAGAGTCAGAGTCACAATGAAGAAACAGATTGACAAGCATTGAAAGAAAATAATTTACAAGATAAATGACATGATGTTTCTGAATTCTAGAAACATAACGATCTCACGATCATCAAAGAAGTTAAACGATAAAATGCTAGAATTCTTCAAGATTCTGATCAAGATCAAACATGCTTATTGATTGAATCTATCATCGACTATGAAGATACATTCAAAGTTCACATCAAATCTGCTGCAACTAGATTCGAAGAATTCTCTGAATGAACAACGAAATGAATCGTCTGATTCTATAGTGATCAATGACGAAGATGAATGAAAGATGAAGAACATACTGAACTTCAGACATTACGAACGAGATAAACGACTACAATATCATGTCAATTGAAAAGAATACAACATCGATCTACATTGATACAACGTTGATGAAAGTGAATTCAAAGAATGTCAGAAAATTGTAAATGACTTTCATGAATGATATTCAAACAAGTCAAGATAGAAATCAACTTAAGAAAGATCAATTGAACTGCAGCAATGAGAACATTGCTAAATGAAGAAAGAGAGTAATGTTGCGATCATGCACTTCAAGTTAGTCTAACATAGATCATGTCAGACTATTATAAACTAGTATAAAGCTGATGTTGACACGCTAGCAATCTAGCGTGTCTTCGTGAGTAAAACTCACGACGTGTTGCATCTTCTTTCTTCTTCAACTTTGAACTTCTAGTTAAAATACACTCATATGATTCACTCTATGCAGATTCATAACAACTTGATTGTTACATTAATGATTATCTTAAAGAAACTCATGAATTAGAAATCAGTGAATAGAATTTTTTTTTTGAATTCTTACTCAATTCAACACTCATTATGAGTCTATGTGAGATTCTATATATTGTAGCGAGCGCTGTGCTAGCGTTGCGCTCTTTTTGTATCTACTATCGCTTTTCTCTGCACTCTATACTGTAACTGTTCTCAATGCAAGAACTTTATAAGCTTGTTTCTTCTTTACTTTTTCTCTTTTTCATTTGATTCTCTGATGACATCACAGTCTGAAATTGATTCAGTATGTTTATCAAGAGTATCATTTGAATGATTGCTGTTATCACGCTCATGATTTTTAAAAGCTTTCTCAAGTTTGTGAGATTCTCTTTGCATTGCATCATCTTTCATTCTATCTTTCATTTAAAACATCTTAATAGAATGTGCTTGATTGACATTCAATCTTTGTCATACTCACACGTTGTCATAGCGACATTGAATACTCATCTTTCATGTAGAAATTGATTGAAGTCAATTTTTCTTATGCGTAGCTACGTCAATAATGCGCTGTGAGACTTTGCATGACTTTTGTGCAATCACAGATGTTAATGTGTCATCTTTGATATCAGATATTGAAAATGAGCTGCGTTAAATTTCTCTTTTCAGACTATTCTTCATGTTTGTTTGATTTGTTTCTGTATGAGCGTCAATTTCATCATCACTTCAATGCATTGATGCTCAGTCAGCAATAAAGACAAATCATGTGCATCATCAATTATTTTGTTCATTACTTCATTTTCAAGTACTTCTGCATGTCTCATCACTCAATGTAGCTTCAGCATGACTTTTTAAGATTGAATGCTTTCATGCATAATCTGAACTTGTTGCAGATGTGTCTGATCTTTTGTTGATATCATAGCTTTCACTGTTTTCAGAGAAGTCTGATTATCATTGTATACTTTGTATATCTTTTCATGACACTCTTGATTTGCTATCACTACGTTTGCAAAATGTTTCGCTCTTGCAACTAACTTTTTCAGCTCATCATAATAAGTGATGATTAAAGTCAATTCTTTCAGTCTTTTATTTAGCTTTTAGTTCATTCTCATTGCAATTGCTGTAACATCATTTCTGCTATCACTATCATTCAAGTAAACTCTTTGCTTTGATGTGAATGTATTGAGATTATATTATCTTATTGACATTTTCTTGTTTGCAACTATAACTATCTTCAATGACTTTGATCAGAGAATCACTGTGTAAAAATGACTTCAATTCATCTTTGTTTACTTAAGTATTTCTGTCGAGATCGTGCCTAGAATCTAATCACACTGCAGCGAGATAGTGCGTAGCTGAATAGAATGTTTGATCAATAAAGATAGCTATAACTAGAATATTAAGAATACAGAAGAAATCAAAGAGAGTTTCGAGCTGTATCTATAGTAGAGCAAAACAAAGAAAGTGAAGCAGATTTGCTTGAGTATCAAAAGCGCTAGAATAGAGTGTTGAGACTAGAAGTTCAACATGAGTCAAAATCTCTAGAACTTGTTGACTAGAAAACTCTATTCAATCTCAATACACTCGTAACATTATCTTCTTCTCTTTAAAAGTCATGTTTCTATGACTTGTAGTGTAGTTCATAGCATTGACGTAGAGTCTTGATGCCTGTCTTTCTATCAATCTTTCTATTAATTCAAATCAACTCGTCAAATGTCTATTGTAGCAGACTCACTATGTGAGATAGAGTGATCATTGAAGCAGACTCACTAGTCAACTTGCTCATCGAAGAAATCAACTATCGACTTGTCATTGAAGCAGACTCACTAGTTGCATGTGAACGTGAGGTAGATCGATTCACTGATAGATAGAGCGATGAGAATAAATATGTCATTGCATTGACGAAGAGTATCATTGAAGCAGACTCACTAGTTAACTTGCTCATTGAAGAGATCAACTATCGACTTGTCATTGAAGCAAACTCACTAGTTGCATATGAACGTGAGATAGATTGATTCACTGATAGATAAAGCAATGAAAATAGATATGTCATTGCATTGATGAAGAGTATCATTGAAGCAAACTCACTACGAGAACATCATTTGTAACAGACTCACTAAATTGATTTGACAACACAGATTGTTTTGACTTGTCTGATTCATGAGCTTTCAAGACAAAGAGAGAAAGAAATTGAACAGATTGTTTTCACTCATCTGCTTCATGAGAATGAGTTGATTCTCTAGCAATCAACGAAGATTCTTTATCATTGATTCTATTGATTGAATGAACTTTACGTACTTAATGAGCGATAGATTCTCTAGCAATTCAAACAGTCTTGTCGTTGATTCTATTGATTCTTTGATGTTGTTCTGTCTTTCGATTGCGTCGATCATCAGGTAAAACAAATTTCTTTATACTCGTTTCGTTGTTCATTGAGTAGCTTGAATGAGTATTGATATTGATATCATGTGATTAACAAATTCTTAATATAATGTTGAGATCATGCCTAGAATTTAACCACACTGCAGCGAGATAGTGCGTAGCTGAATAGAATGTTTGATCAATAAAGATAGCTATAACTAGAATATTAAGAATACAGAAGAAATCAAAGAGAGTTTCGAGCTGTATCTATAGTAGAGCAAAACAAAGAGAACGAAGCAGGTTTGCTTAAGTATCGAAAGCGCTAGAATAGAGTGTTGAGACTAGAGATTTAACATGAGTCAAAATCTCTAGAGCTTGTTGACTAGAAAACTCTATTCAATCTTGATACACTCGTAACAATTTCTTTCATTTACTTTTGTTTCAGCTGCAGAGATGTTTTGCACAGCTTTGATTTTCAATCTCTTTTGAGTATCAAGTTGTTGTGAATTCAACGCATTGTTACTTCAATAACTTCGTTCGATTTTCAAGAATTCATGTTTATTATTGATCTTTGTATCAGCTTTCATAAGTGAATATTTATCAACATTGTATTTATTTTCATCTGTAAAATCTTTGTTGATGTTACATAATAAATGTTAATGATCTGTCACAATGCTTTTTCTTGCATTGATCTCAGCTTGACGTTCAAACTCTTTTAATAATCTTTCACTCTTTGTGATGTATATCATATGATGACTTCGTGACTAAGCAAAGAGCGTGTCATCGCGAAGTATATTTGCTTACTTGTCATCATTAATGAGTCTCAAGTAAACTCAATGATTGTTTGCATGATCTTTTGTTTAATTACTAGTTTTGCTTTGACATGATGCATGTAAGTCACTCATTTCAGCTTGAAGTTCAGTTGAACTTTCAAGATTTTAATATTTGATTTTGAGTTAATCTGATGTTTTATCAACTATACATCAACTTTCATATTGAATCATTTAAAAGTTCTTGTAAAGTGAATCAGCTTATGCTTTGTCATCAAGAATTTAATGTCATGCGTTTTTGATCATTGTTCACATCTATCATAAATTTCGCTGAGAATTCTGCAGTTGCGTTTCATAGACTCTTTGTATGTCAAGATATTGATGTCATTCATGAAGTTTATAAAGCTAGTTCTTAACTTGATGTCATCACATGCTTTTAACAAGTTTGCATTGTAAAACAAATATAATATCAATGATAGCAAAGAATCTTGTGATATGTTAACGTTCACATTGCATTTCATCATCGTGTAATCATCAATTATGATCATGATGCGTTGATTTTTCAGAAAGTTCTTCATAAATTCAAGAAGCAGTCTAGAAACTTTTCTCTTCTTCATGTCATGTAAGAGTTTGCTGTGCATCACATTATTAAATGCACTCTTTTCATTCAGACTCAGCAATAAGACTACTTTTCTTCTCATATTGCTTCACACAGTATGTATCTTTTCTATAATTAGTTGCAAAGTCATATTTATTGATCTGTGCTTACAAGCTTTCATCTGAGTGTTCAATATTAAGTCATAAGCTTTTATGACATTTTGCAGATGTTTAAATACAATGAACTTCAGTATTTTGCTCAGTGTGTTGAGTAGCACAATTGATTTATATATTTTTGCATTAAAGTAATTTTTCTTGTCTGACTTTTGCATCATTATTATGACTGCGCTCTTAAACTGAATTGATTGTATTCTCTTCTGTAAACATCTTTCAAAGAGAAAGTGTATTTATTCTGATGCATCATCGACAAGTCTGCACATTATTCTATTTATGTATTTTGTGTGTTTCAATGTCTTGTCAGATGTCACTTTGTAAACAACTCTCTTAATTTTATGATGCATCAGCGAAGTATTATCTTTAATCGAGAGTGAGTACTTGAAGTCTATTGTGTTCAGCATGAGAATCTCTAAAGATGACAAAAAGTGAGTTTGAAACATCATCTTCACTTTATTCTGCGCTGTTGTAATGATGTTAAAGTACTCTGACTTGATCAGAGAAGAAATTGTTGCTTGAATCAATGTGTTTGCAACTGCATTTCTTGCTCATTTCGCAGTTTTGAACAGTTCTCTTGAGAATTGTTCAACATTCTGCATGATCTCTTGATATTCACTGCATTTCTGTTTTCTTGATGATTTTGCTCTTCTTGTCACATGCTTGAATGTACTCTGCTCAGTCATTGATAATTCAACAGCTTCTTCTCATTCATTGCATGCTCTTGATGATCTTCATACATTTCTTCGTTCATTCTGCTTTGATTATTTCATGTGATCTCGCTCAAAGAATGAAAATCTCAATGATTTTCTTCAGTGCATTCAGCAGTTGCTTGATGTATTCATTTATGCATCAATGTTTCATTTCATGATTCAACAATAATTTCAACATTTGTTCTTTCAAAGTATTGATGAACTTCTTTTTATTCATTGTCTTTCAGTTGCAACGCGATTTTCGCGCTGACTTTTTGCAGACTCTGAAATTTATAATTGTCTGTATCAATAAATGATCTGAGAAGTTTTTCATTTCTTCATTGATTTCACATTGTATTAATTGATTCATAATGTCATCTGTCGTGAAAATCAAATTTATTGTTATTTAAGATTCTTGATAATTTCTCATAATTATGTCTTGAGATAATGCTAGTGATGCATCAATGTTTGTGATCATTTTAATTAGCTCATTCAACAATAAATGTTGTTTTGAGTAGAATGATTCTTTTCATGTGAAGTGATGCAAATTGAAGTCTTTTACAAGAATGCTTTCTTTCGACATGTGTAGCATCTTTTTGATGTTTGAAAGATTTTCTTTTTCATGAATAATTTCATGATCTCTGAGTGACAAATTGTATACTTTATGAATGTGTATAGCTTTCTGAATCATCTGTGCATCATTTGTTAGTATTTATAACGTAATTGTGTTTACATTCTTGAAGTATTATGTTGAGTATCAAATGTTACTGTCAATTTTCTTGTTTATGTAGAAACAGATTCTATCTTCATTATTCTTTAGCATGAAGTTAACAGTTGCTGAACAGTATGCTTTGAAAATATCATCAAATCATCAGAGTTCTTGAAGAATCAAAATGTCATAGTTCTTTATCTTTTTCTCATGTAGTAGCATTATCATCATCTTGTTTCTGAACTTGTGAATGTTGTACTGTAGTATTCAAAGCTTCTTTTGCTGAGACATTAAAGTTTATATTTTAAACTGTTTAATGTTCTCTTGAGTGTCTGCAAAGTATTTGCTTCACTTGTAAGATTCTCAACAGAAGATGACATTGATAACAACATGACTGACGTTGATTTCAATTCATTTAATCTTGACTTCTTGATCAAGTGATTCAGTATAGTGTTTTTTGATGTGATGACTACGCTGAGCAGATGACTTTCATTCATTGAGCATCTCTGTTTTCTCTTCAAGTTGTTGTTCATTAGCAATTTCAGACTGATAAATGTTTCTGTGAATGTCTTTGATGTCACTGTCTTGAGTTCTTTCTGCCTTCGTACAACATGATATAGAGATCTGTGCTGTGTGACTCTCTTTATTCTTTCTTTTTCAGCTTGTTGTTTATGACATTGAGAGTCAAAGATTCTGTATATGTCTCAACATGCTTCACATTTTTACATGTTTCAAGTCTGTTTGTAAAAACAATGCTTCAAGCGATGATTCAGCATGCAGTAAATGCATTTCTGCTTGTTTTTGCATTTATACATCTTGTGATCATATTCTTGACACTTTAAACATTGATGCACTCTGCAGCTTGAATCATAGAACTGTGTGATCTTTATGTTGATCTCATGACATACTTTCTCATTAATCAGCTTGTTTATCATCTCAGCGCTGACTACGTGTATCATCAGTAAAACATATCTTTTCTGCTCACTCTTCTTTGTGAGTCATTCAATCTTTTTAATCATCATTTCTGAATATATGTTTTTGTTGATCTTAATGAGAGTTCTTACTTCTTTCTTCTTTATGTTCTTAGACATTTCTTCGACTTTAATCTCATGTATCACTACTTCAAAACTGATTTCGCGCAGACATGCATTCAATGATATCTCTTTGATTCAAAAATCGTTTTTCTTCAATGTTCTTTTACTGCTCTTTGTCTTGATTTAAAATATCAGCAGTTTCAATCATCTTTTCATCATCTTTATGTTTTTGCATGTTGACAATGTTTCGTCAACGTCAATCTCTTTTGCTCATCTCACTATGTTCTTTGTTGTTGTTGTCATGATTCTCTTTACTTCTTCTTCTTCTTTAATGAAGATCTTTACTTCAAATTTCTTACAATGATTTTGCATTGATAATAATATATCAATGTTGAACATAAGATGACTTTCAAATGATGTCATTAACTTCACGCTCACTCTCTTCGCTCAACTGTTAACGTGTTTTCTCTTCTTCATGAACTCTTTTTCAAGTCTGTCTGTTATTTTTTTCAGTCTCTTCAGCTGATTCTTCATGCGCTGATTGACAGTCAACGCAGCAACGCGTTGACACATCAGCTTTTCTATCATCTTTGTCAAACTTCTCATTTTTTCTCAGAACATCAGCTTGTTGTTTCTACGTTCGTTGAGCTCATAAAGTACTTGCAGCTTATGTAATTTCTTCTGTATATCTTTTGTCTTGACTGAATTCTTCTGCAAGATAGTAATAATTGCTTCTTATTCACTCATTAACATCACATCAATGATGCTTCTCATCTGTTCTTGATGATTGAGATGAAGCGTAAGCATCATGTCAATGATGTGCTTTGTCTGAGTGAGTATGAAGTGTTTCTTAATCGTTTCTTTAATAATCTGTTGATTTCTTCTTCAATCTTTGACTATTGAATGTGTACTTTCTTCAGTGAATAAATTCATTGAATCTACTCAATTCATTGAATCTGCTTTTATAGCAAAGCAAAGCACTTAAGTTGATCTCGATCAACTTCAACTCTTTCAGTCAACTGAGAAAAAGAAACTCATCAATATTATCATGATCAAAGTTGTTGTATATTGAACTTTAGTCAAGAATAAGAAAATTAAGATCTTCTTCTTGATCATTAGTGAAATCAACAAAGCACTTAGCTCAGTTGAAGATTTCGCGAAACTGAATGAAATGATCTTTGTCATGTCATTAAATGAACTGAAGAAGAAGCTTTTGATAGTTTATCATAACTTTCTGAATGTTTTTAATAAAGAAAAGATAACGCAGTTGTCATTGCATCAATCATACAATCATAAGATTGAATTAGAAAATGAGAGTCAACTTTTTAGAAGTCAATTGTATTTCATGTCGAGTTACAAGTTGCAGAAAATTAAAGAGTATTTAGAAGAGAATTTGAAGAAGAATTTTATCACACTCAGTGTGAGATGATAAAATCTCTTTACGTGAAACTGCGTAGTAAAAGATAATAAGATAGCACTTTATTGATGATAGAACTAATTGCTAAGAAACAAAAGTGAAAGCTTGCAGAGTTTTCATCTTCTGTCAAATTGCTATCTTTATTCACTCGTTAATCTCTTTGATCTAATCTCGCAAGCTAGTCTTGCAGACATGCATCATTCATAGTTGATGAAATGCATTTTCACAACTGCATCTTCTTTTAAAGACTCAACTTCTGAGTCTTTATAGCATCATATTGTCTTCTTGTAACTGATAGTGTAATCATGACTTTTTCAGCATTTTAGCATCTGTATAAAAGTGTTGTGAATTGATCATGCTAACAAGCATAAACAAAGCTAGTGCAAGATTGTTGATATCAATTCTTCAGCTTTGTTTTCTTTCTTTCTTTCTTTTCTTCTTGTCTCGTTTCAGCATACTCTTTCGTAAGTACTGTTCTTTTGAACTGATGAAGCATGAAATCTGCTATGTGTATCTTGCATAGCTTGCAACTCATGATATGAGCTTCTTTCGTTGCAGCATTGTTGTGATGCAAGTCAATTCATGAGTTAATGTGAATGACATAGCAGTATCAACATCATCATCATCATCATCACTATCATGACAAATAGTAACATTCATGCTCATTGAGATCATGCTAACATGCTTGCGAAGTCTGCTCATTTTCTTGAAATGTACATTTTTCTTCACGTCATCATCATTGCAACGTTTGTTGCATCTGCTTCTTCTGCTTCTTTTGCACTCACTGCATTAATGATTAAGCTTACAACTTCTGATAAACATATTTATCTTTGCATATTTCAATAAATGTTGATGTATGTTAAATCATCATGATCAGAAGATTTGATGCTATCGCTGCGTTTATCATCTGAATGTAGTGATGATTCACATGTGTTGTGCTCTCATCAAGCGTGCTCGCAAATGCAAGCATTGCTTTGAAGAAAAGCATGATTGCGTGATGAATCTAGCTTCATGCTCTCTTCAGCTGATGATGCATCACGCTGCGTAAGCGATGATTTAACATCTCATCGCTCACGCTTAAGATCATCTCGCTCTTCATCTTCAACAATGAGAAAGTGAGTAGTTTTTTCTCTCAGCATGTGAGATTGTATTTAACAGTTAAGTAGAGATTCTCATTTCTCTCGTCTTCGTCACTTCTTGTCGTTGTCATGTCACTTCATCTTCGTCTTGTAAGTATTGACTGAAGCAAGCAATGCATGATGAGATTCACTGATGAATAAATAGCTCTCTTCTTCACTTCAACGTTTTCATTCATGATCATTGATTGCTTCTTTTCTTCGTTCTTTTGCAACATTTGTCATCTTCTTTTTTAAAAGACATATGTTACGTGAGATTTTATAATTGTAGTTTAGTATCAACTTCTTAAACTTGCGTCTTTGCGCTTTTGATATTTTCTCAATCATGATTCTTACGTGATCTGTCTCTCTTTTTTCTCTTTAACTTCTTTGCAGTTGACTGATGTACTTGTCTTTCTGTCTTGTAGTTCTCAATAATCTTCTTTGCATTGCTAAGATTTTTCATTGATTTTCAGAAGTTTTCATAGAAAGACGAATCAACTCATTGAACTAAATACTCAATCTTTTCTTTCTTGATTTGCTGATCAAGTATTTTCTTTATCTTTCATTTCTTTTTCTCTTTTACAAGAATGATCTGCAACTTCAAATTCTTATCACATAAGTGTCAGAGTTTCAATAAAGAAATATGAAAAATTGAGTGAATTGCATCATATCTTTTAGATAGTTCAAGCTTATATGCTTGTATGTTGATCTTCTTCAATATTTTGAATGATCTCAATTGTCTGTAATCAATCTTCTTCTTTGATCAAAGTATATGAATGTTTATACTTTGCAAAAGCACTTTGTCTTTCATTTGAAAGCTTACAGCTTTATGATGAGCATTATAATACTTTGCTTGCTGCTTTGCTACTCACTTTCATAGTTTCATTAAATGTTCTCTGATACTTCGTAGTCATTCTGCTCACTTCATAGTTAAGAGTGTCTTCTTCTTTAAAATTCTGTTCTCAGATGTCTCTGCAAAGCTTGCAGTGTATCTTTTTAGAAGTTCATGTGAAGTTTTTTTAATACTAGCATGTACGCTGTTGTTATATGTGAACATCATCATTGACAAAAGCTCTGATCAGTTATTCATCTTATAATTGAAATACACTCGCAGATAGTGCTCAAGCATCTGATTCTATCTTTCTGTTTGATCATTGATTTGCAAATGAAACGCAGTGCTTAGCTTTCACTTTGCTTCAAAATGTCAACATAGAGTGATTCAGAAATAATTGATAAACAGTGAGTCTTGATTCAATATAATGCTTTGCATCATTTTATGCTGAGATACAAATTTTCGTCATAGCAGATTTGCAAGTCTCTTGATATTCAAATCTTTGATCGTCGAAATATAAATTACGTGCTTGATTAACTTATTTATCATTATCAATATAGCATTGCTTGTTTTTTCAATGTACAAATTCTTCGCAAAGAATATGTTTGTTATGAAATTCATGATCATCATGTGAAATGAATTCACACTTTCTGAAGATATAAACGTCAGCTTCTTATAGAGTTTATGATGATGCACTTGCACTCGCTGACAGTCTGAATAGATGTAAACATATTTTGTCATTTCTTTGAGCATTTTTAATTAATAATATTTTCTTCTTATTGCAATCTTGATATGAGCGTGTGCGAAATGATCTGCTTCGAAATTATCATGATTCATATGCAAAATCTCATTTCTTATAGCAGAGTCATTGAGTACATAGACTGCAAGATCACGACGTAGCAGTTCATCATTTTTCATACTTCATTTCAAAAGCTCATTCTTTCTAGATGCAAATCATTGATGTCACTTCTCATTTGCAACAAAGACGTTTCTTTGTTGTAACTTCAGCAGTCATGCAGTCATTGATTCACTCATCTTCAAATAAAATCTCTTCAACTTTATAATCTGATGAATCAAAAGTTGAGACGACGCAGTGTCAAGAATTCTGCAAGATTTAACGAGTACTTTCTCATTCAAACACATGACTTGAGTATCTGCAATGACTATGTCATTTAGTTGCATCGTCAATGCTGCGAGTTTAATCGCTGTCAAAACTTCTTCATTTTCTAACAGCTCAGATTGATATTTCTGATTGCGAAGTTTGTTTCGCAGAGTAAATAGAAAATAATCATTATTCTTCTTGCTATCATTCAATTTCATAATGTTGAGTCTTCTTGATGATGCATTCGCAGAGTTTAATTTGTCTCTGTGATATTCTATATGAAAGTCAAACGCAGCTAATTTCTCAGCTCAACACATCTGTTGTATGTTGAGCTTCTTCATCATCATAAAGTAATGAAGATTATTATGATTTGTTATCACACATATGAGTCGCTTGCTACTCTGAAGATAGTGTTATCAGTTCTTAAAATCAAGAACTATAGCATACAGCTTTTTGTCATGCATGTCTCATTGTACTTCAGCTTCTTTGAACTTATAACTATAGTATGCAATGAAATGTCATTGATCAGTCTTGTTCTTCTGACTAAACATGTCTTCAACTTCGCGATTTGATGCATCAATCTTCATGCAAAGATCTGCATTTCAATTATAGTGTTTCAAAATGAGAGCATTGATAAAGATTACTTTCAATCTTTCAAAAGTTTTTCTTGCTTTCAATGTCATTGTGAAAAGTGAATGCATTGCTTTCTTCTTCGCATTCTTGATTAAATCTGTTAAAAGCGTGATGATTTAAAAGAATTTTCTTATAAATTGTTGATAAAATCTTGCAAATTTCAAGAATACAAGAATGTTCTTTGCAAACTTGAGCTCAGATCAGCTAGTGATTGCATCAATATGAAACTGTTTCATCTGAATATTTCTTCATTTTATCATAAATCTCAGAAAGATAATTTTGCTACGATTGAAAGTGCATTTTGACAGCTTGATATACAGTTGATATTTCAGTAGCATGCGAAGAATTTTGCACACATGCTCTCAATGCTGCTCTTTCATCTCAGAGTATACTAAGACATCATTCAAATATATCACGCAGCAAATATTCATAAATAATTTAAGCGTGTGATTTACATAGAACTGAAAGATCACAGAAGCATTTATCAGTTCAAAGAGCATCATCTGATACTCAAACTGATTGTAGCATGTATGAAAAGTCATTTTTCATTCATCGCTCTTGCAAATTCAAATGCAATGATAAATGTTGCAAATATCAATTTTAATAAAATGTCTTGCATAAGCAAAGCAATTCAGCGTCTCAGACAGTAAAAACAATGAGTAATTGTTCTTTACTGTTATTTCATTGAAATCACAATAGTTCACACATAGACGAAGACTTTCGTTCAACTTCTTTATAAACAACACAGATGCTTTTGCAGAATTACTTGATAAATGAATTCATTTCTTCTTTAACGCGTTGTCTAGATAGTCTTGTATCACAGCGAGCTCATCTCATGTCATCTTATTAGACTGATTGTCAAGTCGAGTTTTCATATTTACATTCTGACTCAACTCAATTACTTGAGTCGAATCTTCTGACTCGACTCAAATACTCAAGTCAAATCTTCTGACTCGCATTTTCGTGATTTTTCATGATCTTTTTAAGTAATGTCATTTTAAATAACAGCATTGATAAACAGAAAATTCTTAAATTCAATTTAGTCTTGATTAATCATTTATTAATATTTGAATAATTAAATAGTAATCTGACTTGTTGTAATTATACATGAATAAAAATTCACTAAGTGATTGAAATATGAAAATGTAATTATCAATGATTAATTTATAATTAGTAATATTTTATTAATCATTTATTAATCAGCAAATAATCTGAAAATTAACAATCTGAAAATCTTATCATTTTCTTCTTCTTAACATTATTATGATCTTTTCATTCTATTAATTTAATATTAATCATCAATTAATTTTTTCTACTACATTTGTCATTTGATCAACTTTTATCTCAATGATTAGATTAATTATTAATCAATAAGTTATTAATAAATGATTATTAAATCAACTTTTCTTTTAAAAATTTAATTGAAAACATAATAATAATAATTCAGATTAATTTAAGATTAATTCTAGATTAATCTTGTTATGAGTTTGCATAAAGTGAATCATATGAATGTATTCTAACTAGAAGTTCAAAGCTAAAGAAGAAAGAAGATGAAATACATTAAGAATCTTATACTCACGAAGGCGCACTAAATCACTAGCGTGTCAACATCAGCTTTATACTAGTTTATGATAGTTTAACATGATTTATGTTAAACTAACTTGAGATGCACGCTTGCAACATTATCTTTCTTCTTCATTTAGCAATGTTTTCATTACTGCAGTTCAGTCAATCTTTCTTGAGTCAATTTCTATCTTGACTTGTTCAAATAATGTTCATGAAAGTCATTGATGACTTTTAAGCAATCTTTAAATTCACTTTCATCAACGTTGTATTAATGTAGATTGACGTTGTATTCTTTTTAATTGACATGATATTGTAGTCATTTGTTTCATTTGTAGTGTCTGAAATTCAATATGTTCTTCACTTTTCATTCATCTTCATCTTCAATTATTATAAAATCAAACAACTCATTTCATTGTTTTTTTAAAGTGTCTTTTGAATTTAGTTGCAGCAGATTTGACGCAAACTTCGAATAAATCTTCATAGTCAACAACAGTTTCAGTTGATATGCATGTTCAATCTTGATCAGAATCTTGAAAAGTTCTAGCATCTTATTGTTTAGCTTCTTTGATGATCGTAAGATCATTATGTTTCTAGAATTCAGAAACATCATGTCATTTATCTTGTAAATCATTTTCTTTTGATGCTTGTTAATCTGTTTCTTCATTGTGACTCTGACTTTTGCTAAGACTTGCTTAATCAATGCTAGTGATCATTTCATATGTTCGAATATATTCTTTGCTTTGTCTGCTTCGATTCTAGCTTGAGTGATCTCATATTCAATTGAGTTCAAATCGAAGCTCATATGAGAGTGAAAGTTCTTATTCAGAAAGAACGTTGACTGTTCAATTGATAGCGAAATAGCATTGTTATCAATGAATTCAATCATAAATAATCAGATGAATCAATCATCTTGCATATACAAGCAATAACTTCGTAGATATCATTTCACATTCTGATTCACTCTTTCTGTTTAATCATTGATCTGCGAATGATAGTTTGTGAATAGTTTCATCTTGATGTTGAGTTTCAGACATAAAGACTTTCAGACAATCAATATGCATTGTGAATCACGATCAAACACTATTGATCTTGATAGTTCATGAGTTCTGAAGACTCATAACAACAGTAGCTTGACTGTTTGTTCTGTGAAGGTTTCTTCGTCATTTGATCAACATAATATATAATGTCATTTCTTAGACAATCAATCTATGACTGTCAGAATCGCGTTGTTTTCATCACTTTCTGATAGATCAATAATGAAGTCTAATGATATGTTCTGTCATTACTGCTCAAGTATGAGCAATGACTTCAGCAGTTCATTGATTTGATCTCTCGATGCTTTTGATCTACGACAAACGTAACAGTTTCAAATGTAGCGCTTGATCATCGTTTTCATCTTCTGTTGAGATCGTGCCTAGATATTTAATCTAATCGTGTCGTGAGTGAAATGTTTAATTCAATAAAGATAGCTATAACTAAGACTTTAAGAATACAGAAGAAAGAGAATACAAAAGACAAGAAGAACACGCTTTATATAGTAGTTACTCAGATCAACGCTAGTCTCGAAGAGAACGTGTTGAAACATAAGAAAAGTGTTGATTTGAAAGATGTTTGCGACACAAAGAAATGTGTTTGTCATAGAAATCTGTTGATAATTCGTAACACAAAGAAGTGTGTTTGTCTAAAAAACAATAGAAGCTGATTAGAAGATGCTAGAAAAGAAAAAAGATGCTGAATCATATCTGAGTTAAATCTGAGTCAGATCTAGATCATTGATTAGCTCTAATCAATTCTGACACATTCATAACATTATTCTCTTCTTCGAAAATTCATGTTTGCATGAATAGA
>JAABUW010000674.1_pt1 | contig 64260 bp, 65 predicted proteins | sample 5560081 | NCBI WGS metagenome assembly JAABUW01 (sample SAMN10711882, study PRJNA513363) | rock metagenome | isolation source: Antarctica rocks | place: Antarctica: Victoria Land, Knobhead sud | reverse complement strand
CGATCAAACGAGAAACCCGCTGCCGAACCGCCGCCTCGGACAACCCAACCGCCGCGGCGATGGCCGCGTACGGACGCCGACCGTCCTGCTGCAACTGCTCGATGATCGCCTTCGACACCTCATCCAGCGCCACCTGCACAGTCTGACTACGAGCAGCTACTGACCGAGCGCCGTCCGCTGTCAGGCTGGTTGAGGATCTGGACACAGTGCTGATAGTCGTCGGCGTGTCCGCGCTGCGCAAGGGATTCCGTCGACGAATTCAGATCGAAACACGGAAAACCTTGCGTCGGTGTGTCAAAGCTGCGATAACCGTGATGACGCTCGAAGATCTCCGAATCCACTCGACGGCCCTGGGTAGCCTGGATCGCCCCTGGGTGGCCTGGATTGCCCCTGGGTAGCCTGGATCGCTTGGAGCCGGATCAACCTTTCGCCGCAGAGGGGCCGGCTCCGGTTTGCACGGGTGGGTTCACCGATGTGAAGATCCGCCCGGGTGCGATCGAACTCGCCCTGGAGAACCGGAAGGACTTGCCAATGCCGCGCCAAGAGGATCGAATTCCACCCGCGCTGCTGTCCGCGGCCGCCTACGGCAGGTCTCGACTGTCCAGACGGACGGTTTTGCGTGGGGCCGGTCTGAGCAGTGCGGTGGCATTCCTGGCCGCTTGCGGAGTGAAGGGCACGAATGCCGCCGGCCCCCCTTTGAGCAACTCGGCCATCGCCGGAACGCCGCCGCCCGCCTCGAGCGCTGCTGCCGTTGGCTCTTCGACCGGTTCGGTCGCCGCGTCGTCGAAGCCCGGGTCGTCGTCAGCAGGGTCGTCGTCGACCGCGACTTCCGGCCCCGGGTCCTCCTCGCCGGCCAGCAGCGCTCCGACGGTTGCGGACCTCTCCGATCAGGACAAGTCGGTCAACTGGTCGAACTGGCCGGCATACATGGACGTGGCCGGCGGCAACGCCAGCAAGCACCCCACCATCGAGGCATTCACCGCAAAGACCGGCATCAAGGTCACCTATACCGAGGACGTCAACGACAACAATACGTATTTCGCCAAGATCCAACCTCAGCTCGCCGCCGGGCGAGTGATCAACGCCGATCTCTTCGTGGTGACGGATTGGATGGCCGCCAAGCTCAACCAGCTGGGCTACCTGCAGCCGCTCGATCACTCGTTGATTCCCAACATCAAGAATCTGCAGCCGCATCTGCTCGATATTCCGTTCGACAAGGGCCGGAAATTCTCGTTGACCTGGCAGTCGGGCCTGACCGGCATCGCGCAGAATCCGAAGGCGACCGGCGGCAAGACCATCGATTCGGTGGACCAGTTGCTGACCGATTCCTCGCTCAAGGGCAAGGTCACCCTGCTCACCGAGATGCGCGACACCATCGGTATGACACTGCTCGATCTGGGGCACAATCCGGAGGATTTCACCGACGCCCAGTTCAACCGGGCACTCGCCAAATTACAGGCCGCGGTCGACGCCAAGCAGATCCGGCAATTCACCGGCAACGACTACGCCCAAGCTCTGGTGGCCGGGGACGTTGCTGCGTGTCTGGCCTGGACAGGGGACGTGGTCCAGCTCAAAGCCGACAACCCGGACCTGCAATATGTGCTGCCCTCGGCCGGCTACCTCCTCTGGAGTGACAATTTGGTGATCCCGGTGCGCACGCCGCACAAGAAGAATGCCGAGATGCTGATGAACTACTACTATGACCCGGTGGTTGCGGCGCCGGTCGCGGAGGCGGTCAATTTCATTACACCCGTCGTCGGTACCCAGGCGATCCTGGCCAAGAAGGACCCGAAGATCGCGCAGAACGAATTGATCTTCCCGACCAGCAGGACGCTCTTCAAGGCGAAAGGTTTCATGGAATTGGACGCCTCCCAGGAGCAGCGCTACAACGCTGCATTCGCCAAACTCTCCGGCGCCTGAGAATGGCACTGTCGCCGGATTCCGCGGAATTGGGCACCGGGCTGGAGCTCCGCGGCCTGACCAAGTCCTTCGGTCGGTTCCGCGCTGTCGATGCGATCGACCTCTCGGTTGCGGAGGGGTCGTTCTTCGCCCTGCTGGGTCCGTCGGGTTGCGGAAAAACAACCACGCTCCGAATGGTGGCCGGCCTGGAGAATCCGACGAGTGGAGTGATCTACATCGGAGGAAAAGACATTTCCGCCCTGCGGCCCCATCAGCGGCCCACCAACACGGTTTTTCAGAACTACGCTCTGTTCCCGCACATGACGGTCTTCGAGAATGTCGCGTTCGGACTGCGCCGCCGCAAAGTGGGCGACGTTCGGGCGAAGGTGATGGAGATGCTCGAGCTGGTGGAGCTGGCCGACCTCGCCAATCGCAAGCCGACCCAGCTCTCCGGCGGCCAGCAACAGCGGATCGCCGTCGTGCGTGCCCTGGTCAATCGACCCAAGGTGCTGCTCCTGGACGAGCCGCTCGGTGCGCTCGACCTGAAGCTGCGCCGCCAGATGCAGTTGGAACTCAAGCGAATCCAGACCGAGGTGGGCATCACCTTCATCCATGTCACGCACGACCAGGAGGAGGCCATGACGATGGCCGACACCATTGCCGTGATGAACAAGGGCAAGGTCGAGCAGCTCGGTGCACCGGTCGATCTGTACGAGAACCCGCAGAGCGCCTTCGTGGCAGGCTTTCTCGGCCAGTCCAATCTGATGTCGGCGGAGATCGTCAGCCAGGACTCCGACGTGCTGATCCTGAAGTTCGAGGACACCCGGCTGACGATGCCGACGGCCAGAGCCAGATCAACCGCGGCCAAGATCGAAATCGGAGTGCGGCCGGAGAAGATCCAGATCATCGATCGGGGAGCGGAGCCACCAGGTACCAATGCGGTGGACGGAACGATCGTCGACGCGTCGTTCGTCGGCGTTTCCACCCAATATCTGGTCCGCACCGGCGGCGGCGAAGAGTTGACCGTCTTCAGCCAGAACACCGCGACGCAGCTGCGGCGGACCGGTGAGCGAGTGTGCCTGTCCTGGCACCCGGAGCACACCTTCGGGCTGGAGGCGGGCGCCAACGAGCAGGCGGTCGCCGCCGAGGTCGCGGTATGACCGGCGCAGGCGCAAAGGCTTGGGCGTCATTGCAGCCGCAGGGCGCGGCATGACCGGCGCAGGCGCAACGGCATGAGCGTCGTCGCCGCCGCAGGCGTCGCAGCCGGTCCGGCCGGGCCCGAGGGCGAACCGCGGTCGAGCCGCAAACTGACTCCGTACTTCTTGCTGTTACCCGCGTTCCTGGCCCTGATCGTGTTCTACGTGCTGCCCACCCTCACCCTGGCATCGACCTCGCTGCAGACCGGGGATCTGTCCACCGGGCTGAGCCTGACCTGGCACTGGGCGACCTATGGTGACGTTCTCACCCAGTACTGGCCGCAGTTCGCCCGTGCCTTCGTCTTCGCCGCTGTCGCCACCGTGCTGGCCCTGCTGATCGCATATCCGCTCGCGTACACGATCGCGTTGAAGGCCGGCCGGTGGCGAAACGTCATGCTGGCCTTGGTGATCGCACCCTTTTTCACCAGCTTTCTGATCCGGACCCTGGCGTGGCGGCAGATTTTGGCGGATGAGGGTTGGGTCGTCGACATCATGAAGGCCACCGGCCTGCTGCACCTCACGGATTGGATGGGCTTGACCCAGGGCCGCGTGCTTGCCACGCCGGTCGCGGTGATCCTGGGCCTGACGTACAACTTCCTGCCCTTCATGACGTTGCCGCTGTACGCCTCGCTGGAGAAGATCGACCCGGGCCTGCTGCACGCCTCCGGCGACCTGTACGCCAACGCCTGGTCGAGTTTCTGGAAGGTGACCTGGCCGCTTTCGTTGCCCGGGGTCGTCGGTGGCACCCTGCTCACCTTCATTCCGGCGGCCGGCGACTACGTCAATCAGCAGTTCCTGGGGTCCACCTCGGAATCGATGACGGGCAACGTCATCGATTCACTTGCATTGCAGCAACGCAACTATCCAGCAGCTGCCGCGCTGTCGCTGGTGCTGATGGTGGCGATCGTGGTGCTCGTCGCCGTATACGTGAAGCGCTCGGGAACGGACGACCTGATCTGATGGTGACGATGACGAAGGCGCGCCCGAGCGCCCCGCCCGGTCCCCGTCCGGCCAGGCGACGCGGCGGCTGGATCCGCGATCATCTGGTGATCTTCCTCGGCGTCCTGGGCCTGATCTATCTGTTCATTCCGATCTTCGTCGTGGTGCTCTTCTCGTTCAATTCGCCGACCGGCCGGTACAACTACACCTGGGTTCGTTTCTCGCTGGATGCCTGGAGCAGCCCCTGCGATGTCTCCGGCATGTGCGAGTCGCTGCTGGTGAGTCTGAAGATCGGCGTGCTGGCGACGCTGGTCGCCACCATTCTGGGCACGATGGCAGCCTTCGGCCTGGCCCGTCACCGCTTCCGGGGCCGCTCGGTGGCGAACCTGCTCATCTTCCTGCCGATGGCCACCCCCGAGGTGGTGGCCGGATCGTCCCTGCTCACACTGTTCATCAACATCGGCGTGCCGCTGGGTCAGCTGACGATCTTCATCGCCCATGTGATGTTCTGCATCAGTTTCGTGATCGTGACGGTGAAATCCCGGCTGGCCGGAATGGATCCCCGCCTGGAGCAGGCGGCAATGGATCTCTACGCCAATCGCTATCAAACCTTCCTTCGAGTGACCCTGCCCTTGGTGCTCCCCGGCATCATCTCCGCCGCCCTGCTCAGCTTCTCGCTGTCGTTCGACGATTTCATCATCACCAACTTCAACGCCGGCTCCACCGTCACCTTTCCGATGTTCGTCTGGGGCGCCTACCAACGCGCCCTTCCGGTCCAGATCAACGTGATCGGCACCGCGATGCTACTGATCTCGCTCGTCCTCGTCGGCATCGGCGGGCTGCTCAGCAAGAAGCGAAAGAGCGGAAAGCGCCGGACCTGAGAAGCTACTCGTCGTCCATGGTTTTGCGGATTGCGGCAAATAGCGGCCCGGGTCAACCAGAGGGGTTGTCTCGGGTATTTCGTGCGCCTCGGGTATTTCGTGCGCCGCGGGTGTCGCGGGCGCGAAGCCGCATCTGCAGGACCATCCGGACCATCTGCGCACCCAACACCACGGTTTTACCGAGGTCGCCGGTGACCGACGAACGGCCGACCCTGGGGTGGTAGTTGACGGGCACCTGAACCAGCTTCGTGCGCCGCAGCAGGGCGATCAATAGCATTTCCAATCCGAAGGACGACCCGTTCCTCCGGAAATGCGGCGAGATGTCGGCCGAGCACTCCCTGGACAACACGCGAAAAGTGCACCCCACGTCGCTCAGGTAGCAACCGTTATAGAGGACCTCGATCATTTTCGCGACCCCCCAGTTCCCCCATTGCAGAGTGAAACCCATGTTCGCGCCGTCCCAGATGAAATTGGACACGGTGCGCGAGCCGACCACGAGGCCGCATTCCAACGTGTACGGCAGCAACTTGTACAGGTCCTCGGGGTTGAAGGTGCCGTCCGGCTCACAAATGCATATCAGGTCGGCATCGACCTCGCGCAACCCGCGACGGATAGCCGCGCCATATCCTTGCGTTGTTTCGACGATCTCACGAGCGGACGTCGTGGCCACTTCCTCGGACGTACCCGCCGCGGCGTTGTTGTTGATGACCAGGGTGTCATCGACGATACCGAGCTGCTCGAACCGTCGAATGATTTCAGCGATGCTGTCCTTCTCGTTGTAGGTGGGCAGGATCAACGCAATCGTTCTACCGTTCCACATCTGCGCGTTCCTTCGCTTCGCGCTCGTTGGTCGTCGGTGCAGGTGTGCCCAACGCTCGCTCGACGCCCATCGTCCAGATGTTCCGACCCATCCAACAGCAGGCGAGAAATCCCAGTAGCAACCAGAGGGCCCATCCCAACGGCGGTTGCCATTGCGCCACCGGCAGGAACCACACGGGACCATTGGTTCCGACTGCGTAGCGTCGGCCGTTGAGGTACAGCGAAACGAACTGCAGCAGCGGTATCGTCACCGCGACGATTCGGAACAGTCGAGTGCCGACAGCCGGATCGAACGAATCCGCCCGGCCCACGATGGTGATGCCTGCCAGCAGCGGAATGAGGGTGAAGACGGCCAGCAGATGGCGCCCCTGCAAGCTCGCCCCGACGGGGTAGAAGACCGTTGCGTAGGTGAAGTAGCCGACGGCCATCATCACGACGGACCAGATCAGCAGCGTCCAACGGTCGGCTCGGCTCCCGAGGAGTACCGCCGCTCCGACGAGGATCAGCAACACCGCGATCCACATGGCGATGAACCACGCCGGAATTCCGGTATCCAGCCAGCCGAAGAGCGCTACCCCCGATCGCACCAGTGAATAGCTGGAAGTGGAAAAGGCGCCGAAGGCGGACTCGCTGAAGAACGTTCCGACATGCGATGGATGATCGAAGGCCAGTTCCCACCAGGCGACCGATATGCCCGAGACCAGCAGTATCCCGGCCGAGCCCAAGAATGCCACGGTGCGCGCTCTGGCCAAGTTCCAGAAGAAACCAGGGCCGATCCGCACCAGCAACAGGAGCATCAGCAGGGCGAAGGTGACCACCCCCAGCTGGCGGGAAAGAATCAATGTCGCTCCGACACCTGCGAGCAACAGTTGGGTGCCGGGCTCGGCGAGCGTCTCCCGGTGGCGCAGACCGGCCACCACGATGCAGGCGGTCGCGAAGGCCGCGCAGATCTCCATTCCGCTGGTGGTAACCGTCGAGCAGGAGAAGATGACGACGGGCGTGAGTGCGACGAAGGCTCCCAACAATGCTCTGCGGCCGAGCGCGCGCGTCAGATGGGCCGCGCCCAGGAGCAACAACGACGCACTGGCCAAGGCACAGAAGAGGCGGGCCCGATAGAACGCCGCGACTGCATCCGAACCCAGTCGGGCGGCCCAGCCCATGGGTACGTACAGAAAAGGCGGGTAACTGCCGAGTACATCCACTCGATACTCGATCGCAGTGGAGGTGACCGGCGGCTGCTGCGGCCGGCATCCTGCAGAGACGGTCGGCTGCAGCACTTCACACTTCGGGTCGTGCGGAACCAGGTTCGCCGGCACCGGTATGACTCGGCTGATCGACCGGTTACGTTCGGCGCCGAGTCCACCCCCGGTCTCGGTGCCGGTGTAGGACGAACCGATGTCGAACGTCGCCATTCCGACGGCTTTCATGAAGTGGCTCGTCTCGTCCGGAGCCGATGCGCGGGGATTGGTGAAAGCCCAGCACACCATCAACACCAGATAGGGAATGACAAATGCCGTGGCCACTGCCCAGTGTTTCCCCGCCGGCCGGCCTTTCGAGTCTGGTACTGCCGAGGACGACGGCTGCACCCGGACGGGCGTGTTCATCGTCGCCGAGCCGTCCTCGATCGGACCGCCACTGGGTGCCACCGGACCCATCGTCAGCCGGCCGCTGGCGTGGCCACGATCAACATCTGGCCGGCGAAAGGCTTGATCGGCGAGCGTAGATACCAGGGCACCAGAAAGGTCAGCTTCGAGCCGCGCGACTTCATGCTCAGGGGCAGGAAACGCGGAGCCACATACTCCACCTTCCAGCCGGACGCCCCGAGGAAGTCGGGCAGCGAGCGGTCCGTGTAGATCGTCACGTGGGTGTAGTCGTCGAAATATTCGTTGGGGTTGAGGCGGAAGTTCGGCTGGATGAGAATCAGCCGCCCAGCTGGGCGCAGAACTCTCGAGGCCTCGGCGAGCAAGCGGGTGGCCATGGGTTGCGAAAGATGCTCCAGCAGGTTGGAAGCAAGCACGCAGTCGAAGGCGGCGTCATCGAATCGGGACAGGTCGGTGCAGTTCCCGATTACGGCGGTGACACCCGGCCCGGCAGCCTCGGTGACGACCTCATCGATGTCCATCGCGGTGACGCTCCTGGCGCGTACCGCATTGGAGAAATCGCACCAACCCGCGCCCATCTCCAGTACGTCGCTGTCGAGGGCGATCCAGCGGGTCAGGTATTGGCAGATGTGCTGCCATACCGCGCTGCGCTGGTCGTTCTTGGTGAACCGGGTGCTGAAGTACCCGGAAAGCTTCTTCGGATCCGACCTCGTGCCCTTGGCTGCGGCGCCGTTCTGGGGAACCGACAAGACCTACTCCTCGAGTGATGCGATGGCGCCGATGACCACCACCGCGTGCGCGGGGCAGATCGAGCACCATTGGCGCACCTCCGCAAGCGTGGCGGTGCGATGAACTGCCGACCGGCGCTGCTGGGGGTGGCCCGAACGAACACTTCCCAACGGCGTAAGGCTCCTCGCCCGGCGTGATCCTACCTGCCGACGTAGCCGCGGCCCCGGCGTCGCCGCGGCGGGTCCCGGAGTGCTCCTGCAACCTCGCGGGCATCAACGCAGCGTATCGGCTGGCAACCGGCGGATAGCATTTGCTCACGCAGGAAGCCCCCGCACAATAGTTCGCCACCGTCCCGAGGAGCCATCATGACCCGAATCGCCGCATATCTGCTCGACCCCGTTCCGGATCCACGCGGTTCGTCGCTGTCCGCGTCGATCTGGGACAGCAAAACCGGCACCGTCATCGAAACCTCGCGCAAGCTTCCGCACCCCGCGAAGCAGGGGTGACCAGCCGTGTCACCTCTGCTTCCAGCCGGCCGTTCCAGGTCCAGAGCAGTTCGCCATTCGCTGTCCGATGCCGAGCCGATCTGTTGGTGGCTCGACGACGTCGATGCGCCGCAACCACGGGAACGATTGACCGGCCAGGCGCGCACCGACCTCGCGATCATCGGCGGTGGTTACTCCGGTCTCTGGACCGCCTTGTTGGCCAAGCAGGAGGATCCCGCCCGTGAGGTCGTCGTCCTCGAAGGGAAGACGTTGGGCTGGGCCGCTTCCGGGCGAAACGGCGGTTTCTGCTCCGCATCCCTGACGCACGGCCAGGCCAACGGCATGGATTGGTACCCGGCGGACATGCCCCGGCTGGAACGCCGCGGACGCGATAATCTGGCCGAGATCGTCACCACGATCGAGGAATATCGCATCGATTGCAAGCTGGAGAAATCCGGTGAGCTGAAGGTCGCCACCGAAAGCTACCAGTTGGCCGATCTTGCGGCCGATTACGAGCGGATGCTCGACTTCGGCGATGAGGCCGAACTTCTCGATCAGGCGGCCACCAGAGCATTGGTCAATTCGCCGACGTACCTCGGCGCGATCGACGGCCGGAACAAGACCGTTCTGGTCGACCCGGCTCGCCTGGTGTGGGGACTCGCCGCGGCCTGCGAATCGTTGGGCGTCAAGATCCACGAGAATACCTACGTCGCCGGCATGGTCCGTGACGGTCGGGACATGCTGCTGACCACCCAGCACGGATCGATGCGCGCGAACCGGGTTGCGCTGGGCACCAACGCGTTTCCCTCGTTGTTGAAGCGGGTTCGGCCATACGTGGTGCCGGTGTACGACTACGCCATGGCCACCGAACCGTTGACCCAGGCGCAGCTGGACACCATCGGCTGGAAGGGGCGGCAGGGTGTCAGTGATTCCGGGAATCAATTCCACTACTACCGGCTCACCGACGACAACTGCATTCTGTGGGGCGGTTATGACGTCATCTATCACTACGGCAATCGCATCGACCCGGCGCTGGACCAGCGGCCGGAGACGCATCGGATGCTGGCCGAACATTTCTTCGCCACTTTTCCGCAGCTGGAGGGGGTTCGATTCAGCCATACCTGGGGTGGGGTGATCGACACCTGTTCACGGTTCTTCCCGTTCTTCGGAACCGGGTTCGGCGGCAAGGTCGCGCACGCGACCGGCTACACCGGCCTCGGGGTGGGAGCGACCAGGTTCGGGGCGCAGGTCATGCTCGATCTGCTCTCCGGCGAACGAACGGAGCTGACCAGCCTGAAGACCATCCGGGAGAAGCCGGTGCCATTCCCACCGGAACCGCTGCGGTCTGCCGTCATCGGGATGACGCGCTGGTCCATCGCCCGCGCGGACGCCCGCGCCGGCCACCGCAACCTCTGGCTCCGCGGCCTGGACCGCTTCGGGCTGGGTTTCGACTCATGAGCGCCGGGCACGTGCACCCGCGTCGATCAAACTGCCACGCGTGGATCAAAATGCCTCGCGTGGACACAGTGACGACTCCAGGCCTACCGGGCCCAATATCGCAATGGTGATCCACGCAGCCGCATCGGGGCGTCGGATCGATGTGCGTGCATCGTTCGTCAGGTACTGCAGGCAGTTCGTTGCACGATCGATCCGCGGGCTTGCCCCGGCGGTGCTCGGCTCGTCAAGCTGATGAGGAAGAGCGAACAGTCGACGGGTGGAGCACCGGACCGACGTACGAGCAGCACACACCGAAGCGGGCGCGCGACCTCGCGCATTGCGCACCACTCACAGGAGAGTTGAATTCAATGGCGCGCTACGGCGCAATGTACGGACCCGATGTCACTTTCACCGGGGTGCCGCGCTGCGATCTGTCCGATCCCTCCACGTACGCCGATGCGGCGGCGGTGATCGTCGGGGCGCCCTACGACTCCGGCACCTCGTACCGGTCCGGCGCCAGGATGGGCCCGATGGCCCTGCGGAGTTGCGACTATTCGGAGCACACCGGCTCGCGTCCGCACCTGTCGCTCCGCGTCGACCCGCTGCTGGACCTCGGCGTGGTGGATGCCGGCGACGTCGAGATGGCGCCGACCGAGACCATTCGCTCGCTGCGGGCGCTGCAGAACGTCATCACGCAATTGGCCGGGGCCAACAAGATTCCCATCGTCCTCGGCGGCGATCACACCATCGCAATGGCCGACATCACCGGTCTGGCAGAGCATTTCGGCTATGGTCGAATATCGGTTCTGCATTTCGACGCGCACGCCGACACCGGCGACCTGCAATTCGGTTCGCTGTACGGTCACGGTCTACCAATGCGCCGGGTCATCGAATCCGGCGCGGTCCTTGGCAGCAAATTCTTCCAGATCGGCTTGCGTGGCTACTGGCCAGAGCCGCCCGAGCTGGCCTGGATGGCCGAGCAGCGGATGCGGGGATTCGAAATGGCCGAAATCGCCCGTCGAGGCCTGGACGACGTGCTCACCGAGGCGATCCGGCTCGCCGGCCAGGACACGGACGGCGTGTTCCTCTCGGTCGACATCGATGTGGTCGACCCGGGGATGGCGCCCGGCACCGGCACTCCAGAACCCGGCGGCCTCACTCCGAGGGAATTGCTCGACGCGGTCCGCCGGATCGGACGGGAGACCAATCTGGTGGGACTGGAGATCGTCGAGGTCGCGCCGCCCTACGACCACGCGGATGTCACCGCGATGCTCGGGAACCGTGTCGTTCTGGAAACCCTCTCCGGCATCGCCCGCCGACGGGCGGACGCTGTGGCCGGAACGACCTGGGACGAGTCGACACCGGTGCTCGCCGGGCGGAACTCACCAAGCGTCCGATCGGCTGACGGCAGACTGCGGGTGCTGGTGGTGGGCGCCGGCGGCGTCGGCGCCGCGGTGGTGGCGACCGCTGCCAGGCGCGACTACATCGAGGCCATGGTCGTTGCCGACTACGACCTTCGCAAGGCGCAGCAGGCCGTGGACGCGGTGGGTGACGGCCGGTTCGTCCCGGCGCAGGTCGACGCGACGAACGTCGGGGCTGTCGTGGAGTTGCTCCAACGGTACCGCTGTGACCTGCTGCTCAACGCGACAGACCCGCGATTTGTGATGCCTTTGTTCAACGCGGCGCTGCAGGGAAAAGCGCACTACCTCGACATGGCCATGTCGCTGTCCCACTCGCATCCCACCGACCCGTTCAATACGCCGGGGGTGATGCTCGGCGACGAACAGTTCGCGATGGCAGCGCAATGGGAGGCTGCGGACCGAATCGCCCTGGTCGGCATGGGCGTGGAACCGGGACTCTCCGATGTGTTCGCCAGATACGCCTCCGACCACCTCTTTCGCCGAGTCGACGAGATCGGCGTGCGTGACGGCGGGAACCTGCAGGTCGCCGGCTACGACTTTGCTCCGACGTTCTCGATCTGGACGACGATCGAGGAGTGCCTGAATCCACCGATCATCTACGAGAAGGGTCGCGGGTGGTTCACCACCGCGCCGTTCAGCGAGCCGGAGGTCTTCGAGTTCCCGGAAGGCATCGGGCCGGTCGAGTGCGTCAACGTGGAACACGAGGAAGTCCTGTTGATGCCCCGTTGGCTGGACGTCGGTCGGGTGACGTTCAAATACGGACTGGGCCAGGAGTTCATCGAGATGCTCAAACTGCAGCGCAAGCTGGGCATCGACTCGGCCGAAAGTCTGCAGGTCGGTTCCGTGATGGTGTCGCCGCGCGACGTCATCGCCGCGTTGCTGCCTGACCCGGCCACACTCGGCAACAAGATGCAGGGCAAAACCTGCGCCGGAACCTGGATCAAGGGAATCGACAAACAGGGCGACCCGCGCGAGGTCTACCTGTACCACGTGGTGGACAACGAATGGTCGATGCGGGAGTACAACTCTCAGGCTGTGGTTTGGCAGACGGCCGTCTGCCCGGTGGTGGCGATGGAACTGATCGCCAGGGGAGCGTGGTCGGGGGCCGGCGTTCTCGGCCCGGAGGCCTTCGACGCGGTTCCGTTCCTCACGCTGCTGACCGAGTACGGCTCACCATGGGCGATGCGCGAACAGGGGCCAGCCGCTTTGGACTCCGGCGGGGTTCGAGACACCGGGCCTGCACCGACGAAGCCGGGCGATCCGCACCCGGAACCGGTGCGTCCGCAGACGAATGCACCGGGGACGCCGCACAGTCGGGCCCTGTAGGCGCCCGACAAGCGATTGTGGCCGGTGCCGGCGCGGTCGTCCGCAACCGGCACCCGCCACCACCACCGGGTTCGGATCAGTCAGACCCGAGTGCGTCCGCGGCCGATCACGCCCATCACGATGCCGACGATCAGCAGAATGACGGCAATGACGAAAAGCCACCACAGGGCGTGCGCGATGAGCCCGCCGATTCCGAAGAGAATGGCCAGGACGATGAGTACGATTGCAATAGTCATGGGTTGATCATGCACCCACGGCCGGGGCATGCCAATCCATGACGCGGACTTCTTTGGCGCGGAATCATCGCGCCGTTCAATTCCCGGCTACCGTGTCCTCGGTTTGACTCGACATCAGGTGGGAAATAGGCGCCGGGGTGCGGCGTTACCGGTTCACCACGGCGGAGGTCAAAGATACTGGCCGGTACCGCCAGCCGCCGGACCCGAACCGACAGACCTGTCGCCACCGGCGGTTCCGGGCGGTAATGCCCCGCGCCGCATCTGATCCAGTTGGGATCTTGCGGCAAGTTGCTGTGCGACCAGCGCTGCTTGCAGACCATGGAAAACGCCCTCGAGCCAGCCGACCAATTGGGCTTGCGCAATGCGTAATTCGGCATCGCTGGGAACCGAATCCTCGGTGAACGGAAGGGTCAGCCGCTCCAATTCCTCCCGCAGATCCGGTGTCAGGCCGGATTCCAGCTCCTTGATCGACGCCGAATGGATATCCTTCAGCCGAACCCGGCTGGCTTCGTCCAACGGAGCAGCGCGCACCTCTTCGAGCAATTGCTTGATCATGGTTCCGATCCGCATCACCTTGGCAGGCTCGCCGATGCCGTCGGCGGCATCCTGGACGCCCGAGGTCGATTCACCCTCGGGGCGCTCGCCGGCGATCGTGCCCATCGGTTGACCGTCCGGCCCCACCACGATGAACTGACCCTGTTGCTCCGTCATCAAGCACTCACTCCTATGTTCGGTTCGAGCCATATTACGGTCAGGACCGGTGACGGCCGGCAGCGCCGGAACGAACCAGCACCGGCCGATCAGACCTCGAGCAGGATCTTGCCGACGTGCCCGCCTTCGGCCATTCGGCGATGCGCTGATCCAGCCTCCGCCAACGGAAAGGTCGAATCGATGACGGGCTTCACGGAACCCACCGCGATCAGCGGCCACAGGTGTTGTTGCACAGCATCCACGATCTCACCCTTCGAGCCAGGCCCGGTGATGCTGCGACTGCGCAGGGCGGTCGAGATCACGGCGCCGCGCCGCGCCATCAGCTGTCCGAGATCCAGTTCGGCCTTCCGTCCGCCCTGCAGGCCGATGATGATCAGCGATCCGTCCAACGCCAGAGCCGACACATTGCGGTGCAGATATTCGGCACCGATCACATCGAGTATCACGTCGGCGCCCCGGCCGTCGGTCGCGGTCATCGTCGCGGCGACGAAGTCCTCGTGACCGTAGTCGATGCCCAGATCTGCGCCGAGCTCCCGGCATCGCCGCAGGGATTCCGTCCGGGAGGCCGTCACCACCACGGTCGCCCCGATAGCCTTCGCCACCTGGATGGCCATGGTGCCGATGCCGGACGCGCCGCCGTGAATCAGAACTGTCTGCCCGGCTCGCAGACCGGCGCGCATCACCAGATTCGACCACACGGTGCAGGCGACCTCGGGCAATGCGGCGGCGTTCATCGACGCCATTCCCGGCGGCAACGGAAGGAGTTGAGCGGCCGGCACACTCACCAGTTCTGCATAACCGCCGCCGGACAGCAGCGCACAAACCTGATCTCCGGGATGCCACGTCGACACCTGCGAACCGACCGCGGCCACCGTTCCCGAGCATTCGAGCCCGAGGATCGCCGATGCCCCGGCCGGCGGCGGATACTGGCCCTCCCGCTGCAGCAGGTCCGCCCGGTTGACGGCGGTCGCAGCGACCCGGACCAGCACATCCTGCGGACCGACCTCGGGATCCGGTACCTCCGCCAACCGGAGCAGCTCCGGGCCGCCGAACTCGTCCTGCGTGATCGCCAACATAGGTCGAAGGGTAGTGGAGCGATGTTGGGTACGTTGGGGCATGACCGCGATGTCCAGAGATTCACTGTGCCGGCTCTGGCCGCTGTTCGGCCTGCGGTTGGCCACGCCGAGGCTGGTGTTGCGGCCGCTGTCCGACGATGACCTGGCCGAATTGGTGGACCTGGTGCTGGCGGGGGTACACGACCCGTCGGTCATGCCGTTCGCGGTGCCCTGGACCGATGCTCCGCGGGACGAATTGATCGAGGCAACGCTCCGATTTCATTGGAACGCGCGGGTGGCCAGCGTGCCGACGCAATGGGCCGTGCATTTCGGCGTCCGGTCGGGCGGGACGCTGCTCGGTACTCAGGAGATCAGAGCAAACAATTTCGCGGTGACCAGGACGGTGTGCACCGGCTCCTGGCTGGGTCGGGCTCGTCAGGGTCAGGGATACGGCACCGAGATGCGCTGCGCCGTCATCGATTTTGCTTTTGATCATTTGAAAGCGATTCGGGCCCAGAGTTCGGCGTTCACCGACAACCTGGCCTCGTTGGCTGTTTCTCGAAAGGTGGGATATCTGCCGAACGGTGAGGTCACGGTCCAGCGGCGCCCGGGTGAGTCGGCGCGCGACCTGCAACTTCTGCTCACGCCGGAAACATTCCGACGGCCCGGTTGGGCGGTGCAGGTAGCGGGATTGGACGCATGTCGGACGTCGTTCGGCTTGTGAGCGCGCCGCGCGGATCACGATATGCTCGATCGAACGACGCGCTCCGCGAGCAGATCCAACGGGCTCCAGAACTCGACCGGCACCTGAGTACTTCCCGTTCCACGAGTAGGAGTCCAGGATGAGCCCGGGTTCTCGGTCTGCAGTGGACCGGATTCCCGCTCCCGCCCTATTTATCAGCTCCGGTCTGATCCAGTACGTCGGAGCCGCCGTTGCCATCGGTCTGTTCGCGATCATGCCGGCGACTGCGGTGGGTTGGTGGCGAATGGCCGCCTCGGCCCTGGTGTTGCTGGCCTGGCGGCGGCCGTGGCGGCAACGGTGGACCAGGGGCACTCTCGGTGCCGCAGTTCTGTTCGGGGTGGTGCTGACCACCATGAACATCGGGTTCTACATCGCCATCGATCATCTGCCACTGGGCACCGCGGTCGCGATCGAGTTCCTGGGTCCGGTCGGTGTGGCGGCGGTCGGCGGTCGCGGTTGGCATGACCGGCTGGGCATCGTGTTGGCGGCGGCCGGCGTGCTGGCGCTCACGGGGGTGACGTTGTCCGGCGGCGGTGGTCGCAGCGTTCTGATCGGTCTGGTCGCGATCTTTGCGACCGCGGTGATGTGGGCCGGCTACATCCTGCTCGGCCGCAAGGTCGCCACCGGCGGTGACGGCGTCAATTCGCTGGCCGTCGGCATGACGGCGGGCGCGATCGTCTACAGCCCGCTGGCTTTCGGAACGACCGCGATCGTCTTCGACGACGTGCGCTACCTGCTCGCCCTGCTGGTGATCGCCATTGCCAGTTCGGTGATTCCCTACGCTCTCGAGCAACAGATCATGCGACGGGTGACGGCGGCCCAGTTCGCGATCATGTTGTCCCTGCTGCCGGTCACCGCGACGCTCGTCGGTGCGGTGGTGTTGCGACAGTTTCCCGGTGTTCTCGACATCCTCGGCGTGCTCGCGATCTGCGTTGCCATCGTGCTGTCCGCGCGCAATCCAGGAGCTTCCGACTCTCTCGACGCAGAGCGGGTGATCGCCGACCGCACCGACGCATACTCGGACGAATCGAAGAACGGACGAGAGCCGGAAACTCCGGCCGCCGGCTGACGGTGGGGGTCAGCCCAGAGTATTGGTGTCGAACGTGTTGCAGGCCGCGGGCTTTCCCGTTTGATATCCAGTGGTGAACCACTTCTGCCGCTGCGCCGACGATCCGTGGGTGAACTTCGAGGTATCCACCCGCCCGCCACCCAGATGGGTCTGGATGTAGTCGTCGCCGATCTTGCCCGCGGTGTCCAGAGCGTTGTTGATGTCGGCCTGGGTGATGTCCGTGATCAAGATCTGACCGTTGCTGGCCGCCACCGTTGACGCGTGATTGGCCCATACCCCGGCGTAACAGTCCGCCTGCAACTCCAACCGCACCGAGCCGGACGTGGCTCCGGCCGCCGACGAGACGCGAGCATTGGTGCCCAGCAGATCCTGCACGTGGTGCCCGTATTCGTGGGCCAATACATAGGCCTGGGTGAAAAGGGAGTTGTCGGCGCCGAAGTCGGTCTTGAGCTGCTGCCAGAAGCTCAGGTCGATGTACACGTGTTTGTCGGTCGGGCAGTAGAACGGCCCCATGCCGGTGTCCCCGGTGCCGCACCCCGTGGGAGTCTGTCCGCTGAAGAACACGGTGTTCGCCTTCGTGTAGGTCGTTCCGGAGGTTGCCAGTTGCTGTGCCCAGAAGGCCTGAACGGAATTGACGATGGCCAGCACCTGGCAGTCATCCCCGGTGTTGGCGCCCTGCGGGCATTGCAGGGTTCCGCTGTCGATGGACGTGTCGGGCGCATTGCCGCTCGCAACCTGACCCATCACGCCGCCGAGGCCGCCTGCCGGCCCGGCGCCGCTGCCGCCGCCGAAGATCTGGAAGGCGACGAAGACCAGGATGCCGATCACGCCAAGCCCGCCACCGGCGATGCCGCCGCGGCCGAGACTGAAACCCCCGCCCCCACCCCCGCCGCCCCCGGAACCACGCCGGTCATCGACCTGGGAGGTGTCCAGGTTTGCGTCGTCGTTGATTCTCATCTGAAGTCCAATGTTCGTCGTCTAGGTGTTCCCTGACCGGCGCCGAGCCTGATGGCGTTGGAAGCTTAGGCCGCCGCCGCCCCGGCCTTGCACTTCGGCAGGAAGCAGGCCAGCGTCCAACCGTCGTTGTGCTCTTACCCGTGAACCGACTCCCCGAACCAATTCTGCGTACTGCGCAAGTTTGCGCATTGTGCACTTTCAGCTCTAGTCTTCAACCCATGCCTTCCAAAGCTGGCTTGCGCGAGAGCAAGAAGTCGGGAACCCGCGCCGCGCTGATCGAATGCGCTCTGGACCTCGAACAGGAACGCGGCTACCACGGCTTCACGATCTCGGAATTGGTCGACCGCGCCGGGGTTTCCCGTCGCACCTTTTCGAACTATTTCGCGGGCAAGGCCGAATGCCTGGCTGCGGTCGGTGACGGGTGGATGGAGGCGGCATTGCAACTGGTCGATGCCCGTTCGCCGGCGGTGGCGCTTCCCGACCTGTTGCGAGAGGTGCTGGAGAATTTTGCGGAGCAGATCGCCTCCAGGCCCACAAGTTTCTTTGCCATTCGGGGCAGTGAACCAGAGTTGGTGGCGGCTACGAATGCTGCGGACACGGTGCATGCCGAGCGGATCGCAACCGTCATCTCACAACGAACCGGCGTGGACGTGAATGACGTCCGGGTGCCGTTGCTGGCGAGCTTCTGCCTTGCGGCCGGTCGGTCCTGCATCGGCCGATGGGTCGCGCAGAACCGAGCCGGTGGGCAGGCCGGTTTGGCCAAGGAGCTCGACTCGGCGTTCTCCCTGATCGACTTCTCCAGGCTCGTCCAAGCCCGTTAGAACCACCCCGCTTCCGGCCCAGCCCATTGCGCCGGAACGCTGTGAAATTGATTGCCCGCCCTTTCGCTAGGAGAACTCCACATGGCCACTTTGCTCTATCGTCTCGGTGCGTTCGCCGTCCGTCGCCGCTGGGTGGTCCTGTTGATCTGGGTGGTGCTATTGGCCGGTGTCGGGGGTGGAGCGGTGGCCTTCAAAGGTGTGATGACGAACTCGTTCTCGATACCGGGAACTGCGGCCCAGCAGGCGTTGAACCAGCTGAACGCCAAGATTCCGGCGGCCGGCGGCGCCTCCGGCCGGATCGTGTTCGCCGCGCCTGCCGGCCACAAGCTGACCGAACCGGTGTATCAGAGGTCGATCGGGGAGGTGTTGGCCGGCGTCAAGGGTCTGCCGAAGGTGCAGCTGATCATTCCGCCCACCCCGGGCCGGAGCATCTCTCCGCTGGGCGACGTGAGCTATGCACAGGTGCAGTTCTCCGGTCAGCTGACCGAGATTCCGGTCGGTACCCAGGCGACCATCGCCGATCTGGCCTCGTCGCATGCGGTCGACGGCCTCCGCATCGAACTCGGCGGCGGAGCGGTGCAACAAGCGCCGTCGATCGGCTCCACCGAGGGCCTCGGGGTGATCGTCGCCCTGATCGTCCTACTGCTCACCTTCGGTTCCGTGGTCGCAGCGGGGATGACGATGCTGACGGCATTGATCGGCGTCGCGGTCGGTCTCTCGGCGGTGTTGTGGGCCTCCGGAGCAATCCAGATGTCCTCCACCGCTCCAATTCTCGCTCTGATGTTGGGCCTGGCCGTCGGCATCGACTACGCGTTGTTCATCGTCTCTCGACATCGAGCGCAGGTTATGCAGGGTTTGGCGCTCGAAGAATCGATCGCCAGAGCCACCGGCACCGCCGGCTCCGCCGTGGTCTTCGCCGGCCTCACCGTGCTGATCGCGCTGGCCGGCTTGTCGGTGGTCGGCATTCCATTCCTGACCGTGATGGGGTTGGCCGCAGCCGGAACGGTCGCCCTCGCGGTCCTGATCGCGATCACCCTGGTGCCGGCACTGTTGGCCTTCGCCGGCGAGAAGGTTTTGCGGCGTAGGGATCGCGCGACCGCCTCGTCACTGCGGGCCGCGGGCGGCCCCGGAATCGCACCTGTCGATCACGCCGGAAATCCCAACCGCTGGATCCGGCTGGTCACCAGGCGCCCGGCCTGGGTGCTGCTGGTCACTGTGATCGGCATGGGCAATCTTGCGTTCCCGACGACCAAGCTGCATCTGGCGCTGCCCGACGACGGCTCCGGCCCACCGACCTCCACCAAGAGGCAGGCCTATGACCTGCTGGCCGGCTCGTTCGGTCCTGGATTCAACGGGCCGCTGATCGTCACCATTGCTGCCCCGCCCGCAAGCCTGAAGGCTGCGATGGCAGCAGTGGCTGCGGACATCAACGCGCTGCCCGAGAAGCCCGTCGCTGCACCAGCCGGAGCGTCGGCCGACGGAACTCTGGGTGTGCTGCAGGTGATTCCAGCCACCGGACCGTCGAACATCCGCACCGAGCAATTGGTGAACGACCTGCGGGCGAAGGCACCGAACTGGCAGCGAGCCACCGGATCCGGCATTGCCGTCACCGGGCAGACCGCCGTCGCCATCGATGTTTCGGACAAACTGGGCAATGCGCTGCCGATCTATCTGTCGATAGTGGTCGGGCTGGCGCTGATACTGCTGCTGCTGGTCTTCCGTTCGATAGTGGTGCCGGTGAAGGCGGCGTTGGGATTCCTTCTGTCCGTTGGTGTCCCGTTCGGCGCCGTCGTCGCGGTGTACCAATGGGGCTGGCTTGGCGGCATCTTCGGTACCGGAAATGTCTCCAGCCCGTCGATCATCTCCTTCCTGCCGATACTGCTGATCGGGGTGCTGTTCGGGCTGGCGATGGACTATGAGGTGTTCATGGTCTCGGGCATGCGCGAGGCCTATGTCCACGGATTCGGAGCCAAGCGTGCCGTCGTGGGCGGCTTCAACGCCGGATCGCGAGTGGTCACCGCGGCCGCCATCATCATGACGTCGGTGTTCTCGGGGTTCATCCTGGCTCCTGACACGATCATCGCCTCGATCGGTTTCGCGCTCGGCATCGGCGTGCTGGCCGATGCCTTCCTGGTCCGGATGACCATCGTTCCGGCCGTGATGACCCTGCTGGGTAAGGCCGCCTGGTACATCCCCCGCGGCTTGGACGCAGTGCTGCCCAGCGTCGACATCGAGGGTGAGAAACTGCTGGCTTCGCTCGCGGTCCGCAAGGGGTCGTTGGCCGTCAATTCCGTTTCTGAGGCGATCCTGGAGCGCGGCTGAATGCGTCAGCGCGCGTGAGCGGAGGCGTCGGCGGGACGGGGCTGGACTGGAATGCCGCGCAGCCACAGGCGAACTCCTTGCCAACGGATCAGCGCGGCGGTTCGCAGCGTGACGAGCGGCCATCGCAGCAGCGCGGCCACCACAGTGGCATTCGTGGCCGGCCGCCCGGAGCCGCTCAGCGTTGCCACGAAGGGCGTCGTGTCGCCGATCCGCAGCGCGATGGAAACCTTCAAGTTCGCCCCGGGTGGCGGTGTTCGCATCAGATAGCGGCCGCCCATCGGTAGAAAAGGCGAGACGTAGAAGCACTTTTCGACCTGATCCCGCCCGGCGGAGTCCGGCCTTAGCAGGTAGACGTGACGGCCTCCGTAGGTGTTGTGCACCTCGGCGACCACCGCCACCTGTTCGCCGTTCTGTCTGCAGTAGTACACCGAGAGCGGGTTGAAGACGTATCCGAGCACCCGCGGGCTGGTCAGCAGGTCAATTCGATCGGCCGCGATGCCGTTGTCCGACAGGAGCTGCCGGACGTTGGCCGCGAGCGAAGCGCTCGGATCGCCGAGATGGTCGGCAGAGTTGAAGCGGGCGAACGGACGAAGCACCAACGGCAACGACGGCGGGCTGTCGACGTCGATGAGCCAGTAGTAACCGGAGTAGGAGAATTGTCTTTTCACGGCGGTATGGCGCCGGTGGACGACAGTGGAGCGGTAGATCGTCGCCGTCGCCAATTCGGGCGCACGTTGCAGCCTCACCACTGCACTCCCAGCGCCTGCGCCGCGCGCACTCCCGAGGCGCAGCCGTCCTCGTGGAAACCCCAACCCTGCCACGCACCGGCGAAGGCCGTCCGACCGGCGTTCAGCAGGCCCAGCTCCTGCTGCGCCGCAACCGATGTCACGGTGTAGGTGGGATGCGCGTAATCCATCTCGTCGAGAATCGTCGCAGGGTCCACCTTGCCCTCGCTGTTCAGGGTGACCAGGTAGTCGACCGAATCGTCGAAGCGTTGCAGGCGATTCAAGGAGTAGCTGACATTCACCGAAGTGTCGGCGGTTTCGCCGGAGTCGCAGCTGTCCATGTGGAAATTCCAGGACGCCCTGGCGTTCTTGGCCTTCGGCAGCACGGACGCGTCCGTGTGCAACACCGTGTGGGAGCGGGTGTACTCGAACGCGGCCAGCAGTCGGCGTTCCTCCTGCCCGGCATCGGTCAGTAGGTGCAGCGCCTGGTCGGGATGGGTGGCGATCACCACGTGATCGACGGCGTGGATCTCGTCGCCGTCGTCGCGGATGGTGATCCCGTCAGCATGTCGGGTGACGGCTCTGACGGGGGTAGAGGTGTGCACGGCCGACAGTTCCTTGACCGCCTTGTCCACATACGACCTGGACCCCCCGACGACGGTGCGCCACTGCGGCGATCCGGTCACGGCGAGCATTCCGTGGTGCTCCAGGAAGGCGAAGAGGTACCGGGCCGGGTACGCGCGGGCGCCCTCGAAACCACATGACCAGACGCAGGACACGACCGGCAGCAAGAAGTGGGTGGCGAAGTAACGGCTGTATCGGCCCTGCTCGATGAATTCACCCAGGGTCCGCTGGTCGTCGGGAGTGTCCAGGACGCGGTGGGCGGCGGCATGGAACCGCTTGACCTGTCCCAGCATGGCCAGGTAACGAGGACGCAGCAGAGCGGAAGGTTGGGCGAACAGACCCCGGACGCCACGAGCGCCGGCGTACTCGAGCCCACAACCGTCGCACCGCACGCTCATCGACATCTCCGATTCCTGGGTCGCGACGTCCAACTCGGCGAACAATCGCAGCAGGTTCGGATAGGTTCTGCGGTTGTGCACCAGAAAGCCGGTGTCCAAGCCGGCCACCCGCCCACTGGAAGTCGCCACGTCATGAGTGTGGGCGTGGCCACCGAGCCGGCCGTCGGCTTCGAACAGTGAGACCTGGAACCGGCGTTGTAGCAGATAGGCGGCCGTGAGCCCGGCGACCCCGCTGCCGACGACCGCCACCGTGGGTCGCTGGTCGCCAGACGTGGAACCACTCATCAGCCTGCTCCGATCCGATGCCGAAACACCCGGCCGCGAGGCCGACCGTGATCGGTCGCGTGCTGGTGCCGTTCGCGGCGCTCGCCGGACGGATCTGTCGGCAATTGTTCGAACCAGCGCCGATCGCGGATGGGTGACCTGGCGCCAGGGACGGCGTGCGCCGCGCTGCAAATCGATCGTCGGGACCGGGTACGAAACTCCGAAGCCCACGAAAGCGAAGCCGGACGCTTTCACAAGTCCGGATTCGGTTGACGAAGCTCGAACACAGCATTACGTTGACTTTCGATCGTCACCATGACGGCGAACACTCCGGTAGCCGGACCGAATCGGCGGGTCGCTCCGATGGCACCGTCCCGACCCTCGCTCGGGCCCACCGATCGAGGAGAGCAAGGAGTTGAGCATCGTGGCTTCCGTCGACGAGGTTGCCCGCGAGCAAGCAATTTTGCTCGCGATCAACACCACCGGACGGGTCGTCGTCAACGCCCTCGCGGAGGAGTTCGGAGTCTCGACGGTCACCATCCGAAAGGATCTGGACGGACTGGAACGCCGCGCAATGTTGCGAAGGGTTCGTGGCGGTGCGGTCAGTGTCGGAACCAGCGACGAAGGCGCCTTCGAGATGCGGCTGCGGCACTCGCGGGACGTGAAGCGGGCAATCGCCAAATCGGTCGCTCCGATCGTTCGTCATGGCGATGTCATCGCGCTCGACTCGTCGACCACCTGTTACTACCTGGCGCAGGAATTGTTGGACCGCCGGGATCTGGTGGTCGTGACGAACGGTCTGCGCCTTGCGGTGCTGCTGATGGAGCAGTCGTCGGCCATGGTGCTGATGCCGGGTGGAGTTCTGCGCCGATCCGCCGGGTCGATGGTGGGCCCCATCGGCGACGTTCTGGCCGGTCGCGGCCGGATCAACAAGGGCTTCTTCGGAGTCATCGGTATCTCCACCGTCCACGGATTGATGGATCTGTCGGCCGAGGAGGCGCAGACCAAGCAGTTCATGACGAACGCTTGCCATCGCGTCTACGGGTTGTTCGATTCGTCGAAGGTCGGCGGGTTCGGCCTGCACTCCTTTGCCGCGACCACCCAGATCGACGCCATGTACACCGACGACGGCGTCGATGACGACGTGGTTTCCGAGTGGGCGGTTCTCGGTGTCCCCATCCATACTGTTCCGGGACCTGCCGTTGCGGTGCCGAAACCGTCGTCCGGCCGCCGGCCGCAGGGTGGCGCCCGATGACGCCCAGGACCGTCGCCGCCGTGGACCTCGGCGCCGAAAGCGGTCGGGTCACGGCGGTCTCCTTCGACGGCGGCAAGCTGGCCGTCGAGATCATCAACCGGTTCCCGACCCGGTCGCGAGTCTGTGCAGGGCTGTTGCGATGGGACATCGAGGAGCTGTGGACGCGGGTGGCGGCCGGACTGGCGGAATTGGGCGCGGGTCACCGGGCGATCTCCAGCGTCGGCGTCGACACCTGGGGCGTCGACTACGGATTGCTCTCCACTGCCGGTGAATTGGTCGACGACCCGATCAGCTATCGCGACCCTCGCAACACCCAGTCGTTGACCGATGCGCTGGCCCTGCTCGGACCCGAGCGCATCTACTCCGCAACGGGTGTCCAAATCCTGGCCATCAACACGATTTTCGGGTTGATGGCCGATGTCCGGAACAATCCGGACCGCCTTTCGGGCGCGAAAACGCTTCTGATGATGCCGGATCTTTTTCATCATCGGCTCGGCGGCGCACTGGTGTCGGAGTACACCGCAGTCTCTACCTCGGGCGCCTACGACATGGCCGGAAATCGTTGGGCCACCGAACTTCTGACAGCCCTGAACATTCCTGCCCACATGCTGCCCGAGGTGGTCGCGCCGGGCACCGACGTCGGAGGGTTGACCTCCGGTTTGGCGACCGGGGCGCTGACCGGCGCACGCGTGGTCCTTCCGCCGGCTCATGACACGGCCAGCGCTGTGGCGGCCGTACCGTTTGCCGCACCAGGCGGTCTGTTCATCTCGTCGGGAACCTGGTCCCTGGTCGGCGTGGAGGTACTCCGGCCGGTGATCAGCCCGGAGTCCCAGCGGACGAATCTGACGAACGAAGGCGGCTACGCCGGTACCGTCCGGTTGCTTCGCAACGTCATGGGTCTGTGGATTCTGCAGGAGTGCCGCAGACAGTGGGCCCGTGCGGGCAGCGATCTCGATTACGCGGAGCTGACGGCAATGGCCGGGGCAGCACCCGGATTGATCAGCGTCATCAACCCCGATGCCGCCGAGTTCCTCGCTCCGGGCGACATGCCCGCGCGCATCCAGAACTATTGCGCTCGCAACGGAATTCCGGTGCCGCAGTCCATCGCCGCGATCACTCGGTGCGTGCTCGATTCCCTGGCTCTGGGTTACCGGGCGGTGGCCGACGACATTGCATCGGCGACCGGTGTTCGTGCGCCCAGCGTCAACATCGTCGGCGGTGGTGCCAACAACGCCTTGCTCTCCCAACTGACCGCCGATGCCACCGGCCTGCCGGTCCACTGTGGGCCAACGGAAGCGACCGCTCTGGGCAACGGCGCCGTTCAATTGGCCGCGCTCGGCGAATTCGACGGACCGGAACAAATTCGCGCAGCCGTTGCGAACAGTACCGAAATACGGCTTTACGAGCCCCATCCGGCCGATGCGTGGGCAGACGCGCTGGGTCGATATCAGGACCTGCGTTCCGTCGAGTCCTGCGCCGCCGACCAGAAGATACGTGCGGGCGGCTAACGCAATCCATCGTCGGTACCACCGCACCATCTTGGCATTTGTTGCAGGAATACACCGAGTATGCAAAATCCTCGGTCGTCATCGAAGAGGCGAGATCACCCGTGATACGGCGGTTTCGCTCAAGTCGGCTCGAGAACGGGCTGATTCGAACAGCTGTCGTGCTCCGTGCGGCGGCTCCGTCCAACGGGAGAGAAGAATGCGCACCACCCGCACACTCACAGTCGTCGTCGCGCTCGGTCTGGCAGCCGCGATGACGCTGACCGGTTGCTCGAAGAAGAATGATTCGAGCGGCACGTCCAATGCTGCGGCGCCGTCCACCCCGGCCGCCGCAGGGGCACCGACCTCCGCAGGGGCACCGACCTCCGCAGGGGCACCGACCTCGGCCGGGGCACCGTCGTCCGCGGCGGCACCGTCCTCGGCGGCGGCTCGGTCGAGTGGGGCGCCCTCGAGCGCGGCGGCTGCCTCCTCCGGGCCAGCCGCGGCCTCTTCCGCGCCCGCAGCATCGTCCGCGCCTGCTGCATCGTCCGGCAGCGCCGCGCCGGCTTCGGGAAAGAAGTTCAAGATCGCCTTCGTGCCGAAGTTGCAGGGCGTTCCCTATTTCGAGGCCATGAATGCCGGCGGTAAGGCAGCGGCCGCGGCCCTTCCGGATGTCGAATGGCTGTACCAGGGTCCGGTGAAGGCCGATGCGGCCGCGCAGGCCGACATCGTCAGGTCCTACATCCAGCAGAAGGTCGACGTACTCATCGTCGCGCCGAACGATCCTGATTCGATGGCGCCGCTGCTCAAGCAGGCCTCCGCCGCCGGTATCAAGGTCGCCACGGCCGATACCGACGCCCCGACCTCGGTTCGTTCGGTATTCGTCAACCAGGCCTCCGAGCAGGGAATTGGCGAGGGCCTGACGGACGCATTGATGAAGGCGATGGGTGGCAAGGGCAAATACGCGATCGTTTCCTGCGGTCAGACTGCCGCAAATCTCAATGCCTGGATCAAGGTGCAGAAGGCGTATACGGCTTCCAAGTATCCGAACGCGCAGATCGTCGACACCGTCTACGCAGGTGAGGATCAGAACGAGGCCACCAAGCAGGCGACCAACCTGCTCAATGCCCACCCGGACCTGACCGGACTGGTCGGGGAATGCACCTCCTCCGCACCGGGCGTTGCCCAGGCGGTCCGGGACGCAGACAAGATCGGCAAGGTGTTCACCGTGGGGCTCGGCACTCCGCAGTCGATGAAGGACTACCTGGCCGACGGTTCATCCTCCGCGTCGATCCTGTGGGATGTGCAGAACCTCGGTTACCTGACGGCCTGGGCCGGCGAGCAGTTGGCCGCTGGCAAGACTTTTGCTGCCACCAACAAGGTCTCCGACAAGCTGCCGGCCGTCAAGTACGACGCTGCCACCAAGGTGCTGCTGCTGGGCCCGGCTCTGTCCATCACCAAGCAGAACGTCGATCAGTTCAACTACTGACCGCCGTTGTCGTCTTGTCAGGTTGTCCCTGAGGTTGTCAGTTTGTGGCGCGGGCCGGTGTCGGGATGGAAAGTACCGGACACCGGCGTCGCTCAACCGCCGACCAACATGCGTGGCTTGTCCAACACCAGGACCAGGAGCGAGATGCAGTGACCAGCACCGCGAGTGGACAGTCGTCGGGGCCGCCTGATTCCGGGTTGGCCAGACTTGACGTCAGAGGCATCTCCAAACGATTCGGAGCGGTCCGGGCAATACGGCATGCCGATATGACGGTCCGGGCCGGTCAGGTCCATGCCCTCGTCGGTGAGAACGGCGCCGGAAAGTCGACCCTGATCAAGATAATCTCTGGTGCCGAGTCCGCCGATTCCGGGAGTATCGAGTTCGAGGGTGCGCCGGTGGCCATCACCAGCACGGTGGACGCCATGGCGCTCGGCATCGCGACCGTCTACCAGGAACCGCAGCTGTTCGCAGAACTCACGGTGTCGGAGAACATCTTCACCGGTAGGGAGATGCGCAAGGGTGTTCGGGTCGACTGGGCCGCACAGAATGCCAAGGTCGTCGAGTTGTTGCAACTTCTCGGATTACCCGGCCGCTATGCGACGGTGACGCTCGGATCGTTGTCGATCGCCGAGCAGCAGCAGGTCTCCATTGCCAAAGCTCTGGCCGGGAATGCGAAGATCCTGATCCTGGACGAACCTTCGGCCATTCTGACCGATGCGGAGATCGAGGTGCTGTTCGGCGTCGTGCGCCGATTGACCGACTCCGGCGTCGCCGTCATCTACATCTCGCATCGACTCGACGAGCTGTTCCGGATCGCTCACGAGGTGACGGTCATGCGCGACGGCAGCACCATCGGCACCTATCCGATCGAGAAGCTCACGGTACGACAGATCGCCGAGCTGATGGTCGGTGGCATCTTGAACGACGAGCGGGGAGAGCGAGCGATTCCGGATGCCCCGGCTCGGCTGGTGCTACAGGACCTGGGTGTCGCCGGCAAGTTCCACTCGGTGAATGTCTCGGTGCGGCCGGGCGAGATCGTAGCGCTCTACGGCCTTGTCGGCTCTGGCGTCTCCGAGATCGCTGCAACCATCTATGGAATGGATCGGGCGACCGTCGGAAAGATCCTCCTGGGCGGCAAGGCGATCGCACCGAGATCGCCACGGGAGGCGCAGAAGCTGGGTATCGCGCTGCTGCCCGCGAATCGGAAGCTGGAGGGCATGTTCTCCTTCCAGCCCATCGCGTTCAACATCTCCGCCGGCCACCTTCCGCTGCTGTCGAAATTCGGTGGCTGGATGGATCGTGGTCGGGAACGCACGATCGCAAGGGACATGATCACCCGGCTCGCCGTGAAGACTCCCAGCGAGAAGCAGTTCATCGGTGCGATGTCCGGTGGCAATGCCCAGAAGGTGGTGCTGGCCAGGCAATTGGTCGAGCGTCCCGAGGTCCTCGTGCTGGCCGAACCGACGCAGGGTGTCGACGTCGGCGCCAAGGAAGAGATTCATCGCATCATCACCGAACTCGCGGAGGCGGGGTCGGCCGTTCTGGTCGTGACCTCCGACCTCGCCGAGGCACTGCGGATTTCCGACCGGTTGTTGGTGGTGCGCGGCGGCACCACCACCGCTGAATTCGGGCCGGACGCCACTCAGGTCGATGTGCTTGCCGCGGCTGCAGGTGCCGCCGAGCCGGGCGAATCCGACGCTGAATCACGCGCAGCCGACGCTGAACCACGCGCAGCCGACACGGAACCACCCGCAGCGGGTGTTGTGGCGACAGGAACTGGAATCGTCCCAGCAGAAACAGGAAGGAGTGCCGAATGAGCGCACCGACTGTTCCGGTCCGCGGTCCGCTGGACCGGCCGGCCGGGGAGCCGGCCGCCCCGCCGAAGGTCAGGGGTCGGATCCTGCCCCCGCCGGTGACGGGCCCGGAAGTGGTGTTGATCGGAGCCGTCATCGTGCTCTGGGCGATCCTCTATTTCACCACTCCCGCCTTCCTGGACCCCGGCTCGCTGCGCGCCCTTCTCGTCGCGACCGCCCCGGTGGCCCTGATGGGCGTGGGAATGACCATCATCATCATCTCCGGTGGCATCGACGTCTCGGTCGGTGGCGCGGTCATGGTCTGCTCGGCCATCACCGCGAAGGTGATGGTGAATTCGGGAATCTCGCTACCGCTCGCCATTCTCGTCGCCGTCGCACTCGGTGCGGTGTTGGGTTTCGTCAATGGTTTGTTGATCGCCTACGGGCGGGTTCACGCCATCATCATCACCTTCGGCACCGCGAATCTTTTCCAATGGCTGGGGCTCCAGGTTTTCGGATCGAGCACGATCAACCACATTCCCACCACGCTCGCGGTCTTCGGCCGTGGCCCGGCAGGTCGCGTGTTCGGTATTCCGTACGCATTCCTGGTCACCGTCGTCGTCGCCGCGTTCGCCTGGTGGTACCTGCGATATACGGCCGGCGGCAGGCACTTCTACGCGATCGGCGGTGATCCTGCGGCGGCGCGGCTGGCCGGCGTGCGGGTTCAACGCCGCGTCCTGATGGCGTATTTGATCACCGGAGTGCTGGTAGGGCTCGGCTCCTGTTTCGTGATCGCCCAGGGCACCGCCACCCTCGACCAATCGGTGGGGTCCGGTCAGGAACTGGGGGTCATCGCGGCCGTCGTCATCGGCGGCACTTCGATCATGGGCGGCCGCGGATCAGTGTTGGGGACAGTACTGGGCGCGCTGCTGGTGCAGACGGTGAGTTCGGGAGTCACCCAGCTCGGCTGGAGTTCCGACCTGTCCAACTTGTTCGTCGGGGTTTTCATCATCGTCGCCGTCGGCGCGGACCTGTTGCGGCAGCGGACAAGGAGAACGGTATGAGCACACCGGTCATCGACACGAAGCCCGATGCGGCAGCCGGGCCGCCGTCGCGACCACCGAATGCCTCCGAATCGACCGGATCCAAACTGCTACGGGCTTTGTTGACGCAGCGGATCGTGCTACTCGCCATCCTGATCGTGGTCGTGCTGGTGGTCTTCTTCATCATGAGCGCCGGCGACTACCTGACGGCCTCGTACGATCCCGACTATCTTGCGCAGGCGCTGATCAACGCGGTGCCACTGGTGATGCTCGGCCTCGCCGAGATGCTGGTGATCATGTCCGGCCGTGGTGGCATCGATCTCTCGGTCGGGTCCATCGTCTCGCTGACCGGGATGATCTTCGGATTCGCCTACGGTGAATGGAATTGGCCGCTCTGGGGCGCAATCGTGCTGGCCGCCGTGTTCGGCGGCCTCTGTGGTGCGGTCAATGGGTTTCTGATCGCCTACATCGGTTTTCCCGCCCTCATCAGCACGTTGGCGACCTACTACGCCTTCGCATCGCTGGCGATCGTCATCAACGATCAGGCGCCGATCGCCACGAAGCCCATCCAGGGTCTCTTCTCCTCGATGGCCGACTCTGTCGAACTGCCCGTGATCGGCCGCGACATCCCGAACTTCCCGCTCGGCATCTTCACCTTTCTGATTCCGACCGTCATCGTGATCTGGCTGATAGTCGCCCGGACAACACTGGGCCGTCGACTGTATGCGGTGGGTACCAACGACATCGCCGCCCAGTGGGCCGGGATCAATGTGAAGGCGACGCGATTTCGGGCCTACGTGCTGGCCGGAGTCATCTCGGGGCTGGTCGCCGTGGTCACGGTCGCTCAATTCGCTTCCGCCAGGCCGGACGCGGGGACCTCGGGAAACGGAATGGCGCTGCCGGCGATCACGATCGCGGTCCTGGGTGGTGTTGCGATCACCGGTGGTATCGGCCGAGTGGCCGGCGTGGTGCTGGCGACGTTGCTGATCGTCTGGCTCAATCTAGGCATCGGCCTGTCGTTCGAAGGCAATGCCGGATCGCAGTACCAACTGCTGGCCCTGGGTGTGGTGCTGGTGTTCGCCGCCCTGCTGAACGGCCTGACCAACAGAAGATACGGAGGAGCCCGATGACGGCGCTGCATCAGCCGGAGTTGGTCAGCCAGGAGCTGATCGATCTCACGCGCAGCCTCGGGCGGCCGGAACGCAACTTGGTGATCCTGGCCGAGGGCAACACTTCTCAACGACTCACCGACGGCAGGGTGATGGTGAAGGCGTCGGGATCCAACATGGCCTCCGCGACGGCGGAGGACTTCGTCGCGGTGGAGATCGCGCCCCTGATCGAGTTGCTGGAAAACCCGGAAAGCACCCAGGCCGATCTGACCGCGGCGCTGGATGCGGGAGTGGTGGATGATCGTCGCTGCCGCGCGTCCATCGAGGCCCTGGTGCATGTCGCAGTTCAGGCTGTCGCGCCGGCTGCCTTCGTCGGACACACGCATCCGACCGCGGTGGTCGGCATCCTGGCCTCGGTGCACGCGGAAGCCGCCTATCAGCACTGGGTTTATTCGGACGAGGCGGTCGTGGTCGGCAGACCGCTGTTCGTACCCTATGCAAGCCCTGGCCTGGAACTCGGTCGGGTCGTCCATCAGGCCCTGGAACGACGATGGGACGAAGACGGCGAATTACCCCAGCTGATTCTGTTGGGCAATCATGGCATCGTCGCGATCGCGCCGACCGCCGCCGGCGTTGACAGTGTTTCAGCCATGGCGGTGAAGGGTGCAGAGGTCCGTGCGATCGCAGTCGCGATGGGCGGTGTGGTTCCGCTCCCGGCGTCCGCGATGGCAAAGTTCTTTGCGCGGCATGACATCAGTGAGCGGCGCGACAATCTCACTCAGGGCAAGTTCTCGACGGCCGAGGCCGAAGATTCCCTTTCCAGCAAGTCAAGGAGCGACCATGAATAGCACCGCAGATGTCAATGGGGCCGATGTGAAGACTGCTTCGACCGATGACCAACCGAGCGGCGTTGCGCAATTGTTGGGTCGGTCGAACCGACTCGGCTCCGACCCCACGGTGACCAACTACGGCGGCGGCAACACCTCGGTGAAGGTGCGCCAGCTCAGCCCCGCAACAGGTGCGGAGGTGGAGTTGTTGTACGTCAAGGGATCTGGCGGTGACCTCGGCACGCTCCAGGCGACTGGGCTGGCGGTGCTGGAACTCGACCGGGTGCGCGCACTGGACGGCGTGTACCGAGGGCTTGAATTCGAGGACGAGATGGTGGGCTATTTCCCGTTCTGCGCCTTCGGCGCCGGCGGTGCGACTCCGTCCATCGATACACCGATGCACGGACTGGTCGGGTACGACCACGTCGATCACCTGCATCCTGACGCCGTCATCGCGCTGGCCTGCGCGGCAGATGGTGAGGCGCTGGTGCAGAAGATCTGGGGCGGGGCCGTTGCCTGGGTACCGTGGCGACGGCCGGGTTGGGAGCTGGGCCGGACACTCGCCGAAATCGCCCGCAATCCCGAGGTGATCGGTGCCGTCCTCGGTGGGCACGGGCTCACCGCCTGGGGAACGACGAGCGATGAGGTGGAACAGCGCAACCTGCAGATCATCGGGCAGGCGCAGGACTATCTGGATGCGAACTCCGTTCCCGAACCGTTCGGCGCCAGAACGGCCGGTCGGATCCTCGATGGGCAGGGCCGCCGCGAACGGGCAGCGGAGCTGTTCCCGCATCTGCGGGCGGTAGCGTCCGCAGATCGTCGCCAGGTCGGTCATTTCGATGACGGCGAAGTGGTTCTGGACTTCATGTCCCGCGACAGACATGCCAGACTGGTATCGCTGGGTACGTCCTGTCCCGACCATTTCTTGCGGACCAAGGTGCGCCCGCTGCTCTTGGACACCGCTCCGGATGCGCCGATCGACGAGGTCGTCGCGCGCTTGAAAGAATTGCACGCGGAATATCGGGTGGAATATCAGGCCTATTACGACCGGCACGCCACGTCGTCGTCGCCGGCCATGCGCGGCGCCGACCCGGCGGTCGTACTGGTGCCAGGCGTCGGAATGTTCTCCTTCGGCGCGGACAAGCAAACCGCACGGGTGGCCGGCGAGTTCTACCTCAACGCCATCAACGTGATGCGTGGCGCCGAAGGCGTTTCCACGTACCGGCCGGTCGACGAGGCGGAGAAGTTCAACGTCGAGTACTGGCAGCTGGAGGAGGACAAACTCAAGCGCCGCCCGGCGCCGAAGGCGCTGGCCGGGCGCATTGCGCTGGTGACCGGCGGCGCTTCCGGAATAGGGCTGGCCACCGTCAGATTGTTGGCGGAGCACGGTGCGAACGTCATCATCGGGGATATCAACAAGGCAGGTTGTGAGGAGGTCGCGGCAGAGTTGGGCGGCCCGGATCGCGCTGTTGGCGTTGTTCTGGACGTCACCGATCCCCAGGCCGTCGAAGCGGGAATCGCCGCGGGCATCGTTGCTTTCGGCGGCATCGATCTGATCGTGAACAATGCCGGCATCACCCGGGCCGGATCGCTGGCCGATACTTCCTTGCAGGACTGGGATCTGCAATACCAGATCATGCCGCGTGGGTCCTTCCTGGTCGCGAAGGCCGCCGAGAGTGCTCTGCGCGCCCAAGGTCTGGGCGGTGACATCATCAATATCTGTTCCAAGAACTCGGTGTTCGCCGGACCCAACAACATCGCCTATTCGTCGGCGAAGGCAGCACAGGCGCACATGGTTCGATTGCTGGCCGCGGAACTGGGGGACATCGGCGTTCGCGTCAACGGCATCAATCCTGACGGTGTCGTCCGCGGGTCCGGCATCTTCGCAGGGGGTTGGGGGGCTTCCCGCGCTGCGACCTACGGCGTCGCGGAGGAGGACCTCGGCAAGTATTACGCCCAACGCACGGTGCTGAAGGAGGAGGTGCTGCCCGAACACATTGCGTTGGCTGTGCTGGCGTTGACCAACGGAACTCTGCCGATCACCACCGGTTTGCTGATTCCAGTGGATTCGGGAGTTGCGGCTGCCTTTTTGCGCTGATCGCTGGGTAGGAGCCCATCGGTGAGCGGAGCCGCTTGCCGGTGGAAGCTCCTTGTCGGTGGCAACTTTCTGTTGATGAGAGCCGCTTCTCGTGGGTGGCGCCTGTCGGTGGTGCGCCTTGATATCCAGGCGCGAATGCTGATGTCAGCGCGATTTTTGCTCGTTCTCCTGCTCGTCGCCGTCGCCCTCGTCGTCGCCGCTCGAGTCGAGCCAGCAGTTGCGGTACTCGCGCAGATACGTTGCCAGATCGGTCGGTGGCCGGGTGAGAAGTTGCTCGACGGTGTCCGTGGTCTTCGCGGCCAGGCCGAGCCGCGCCACCACGTTGATCAACAGCTGCACGGTGACATATCCAGATGGAAGACCTTGCCGCAGTAGCTCTTTACGATAAGCGAGCAATGTCAGCGGCTCATAGGTGATCGGTCGCTGCAATTGCGCGGAGAGCATCGACGCCACGTGGTGGTAGTCGAGGGCTTGCGGCCCGGTCAGCGTGTAGATGCGGTTGGCGTGCGCGGAGGGTTCGCGCAGCGCGAGGGCCGCAACTGCAGCGACGTCCCGGGTGTCGATGAAGCTGGTGCGGCCGTTTCCGCTGGCCAGCCGAATCTGGCTGCGTCGGCGAATATCGTCACCGTAGGCGGTCTGGAGATTCTGGGCGAAAAATGACGGCCGTAGAAACGTCCACGTCATGGGTGACGATTTGAGATCCTGTTCGACCTGCCAATGCGGCATCACCCGGTTCACTCCCATCACGGAGAGGAACACCACGTGTCGCACCCCCCGATCCGCAGCCATTTCGAGGAATGGTCGCAGGTAGCGCTTGGTATCCGAGATGGCCGGCGGCCGCATCAGAAAGACCCGATCTATGCCCGCCAAGGCGTCCGGGAAGGTCTCCGGTCGCTCGAAATCGAGCGTCCTGCATTCCTGGGCACCGCTGTACCTGGAAGGCCGATTGGCTCCGGCCACCGTCGGAACGCCGGCTGCGGCGAGCAGATCGACCAGCGGTGCGCCTACAGTGCCTGTTGGTCCGGTCACCAGCACACTTCCGACGCCGGTCATCGATCGTCCGCCAGCTTTGGAGCGCAGGTATCTTCGATATCCGCACCTGCCGGGCGCAGGGGGGAATGGCCGGCGTCGCGCAGGGGTGGCACCTTCGCCGCGAATTCGCGCGTCCGGCCATCGTTCCAGAATTGTGCGGGCACCGCCCCGCCGAGCAGTTCCCGGACCAGCGCCGGACTTTCGATGGGTGCGTCCGAACCGACGACGATCACGTTCCCTCGCCGGCGTCCCTTGAGCATCGGCGGATCCGCGATAACCGCCAGCTCGGGGAAGATGGCGCCCACGGTCGCGACTTCGGCCCTGCTGCCATTGAGGTCCGGTGCATCACCGCAGTTGAGCAGATACAACCCACCGGGTTTCAATATTCGCCGAACCTGTGCAGTGAATTCGACTGTGGTCATGGACGGTGGCGTGACGGCGCCGGCAAATACGTCTCGCACCACCACCGTGAAACTGGCGTCGGCCAGCGATTCGGTGACCAGACGGGCATCGCCCACCCGAATTCGGAGCGCCGGCGCCTTGGGCAGGTCGAACCATTCCCGCGCGAGCCGGGCCAGTTCGCCGTCGGAGTCGACCGCCAGATGCTGCGATGCGGGCCGGACCTGCAGCAGGTAGCGGGCCAGGGAACAGGCCGCGGCGCCCAGGTGCAGCACTCGCATCGGTTCCGCAGCCTCCGACGATTGTTCGACAACCGAGGCGATCCATCGCATGTACTCGAATTCGAGTCGTCGGGGGTCAGAAAGGTCGATGTGGGAGCTCTGAACGCCGTTGACCATCAACAGATAGCCGTCCGGGTTGTCCCGGTCCTGGACGAGCTCTGCGGTGCCGGAATCTATCGGGTAGAGCCCCGGCGTCGGTCCGGGCGGCCGCGACTTCCGGCCGCTGTGCTCCCGATGCCTGGCCATGGGTTCATCCTCCCTCAGGTTCACCACCTGAGTTTCATCGTTGTGCCCGAGGGATCTGGATCGAGGTTCTCGCTGAGCCATCGGCGTCTGGCGCGAGAATTAATCCGGGCGGCACTCGGCCCCGGGTGATCGGATCGCAGATATCCTCGGGGCATGCCGATCAACGGAGAGTATGCGCCCAGTCCTGAGACGTGGGTTCGCAACCAGGTGGAGACCTACGAGGCCTCGGACGGGCAGGAAGGCACGACCCTGCGCGGTATGCCGGTCGTCGTCCTGACCACCATCGGAGCCAAGAGCGGCAAGGTCCGCAAGGTGCCGCTGATGCGGGTGGAACACGAAGGCGCCTACGCCGCGGTCGCCTCGCTGGGTGGCGCACCGAAGAACCCGGTCTGGTACTACAACCTCACGGCGAATCCGGCGCTGGAGTTGCGCGACGGCGCCCAGAACCGCTCGATGACGGCCCGCGAGGTGTTCGGTGCCGAGTACGAGCAGTGGTGGGCACGGGCGGTGGCCGCCTACCCGGACTACGCCGACTATCAGCGCAAGACCGATCGCCGGATACCGCTGTTCGTCCTCGAGCCGACCGACTGACACCACACCCGTCGCCCTCTGACGCAGGCGAGGCGATGCGGTGCCCTATGGTCGGAATATGCCAGCCGATTCACCGACTATCGTCGCGACGTCCATGGGGTTCAAGTTGCGGGGACGGGACCGGTTCGACCTGGACCCTGGACCGGTGTTCGATCTGTGCGCGGAGCTCTCCGGAGCGACCGGAACGCCGAAGGTGTGCTTCATCGGCACTGCCACCGGTGATGAGAAGGCGACCATTGCGAGCGTCTACGCGGCGCTCGCACCTCGATTTCGGCCCTCCCACCTGGAACTGTTCTCGATGCCCAACATCGACGACGTCGGCGAGCACCTACTCGATCAGGACGTGGTCTGGGTCGGCGGCGGTTCCGTGGCAAACCTCTTGGCGCTGTGGAAGTTGCACGGCTGGGACGAGCTTCTGTTCCAGGCGTGGCAGGCGGGTGTCGTGCTCGCCGGAGTGTCGGCGGGTTCGTTGTGCTGGCACATCGGCGGGACCACGGATTCGTTCGGTCCGACGCTGCGACCGGTCAACAACGGTCTCGCCTTTCTGCCGTATTCGAACGGCGTCCACTACGACTCCGAACCGCAGCGCCGTCCGCTCTACCATCAGTTGATCGCCGACGGCGCGCTGCCGGACGGCTACGCCACCGACGACGGGGTCGGCCTGGTCTACTCGGGCACCGAGTTGCGGGAGGCCGTTGCCGATCGCGACGGTGCCTTCGCGTATTCGGTCAGGCGCGGTCCCGCTGACCAGGCCGTCGAAACCGTGATCGAGCCGCGCCGTTTGCGGTGAGCCGTCCGATGGCAGTTTGGTCCCGCTCCGGCCGGCCTCTAGGCTGACGGACGGAGGCGTGTCCGAGTGGCCTAAGGAAGCCGCCTTGAAAGCGGCCGGGTGTAACAACCTCGCAGGTTCGAATCCTGTCGCCTCCGCCAACGATCAGGTTGACAGCGGAAACGACGTCGCTGCTGCAAGAAATGCGTCGTTCTCCGCAGGTGAGCCGATGGTGACGCGGACGCCACCGGTGGAATCGGAGAACGCCCGCACGATGACCTTGTTGGCCTCGGTGTGCGCAGCAAATTCTGCCGCCCGCTCCGCCAGCGGTAGCCACACGAAATTAGCCTGAGATTCCGGTACTTCGAATTGGGCCTCGCGCAAGGCCGCGACGACGCGCACCCGCTCCGAGATGACTTGCTGCCACCGCGGTTTGAGCTCCTCGCGTGCTCCGATGGCTGCCACGGCGGCCGCCTGGGCAATCGAGCTGACAGCGAATGGAATGGCGACCTTGCTCAGCGCCCTGATCACTGTCGGGTCGCCGACTGCATATCCGACTCGCAAACCTGCCAAACCATATGCTTTCGACAGAGTGCGCAGCGAAATGACGTTCGGCCGCGAGGTCGCCTCGGCGAGACCGTCTGCCGATTCAGGGTCGATGTCGAACTCGCCGTACGCCTCGTCGATGACGACAAGGACATTGTCCGGAACAGCGTCCAGAAAGGTGGTCAATTCCTGGCGATGCACCACGGTGCCCGTCGGGTTGTTGGGGGTGCACACGTAGATGAGCCGGGTTGTCGGCGTGATGGCTGCGGCCATCGCCGGTAGGTCCAACTCGTGTCCAGCGGTGACCGGCACGGGCAGCACCTGCGCTGCGGCAATCTGGGTGACGATGGGATAGGCCTCGAACGAGCGCCAACCGAACATCACCCGGTCTCCCTCGGAACAGGTGATCTGCACGAGTTGCTGGCAGAGGGCGACCGAGCCGCACCCGGCGATCACGCGGTCGCGCTCCACGCCGACCAGGTCGGCGAGCGAATCGGTGAGGGCGGCGGCGCCGTTATCGGGGTAGCGGTTGATGCCGGCCGTGCTTGCGGTGCCGATCGCGCCGTGGATCGCCTGGACCACCGCGGGCAGGGTGGGGAACGACAGTTCGTTGGAGGCCAACTTGATCGAACCGGGAACGGTGCGGCCGGGGGCGTAGGCGGGCAACGAATCCAGCGTGGGGCGCAACTGCACCGTCATGGTCACCTCGATGATCTCGTGGGCGGGCCCAGGCGATGGGCTTGCCTCCTTGCCGGACTGTAGTTGGTCCGGTTCATTCGACAGAATTTCGGTGCGGGCGCGACCAGCCGGATCGCCGGCTTGCCGGGTCAGGGCCGGCGCGCGTGTTAGGAAAGGTGGATGGGACCCAGAACGCGCGCTCGTGTCGCGAGAAGACTTCGCAGTTCGGTCTGGATTTGTGCGGCAATCATGACGTTCACGGTGGCCGGCTGCACCGTGGACGTCCCGACGACGGCCCCCCGCGCAGCTTCCCCGGTGGCCGCGGCAGCAGTCGCAGCGCCGGCCGGCGCCACCGTCTTGGTCACCGTTCCTGAACTGGGTTCGGGAGCAGGCGCGAGCAGCGCTTCCTCGCCGTCGGTGACGACTTCCGCGGCAGCCGGCGCGCCGAGGCCCGGTGCCGCATCTGGAGTCGGTGCGCCCGATCCGTCCACTGCGGTCGGCTCGTCCTTGCAGTCCACCTCACGGAGGACATCTCCGCCCGCGTTGACCCGGCCTGTTCCGTCCGCGCCGGGCGGCTCGGCGTCCACGAAGCGCGCGGAGCTGCCGCCCTCGAGCACCAGCACGGCGACCTTCACGGCAACTTTTTCCTCAACGGTCACCGCAACGCGGCAGTCCTTGTCGTCGTCCTCGGTGGTTCCGAGCTCCTCGACGTCGGTGACGTCCGTGACGTCGGTGACGTCCGTGACGTCGGTGACGTCCGTGACGTCGGGGGCGCCCAGCACCTTGAGCGTGCAGCTGGCGAACTGCCCGAACTGCATGGTGCTGGCTACGCACGCCGGGGTCACTTCGAGCCTGGGTGCGGCGCTCGTGTCGACCGGTCAGCGCCGGGCGGCGTTGTTGTCGCTGCGGGCCGACGGCAGCGTCTCCGGTGCAGCGAATGTCTTGTACGGCAACTCGTTTCCCAACCCGCCCGGCGGCCAGCTGGCCTGTGATGCGGCCGGCCGCTGCATCGTTCTCGCGAAGCAGGACGACGGCACCGCCATCGCTTCGGTATATCAACTCCACGCCGGGGGCGACTGGGCCGATGTCACCGGACAGCCGGGCCTCAAGTCCGTCACTTCGGAGGCTCGCACGCTCACGGTGGGGGGAGATGTCGAGGTAGCGGTGCAAGACGCGGCGGACGGTTCGACGGTGTGGGTCGTCTACGCCTGGGACGGCAGCGGATACGCCGTCAAGGGGTGCACCGGCGCGGCGGTGCCCGACCAGCAGACCCTGGCGATGACCAGCTGCCTATCCTGATCCGCAGTCTGGGTGGGCCGAGACGGAGCCGACCGGCCGTTTTGCGGACCGGTCCCGGAGCCGGGTAGGGTAACGACCCGGTGGCCTCCCTGGGGTGGGCCCTGGGAAGCGTGCCAGAGCGGCCGAATGGGACACACTGCTAATGTGTTGTGCGGGCAACTGCACCGAGGGTTCAAATCCCTCCGCTTCCGCGCTGGTTGGTCCTTTCGAGGGTTGCCGCGGGATCCGTCAGCCGGAGCCAGCAGCACCGTCACACCAGTTGCACCACCACAACTGAACACGCGCCTGTAGCTCAACGGATAGAGCATCTGACTACGGATCAGAAGGTTGGGGGTTCGAATCCCTCCAGGCGCACCAGCTCTCACCTGCGGGTTTGCCCTTCCGGGCAGGCCCGCTTTGGTGTCTTTAGACCCCTTGTGTGTGCACTGTGTGCACACGGGGGGGGACTAGCGACTCCGCAGCATCAGCCGCGGACCGTCCTGCGTTGCCGATCAAGTGTGAGTACACGTCGGCCGAGACCCCGAGCGAGGAGTGGCCGAGCCGCTTCGACACGATGGCGATGTCAACTCCACTTGACAACATCAGCGATGCCGCAGTGTGTCTCAGATCATGAAATTTCACCCGCCGGACACCGGCCCTGGCTACAAGGGCGTCGAACGTCCGGGTGACGTACTGGGGGAGTAGCGCAGCGCCGTTCTCCTTCGCGAAGACCAGCCCGTCGTCCTCGTAGGCTTCACCCCACTCCTCTCGCTCCAGTTCTTGGGAGAGCCTGTGAGCCATGAGCGCGCCGATTGACCGCTCGCCCAGATCAACGCGGCGGTCCTCGCCCGCCTTCGTTTTCGGCTTGCCCTCGACAACGGATCCGCCGACCTGGACCCGCTGAGTTCGGACCGTGAGCACCCGTTTGCTCACGTCGATATCTGCCCACCGCAACCCGGTCACCTCGCCTCGGCGCAGACCCGAGAAGACTGCCAGCTCGTACAGCACCCCCAGTCGGTGGCTACCTACACTGTCCAAGAACTTGGCTACATCCTCCGGCTCCCACGGCCGCACCTTCGAGATCTTCACCGCCGGCAAGGCAACGTCCACGGCAGCATTGAAGGCCACCAGGCGCTTCTGTTTGGCATCGCCGAGTGCGGACCTCAGGACCGCGTGGATGCGACGCACAGTGACTGCGCCACGCTTCGGCTCCCCTGTCTTCTTGTCCTTGGCGCGCAGCCCGCGCAGGAAGGCCTCGACCTGGCCCTCAGTCAGGTCAGACAGCCGTGTCCGTCCGAGTCCGGGGATCAGGTCCATCTCGACGTACCGGCGGTACATGAGGGCGCTGGAGGGGCGCAGACCACCATCGCCAATCTTGTCCTCGAGCCACTTCGTGAGGAAGGCCGCGACAGTCTGCTTGCCATCGTCGCGGTGGGTGCCAGCGCTGACTTCTGTTCTCTTCAGGTCGCGAGCCTTCGTCGCCAACTTTTTGGAGGCGAACCCGGATCCGAAGATCTGGCGGCGCTTGCCGGTCACCGGGTCGATGCCGGCACTGATGCGGTATCGCCAGACGCCGTGCTTGTTGTCCTCCCGTTTAGGGCATTTGAGACCGAACTGTCTGCCATCCGCGTCGCGGCATCCACAGCCGCGCCAGACGCTCATGTCAGCCATTGCGGTTCTCCTCTCGTTGACGTGTACGGAACCTTCGCGTTGCGACCTTCTGCGGAACACCGCTGTCCCGGCATGTCTTGCAGTATTTGGCCTGCCCATAACGAGGCTGGCGAGTGGGAATGAAAACGGAATTGCAGCCGTCGCAGACGTATGCCGAGGATGCGCCGGTGATAAAAAGTGCTGTCTGTACGGCCAACGCGTCTGCTAGCGAGCTACCGGCAAACTGGAGGAGCGGCAGTTGAGATCTCTCCTTGTAGTCGATCTCCAACCTGACCGACTGTGCAAACAGGTGATTTGCAGCAGCTTTTACGGTGCTCTTGTCGAACCCCTCGTAATAGAAGCCACCATCGTCGAACCATGTCAACGCATTTCGCGTCGCTGCGTCCGTCTGCCGGCCTTCCGCGATTACGTGCGCTGCACGGATCAATGCTGCAAATGCGCGTGCAATCGTCCGCCAACTCTGAGTCAATTCAACGTATTTGTTCAAGTCGGATTCGTGGTCAAGCAATACCGGAGGGCACGCTAGGCCTCCGACAAGGCCCTGACCTCCCAAGGCCGCGCCAACTCCGGTGCGATGCCAGTGAGCCGGTCGCCCATGAACGCAGAGCTTCAGTACGCCGTAATCATCGGCGTACTCCTTGATCTGTTGATCCGGTGCCACCGCCAGTTTTAGGAAGCGGTCGAGCATCCCCTCGTAGGCCGGCGTGACCCGAGCCCTTCGTTTGCTGGCCTCGTCCTTGTAGATGAGCTGACCTTCACCAGTCAGCTCGATGTGATCGGGGATGCGCCATGACTGAGGAAGCATCGGGATCGGGAACGACATGTTTAAGTAATATCAGAGTGCTGGACCACAGGCAAGAGCATGAGTGAAAATCAGTGCATGGACATTCCCGAGGCGCTCCGAGGGCACCTGACAGTTGATCTGTGGCCCACCGTTGGCCAGCTTCTCGACATGGGCAAAAACCAGACATACGAGGCCGCGAAGCGCGGGGAGATTCCTACCTTGCGCATGGGTGTGCGATGGAAGGTTCCCGTCGCCAAATTGCTTGATCTGCTCGGCTTCTCGGACCAAGCGGCCTAACCCCCCACCTCGACTCCCGTTGCCAGGCGCCCGGGAAAGGAGCACCGATGATCGATTCCAGAGCCGACGACGAGGCACTGAGGGGCACACTAGCGGCCGCCTTCCTCGGAAGCCTGATGCGCGCAGACGACCACCCGAGCACCGACACCGTATTCCGGGAGGTGCCCGCTACGGCACTCCCCGATCCCTATAGATGGGCATACACCGCCTGCTGGGTCGTTCGGGGGCAGGGCGGCCCACTGCATCCCGCGGCCATTGTCGCCGCAGCCCGATCCATGCAGATCGAACCGCCGCCCACCCTGATGGCGCCCACCGCCTGGCTGTTCGAGCTGTGGAGCAACGCACCTGCAGGCGCACACCTTCTGTGGTTCGCGGATCAGATTCACATGCAGCTGCGGCGCGAATCGTTTGCCCACGCGGGCGAGCGGATCGCTGCACTGGGCTGGTGCACCGATCCCGAGCTCCAGAGGGCAACCGTTGAGACGACTCTCGAGGAGCTCTTGAAGGATCTCCGGGACAACGTCGCGTGATTCCATCGCTGGCAGTCCAACAGTTGACGCCGGAAACCACAGTCCCAGACTTCTGGTCAGCTCGTCCCGAGATCGCTCACATCGCCGCATACGCTCACGCCCGCATGTGCTCCAGATGGGCGGTCCTGGGAGTAGTTCTCGCACGCATCACTTGCACAGTGCCGCCGAACGTGGTGCTCCCACCGATCGTCGGCTCCGACGCTTCCCTGAATCTGTTCGTTGCCGTCGTCGGCCGCTCCGGTTCAGGGAAGAGCGCATCAATGGAGGCAGCAGCCGCGGCCGTCGCAGCCGAAGGCTTCCCGACTGTGCCCCTGGGTTCAGGAGAAGGGATCTCTCGCTCCTTCGCCTATAAGAGGATGAAAGACCGCGAGCTGATATGGGTGGAGCGTTCGGTGCTGTTCACGGCCACAGAGATCGACGCCCTGGCAGCTGTCTCCGGCCGTCAGGGCGCCACGGTCGGCCCTCAGATGCGCGAAATGTTCAATGGCGGAGAGCTCGGATTCGGATATGCCGCTCCAGAGAAGAGGGTCATCCTCCCCGGCCACAGCTACCGCGCGTCGGTGGTCGTGGGTGTCCAGCCAGGACGTGCGGGGGCACTGCTCGACGACGAAGCGGGCGGCACGCCTCAACGGTTCCTCTGGATGCCCGGTACCGACGCCACCATCCCCCGGTATCCAGAGCAGGCGCCCGACCGTTTCACACCCCCTCGCCTGCGATGGCCCACTCCGCTGCAGCCCATCCGAGTCGGCGGGAACGAACAAGAGGACGACAGCCCAGCCGAAAGTAAGGGAATCGGCCGGCGGGAGGAGCTCTGGGTAGACCCGATAGCGGTCGATGCAATCCTCGGCGCAGCGCACGCCAGAGCTACCGGTACAGGCGAGGCCTTGGACGGTCACGCGCTCCTGGTGCGGCTGAAGGTCGCGGCAGCGCTGGCCATCCTGGCCGGCAACAAGATGGTGCGGGAGGACGATTGGGCGCTGGCCGGGATCGTCATGGCCGTCAGCGACGCCACCCGCACGGAAATGCAGCAGGAACTGATGAAAGCGCGAGCAGCGCTCAGCGAGAGGCTCGGCCGGGCGGAAGGCATCAAGCAGGCCACCGCTGAGGAGATCAAGGGTCAACAAAACCGCAACCGAGTGCTCGAACAGATCATGCGCAAGGTCAACGCTTCAGCACCGTCCGAGCAGAACTGGCGCCGATCAACGCTGCGCAAGTCCTTCCCCAGTCGGGACCGCGACCTGTTCGACGAGGTGTTCCCGAACCTGTTCCTCTCCGAAGCGGACCTTCAGGGAGCTATGACCGACAACTTCATCGACTTCGCACCAGAGGGGGACAAGGGGACAGGAATGTCCACCCCCCGTCGCGCGTCACAGGAAAGGGCTTAAATGTCCGTTTTATACCCTAATCGACCGATTCTGCGGCATGTTCGAACAAATGCCCGGGGGGGTGGACAAATCCGTCCCCTGTCCCCCTCTGTCCCCTTCGTCCTCCAAGACAGCATGACCACCACCGTCACCGCCATCAGCATTACCGACAGCAAGACCACCCGCACCGTCACCATCGACTGCCCCTACTGCGGCAAGAAGCACCACCACGGCTGGCCCTACGGCCGCGATGGCATCGGCTCCCGCGTCGCGCACTGCCGCGAAGCCACCGGCCGGAGCTACAGCATCGAACCGCCGAAGGACTACCCATGACAGAGACCGGCTGCCTGTTCCGCTCCAGGGTGGCGGAATGCCGAGGAACCGCAACGGCGGCATTGAAGCCAGAGCGGGCTGATGCATGTGCTCTGATCAGCGTGACCGTCGATATCGACGAGTTCTGCACGGCCACAGATGACGTCATTCTTGCTGTGCACACTCTGCACACACTGGCTGCATCGTCGCAGGTCAGACCCATGGCATCTGATAACAGATCAGCAGCCCCCCGGGTGCAGCCATTGCGCGCTTCAGGGCGGCCGGCATGAGCACCGACGCCAAGCGGTTGGCAGTGGCCATCGCTCGGGTGGCCAGGCGTGATGAGCCCACCGCGACCGTGATTCAGCAGGAGGTGCGCGAGCTACGCCAGCAGGCGGCCGGGCACCGGGATCGGTTGCGCGCCTTGGAGTCCGAGCGTGGCGCCGCATCCCACAGCCGGCTACTGCAGACCGCCCACCTTCATCACGACCTGTTGCTGGCCGTCATGGCGGAGTTGCGGGCGATTGAGCGCGTGACGGGTCGTGAGTTGCCACCGATGGCGCGGGATCTGGAGCGCACCATCGCGCCATTCCTGGCCGCCTACGGCCCGGCGCAACTCCGCGGCATCGACAACCTCGTCCCCACTGCCACCACCCCCCCAACAGCGAAAGGCGGCACCCTGTGAGGGTCGGTCCTGTTTGTTCCGTCTGCAGCCATCCTGACCGAGCGCTGATCGATCAGGACATCGCACTCGGCAAGTCGCAGCGCAAGATCGGCGCTGACTTCGGGGTGTCCCGGGATGCGGTGAGCAGGCACAGCCAGAACCACCTGAGCCCGGCGCTGAAGAAGGCGATCACCCGGCGGGAATCGACCGGGCCGACGAAGGCGCTCGATCGGCTGGAGGCCCTGTACAGCCGCGGTGAGGCGATCCTGGACCAGTCCGACACTGACGGTAAGCCAGTCATCAGCCTGGCCGCGATGAAGGAGCTCCGGGCCACGCTCGAGGTGATCGCCCGGATCACTGGCGAGCTGGACGAGCGACCCACGGTGCAGATCCTCAATGTGGCCAGCAATCCCGAGTGGGTGGAGATCCGGTCGTTGCTGATGGTTGCCCTGGCCCCCCACCCCGCTGCCGCTGAGGCCGTCGCCCTGGCGTTGGCCGGCATGGCGGCGACGTCGGTGCGGGAGTTGACGCGGTGAGCGCCCTGGGGCTGGATCTGGCGGCCGGGCTGTCCCCGGTGCAGTTCGCGGCTGGGCTGGGTTTCGAGGCTGAGCCGTGGCAGCGGAAGCTGTTGGTCTCGCCGGCACAGCGCCAGGTGTTGAACTGCTCGCGCCAGGTCGGCAAGACCACCGCCGTGGCGATCAAGGCGCTGCACACCGCGGTCTACCGGCGGGACGCCCTGATCCTGGTGTTCTCTCCGAGCCAGCGGCAGTCGGACGAGATGCTGCTGCGCATCAAGTCGATGTACCGGACGTTGGGGCGGGCGAAGGCTTCGAAGGATTCGGGGTCCGAGTTGCTGCTGGAGAACGGGTCGCGGATCGTGTCCCTGCCGGGGACTGAGAGCACCACCCGTGGTTTCGCCGCGGCCCGCCTGGTGATCCTGGATGAGGCCGCCCGGGTGCCCGATGACATCTTCGCCGCCGTGGTGCCGATGGTCGCCTCTGACGGTGTGCTGATGGCGTTGTCGACGCCGTGGGGCCGGCGCGGGTGGTTCTTCGAGCTGCACCAGGACCTGCAGAACGGGTGGGAGCGGCACAAGGTCACCTGTTACGAATCTGGCCAGTACACGCCGGAGCGAATTGCGGAGATGCGGGCGCTGGTCGGCTCTTTCACGTTCGCGTCGGAGTATGAGTGCGTTTTCGGCGATACCGATTCCCAGATGTTCGGAACGGAAATTGTTCGTGCCTGTATGTCCGACGATCTCGCCCCTATGGAGTTCTGATGGCTTCTTTCACTGTCGGCTTGGACCTTGGCCAGGCGAACGACTTCTCCGCTCTGGCGGTGGTCGAGCACGTCTGGCGCTACGCCCCGGACTCAACGGACGGCGTCCGGATCCGTCATTTCGAGGTGGTCGCGTTGCGTCGTTGGGATCTGGGCACTCCGTATCCGCGGATCGTGCAGGACGTGGCCGAGGGAATGGTCAGCGGACCGTTGAGCGCGCAGGGCGTCTTGTTGTTCGATGCAACCGGAGTTGGCCGGGCGATCGGTGACCTGTTCGCCGAGCAGTGGCGGGCCGGTCGGATGGGTGCCTATCCGCCGGTGCCGGTGCCGGTGACCTTCGACCAGCAGTCCAAGGCCGACATGGTGGCGGTGGTGTTGGTAGCGGCGCAGCGCGGCCGGCTGCACATCGCGTCCCGCCTTCCGCTGGCCTGCGTGCTCGAGGAGGAGCTGACCCGATTCCGGCAGAAGATCCGCGCGACCGGCTCGACTTCGATCGACATCGCCCGCGGCACCGAAGGTCACGGCGACCTGGCCACGGCCCTGTTCCTGGCGATGAAGTTCGGCGACTACGCCATCACCGGCACCCCTCGCTACATCGGTGAGGAACGGATCGATTCCTTGACGTTGCCCTGCAGCCGGTGCCATGTGGCGACCAAGCATGTGGCGCATCTGTCCGCGGAAAGCGTGTTGGTGTGCGCGATGTGCGGTCAGGAACGAAGTGACGGCGGGCAGCCGGTACAGGTGGCCATCAGATGAGCGAACGCGTGACCGGCGAGTCCGCTACCAATTTGACCCCCGGCCAATCCCGGCCGGACCAACAACGTCCCGAGAGGACAGATCGAAATGGCAAACGAAACAATCGCACCGGAGGAACTCGAAGTGACGGCGGCCGATCGGGAGGCAGAGGAGCACGCCCGCAAGGCGGCAGAGCTCGAGCGGCGAGTGGCTGAGGGAGACGACGACGTGACGGCAGAGGAGATCGATCGACAGCACGGCTTGTCCCGGTTCGCCAAGCTCCGCGCCGCTGGCGCCCGTCGCAAGGCCGAACTTGCTGAGCAGGCCAGGATCGTGCAGGCCCGGAAGGACCTTCGAGTCGAGATCGAGAAGGCCACCGTTCGTTCCGGGGCTGCGTTGGCCGGGCTTCTCAGAGCTGCCGACGACGCCGTGCGGGCGTTCGCGGCGGCCGCCGATGAGCGGGATGCCGCGATCTCGGGCTGGGTCAGGCGACTGAAGGAGCTGGGCGTGCCGCACACCGGCTACCCGTCAGCGGATCATGAAGGGCTCGGGCAGGGAGGCCCCGGCGATGTCCTGGCGGGCGACCTTGCGGTCTCGCGGGTCCATGGTTCCCGCGTCCTCGGGTCGCTGCTCGGAGCGGGTGAGTACGGCGCGATCACGCCCCGCGAAGAAATCGACCTGAATGATCCGGTGCCCGGGCGGAAGCGGATCGACCGGGCATGCGCCGAGCTCACCCGCCAGCCGGGCAAGGCCAGCTGATGGCGATCGAACAGCGCACCGAGGCGTGGCTGGCACAGGCCACACCGGAACAGATCACGGCCGCCGAGCGGGCGGGCGAGTTGGACGACCTGCTCGGTCGAGTGCGCAACGAGGCCGGCAATACGCGCGAGCAGCTTCGAGGCATCTTCCGCGGCCACGGTGGTGGCTGACGTGCGGGCACGGGTCGACGAGTACCTACTGGCCGGGAGCATCGCTGACCCGCCTGGTAACGCCATCACCGCTGGTACGGGCAATGGCGGGCTGGTCGTCTCCGCCGGACTGGAATCGACGGTCTTGCGAGTGGTGAATCCTTCCGGCGCGGCCGGCACGGTCACCGTCAAGTCGGGCAGTTCCCCGCTGGCTCCGGCGAGCGCGCTGGGACCGATGACCGTGGCTGTCGGCAACGGTCAGACCGTATGGGTCGGACCATTCGAGTCCGGCCGCTTCGAGCAACCGGACAGCTCCCTGTGGTTCGAATCGTCCGTCGCCTTGACCGTGACGGCATTCAGAATGCCGCGTCACCCCTGACCTACTCCCGACGCCCTGCAGGCCAACCCCCTGCAGGGCGTCGCCCAACCCCCGAAGGAGCGAGCAAGCGATGGCATCAAAACCGGTAGACCCAACCACCTGGAGCGAACCGGAGAATCAACAGATTCCGGAACTTGTCCCAGTACATCTTTGCGTCCGTGGCGCGGTCCAGGCGCTCGGCGTCGGACCTGCCCCGATCAACTGAAGGCGTCGCCAAAGTTGCAGATCACAGATCGTGACTGCAGGTGACGCAACTGCCGTTCCGTCCGGCGGGAGTTCTCGACCAGATACTCCGCCGTAGTGCCCCCCGAGTCGATCGTCTTGCGGTTCCCGCCGGGCGGGCTCGACGAGGCTCAGAAGATCAAGGACGAGGCCCGCTACACGAACAGTCGCACCCGCCCGCTCGCGCTGGTGTACATCCGGGTGTCCACGGCCGATCAGGTCGACCAGGGCGCGTCCCTCGACACCCAGCGAGCGACCCTCGTCGTGGAGGCCGAGCGTCGCGGCTGGGACTGCGAGGTCGTCGCTGACGACGGGCTATCGGCGAAGACGATGGATCGGCCGGGGCCGACCGGGGCCCTCGAGCGGCCCGACGGCAGCGACGCGGACTGCCGGTCTAGTCGACCGCGCCGGCCGGAAGAGCTGGAACCTCGTGCTGCCGTCACCGGCGCTGGACCTGTCCGACCCGGCCGGCCGCTTCACCGCCAACGTCCTGACGTTGGCCGCCCAGTACGAGCGGGAGTTGACCTCTTGGAGGAACCGTGAGGTGCTGGCCAAGAAGGCCGACGGTGTGCGACTCGGCCGGCCAGCACTGGTGACTGCGGCCGTCGTTGAGCGCATCACTACGGCGCGATCTGCAGGTGAGTCGTGGCCGAAGATTGCGGCGGCCCTGAACGCTGACCAGGTGGCCACACCGACCGGAAGAGGTCAATGGCACCCCGCTGGATGCCGGGCAGTAGCGCTAGCGTCGCAACGTTCTAAACCAAGCAATGTGTAGGCGCCACCGCACGGTCATATTGGCACAGTCTCAATGCGGCGCCGCCGACATACACCGACACTCGATATTTAGTGCTTTGCAATGCTCGTCGTGACGTTTTCGCCAACGCGCAGCTGATTCGTCGCCCGTTTGGTCAGCCGCCAAAGCGGCCAGAGCGTAGGCCACTGGACGAGGGTCCAACACCTGAATCAGGCGAGGTCCAGAATTTCCGTCCAGCGCCCAGATGAAGGAGATGGCCCGCGGTAATCGGTCCCACCTGCGGTGCAACTGTTCAGCGACCGCGATCGCCGCGCGGTTCTGCCCAAGCAGCAGGTGCGCCTGGACCTGGTTGACCAGGTTGATCGCACCGTTTGCAAAACCTAGCCCTTCAGAACGGCGGAGTGCCGGAAGGGCCCGCTGCGGATCATCCGGCAAGATGCAAAACCCGTAGTTATTGTGCGCCTCTGCGCTCTCCGGTTCCGCAGTCCGAGCGGCGTCGAACAGTGCAGCGGCCAGGTCTCGCTCGCCATCTTCGATAAGAACAAGCGCGACCCGCACAAGCTCCCCGAGCGACACTGCATCGAGACCCTGAGAATCGGGCTCGGTGAGCGCCGTCGCTCGGCTGGCAATTTCGTACTGAAGGTCCGAAGACGGAATCTCTCTGATCGTCATTTCTGCAGCTGGACAGGGAGGTGGAACACGGCCGTCCGACCATTGCTGCTCCAACCGAAGAGAGCTGGTCGTCCAACGACCAAAGAATGTGCTGGTCATACGCTCGACCACCCACACGTAGCGTTCGACGATCTCGACGGGAACTTCCAAGCACGAGGGATAGGCTGGCCGACCGCTCCACGTGATGAGCTCTCGGAGGGTCGCGCCTGCGAGCCACTGGGAAATGAACGCCTGCGACGCAGCGTTGTGCAGACGACGCATCACGAAGTCGAGTGTTGGCCCAGTCGCTCGATCACCGAGGATCCGAGGTCTCGGTTCCCAAACCGGAGCAATGTCGTCATCTAGGTCGCACGTGAAGGTGTCGAGTCGCTGCCTCCTGGAGCGGAGCACCTCACTAGAAATGGGCCATGTGACGGACGCTACCTCCGCCGGGCGTTCTGGGTCGATAAGGTGAGTCCACAGTGGAGGTAGGGGCGGTAGTTCGTTCTTACCGCTCGCGATCTGCTGAAGCCTGAACACCTCGTAGATCGCCAACCCGAGGGTCAGCGCGCGAATCAGACGATCACCGAACCCGTAACGCACTATCGCCGAACTGTCGAACCCGCGGCGGTCCAACTCAGCCAGCTTCTCCTCGATGCTCCTCAGTCGGTGGTCCGGGTCGGCGTCGAGCCACGGGGGAGATAGCAGCTCCTTCCGCAGTGCGTAAACGACAGCATCAGTCGACCACTCAGGGACCGGTAGATCGACCTGAGTCAGGAACCGCTGACGAGCGTCGTACGCCTGGTCCCCCTCGAGCACCGAACTCACCCTCCTAACGGTGTTGCCACGATCGTGGGTATGATCGTAGCATTGCCTTTTGCAACACGAGGAGGACCGACCGATGCCCCGACCGACGCCCCCGACCATCTACCAAGTGACGGACATGACGACCAGCAAGCGGTTAGATTTTGTGGCCGAGGCCCGTGCCGGCGGCGCACGCCTGCGAGACAAGGACGGGATGAGCTTGCTGCTTCTTCCCGAGAGCCAAGTCACCCACCTGCAGAGTCTGCAGGAACACATCGAGCTGTTCTTGGTCGTCGAACGACAGGCAGCGACAGTGACGCCGCCCGACGTCTACGCCCTTGGCAGGCATGCTTGGATTCGGTCACTCCCTGCCGAAGACCTGATCGAGCTTGCGGCCGATCTCAGCGCGGCCATCATCGCCTCCATCGCCGACCAGGACAGCCTGAGCGCGGATCGAGTTGTAGAGGAATGGCGATTGAGCGCGAGCCAACTTGACGACCCACTCAGGCGGGCAGTTCTGTTGGACGCGTTTGACGCTACTGACTATCTTGAAGCGGACCAACCCGATGATGCCGAAGCGATCGCAGGGGTGACAGCGGTCGACAGCGGCCTCTGATGGCTGCCAGCGCATACCAACCGAATGAACCTGCGAGGCGTCCGGGCGGGCGACCGTCGGAGGGACCAAAGTGGCGGGTGTTAGTTCACCGTCACTACGCCCAGCAGTACTCAGAGATGATCAGTCGCGTCGGCATCGCTGCTGCTCAGGAGCTGTGGGACTACCTAGCCAACGACCCGGATAAACCGCCGCGTACCGGCAGCGCCACGATCCTGAAAGGTTCGGCAGGCAAGCCCAAAGGTCCCGGCTGGTCTCGAGTCGTTCACTACGATCTGAGCAGCAAAGCCCGTGTCAACTTTCACTACGCGGCCAAGTTCAGAACGACATCAGATGGCGATGAGCACCCAGTCGTCGCTATCCTATCGATCAACTACGGCAGTCACTGATCGAATGCCCGCGGGAGGAAGCTCGAGAGCGCTAGTCTTGCGGCGGTGTCGGTAGCAACGGACCCCCACGGAGGGAACACGATGATGAACGGACCTGACTGATCTAGACGACGCACTGCCTGGTGCTAAGCACTGGACAGCAGCCAGCCACAGAAACTCCCCGGGTTGCTCGCAACCCGGGGAGTCTCGTTTGTCAGAAGTGTCCGCAGGTCTCCCATAACGGTCCGTAACCGATGGAACTTACTCAATCAGACCCTTTTTGATAAGGGCAGGCCACGCAGCCTCGACGCTAAGCTGGCTGGCGGTCGACGGTCGGGCAGCTGTTGCGCCCGCCACTGCACGTCCAGGCCGGCGCTGCTGACAACGCTGGCCATCTGCGCCAGCTCGGTCGCCAGGATCAGCGCAGCCTCCTCCTTGGCGCACGTCCGTCATCACGTTGCCGACGAGGTCGTAGGGCCTTCTGCATGGCGACCAGCGCCGAGTTGGCGTACCTCACCATGGGCGGCGTTCAGCTGCCCGTGCGTGGGTAGCAGGCCGTTGACGATGTCCTGCGCGATCTTCGGACAGTTGTCGGCACCGGTTCGCCTCGCGCAGTTTGGAGCCCGGGTGCGCCGTGGGCTATCGAGCGGCAGGCTGCGCGTCCGGCGGCGGTGGTGGCGCCTGCTCCTTCGCCGAAGGGGCCTGCCGAGACTGGCAACGTCGGTGGGTTGTTCGTCGGCGGCGTTGTGATGGCAGTGCTCGTTGTCTTGGCTTTCGGCGGTTTATGCCGCCCGTAGTAGCTCGAGCCGAGGGCCAGCCCGTGATGGTGCCTCCCTTCCGAATTCCCCCGGCCCGGATCCCCGCGGTCGCCAGGAGAGCCGCAGCCAGCGGGATGGTCGGTCCCGGGTTCGCGGGCGATGGGCAGCGGATCGATGGTGCCGATGGCGGTCAATGTAAGGACCGGGGTGTTCGTGGGCAACAAGCAGATCACCGACATCGCACGGGCGGAAGCGGAACACAGTGTGCAGCGCGGGCTCACCGCCCTGGGTAACGCTGTGAAGAAGCGGCGGGCGCAGGGATGAACAGGTCCATCCTGCTGCCTTACTTATCCGTAGGCAGTGCCGCCCCTGGAGAGGGGCCGACTGCTGCCGATGGTAATACCGCCCGGTCCCTCAAGTGCCAAGTTCCAGGGCAACCCTCGCCCGAGCTCTGCGCCTCAGACCCGCATCCCAGTCCCCGACTGCCTTCCTGGCCGACTCGGAGTTGGGTCGCGTATACAACGCTGTTGTCGTCGGCGACGAATGGCCCATCTGCTCCTGCACCAGACGGATGTCCTGGCTGACTTGGTACAGCTCCGTTCCGTAGGAGTGCCGAAGGCTGTGGCAGGTCCATGGCATCCTCAGCAGTCGGAAATGTGCGGACACCAGCTGTGTCACCCGGAGCGGTTGCACGTCCCACAGGCGCCCACGGGGCCGCAGGTGCGGCATCAGCAAGGCAATCAGTTCAGGTCCGATCAGCACGGTCCGGTCGCGGCCGGCCTTGCCGTCACGTACCTCGATGAACTGCTGACGAACGTTGACGTCCTCGCCCCTGAGTCGCGCAATTTCACCCGATCGAAGGCCTGCGAACGCGGCGAGCGCCAGCCATGCCTGGATGCGCGGCACGGCGCAGTCAATGGCCTCTACGACCTCCTCGAGCGGTGCCGGCCGCGGCTTCCCCTTCGGTGTTTGGACCGCCTGGACCGCCTCGCGCATTTCCGGGCCGCATAACCGCCGTCGGCGGCACCAGTCCAGGAACGCCCGCAACTCTCGGGCGTAGGCGAAGCGGGTCCACTGGTCTCGAGCCAGGGTGCGGACCTGCCACGCCGATAGTTCAGTCGGGGTGCAGTCCAGGATCGGCTTGTCCAGGTCCCGGGTGACCGACGTTAGCGCCGATCTTCTTGTTCGGATCGTGTCGGGCCGCAGGCCCCTCGCTCGCATGTTGTCGAGATAGTCAGAGATCGCCATGTCCGTCTGGCTATTCGCCTGGCCTCCGGCCGTGAAGCTGGCGAAGTAGTCGGACAGCAACTTGGCCAAACGTGGGTCGGCCTGGGCTAACGCCTTTGCGTGGTCGGCCGGGGTCCACTGGACGACTTCGGTCGTCACGACGCACGCTCCATTCCGCGCAGCCACTCAGCCGCGGCCGTCAGATCTGCGCCGAGCACAGCCGCAACATCAGCCGGCAGGCATTCGAGCAGCTCGCCGACGAAGACAGCCGGCGAGTTCAGGACGTGGGAGCCGTCGGCGGCCAAGGTCTCTTCTTGGGAGATTTCGACCTTGCCGAACGTCCGTGCGTGCCACCTGACCGGTTTGCCCGTGGCGACGACACTGTCCCAGGAATGCCCATCTTCGAGTTCGCAGATGGGCGAGATCGTGCAATGGTTCTCAGTGCTTGTCATGGCGTTCTCCTTATCAGAATGAGGTCGGGCTGGCTGCCCGGACCGCGTTGCGTAGGGCGTCGGGTGCAGTTGCTGTATACCGCTGAGTGGTCGCCACACTGGCGTGGCCCAGAAGCTCCTGGACGGCCCGGATGTCATGGGTGGCCTGGTATGCCTTGGACGCGAACCGGTGCCTCAGTTGGTGCGGTGTAGTGCCTTGAGGCAAGCATCTACGGAGCAGGACACCGATGTGCGCCGGCGTGAGGTGCGATCCGAAGCCGTTCGGGAAAACCCACCCTGCTGGCTGCTCCCGGATCGCAGCGGCCATCTCATCCAGCAGCGGAATGGCTCGCTCCTTGCCGCCCTTGCCGTGCACCAGCAGCGACCAGCCCGACGAGTCACGCAGCAGGTCGCTGGTCTGCACCCGAGAGATCTCAGCGCGCCTCAAGCCATGCCGAGAGCCGAGCATGATCATCAGATAGACCCGAGCGTCGGCCTTGCCGATGGCCTGCTCGATGGCAACCTCGGCCGCCGGCCGCGGGTGAGCGTAGGGCACCGGGATCTTCCGCAGCAACCTTGCCGGGTCTGACTCCATGCGACCGCTAGCGTGTGCCCAGCCGTAAAACGACCGCAGCGCTGAACGGTAGGAGCGGAGCGTCTCCCGCGACCAGTTGTGGGGTGACATCCAATCGGCGAGGTTATCGCTGGTGACCGTCATCGGGTCCAGGTGCTTGAGCTCCTGCGCGATGCGGGTCAGCTGGTACTGACGGAGCTTCTGGCCCTCGATCGAGATGCCGCCGGCTTGGAGCCAGGACATCCAGTCGCGGATCCGGTCATTCCAGATCTTGTCGTGGGTTTCGTTCATCGATCTCTTCTCCTCCTGGGATGGGATTGTGTGCACGCATGTGTGTGCACACGGGGGGAGAGAGAGGGTGACTAGGAAGGACGGAAGCTCGAACTGGACCTATTCTGACCTGCGTAGCAGGTATAGTCAGGGACTAACAAGGACCAACAGATACCGAGTTATTCTGACTACGGATCAGAAGGTTGGGGGTTCGAATCCCTCCAGGCGCACGCGGCTCGAAACATGCTTGACAGTAACAGGTTTCGCATCAATTGTCGACCTTGGAAATACACAACCTTCTTCAGCCAAGATCACCAGGTCCGCACCGGTTCCGCACAGCCGGCGTCCGTTTGCTGGAGTGGTCCACCCGTGCTGGCAATGTCAGCCGGGGAACGTTGAACGATAGGCGGCGCCGTCCACACGTCCGTCAGGCTCAACACGGCCAGGGGGCTGGTGGATCGACTGCGATTCGGTATCCGGCTGGTCAGCAGCCGGTGCGGGCCGGTGTTGCGGGTCCACCCGCCGTCGCTACTGCGACCGGATCGACCCCTACAGCCAGACCAGCACCAGCAAGACTGAGGATGTTCAGGCCCAGAAGTCCTTACCCGGCCCGGAGTTGGTTAGCCTGAGCGTCATGGATGTGAAAATGCTCGTGGTGGCGGGCTGCCCGAATGAGGCGCCGGCGTGGGCGTTGCTCCGCCGGGGACTGGACGAGTCCAACCTGGAACAGATAGACATCAGCACCGAGGTTGTCGCCGATGCGGCGGAGGCCACGCGGATCAACTTTCTGGGTTCACCCAGTTTTTCGGTGAACGGTGTGGATCTGTTTGCCGATCCTGGGCGCCAGCGGGTATCACCTGCCGGGTCTACCCGACCGACAAGGGCCTGGCCGGCCTGCCGGATCTGGCGGAAATGAAGGTGGCGCTGCGTCAGATCAATCAGTTGTCCTGACGCCGTCGCCTCGATCCCGACGCCGCCCGGCGACGTCGGTTGGCGCGCCTTCGTGGGGGGCAACCGACCGGGCCTGCTGGGTTGGCCTAGAGACCGACCGTCGTGGTCCATGATTTCCGTTCCCAGCCGTTGTCATGGGGATTGACGCGGTTTGGGGTTCGCTGTTGGGGTGGCCGCTGGCTCGGCGGACAACAAAGGGCCGCTCTTGGGTCTGTGGAAGACCCCGGTCAGGATGAGCAGCAGGGCTGTTCCGATGAGCCAGCTGCCCAGGACGTCACTGGGGTAGTGCACCCCCAGCAGGAGCCGGCTGAATCCGACGGCCGCGGCGAGCAGTACTGCGCCTGTGACCAGCAGCGCACGATGTCGATGAGATCGGGGCGGGAGCAGCAGGATCAGCAGTACCCCGACGGCGACGAATGAGGTGAGCGCGTGGCCGCTGGGGAATGACGCGCTGCCGGCGTGTTCGACGGGGACGGCGACGACGGGTCGACCGCGGTTGACCAGCACCTTGAAGATGCCGCTCAGGGCCGCGGCCCCGCCGATCGCGACGGCCACCAGCACTGCGGCGGCCCGCTGCCGCCGTATCCACAGCAGCACGACGGCCACGAACGCGGCGACGCGTAGGACGGTCGGTCCGCCGACGATGCTGACGATCTTCCAGAACTGCACCTGTGCGGGTTGGTGGGCGGCGTACCGGTTCAAGGGCTGGACGATGTTCACATCCAGGGTGTGCAGCGGCGTCCAGCCGGTGGTGACCAGCACAATCAGCATGGTCAACGCAACCGCGGCGCCCAGCACGCCACCGGCGAGCAGTGTGGTCCGTAGCCCGAATCGGTGGGTCGAGCGGCGCCGCGCCGGACGGGGTTGATCCTTCATGGCTCCTCCCGCGGTTGTTGTCCTCGCCGAGTTCAGGTCATCAGGCGAAACATACCGAGACCACCGACCTTCTTATGTCTTCCTCCAACGTCACATCCAGTAGCTGCACCTGCTCGACACCAACAACTACCGCCATATTGTCAAGCCGCGCACGCCGGGCTCCTGGATAGTGCCTTTATCTATCTAGTGAATCCAGAACCTATACGGGTGGGGCGTGGCCCAGACCGTCAGTCGGGCCGCCCAGAAAAGACGTCATAAGAGCCGTATCTGACGTGGTCGAGGAACGATCGGACGTCGACTTCGACAATCAATGCCTGAGCGTTCCATCTAGAGCTCTCGCAAGATGGCGATCGGCGGTGTGCGGGCGATCCGGACCGCCCCGGACCCGACGGTGGCCAGTGCTGCGAGGGTGACGAGCGCGACGATTCCCAGATAGAGCCAGGGGACTGCGATGATCGATGGTGGTGGGTCGAAGACGCCGGTGAGGACTTTGACGAGCATCTGCGAGAGGACCCAGCCGATGATGCCGCCGGCGGCCAGGCCGCCGACTCCTAGCACGATCACTTCGCTGAAAATCATGCTGCGCAGGTGCTTTCGCCGGGCACCCAATGCGGAGGCGATGGCGAAGGTGCGTCGTCGTTCGGTCAGGCCGAGTCCTAGGACCAGACCGCCGGCGGCGGCGGCCAGCAGCAGCGCGAAGGCCAGTTCCACCCGGGTCAGTCCGGTGAGGTCGACGGCGGTAAGGCTGGAGCCGACAGTTTTGCGGGTGGTGCTGATGTCGGTGACGGTGGCGTTCGGTCCCAGGATCTTCTGGATGTCGGCCGCGACGGCGGCGCTGTGTTGGCCGCCGGTGTTGACCAGGAATGATCCGACGGCGTCGCTGCCGGTGTGCTGGGTGATGTAGGCGGCGTTCGCGACGAAGAAGCTGTCCTTGGGAGCGGTGGGGAATTCGGAGACTACCCCGACGTAGTGGAAGGTGACCGTGGTGAGTTGGTGGGTGCGACCATCCATCAGCCGCAGGTTCAGTGGGTCGCCGGGGTGGAGTTGGTAGTCCTTGACCGTCTCGGCGGACACCAGGATCGAGTCGGGTTTGGCGGCCAGGGTGGCCATCAGACCGCTGGCGGTGCCACCGCTGAAGTAGGAGTTCTGCAGAGCGGTCGCGGAGGTGATGCTCGCCGGACGGACCCCGTAGAGGTCCTGCAGGTCGGTGCCGATGTAGGCGAAGCGGTGCTGCACAGGTTCCACCGCAGTCACCCCGGGCACGCCCGTCAGAGTGGCGGCCGCGGCCGGGTGGACGATGGTGCCGGGTGGTTGGGTGACGGTGACGTCGGCGCCGTTGGTCAGCTGCGCGTCGGCTTCGGCCTGTTGGGCGTAGGTGGCGTTGAACGTCGACGTGGATGCGGCGAACGAGAGCGCAAGCGCGAGCAGGACGATGGCGCGAGCCATGGGTCGTCGTTGCCGGGACAGCCCGGCGGCCACTGGCGCAGCCAGTCGCCCGGTCAACGGGCGCAGCAGTTTCTGCAGGATCGGGCGTCCGCGGCCGAGGAGGAAGTCCGCCGCTCGCCAGGCGAGCAGGCCGGCGCCGATCCACAACAGCGCAGGCCCAGCCAGTGCCCAATAGGACACCGAGATCGTCGGTACCCCTTCGGGCGCGAAGACCAGTTGGTACCCGTTGCGGCTGGTGGCGTTGAACACCAGGCCGGCGACTATCAGTAGGGCCCCGTCCAGTCCGTAGCGGGCCCAGGACGGGTACCGCAGACCGCGGACGCTAGTCCGGCCCGCGGCTACTGTGCTGCTCTTGAGGTCGCGGCGCGCGGGAACCAGAATGGTCAGCGCCGCAATGATCAGCCCGACGGCGGACGCAGCCAGGCCCCAGACGATGGCATCGGCGGCGGTGTTGCCGAAACTGGACGTGCCGAAGGCGGTCTGCCCGACGAGCGCTGCGCCCAGGAGTCCTACGGCTGACCCGACGATGCCGGTAAGCAGGGCCTCCACACCGGCCAGTCGGATCAACTGGGTCGCGGTGGCACCTCGGGCGCGTAGTAGCGATTGCTCCCCGCGGCGGCGGCCGGCGCCGGCGGAGGCGATGGTGGCGGTGAGGAAACCGGCGAGGATCGCACCGGGTAGCCCGAGGAACAAAAACAGCACCTGCGAGTAGGCGGCGTCGCCGCGGGCCCCACCCAATGCGGCACCGAGGTTGTCACCGACGACGGCGCCACCGGCGGTCACCGCTTCCAGGTGGTGCGCCGCGGCGGTCACGGCGACGTAGGCGGCAGCGGGGTCCGTCAGCAGGGTATGTGCTCGCAGCACATGGATCTGGGTGGACACCAGATCCGGGCGACTGGCGGCCAACGGGTCGAAGACGCTGTGCCACAGAGTCTGTGGGAGCAGCATCACGTTGTCCGGTGGGGCCGTCCGGGCGGCACCGGCTGCTGCGCCGACGTTTTGGAACAGTGAATCGGCTTGGGGTAGGTCGATCACCCCGGCGACGGTCACGCTCACCGGTGGCAGTCCGGCGCGCCGGATCTGCACTTTGTCGCCCGCCCTGGCGTGCAGGTTGGAGGCGGTCTGCTGGGCCAGTAGGACGCCGTTGTCGGCGCCGGCCAGGGTGCGGATGACGGTGGGGAACTGGCTCCGGTAGGTCCCCGGGATCCCGAGGATGACGGCAGGGCCGGTGGTCTGGGTGCTGCCTCCGGCGGTGGTGCTCAGGCCGCTGCTCTGCCCGAAACCGACAGTGGCGGAGGCGATGACACCTGGGGTGCCGGCGACGGTCGCCGCCACGGCGGCGGGGTCGGCGCCGGGTTGCACCTGCACCTGCCAGTCGATGCCGACGCTACGGACGGCCCGGTCGGTCATGGTGGCCTTGGAGTGGGCCAGGAACGCACCCAGGGATGCCAGCAGAGCCACGGCGATAGCGATCCCGAAGGCGGCGGCGGCCAACCTGGCCGGGCGGCGGCGGATCAGCCCGGTGATCCACAGGCTGATCATGAGGCCACCGCCGCGTGCGACCGATCGGCACCTGGCACCAGCATCGCGCCGTCGCGCATCGTCCACTGCTCCGGCAGCCGGCGGGCGATCAACGGGTCGTGGGTGGAGATCACCAGTGCCGCGCCCAGTTCCTGGCTTGCCCGTAGCAGCACGTCGATGACCAGAGCGGCGGCCTGGTGATCGAGCTGACCGGTCGGTTCATCGGCCAGGATCAATTCGGGGGCGCAGGCCAGTACCCGCGCGACCGCCACCCGCTGGGCCTGCCCGCCGGACAGAGTTTCCGGCAGTTGCTGAGCCAGGTCGCTCAGGCCGAGGGTTTTCAGCGCTTCGGTCGCGCGAGTGCGTGCGTTCTGGTCGCTCATGTCGGCCAGCAGCAGCGGGAATGCGACGTTCTCGATGACGTTCAAGGCCGGGAGCAGGCTGGGACCCTGGAACACGATGCCGATCCGGCCGGCAGCTTCCAACGGAGGTCCGCCCCAGGCCGGCCAGGTCAGCGAGCCGCTGGTCGCCGGGACGAGACCGGCCATCATGTGCAGCAGTGTCGACTTGCCCGAACCGGACGGTCCGGTCAACGCCACCTGGGTCCGGGCGGTGATCAGGGCGTTCACGCCGTGGACGGCGACCACGGCGGTGCGGCCGGATCCATAGGTGTGCGCCGCGGCGACGCATTCGATGAGGATGTTCTCGGGGTGAGCTGGCATCTTCGCTTCCTGGACTGTGCGTGGCAGGGGTGGGCCCGGTCGGGTGGGCATCAGCTGATCGCGCCGTCGGTGAGGGTGATGACCCGGTCGGCGGCGGCGGCGACGGCGGGGCTGTGGCTGGCCACCAGGATGGCGACGCCGGTGGCGGCCAGGGCGGAGAAGATCTGCAGAACCTGGGTTTCGGTGTCGGCGTCCAGTTCGCCGGTCGGTTCGTCGGCCAGCAGCACCGCCGGTTGGTTGGCCAGAGCGACGGCAAGGCCGGCCCGTGCCGTCTCCCCGCCTGATAGTTGGCCCGGGTAGGCACCCGCCCGGGAGTCGATACCCAGGGAGGTCAGCAGTTCCGGGATGTCCGGCCGGTCCCGCCGGTCGGCCAGACGCTGCGCCAGCCGGACGTTGTCCCGCACGCTGAGGTGGGCGATCAGGTTGGCGGACTGGAACAGCAACCCGATTCGGCGGGCCCGCAGTTGCGCCCGGACCGGTTCGCTCTGGTGACTCATCCGCGCGTCGGTGACCCGGACGGTGCCGCCGTCGGGTTCGTCGATGCCGGCCAGGCATGACATCAGCGTCGATTTCCCGGACCCGGACGGGCCGACCAGCGCGACGAACTGCCCAGGGTGGACTTCCAGTGAAACACCTCGCAGCGCGAGAGTTTCCTCGTCACCGGCGCGGAAGAATCGGTAGAGGGATTGGGCGTGCAGCGCCGCGGTCACGCCGACCAGCTGAAGGAGTCGGTGACCTTGCGCCACGGGTCGACATTGTCCCCGCCGACCGGTGCGCCGACCGTGATCAGCACTTCCGTCCCGGCTTTGAAGAACACGTAGCGTTCGAACGCCGCAGTGGTGACCTTCCCCGTGACCGCATTGGGGGGAGTATCGGCCTGGTAGGTGAGAAGTACTGCGGTTCCGGCTTTTCGGCTGACCGTGGTGATGTCCCCAAGTTTGAAATTGGCCGCCGCACCGGCCAGCGCCGGGACCTCCGAGGAGCGGATCGACGCGGTAGTGGGCGGCTTGGTTGCCGTGCGGGTGTCCACCCGGATGCTGTTGTACTTGTCGGTGAACAACACACCCGTTGCGGTGTCCGTCCGGGCCCAACCCTCGGGCACCGTGATCGTGAACTTGCCGTTGGCCGGCGTGTACGGGACGAACGCCTGGTTGTCGGGAATGTCGCCCGCCGGGTTCACCTCCCGTTGCGCTGAACTCGTCGGACCTGCTGTCGGTGTCGCGCCGGGCGAAAGGGTTCCCGCAGACGTACCCGTCGCGGGCGGCGCTGCCGCTGCTGCAGAGGACGGCACGATCGTTGCGGTCACGCCGGGCGGCGCGGAGTTACCACACGCGGCCACACCGACAAGTCCGGCCAGGACAGCAAGAACACCAAATGTGGTTCGTCGAGTTGATCGCATGAGTTCTCCCTGGCTACGTGTTGAGTGCAGATCTCGCGCCCGAAAGGGCCTGCCATCGACGCTACGAGCCCGACGACAATGGACGGCCAGAGGGAGGTAAGCGCTCGGCAAAATGTCCGCCCAACTTTTTGGTCGTGCACACTGACCGAACACGGAGCAGCCACTGACCGGGACGGGAACACCATGCGGCGAAGGATCATCCGGCTCAGTACCGCCGTCACCCTGGTGGCGATCGTCCTGTTCGGGCTGCCACTGGCGATCGGCCTGACCCGGTATTTCGTCTCAGAGCAACACCGTCAGCTTCACGATCTGGCCACCGGCGTCGCCGTCGAGGTCTCCGGGGACCAGGGCTTGCGGCAGCTCCCCGCCAACGTCAACACCGACCCCGCACGTCAGTACGCGGTTTACAACCCGAAGGGCTCCAAGATTGCGGGCCAAGCGCCTGCTGGGGTCGCAGATCTGGTCACAGCGGCGCTGCAGGGGGTAGTGAGCGACGGGCAGGTCCACGACCGGTACGCCGTCGCGGTGCCCGTCACCGACGGAAACACCGTGGTCGGCGCGGTGCTGGTCACCGAATCCGACTCCACCGTTTCCCGGACTGTCGCCGCGACCTGGGCGGTCATCGCTGCCTTGGCGATACTTTCCTTGACTGTCAGCTGGCTGCTCGGAAGGCGGCAGGCCCGGGTGCTGACCCGGCCGCTGGAGGACCTGGCCAAGCTCGCGGAACGGTTGGGAGATGGCGACCTGGGCCTGCGGAGCAACGTGGTGGGTATCGCTGAGATCGACTCGGTCAACCGGTCCATCAACCGCACCGCGGTCCGCCTGGGCGCTCTGTTGGACCGTGAACGCAACTACACCGCCGACGCCTCCCACCAACTGCGCACACCACTCACCGGACTCCGGTTGCAACTGGAAGCCGCACTGGAGGACCCTGCGGCCGATCCCCGGCAGGCCATCCGGGACGCACTACTGACCACCGATCGTCTGGAACGGACCATTACCGACCTACTCGCACTCGCTCGTGAGGCTCCCAGGACCGGTGAACCCCTTGACCTCCAAGCCCTACTCCAGGACCTCCAAGACCACTGGCGCGGACCGTTGGCCACACAGGGAAGACCCATCCATGTCATTATCGAGCATGCCCAGAACACTAGCTACGCCTCGCGGGCAGCGGTCAGTCAGATCCTCGATGTGCTGCTGGACAACGCCTATCACCATGGGAGCGGGGAAGTCCGGCTGACCGTCCGGCACGCGATCAACGCACTGGCGGTCGATGTCACCAACGACGGTCCCGCCATCACCACCGACCCTCGGCTTCTCTTCCTGCGCAGGACCAGCAGCACAGCAAGCCACGGCATCGGGCTCTCCCTCGCCCAAACCCTGGCCCAGACAGAGGGTGGCCGATTGACTCTCACCGCAGCAACACCCACCTTCACCCTCCTCTTACCACAAGGCACGGGAACGGCTGAAGAACGCAAGCCGGCGTGAACAGCACAGCCGACTGGGGACTAACGGCGGCATTCGCGCCTCGGCACGCCGGGATCAAGGTGGAGCCAGTCCCGTCCAGGCACAGGGCATGCGGGCTGCCCCCGCAGAATCTCCTCGCCAACGGTCGCTGGCGGTACGACTTCTCCAGCACGGCTGGAGAGTCTGCGTCGGTGAGCGGCGAATTGCAGGGACGCCAGCTCGGCGGGTAGGACCTCTAGGGAGGCCGAAGGTTTCCCTAGATGCTGCGGACCGCACAGTCGCTGCCCCATAAGGGCTTTGAGACATGGCCTCGACCGCAGTCGTTTCCATCTGAGCCGTCAGCCCACTGCGGGGCCTTCTGACAGCTACCTGAACCCGACCACCATCGGCAAGCGATGACGAGCACGAACCACGGATCGGCCCGACACGAGATCACCTCCCGTTGGACTGGGAGCACGAAAACTTCGAGGTTAGGGCTCGTGATGAAATAACGTCGTTTCCTGGGATCTGATCGGCTACGGTTCTGCTATGGCGGAGCTGGTGGACTCGGTGGCGCGACGGTATGCGGTGCTGCGTCCGCATCTGAACGAGTTCCAGCGGCGACTGTGGCTCGGCGCGGAGGCCGCCGAGTTGGGCCCGGGTGGCGTCGCGGTAGTCGCCAGGGCGACCGGTGTCGCAGCCGATACCGTACGACGGGGCCGGAAGGAAG